>Ga0074044_10003842_pt1 | contig 12622 bp, 6 predicted proteins | sample BogForMeECP23OM1_FD_94443 | JGI IMG/M metagenome (GOLD analysis project Ga0074044, IMG submission 94443) | Bog forest soil microbial communities from Calvert Island, British Columbia, Canada - Bog Forest MetaG ECP23OM1 | ecosystem: Environmental > Terrestrial > Soil > Wetlands ...
ATACTAGTGCCCAAGCGTCAGGAAGTTCAAAACCTGCTGGTGCCCGTTTGCGTCTCCGCCAGCCACATCGCGTACGGAACCCTTCGCATGGAGCCACAGTACATGATGATGGGTCAGGCGGCGGGAGTTGCCGCAAAGCTGGCGATCGCGAACAATCAAGCAGTTCAGGACATCGACACGATGGAATTGACGAGAATACTTAAGGATCTGGGTGTTGTTTTGGAATACGTGCCATCGAGCCAAGCGCCCATCCTCCAGCTTTTTCAAAGGACACTTCCGGCGAATCTGCTGCCCTGACCGGAGGCATCCAATTCATGATTCAATTGTCACGCATGATTACACGACTATGTTTACCTGATTTCAGATATCATGTGCCGCCGCCGACCCGGTTATCGGTGTAGGGATGAGGAGGGAAGATGGGTGTGAAACAAGCGCAACGATTTTTCTTGGTTTTGTGTTTAATGGGGGTGCCGTGGTGGCTGCCGGGGCAGACGCCCGCCGCGGCTACGGGCGGGAAGCCAATTTCCGAAGCGGCTCACATCAGCCTGGATGGCTCCTGGAAGCTTTTCTATTTTCCCCAGGCCAAGTATCACATTACCAATCCCGACCAATTGAAGACCCGAGGGTTGACGGCGATTGAAGCCTCCGTGCCCGGCGAGACGCCCCTGGATTTGTCGCGCCAGGGGGTATTGCCCGCCGACCTTTTCTTTGGCGAAAACATCAAGAAGCTGAAACCCTTCGAACTGTATGAGTGGTGGTACCAGCGGGAGTTCCCCACGCCTGCGGGCATTGCAGGACGCCGGCTGGAATTGCGCTTTCATGGGGTGGACTGCCTCGCGACTTATTGGTTGAACGGAAAGCCCCTCGGGGAATCCCAGGACTCCATGATCGACTACCGCTTCGAGGTGACCGGGAAGCTGAATGCTACGGCGCCCAACGTGCTCACTGTGCGGCTCCGCTCACCCATCATCGAAGCCGCGGGCAAGAAATATGACCCGGCGTACACCGTCATCGCATTAGACACGAATCAGGAGGCCAATTGGGTTCGGCGGCCCGCGCATAGCTATGGATGGGACATCATGCCCCGCGCTGTGTCGGCCGGCTTGTGGCGTCCGGTCGAACTGGTCGTCCATGCCCCACAAGAAATCACCGATATGTATTTTACGACGTTGGAGGTGGAGGGGAATCATACCAAGCTCGTGGTGACTTACGAACTGGCGACAGAGCTCGAACTCATCCCGCAATTGCGGCTGCGGCTCCAGGCGCGGTGCGGCGATTCCACCTTTACTCACATCCACAAAGTGCAGTTTCCGGTGGGACGGATGGAGATTGAGGTGCAGAACCCGAAGCTTTGGTGGCCGCGGGGTTATGGCGACGCGAACCTCTACAAGGTTACCACGCAACTCCTCCAAGGCGATGACGTGGCGGCCACGCGTGAGGACTCCATGGGGATCCGCAAGGTCGAGTTGATTCGCACCGAGATAACGACCATGGAAAAGCCCGGCCAGTTCATGTTCAAGGTGAACGGCGTGCCGATTCTGGTGAAAGGCTCCAACTGGGTGCCGGCCGATGCGTTTCACAGCCGCGACGCCGGGCGCTACGACAAAATCCTTGCGCTCTTCGTCGACCTGAAGTGCAACTTCCTGCGAAGCTGGGGAGGAAACGTTTACGAAGACGATGCATTTTTCGATATCTGCGATCGAAACGGAATCATGGTGTGGCAGGACTTCGCCATGGCCGACGCCGTTTATCCGATCACGGATGATTTCCTCGACCTCATCAGGCAAGAAGCCGTTTCGGTGGTCAGCAAATTGCGCAACCATCCCTCCCTGGCGCTCTGGACGGGGGACAACGAAGTGGATGGCGCATACCTATTCCACGGCCTGGACCCCGCGCACAACAAGATCAACCGTGAGGTTTTACCCGAGGTGGTCTTTCGCTGCGATCCTTACCGTCAGTATCTCCCCAGCTCGCCCTACATTTCGCCCGAAGTGGCGGCGACGGGAGATCACAGGCTGATGCCGGAGGAGCATTTGTGGGGTCCGCGCGACTATTTCAAAAGTACTTACTACACTGAGCACACCGCCGAGTTTGTTAGTGAGGCAGGCTATCACGGCTGCCCCAGCCTTTCCTCGCTCAAGCGTTTTATCGACGAACAGCACCTATGGCCCGCGACCAACGATCCGCAGTGGATTCTTCACTCCGTGGATTGGGTGGGCAGGCCCTACCGCATCCAGTTGATGTCCAATCAGGTGCAGGAGCTGTTCGGCACAGTGCCGGCCGACATCGAAAACTTCATTCTGGCCTCGCAGGTTTCGCAAGCCGAAGCGATGAAGTTCCTTGTGGAAATGACTCGCCTCAGGAAGTGGCGCAGCACGGGCTTGGTTTGGTGGAACGTCATGGACGGCTGGCCGCAGATCTCTGACGCCATTGTCGATTATTTCTTCAACAAGAAGCTCGCCTATTATTACATCCGGCGCGTGCAGGAGCCGATCTGCGTCATGGTGGATGAACCCAAGAATTGGCATTGCCGCGTCGTGGTTGGAGATGATTCGCGCGAAGATGCTTCCGGCCATTACCGCGTCTGGGACGCCGATTCCGGCGAGACTTTGCTGGAAGGGGATTATGCGGTGAAGGCCAACGAAAATCTGGAGGTCGGGCAAATCCCGGTTTTTCATTCCGGCAAGCGGCTCTTCCTGATCGAATGGACGGCGAACAGCAAGAAGTATGCGAACCATTATCTTCAGGGCATGCCGCCCTATTCTCTCTCTCAGTACAAAGTGTGGCTCACTAAGATCGCTGCGTTGGAAGAGGGGTTTGACCCGATGAGCGTCGGGAAGTAAACGTCGGTTCACGGAATCGTGATGATGGATAACCAATCGATATACTTGGGGATCTCGTTGGCGGTTATTTCCGGCTTTATGAATGGAACCTTCACTCTGCCCATGCGTTATCTGGGCCGTTGGTCGTGGGAAAGCGTGTGGGGGCTCTTTATTGTGGTCGCCTGCCTGGTCATGCCGCCGGTCATGTTGTTTCTGACCGTCACGAATCCACTTAAAGTCCTTTCGGCCGCGCCGGCAGGCGCGGAGATTATCGCGCTGGCTACGGGTTTCATTTGGGGTTTTGGCGCGATTCTATTCGGGTTCGGGGTGAGCGCCATTGGCATTTCGATGCGAATACGCTGGTGCTGGCCACAAGCGCTTCGTTGGGATCTATGCTGCCCCTTCTTATCCTGGCGCCAGAGCGATTTCACCAGCCTCAGGGCGAGGCGATTATGCTGGGAACGGTTACGGCCTTGGCTGGCATGGGCCTTTGCGGCTACGCAGGAGTTTTACGGGAGCGGAGCGAAAAAGCCGGGTCCGGCGCCTTGCGGCAAATGGTGGGCACTGCCCGCCCCTTTTGGGTGGGGCTATTGATTTGCGCTGGTGCCGGCGTCATCTCGGCCCTTTTCAATGTGGGTTACAGCCTGTCGCAGGGAATTATCACGACTGCCATTAAGCTGGGGAATAGTCCCTTTGCGGGATCGAATGTGATCTGGCTGCTGGTCCTCGGAAGCGGCGCTATTGCCAATCTGGCTTATTGTGGATACCTGCTGCGCAAAAATCGAACTTGGTCCAACTTCCGCCAGCCGAAGGCTGCCCCCCTTTATGCGCTTGCGATTCTCATGGGGCTGCTGTGGGGAGGCGGTATTTTCGCTTATGGCGCCGCTTCGCCCAAACTCGGCAAATTAGGGCCGGCCATCGGCTGGCCGCTCAGTTTGGTGGTCAGCCTGGTCACCGCCAACTGCGTCGGGTTTCTGACAGGAGAGTGGAAACTAAGTTCCCTTGCAGCTCGCCGCTGGATGATCGCGGGCCTTGCCATCCTCCTGGTGGCGATTGGTATTCTGGGCTGGTCGGGCAGCCTGGCTGGCTGATGAGAATTTCGCTTCAGATGAGCGTTATTTCCCCAGGAGGTTGTAATGGGCAACGATTCAGATGAAGAGAAGTCGGAGCACCCCTGCGGTTGGAATCTACCCGGTGTCTCACGGCGGAAGTTCATTCAATGGAGTTCACTGGTGATGGGCTGGGCCCGGGTATCGCCGGTGGCGCGACCGCTGAGCCTTGCCAATTTTCCCTTAGGCCCCGCCAATCTGCCGGCCGGCACGGAAAAAGTGACCTTGTTAGATGACGGCGCGTTCCATCGCCAGGGCCGGGGATGGCAGATGGGGCCGGGATGCGAGATCATATCCGCAAACGGCGCGCCCACTCCTGAGGTGCTGCACGTCAAAGCTCACGGCTCTACCACCGCGCGAGCCACCATCCTTTCACCCGAGTCCGGGAAAACTTATACGGTGCACGGCTACATGCGTACCCGCGAAATCGAACCACTGGAAGAAGGTGGCGGCGCGGTGATGTTGCTAGGACAGTATGAGTTTGTGGCGCGGCGAGCGGCGGAAGAGCACACGCTCGCGAAGCTTACGGGCACTCACGATTGGACTCCCTTTTCTTATACCTTTCTATGCGCACCGCCGTCGGAGTGGCGCTTGGAAACCGTCTGGCTGGAGATCTCGCTGGGGCTCTATCGTGCCCAGGGAGAAGCTTGGTTCGCTGATGTCACCGTGGTGGAAGGGCCCGAAGCGACGAAGGTTGCGAATGTCATTACGCGTGAGGAGCAGAAAGGGTATCCGGCGCCTCCTCGCAAATCCCTGGCGAATGTTGCGGTCTGGCGGGATGAGGTCCCGGTGGAAGGAACCGCGTCCGACCCGGGGTTTATCGCCCATACGCTTCAACGCGGGGGCTACCAGGTGGAATTCATTAGCTCCGTGCAGCTTGCGGACCCCCAGCAACTCACACGCGAACGGTTTGACATCCTGGTGCTTCCTTACGGCGCTTCCTTTCCTGCTTCTGCCCAAGCGGCGCTTCAGACCTTCCTTAAGCAGGGCGGCAGCTTCTTTGCCACAGGTGGTTACGCCTTTAATAATCCCTTGCTGAAGGGCGCGGGTGGATGGATTACCGAGAGCGAAGCCCTCAAGGCTGATCCGGGAGCGGAGGAGGTCCGCGAAGGTAACTTTGAGGCGAATCTCGAAGCCTGCCAAAGCGCCGGTTGGAAAATCTCCAACCCTCGGACTTGCCTGCTGGATTCAACTCAAGCTCATGAGGGTAGGCAATCCGCCCAAGTCAAACAGGGCGAGGAGAACTGTTCGCAAAATTCCACGTGGGAATTTGAAACGCCCGTTCACCACGAGAGGGAGCGATTCCGTTTTTCCTGCTGGGCGAAGAGCGAAGTCAGTGGCCGTTATGATGGTTATGCTTTCATCGTCGTGGAGCAGCATCAAAGTTCCGGCAAGCGCATTCGCGAAGCCGGCACGGAAGTCGTCCGGCTCCGTGGCAGCAACGACTGGAAACGGTATCAGTGCGACGTCGTGATCTATCCGGAAGCCGCATCGATCCGCGTTTCTTTTGGACTGCGGGGAACGGGCAGCTTATGGGTGGATGAGGTCAGTCTGCGCAAGACTCTTGATGAGATCCGCATCAATACCGCGCGCGCACCCGGGTTTGACGGCCTGCTCCTTGCACCCGAACAAATTGGGGTCTTTGATCCGGATTACCGATTGCGCAAAGTTTCTTACCTGGCAACCGCGCCGGGGCAGGAGGTGGTGACGACACCCTGCCATATTTCCGCGCCGGTTACGGGGTATGCGGCGAGCGGAGTGTTGGGCCCCAACAAGGCCCGGTGGATTCCCTTGCTGACCGCCTACGACAGTTACGGACGCCTGCGGGGCGCGGCAGGCGCCCTGATGCGCCATTACAACGGCCTTTACCGGAAGAGTCACTGGGCCTTCTTCGGCGTGGAGGATCGCGACCTCTTTTCCGCCACCGATCCCACCGCCCGTGCACTTTTACTGGAGGTGTTCGACGCTCTTCAGCGCAAGACATTTCTGCAGGAAGCCCGAACGAACTTCGCTTCCTACCGGCAGGGCGAGGATGTCGAGATCTTGTCGCGGGTCAGCAACTTTGGCAGCCGGAAACGCCATCTTACCCTCCGGTTTCTGGTTCTTGCGGCCGATTCGGAAAAGCAGCAGTTCCTCCACACCCAGGAAGTTGAACTTGATCGCGACCAAACCCTGCCGCTCAAGACCATCTGGCCGGGGAACCGGTTCGATTTCCCTCGATATACCGTCCGCATCGAGTTGTTCGAGTCCGGCAAAAAGATTGACCACGTCGAGACGGGTTTCTTGGTTTGGGATGAGAAGATCCTGCGCGACGGTTTCCCGCTGAATTTTTCTGACAACTATTTCCGCCGGAATCAACGCACAGTCTTCTTGCAGGGCTCCGACGAATATATCCACACCTTCATCAATCAGTATGAGAACGCGAAGACGTGGCATGAGGACATTGCCAAGCTCAAGGATCAGTTCCTCTTGGTCTATGAGCATGTCTTGGGCGCGCGCGGATGGGATGATGTTCCGCCTGAGGCTTGGTGGCGTGAAGTGGACGCCATCCTCCAAATCTGCCAGGAACTGAAAATCATCTTCTTTCCGGTGGTGATCGCCTACGTAAACATAGCCCTCAGCGAACGTGACCTGCGCTATCAACTGGAGTATTCACGGATATTTGCCCAGCGATATGGTCTGAGTCCCGGACTGATCTATTGCCTGAGCGGCGATTTGCAGTGCAATAATCCCGACATTCCGGATGTGCGGGCGCTCTTCAACGAATATTTGAAGCAAAGGCATGGGTCCGATGGGCGCCTCGCGGAGGCGTGGCATCTTTCGCCGCCCACGGCGAAGATCGGCGAAATCCCCCCCGTGGTCGGCACGAATCAATGGGAAGATATCCGAACCTATGACTTCTATCGCTTTCGCACCCTGCTGGCGCACCGCTGGCTCGAATCCCAGTTTGAAGCGGTTCGAGGAATAGACCCTCGCCATATTTCCACCTCGGAGTTTTACCCCATGCCGATCGACGGGTTTGACGCCATCATGTCCATCGGTTCGCTTGCGCCTATGAACCTGGGTTACTTCGATATCCCGGGCGAGGATATTTACAAGTTTCCCCAGACCTTGCGCTATATGGATATGAGGGCCCGTGGCAAGTCCATCAGCGTCGGGGAATTTGGTGTCAAGACGCATCCGGCTTGGACCCGAGCGGGCGGGGTGCAGGTGGCCAGGAGCGCGACGGAAGAAAACCAACTCCTCCTGACCGTTCCGCACTATGTGGTGGGCTTGGGAGGCTCGAAGGTCAGTAATTGGTGCTGGAAATATCCCGCCGACTTTCCCTTCGAGTGGGGAAGCAATTATCCCTGTGATCTGGTGAGCCGCGATGCGCTGATGTACTTCCGTAACACCGCGTTGTTTTTCCGGCAGTTTGACTTGAAGTATGAACCGCCGGAAATGTTCTTCCTCATTGCCAATGATCACCGCTTGGGTGGCCAGCGTGTGACCGTCCAAGAGGCACAACTGAACGGCATCCGCTATCTCCTCGATCTGCACTGCAACTTTGGGACCATCGATGATTTTTCGCTGGAGAGCTTGCCCTCCACCTGCAAGGTGCTGGTGTATCCAATACCTTTTTGTTCCAACGACAAGACGTTTGACCATGTTTACCAGTTTGTGAACGATGGGGGAACCCTGTATGTATCGGGCGACATCTCCTACGATCCCGAGCGCCAACGCACGCGCACGGATCGACTGGTTAAGTTGCTGGGCGTGGAATTCCAATCCGAAATCTACCCCAACATCAGCTTCGAGGGGCACAAGCAAATCATTCGGTCCCAGGCAGCATTCCCGCAAATTGAGGAATATGACGGATATCCATGCATTCGTGTTAAACCCACGACGGCCGCCGTCATTGCTCAGGCATCTGTTGATACACCTGTCATGTTTACGAATCGTGTTGGCAGCGGCCGGGTGTTCTATTCCACGGACGTCCTGGAATTGCACGCGCCAGCTCGCACCACAGAGTATGGTCGAAGGGTGTACGCAAGCTTCCTCGAATGGGCGGGGGCGCGGCGGCCATCGCTGGACCCCGATAACCCCTGGATTCACCTCTTCCGCTCCGTGACGCGCCAGGGCGATGAACTGTTTACGCTGGTCAACCGGGATGATTCGTCCCCGCTGTGCACCACTCGCTTCCAGACGTCAGCGGGGCCTGTGCGCGTGGATCTGGCTCGGCGGATGCCGGGTGCCCTTGCGGTGACGCGAAGCAGGGAAATCCAATCAATCGAGACAGCCGGAATCGTTGAAGGCCCAACCGGCGCGTATTGCGAATCTACCAGCCACATGATGCTGATGAGCCTGGAGCAAAATGACCTAAAGGAATCCGAGATGTTGTGCCTGCTACCGATGGGAGAGGGGCGGGTCCGCATCAACAGTCATGCCTTTGCGGGCGTGGCCCGATTCCAGGTGGGTGAGTTCCACAAGGCAAGTTGGGTTCCCTTGGAGCGAGGGGAAGTGGCTGTCCAAAATGGTTGGCTCAGCCTGGAAATTAACCGGGACCGCGATCTCAGCATCATCTTGATTGCATCAACAAGCCGGATGGAGGAGGCCACAAAGAGGCTGACGCAGCTCCTGGCTTTGTCCGAATAAGGCGCGCTTGATTCCGCTCGAGGGTTCAAAGGAGATTGGTTGTGGCAAAATTCACGCGACGTGACATCCTGAAAATTACTGCCGGCACGGTGGCCGTCAACCCTCTGACCGGGCGAGAACCTCGAGCCACAGCGCGGCGGGAGTCTCCTCGCTCACCCTTTCCAGAAACCCACGCTGACCTGTATGTTGCGCCGAATGGGAATGACGCATGGTCGGGAAAGCTCGCGGCTGCCAATGCCGAAAAGACAGATGGACCATTGGCGAGCTTGGCACACGCCCAGGCCCTGGTGCGAGAGATGAAACGGTCGCAGGCACCAGGCCAGCCGATCACCGTCATGGCGAGGGGTGGGAAGTATTACTTGGATCAAACATTGGTTTTCGGACGCGAGGACAGCGGGAGCCCTGAGGCGGTTAACACTTACTCTGCTTACCCGGGCGAAAAGCCGATTCTGAGCGGAGGGCGAAAGGTCAGCGGCTGGAAAGTCCACAAGGGGAGAATTCTGGTGGCGGCCTTACCGGGCTCCAAAGGCGGCGATTGGAAATTCCGCCAACTTTTCTTAAACGGCGAGCGCCAAATCCGCGCCCGTGCGCCGAAATTTGACGCCAAGGACCCGATGTATGGAGGCTGGGCCTATATGGAGTCTCCTGCCGAGAAGGGCAGCATTACGGCGTTCAAGTACAAGCCGGGTGCCTTCGAGCATCATTGGGCCAAGCCAGCCCAAGGAGAAGTTACCTTCTACCAAGGCAGCGGCCAATGGCAGAGCACCGCCCCGATCTAATCTGTTGATAAGGAAAACCGCATCATCACGTTAACCCGTCCCGGCTATCAGTTCGATACGCTCCCCTGGTATGAAGTCGAATACCTACGGCCTGACAACCCTTATTTTGTGGCGAACTTACTGGAGGATTTGGACACGCCGGGCGAATGGTGTCTGGACTCGGAAGACGGAGTGGTCTATTTCTGGCCGCCCAGCGGGACGCTCCAGCCGGCGGACGAGGTTGTTGTGCCGGCATTGTCCTGCCTCATCGATATTCAGGGGGCAACATGGTTACGACTCTCGGGGTTTACACTCACCGAGACTCTGGACGGGGACAACACCCATCATCTGGAGGTTGAGGGCGCGGGGGCCATGGCTTGGCAACCTGGTTGGAGATACTGCGGCGACGCCCTCCACATGAAAGGGGCTGAGCATTGCACGATTGACCATAACCGCTTTTATGCGGTAGGGGGCAATGGGATCTATCTGGAAGGGCACAACGCCCGAAACGTCATCCGGCATAACGAACTCAGCTTGGGAGGCGCAAACGGTATCTGTCTTTTGGGAACGGAGTTGTACCACCCCAAATTCAATGTGGTTTCCGACAACCATATTCATCGTCTGGGCGTGCTGAACAAGTATGTGGGCGGGATTTTCTCGGGCATGAGCAATGGGAACCACTTCAGCCACAATAAGATTGAGTATATGCCTCACCACGCAATAAACTTGTCAAATAATCCCGGGGGACGAAACATCGTCGAATACAACCTGATTCGCCATGCCTGTCTGCAAATCAATGACACCGGGGCGATCAATATGTGGATGGAACGGCCCGGCAAGCCGGACGCGGAAAGAGACGGCCACGTGATCCGGTATAACTATATTGCGGACACTTACACGTTTGAGACGAGGAACGGGAAAATGGGGCGCGGCGGGTGGTCGAACGGGATCTACATGGACAACTACACCAGCAATTCGTTTGTCTACGGCAATATCGTGGTGCGCTGTCTGAATGGCTTGCAGCTTCATGCCGGGAAAAACAACCTCGTCGAGAACAATATCTTTGTGAACTGCCTCAGGAATATCTCTTTGATGGACGTCGTCTCAACCGCTCCTTACTGGCAAGACATGCAAGGCTTTTACGCGGGAAATCACTTCGCCCGCAACATCTTCTATCAAGCGAACTCGGCGGCTTACTTCGAAGCGCCGGAAGTTGCCGGCATGCCCGGGCCGGCCGTTCATCCTCGTCGAGTTTCTCCCATTTACGGGATCTCCAAGGGTTGGAGCGAATGGACTTTGGCCGATTGTGACCATAACCTCCTTTTCCAAGGGAGCGGAGGAAGATATGAATTGCAAGACGACCGCAAGATTGACGATGCGAGGAAGATCACGACACTCGCCCAATGGAGAAAGCTCGGTTACGACCTCCATACCGTGATCGCGGATCCGTTGTTCGTGGATTCCGATCATGATGACTACGCTTTGAGGCCCGAATCTCCAGCTCTTAAACTGGGATTCCAACCGATGGATATGAAGATGATAGGTCAGCGAGAGGACGAGGATTAGGCGCGGAAGGGAGAGAAGGAGGCGTGGGCACAATGAAGAAGATGGTGAAATGGCAGGACTTCCTGTGACCCATGCCTCCCTGAGCATAGCGCATTGCTCGCGTCGGCCGCAGCCTTGGGTCTTGCATTGGGAACACATTGGGAACAGAATAGTGGCCCCGGGTGGAAAAATCGATTAATAGGAGTCTTCCATGAAAAGCTATCGCAGGTGTGGGCTGTTGCTCGGCGGGGTGCTGATGGCGGCGCAACTCGTGCGGGCAGATCAGGCGAAGCTACCTCGTGTGGATTTCACCGACCAGAAGATTGCCAACGGCCTGCGCGTGATCATCGCGGTGGATCGCGCGGCGCCGGTTTACGGCATTTCGGTCACGTACAACGTGGGATCTCGGAACGAGCGGCCGGGCCGCACCGGCTTCGCGCATCTCTTCGAGCACATGATGTTTGAGGGTTCAGAAAATGTGGGCAAGGGCGAGCATTTCATCCTCGTCTTCAACAACGGCGGCAATATGAACGGCACCACCAATGAGGATCGCACCAATTACTTCGAGGCATTGCCCAAGAACCAGTTGGATTTGGGCTTGTACCTGGAAAGTGATCGCATGCGCTCTCTGGCCGTCAACCAATCCAATCTCGATAACCAGCGCAACGCCGTGCAGGAAGAACGCCGGGTGGGTGAGGACAACCAGCCTTATGGCCATGCCTACCTGGACATCGACAATCTCGCTTACGATAATTTCGCCTACAAGCATTCCACCATCGGCGAGATGTCTGACCTGAATGCGGCCTCGGTGAACGACGTGAAGGCGTTTTTCCGCATTTATTACGCGCCCAACAACGCGGTGCTGACCTTGGTGGGTGACCTCGACCCCGCCGCAGCTCTCGAAAAGGTCAAAAAGTACTTTGGCAACATTCCCTCCCAACCCACATCTCCCTCCGTCGACATGACGGAGCCCCCCCACTATGGCGAGAGGAGAGAAACCATCCATGATCCGCTGGCGCGGACTCCGCTGGTGCTCATGGCGTATCACATTCCCCCCGGGAACACCCCGGATAACGAGGCCTTCCACGTACTTGCAAATGTGCTCGGCCAGGGGCAAAGCTCGCGTCTCTATCAGCGCCTGGTGAAGGAAAAGCAATTCGCCACTCAGGTTTTTGTCCAAGCCGATGAGCGGCGCGGCCCCAGCCTTCTCTACTTCTATGCCTTCCTGCGGCCGGGGGTGAAGCCGGAGGATTGCGAAGCGGGCATACGGGATGAGATTGCGGCGGTTCAGAAGGATGGCATCACGGCGGAGGAAGTCGCGAAGGCGCGCGTCCAGTTCCTGCGCGGGCAGATTCAAACCCGGCAATCGGACCTCTATACCGCCATGCGGATCGGCCAGTACGCGGTGTATTTTGGGGATCCTAATTTGATCAACACCGTGGTGGATAAGTTTAACGCCGTAACCGCAGACCAGGTGAAAGAGGCTGCCCAGAAGTACCTGGTTCCGGAACAGCTCTCGGTGGTCACGGATCTACCGGCTGCGCCGCAGCGCAAAACGGCGAAGGCTCAAAAGGAGGGGAAATAACCATGATGACGAAATGCAGATCCTCTATCTTCTATCTCGCGGCGCTCACTGCTGCAGTGGCGGTGGCCATGCCCGCCTTCTCGCAGCAGCAGCAGCAGCAGCAGCAGCAGCACGCGGCCGAACTCTCCAAGGTGGTCCGCCTCAACCGCGCCCCGGTGAGCAATGAAA
>Ga0074044_10003843_pt1 | contig 12621 bp, 12 predicted proteins | sample BogForMeECP23OM1_FD_94443 | JGI IMG/M metagenome (GOLD analysis project Ga0074044, IMG submission 94443) | Bog forest soil microbial communities from Calvert Island, British Columbia, Canada - Bog Forest MetaG ECP23OM1 | ecosystem: Environmental > Terrestrial > Soil > Wetlands ...
CCCGCGAAGAGATCATCGCCCGCAACCTCGAGGCCGTTCAGGTGCACTTCCACAACGAGACCCCGGAGACCATCGATGTGGCGGTGTCCGTCTACACCGACGACATCGTCTGGGAGGTGCCGGCCCGCGGCCTGGTGCGCAGGAACATCGCCGACGTGAGAGCCGAGTACCTGAAGATCTTCGGCTCGATGAACATCCACAAGATCACGAACTTGTACCGGTTCGCGACCGAGGAGTGGGTCTTCGACGACAGCATCTTCGAGTGGACGATCACCGGCGACGGCTTCACGAATTGCCCGTACCCGCCCGGCACCACGGTCAGCGTCCGCCTGCTGCACGCGTTCCAGTGCCGGGACGGCAAGATCTGCCGGGAGAACGGCTACGAGATCTGGCGCGACATCAACGACACGGCCCGGGTCCGTGATGACATCCCGGCATCCGCCGCTGTCGAAGTCTTCGCCTGAGGCAACGTCCATGTCCGCTGCCGCGACCCCGGTTCTCGCCGCGGCCCTGACTCACAGCCCGCCGCAACGCGTCAGGGAGCCAGCCGGTGGCCGATCACGAAGCTCCTGACGGGTGCCTGCTGTGCGCCATGAAGGACGCCGACGACAGCGTGATCGTGTTCCGGGACCCGCTGTGGGCGGCCGAGATCGTTCCCGGCTACGAGGTGCCCGGCTGGTTCATCCTGCGCGCGCGACGGCACGCCGAGCGGATCACCGGCCTGAACCACGGCGAGCTCTCCACGTTCGCTCGGCGCGCCCGTGACCTGGTCGCGGCCGTCACCGACGTCACCGCCGCGCCGGCCACCTACCTGCTGGTCTTCGGCGAGAACTACCCCCATTTCCACGCCCTGATCGCGGCGCGCGGTGAGGGCGTGCCGCCGGACCTGCGCGCCGGCAACATCCTCAGGCTCCGCGCCGAGCATGCCGACCTCCAGTCAGCAGCCCAGCTCGTGCCGGAGGTCCGCTCCGCCTACGCCCGCCTGGCCGAACGGCCCGACGGCGGCTGACCCGCACCCCGAGGAGCCCCAGGTGACCACGGCGCCCGACACCCGGGTCCACGGACCCGGCAGTGACCTCGACCCATTCAGCGACGACTTCCTGACCGGCCCGTTCCCGGCGCTCGCCGTCCTCCGGCCGCAGGACGGCGCGGTGTACCCCGCCCGGTTCGGCATGAGGATCGCCCGGATGGAAGGCCAGGGCATCATCCGCGCCCTGACCCAGCGAGTCCGTGCCTTCACCCGGGACGGTGACCCGCGGCCGCGGCTCAACGGCCTGCGGGGCCTGGCCTCCCTCCCGGTACGGGTGGTGCCCGCATGACCGGGACGGCTCGGTCCGAGCTGATCGGGAGCATGGTCAGGCCGCCCGAGGTCATCGACGCATTCATGCGTGTCTTCCCCAGCCGGGACCTGCTCGGCCAGTTCCCGCAGGGCCAGGGCAGGCCGGCCGACCGCCGGCACTTCGCTGAGGTGACGGAGGCGGCGATCGGTGACCTGATCCGGCGGCAGGCGGAGGCAGGCATCGATGTCGTCGTCAACGGCGAGTTCGGCCGCTGGACCTGGTGGATGGGCCTGTACGGAGCACTTGCGGGGTTCGCCATGGACCGGGAGCCGATCGTGGCCAGGGACGGTCACGGCGGCACGCGAACGCTCTACGTGCCGCGGATCGACCGCAAGGTCGCGCGGGTCGCGAATCCGGCTGCCGACGAGGCCCGGACGCTCGCCCGGCTGACCAGCGGACCATTCAAGATCACGCTTCCGGCGGCATCCCGCGAGCTCACGTTCTGGGGACGGCCGGTGCTCGGCCCGGAGGTCTACGACGCCGGGGTCTATGCCGACCCCGATCAGGCGTTCGCTGACCTGCTCGCGGCCGAGCGCGAGGTGCTGGACGAAGTCGTCGCGGCGGGCGCCGCCTACGTCCAGCTGGACTACCCCGTGTACACGCACGCCGCCGACCCTTCCTGGCTGAAGGTGTTCCGCGACGGCGGCGTCGGCCGCGACGAGCTCATCGACCGCGCCATCGACATCGACAACGCGATGATCGACGGGCTGCCGGCCGGGGTGACTACCGGCCTGCACTTGTGCCGGGGCAACATCGGCACCATGTTCCTCGCCCGCGGCGCGCTGGACGAGGTCGCCGAGCGCGTCTTCGGCCAGCTGCGCTACGACCGCCTGCTGATCGAGTGGTCCGAGCCGGGCCGGCACGGCGGGTTCGGGGCGCTGCGGTTCGTCCCGCCCGGCACCACCGTGGTCCTCGGGATCGTGAATACCAAGAGCCGCGAGGTCGAGACCGAGGACGAGCTCCTGCGCACCATCGACGACGCGGCCCGCTACCTGGACCTCGGGCAGCTGGCGATCTCGCCGCAGTGCGGGTTCTCCTCCGCGGTCGGCATCAACGACGCGGCGGACGTGCAGTGGCGCAAGATCGATGTCATGTGCCGGGTAGCCGACCGGGTATGGGGCGGGCACCAGGACAGGCCGGAGTTACCGTGACGGACCTTCGGCCGGCGCCGGGACCGCCGCCTGCCGCCGCGGCTTCGCTGCCCGCCTCGGTTCAGGTGGTGATCGCCGGCGGGGGGCCGGCCGGGCTGGCCGCCGCTGTCGAGCTGGGCCAGCGCGGAGTCCGCAGCCTGGTCGTCGAGCCGCGGCTGACGGTCTCCCGTGCGCGGCCGCGCTGCAAGACGATCAATGTCCGGTCGATGGAGCACCTGCGGCGGTGGGGCATCGCCGGGCGCCTCCGGGAGCGGGCGCCGCTGCCGGTGTCCTGGTCGCAGGACATCGTGTTCTGCACCTCGCTTGCGGGCCGGGAGCTGTCGCGCTTCACCGGCGTGCTGGGGCTCGTGCCGGAAGGGGACCGCTTCCCTGAGCCCGGCCAGCAGGCGCCGCAGTACGTTCTCGAGGAGCTTCTGCGGGACGTGGTATGCGAACTCCCGGCATGCACGCTCGCGGCCGGGACGAAGGTCGAGGCCGTCGCGCAGGACGGCGGGGAGGCGCGGGTCACCGTTGCCGACCAGCAGGGCGAGCGAGCCGTGGTCACGGCCCAGTACGTGCTGGGCTGTGACGGGCCGAGGAGCACGGTCCGCGAGCAGATCGGCTCCGCGTACTCCGGCGAGCGCGCGCTGCGGCCGAACTTCGGCATGGTCTTCCGCGCTCCCGGGCTCTGGCGGCACGTGCGGCACGGGCCCGCCGTGCAGTACTGGACCGTCAACCCGGCCGCGCCCGCGCTGATGGGCCCGATCGACCTGTCGGGAACCTGGTGGATCATCGCCTTCGGCGTCGACCGGGGCACCGGCGAGCGCCAGAGCCGGCAGATCATCGATGCCGCCGCGGGCGTGCCGGTGGACGCGACGGTCCTGTCCACCGATCCGTGGACCGCGCGGATGCAGATCGCCGACCGGATGCGCGCGGGCCGGGTGTTCCTGGCCGGAGACGCCGCGCACCTGAACCCGCCGTTCGGCGGGCACGGGCTCAACACCGGCCTCGGCGACGCCGTCGACCTGGGCTGGAAGATCGCCGCCGTGCTCGACGGCTGGGGCGGCCCGGCGCTGCTCGACAGCTACGAGATCGAGCGGCGCCCGATCCAGGAACGCGTGATCGCCGAGGCGGCCGCCAACATGAGCGTTCTGTCGACTGAGCTGCTAGCCAGCAACCTCGAGCACGATGACGCCGCGGGGGACCGAGCCCGGCACGCGGCCGGCGCGCGCATCCAGGAAACGAAGATGGCCGAGTTCCACTCCCTAGGCCTGGTGCTCGGACTCGGGATCAGCGGCTCGCCGGTCGTCGCCGCGGACCTGGCGGCCCCGCTGGGAGATCACCCCGGGCCCGCGGCAGGCACCGGCGCGCAGCCGGGCGCACGGTTGCCGCACGCCTGGCTCGGTGGCGGCCGGTCGCTCTATGACGAGCTGGGCCCCGGCCTGACGCTGCTGGCCTTGGGCTCGGGCCGGCACGAGGCCATTGCCGCCGCAGCCCGGGCCCGCTCGGTCCCGCTGACGCTCATCGACCTCAGCGCACGCAGCATGCGCGGCCGTTACGGAGCGGACCTGGTGCTGGTGCGCCCAGACCAGTACGTCGTCTGGCGCGGGGACAACACCCCCGGCGACGAGCTCACGCTCATCGACCGCATCCGAGGCAGTGCTGAAAGGAGCCGCCCATGACCAGCATCGAAGCCCCGCGACCGGCTCGATCCTGCGCCTACCATCAACCACCGATCACGATGCCGTCCCTGGCACCAAGATCACGAACGCGGCCCGAACCTGCGCTCACGGCTCCGGGCTGCGCTCCTGGACACCATTACGTTCAGCGATTTTGCGCTCCTTGCCGGAAGCTGTGCGGTGCGAGGTGCAGGCGCCGTCCTGCGCTGAGCTGAAAGTCACCGTCGCGGTAGCCGGCGAGCCGCGACGGCAGGGCTGGCCGGGAAGGGCGGCGCGCTCCTCGTTCGTTGCCGAAAGGCTTTCCGACATGGTAAAACGGCTCAGATGGTTGTCAGCCCGAGCCCAATTCAGCCGGCCGCGGACACTCGGACCGAAGCCGAGCCGCCAGCGATCCGTGTGCTCGGGCTCCGCAAGAACTACGGTCGCGTCGTTGCCCTGGACGGCGTCGATATCACGATTGAGCGGGGCGAGTTCTTTACCCTGCTCGGACCCTCTGGGTCCGGCAAGACCACACTGCTGCGCCTCATTGCCGGGTTTGAGCGCCCGGACGCCGGGGTCATTGAGCTTGGCGGCCGGGACATCTCCCGGGTTCCGCCCTACTCCCGCGACGTCAATACCGTGTTCCAGGACTATGCCCTCTTCCCGCACATGACAGTGGCTGAGAACGTCCAGTACGGACTGCGGGTGCGGCGGGTGCCGAAAGCCGAGCGACGGGAGCGGGCGACACGCGCGCTGGAGATGGTCCGGCTGGGCGGCCTGGGCGAGCGCAAGCCGACCCAGCTCTCGGGCGGGCAGCGCCAGCGGGTGGCGCTGGCCCGCGCCATAGTGAACGAGCCTCAGGTCCTGCTGCTTGACGAGCCGCTGGGCGCCCTGGACTTCAAGCTGCGGCAGGAGATGCAAATCGAGCTGCAGCATGTGCAGCGTGAGGTCGGCATCACGTTCGTCTACGTGACACATGACCAGGAAGAGGCGCTCGCGATGAGTGACCGGATCGCGGTGCTCAGCAACGGCAAGATTGACCAGGTCGGCACGCCACTGGAGGTCTACGAGCGGCCGCGGACCGATTTCGTGGCCGGGTTCATCGGAATCTCGAACGTGATCGAGCGCGACGGCAGGCACATGACAATACGCCCGGAGAAGATCAGGCTCCTGGCGGCGGGCGAGGACCCGCCACCGGGCGCACGCGTAGAGACCGGACGGATCCGGGATGTCATCTACGTCGGGGTGCTGACCCGTTACGTCGTCGATCTTGACGCGGGAGGCGAACTCGTGGTCGCCAGGCAGAACGAGCAGGCTCCTGCGGCAACTCACGATATTGGCCAGACATCTGCCAGAATCGCCTGGCTGCCCGATCAGACCATCACAATCTCGCCAGGGGAGGACCCGCACCAATAACCGGGAAGCGTGAGAAGGGCAGGTCCAGATGCATAAGCTCATCAGAATCCGCTGGCGGGCAGCCGGAGCCGTGTCGCTGGTCGGCGCGCTCGCGCTGCTGGCCGGCTGCGGCTCCAGCTCCAGCTCCGCTCCGAGCAGCTCCGGCTCCAGTGGTGCCGCCGCCGGGCTCACGGTGCCCACCGCGAACCTGCCCGTGCTGCAGAAGATCGGCAAGGGCGAGGGCCAGCTCAACCTCATCGCGTGGGCCGGCTACCTGCAGCCTGAGTGGGTGAAGCCGTTCCAGCAGCAGACCGGCTGCATCATCCACGCGACATATCCCAACACCTCCGACGAGTTCGTCACGCTGATGAAGAACGGCGGCGGCGGCCAGTGGGACATGGCCTCGTCGTCGGGCGACGCCGACCTTCGGATCATCTACGCCGGCGACGCGCACCCGGTCAACATCAACCTGATCCCGAGCTGGAAGCAGTTCTTCCCGGCCTTCAAGTCGCCTCCTTTCAACACGGTCAACGGCGTCCACTACGGCGTGTCGCTCCAGTGGGGACCGAACGTCCTGATGTACAGCAAGAAGGCATTCAAGACGCCCCCTACCTCGTGGAGCGTCGTCTTCTCCAAGACTTACGCAGGCAAGATCTCGATCTATGACGGGCCGATCTACATCGCGGACGCCGCGCTGTACCTCAAGACCCATAACCCCTCACTCGGCATCACCGACCCGTACGAGCTGACCCAGCCGCAGTTCCAGGCGGCGGTGAACCTGCTCAAGATCCAGCACCCGCTGGTCAAGCAGTACTGGAGCAGCGCGTCGGCGCAGATCTCGGCGTTCGCGAACGGCGACGTCACCGTCGGGACGAGCTGGCCATACCAGGTGTCGACCCTCACGGCGCAGCATTTCCCGATCGGCGCGGTGATCCCGAAAGAGGGCGCTACCGGGTGGGCGGACACCTGGATGCTTGCCGCCAAAGCACCTCACCCGAACTGCGCCTATATGTGGATGCGCTATATCAGCACGCCGAAGGTCCAGGCCGAGCAGGCCGTGAGCTATGGCGAAACGCCCGACAACATGCTGGCGTGCGGCTACATGAACCAGATCGCGAAGGGCTCCTGCGAGCAGTACCACGCCAACGCTCCGGCCGCGTACTTCAATTCCATCGCGTTGTGGAAGACGCCGGTAGTGACGTGCGACAACGGCAAACCGGACTGCGTGCCCTATGTCGACTGGGTGGCGGCGTGGAACACGCAGATCATGTAGGCACCAGCCGGGCAGCCCGGCGATGGGCGTGACCACGCCGGCCGGGGCCGCAACCGCGGCCCCGGCCAGGCCGGCCCCGGACGGGCCCTGGTCGCGCATCTCGGCGCTGCTATGGCGCAGGCCGTGGGCCCGGGCCACCCTCCTGCTCACCCCCGCGCTGGCATGGTTCCTGCTGATCTACATCGCAGCGCTGGTCGTGCTGCTGATCACCGCGTTCTGGACGACCAACCCGTTCACCACCAACATCGAGCGGACCTGGACCCTGTCCAACTTCGCCACGATCCTGGGCACCCCCGCCTACCGCACGATCATCGCGCGGACCGTTGGCATCGCGGCTGGCGTGACGGTGGTGGACGCGATCATCGCGATCCCGTTCGCGTACTACATGGCGCGGGTCGCCCGGCGGCGCACCCGGACATTCCTGTTCGTCTGCGTGCTGCTGCCGCTGTGGGCCAGCTACCTGGCCAAGGTCTACGCCTGGTTGCTGATCCTCAGCCATGACGGGGTGCTGAACTGGACACTCGGCAAGATGGGCATCCCGCCGCAGGACCTGCTCTACAGCAACAGCGCCGTGTTCATCGTCTTCTGCTATATCTGGCTGCCATACATGATCATCCCGGTCTACGCGGCGCTGGAACGGATCCCGGCCTCGCAGATCGAGGCATCACAGGACCTGGGCGGGCGCACGCTGCGGACGATGAGGTCGGTGATCCTGCCGCTGGCCCTGCCCGGCATCGTGGCAGGCTCGATCTTCACCTTCTCGCTGACCCTGGGGGACTACATCACCCCCATCCTGGTCGGCGGCGGTAACTCCGAGTTCATCGGGACGGTGATCGACTCGAACATCGGCATCGCCAACAACCTGCCCCTCGCGGCCGCCATGGCGATGGTCCCGATCGCGATCATGGCCTGCTACCTGCTGGCCGCCCGGGCTCTCGGCGCGTTCCGGGAGATCTGACGTGGAATCCGCCGGCCTGCGAATAGGACTGCGCATCTGGGTCGTGGTGGTGCTGCTGCTGCTGTTCAGCCCCATCGTGCTGATCATCGTGTACGCGTTCGGTCCGTCGGTCGTCCAGACCTGGCCGCTCCGGGGCTTCACCTGGCACTGGTTCGCCGTGGCCTGGAACGACCCAGCCGTGCGCCAGGCCTTCCTGCTGTCGGTGAAGGTAGGGGTGCTCGCGGCGGGCATCGCCGTGCTGCTCGGTTCCGCAGTGTCGTACGCGCTGCACAACTTCCGGTTCTTCGGCAGCGAGGGGGTCTCGTTCCTGCTGGTGCTGCCGCTCGCCTTGCCGGGCGTCATTACCGGTGTGGCGCTGAATAACTTCTTCGGTTTCACGAACATCCAGCTCGGCGTGCTGACGATCGTGATCGGCCACGCGACGTTCTGCATCGTGGTCGTCTACAACAACCTCATCGCCCGGCTCCGGCGGACACCCCGGTCGCTCGGCGAGGCCTCGATGGACCTTGGCGCCCGAGGCTGGCAGACTCAGCTCTACGTCATGTTCCCGCAGGTAGCGACGGCCCTCGTGTCCGGGGCGCTGCTTGCGTTCGCCCTGTCATTCGACGAAGTTATCGTGACGGTGTTCACGGCAGGGGCCAACTTCACCCTGCCGTTGTGGATCTTCGGGCAGCTCCGGCTGGGCCAGCAGCTACCCGAGGTCAACGCGGTGGTCACCATCGTAATCTTGCTGACCATCATCCCCGTCCTGCTCGCCGCCCGGATCGCTGGCGCAGGCGCGGTCTCCCGGACGGCACGGGCCGCCGCGGTGGAGGACACCGGCCGCCTGTAGCTCCAGCTCGGCACGGAAGCCGCGGCTGGCCCTTCTGGCGGCCCGGCGCTGGCGGGGCTGCCGCGGCTGGCGGCAAAGGCCCCTGCCCACGAACCCGGCTTCTGCCGGTTGAACCCGACTTGGCTCGCATTCGCACGCGCTGCTCGCTAACAGGCTTATGACCTGCGGGTTCGCCGACTGGCATGATTGACTCTGCGCACTGATGCCGACGCCAAGCCGCGGACCCCGGACTCGCCTCATCTCACGGAGAACCCCATGCCGCAAGCACCTGTGGCCAGTTTCGGGATCGCGACCGCCCCGATGCAGGTCCGCTACCAGGACATCCTGCGGGTCTGGCGTGAGGCGGACGCCATCCCGGAAATCGAGCACGCGTGGCTGTTCGATCACCTCATGCCGATCGCCGGCGACCGGAACGGGCCGATCTTCGAGGGCTGGACCCTGCTGTCGGCCCTCGCCGCCCAGACCGAGCGGCTGCGCCTGGGCCTGCTGGTGACCAGCAACAGGTTCCGGCCGCCCGCGATGCTGGCCAAGATCGCCACCACCGTCGATATCGTCTCCGGCGGACGGCTCGTCTTCGGCATCGGCGCGGGCTCACGCCCCGACATCCCGATGGCCCGCCGCGAATACGAGGCACACGGCCTGCCGTACCACGACTTCCGTTACTCGGTAGAGGACCTCGCCGAAGCCTGCACGGTCATCCGGCGGCTGTGGACGGAGACCGAGCCGTTCGACTTCCACGGCGCCCACATCGACCTCACCGGCGCGTTCGGCAACCCGAAGCCTGTCCAGCGCCCGTACCCGCCGATCCTCGTGGCCGGACGCTCGGCCGCAGTGCTCCGCGTGGCCGCCGAGCACGCGGACCTGTGGAACATCCCGGGCGGCGACATCGCCGACGCCGCCCAGCGCAGCGCGCTGCTGGACCGCTACTGCACCGGGATCGGCCGTGATCCCGCCACCATCACCCGCTCCATCCATCTGGGCGTGTCCTACGACCAGCCCGATGCCACCCGGGACGCGATCAGCGAAGCGCTCGACGCCGGCTTCCGGCACATCACCCTCGGCCTGCCGGCGCAGCCCTACCCAGCCAACGTCGCGCGGTGGGTCGCGGATGAGCTCATCGCCAAAGTCGGTGTAGCAGGCCTGCCGCAGCGGGGAGCCCGTCGGAGTGCCACTGCCACACCAGTCGCAGCCGCGCAAGCCGCCAGAATCCGCCCGGCGCGCCCTTAACCGGCTCATCGCAGAAGAGGGTGTAGTCGGGGTCCGTCGGTTTTCGAGGTCGCCCGCACGGATTTTCACGCTCGGCGGCACTCCTATCCGAGCGCGACGAGACGTGCGCCGGGCAACGAGCTATGCACCGTCGTTGCCATCGCGCAGGGAACGGATCATGCTTTGCAGGATCCGGAACGCGCCTGACTGCTCGGTCTCGGTCAGGCCGGCCAGCATTCTGACCTCGACGGACCGGACCGCTACGGTCGCCTTCTCCAGGCTCCGTCGGCCGCGAGGCGTGAGCCGCGTGGGAAGAACCTTCCCGACGGGTGCCTCCGCAGGCCTGGTCACGTAGCCCTCTCGTTCCAGGGCCTGGAGCAGCACGTTCATCGACTGCCGGGTCACGAACGCGCCCCGCGCGAGCTCGGAGTTCGACAAGCCCGGTCGTTGAGCCAGCAGCTCGAGGCAGGAGTAGTGCGTCACGCTCATCCCGAGCGGCCGCAGCACCTCCTCCATGGCTGCGCGGAGGGCGCTCGACGCCTCTTTCAGCAGGTAGCCCAGTGACGTCTCCAGGTCGACGCCGACACCGTCTTGACTCATGTCAGAATTCTGACATAGATTGACCTGTGTCAGAAAACTGACACGAAAGAAGGAGCATCATCATGCCCGCCACCGGCCCCGACTTCATCTCGCTCCAAGCGCGCGACCTCGACGCTTCGCAGGCGTTCTACGAGCAGTACCTCGGCCTCGTCCGCTCGCAGGCCGGACCTCCGCACGCCGTCGTCTTCGAGACGAAGCCGATCGCGTTCGCACTCCGCGACGTCGTTCCCGGCACCGATCTCGCATCGGTTGCTCAGCCCGGCATCGGTGCCGCGATCTGGCTCCACGCCACAGACGTCCAGGCCATTCACGATGCTCTCGTCGCCGACGGTCACACCATCGTCTCCGCACCGATTGACGGCCCCTTCGGTCGGACATTCACCTTCGCCGACCCCGACGGCTACCAGGTCACTCTCCACGACCGCGCCTGATAGGCCGAACGCCACCGGACGATCGCCGTTCCCCGAAGACCGCGGTTGCGCCCGAGGCTCGAGAATCCGGGCGACATTAGCGCCAGGCCGGCCGCCTCCTCGCGCTGCTCGGCGGCTGAGCCGCAGCCGATCTCGTCTCTTCGGCTATACCCGCTGGACGGGCACTTGCGGGGATTGCCCGGGATCGTCAGCCGGGTCACGATCGGAGAACATGGCGAGGTACTGGTGCACGGAACGGATCACCGATGAGCCCTCTCCCACCGCTGCCGCAACGCGCTTCATCGACCCGACCCGGATGTCGCCGGCGGCGAACACCCCGTCCATCGCCGTCTCGAAGGGCAAGCGCGGCCGGCCGGCGGGGGCCAGCTGATCCTCGGTCAAGGCTGGGTAAGCCGTGGATTCGTCTGCGGGGCTGGTCGCTTGCTGACACGTTGGGTGGTGACCCGGGCAGATCTGGCTTCTGGTTCAGGTGAGTGGCGGGATGCGGGTCATGGCAGGTGCTGGAGGAGACGATGACGTCGGCTGCGGCGGGAACGCTGGACGAGGCCTACGAGCGGCTGCACGCGACGGGGCCGGAATTCGACGGCTTCCTGTCCAACCATGGCCCGATGGCGGCCGAGGCCATGGTCCGTGGCGGCCATGGTGACCTGGTGGGTCCCTGGCTTGACGGGTACATGCGCCGGCTGGAGGAGTTCCCGCGAGGCGTCAGCCCGATCGGAGCCGGCTGGCGGGAGGCACTGGGCGACCCGCGGCGGGTCGCCGACTGGACGGCGTTGTTCAGCCGCCAGGCCGGCAAGCAGCCGTGGCGGCAGGTGCTCAATGTGTGGTGGCCCCGGCTGCTGCCGGGCGTGGCCGCCGCTGCGACCCATGGGGTGATCCGGGTCGGCCATGCCGTCCGTGCCCTGCTGGCCGACGGCGAGGATGATAGTCACCTCGCCGAGCTGGCCCACGGGCTTGCCTACTGGGCTGCCCGCTGGCAGGCAGTGCCCGCCGGGCCTGCCGGCGCGGCCGTTGCGGCCGCCGCGCGGAAGGCCCGGGCCGCGACGCCGCTGCAGGCGCTGGCAGCAGTTCCTCGGATCGCCGAGCAGTCGGGCGGCGTCGGTGACCGGCTGGCCAGGCTCGGCGACCTGCCCGCCTGGCCGCCGGCGCTGGCGGGCTTCAGCGCCCCTGCTGACCCGGAGCAGATCCGGGCGCTGCTGGCCGGCCTGGTCGATGCCGCGACCCTGCGGTACCTGTTCTACGGTCACGGCAATGGCATCATGCTCGTGCATTCGGCGACCGCGCCCAGTGCGGTGCTGCGCACCCTGCCCGCGCTGGACCCCGGGCTGTGGGCGCCGAGCCTGGCCGCGGCCTGGGCCGCCAGCAGTGCCCTGACCGCCGTCTACGCCCCGGCCGTGCCCGCGCCGCGCGAACAGCTGCCTGAGCCGCCGGCCGGGGAATCACCCGACCAGACGGCCACGGACACTTTCGCGCGAGCGGTCGAGCACGGCGACGAGCACGTCATCAAGTTCGCCGACACCGCCGTCGAGGTGTTCGCACGCACCGGCGACCCGGACGCCATCGCCGCGGCGCTCCGCGCGGCGCAGCTGATCGAGCCCTGACCCGTTGCGCCGGCGGGGAGCCGTCCTCGGTGGCGCCGGGGCCAGTGAGCGCCGGGTCACAGGAGCCGGACGTTGTGCTCGATGGTCTCGATGACCTCGTCCATCTTGCCGGTCAGTACCTGCTTGGCCATGCTGAGGGTGAAGCCCTTGGCCGTCGCGGCCGGGACGTGGGAGGGCAGGGCAAGGGCGTAGCGGTC
>Ga0074044_10003844_pt1 | contig 12620 bp, 10 predicted proteins | sample BogForMeECP23OM1_FD_94443 | JGI IMG/M metagenome (GOLD analysis project Ga0074044, IMG submission 94443) | Bog forest soil microbial communities from Calvert Island, British Columbia, Canada - Bog Forest MetaG ECP23OM1 | ecosystem: Environmental > Terrestrial > Soil > Wetlands ...
CGCCCAGTACACCTCGCCCGGCTCGACATTGTAAAAGTTCTTCATCGTCCACTTGAGCGCCACCGCGTGCCCGCCGTTGTCGCGAACGGAACCCTTGGGCCGGCCGGTGGTGCCGGAGGTGTAAAGTATGTAAAGCGGGTCGGTGGCGTTGACTGGCACGCAGTCGGCCGGGACGGCGCCGGCGACCGCATCGTTCCAGTCGATGTCGCGGCCGGGCACTAGCGCGGCCTTCTCCTGCGGGCGCTGGAAGATGATGCAGCGCTCCGGCTTGTGCTCCGACTCCTCGATCGCGGCGTCGACCATCGGCTTGTACTTGACAAGGCGGTTCGGTTCGATGCCACAGGAAGCAGAGACAACGACGCGGGGTTTTGCGTCGGTGATACGAGTTGCTAGCTCGTGCGGGGCGAAACCGCCGAAGACCATAGAGTGCACGGCACCCAGCCGCGCACAGGCCAACATGGCCATCAACGTTTGGGGGATCATCGGCATGTAGATGATGACGCGGTCGCCCTTCTCCACGCCCAGGTGGCGGAGCGCGCCGGCGAAGCCCGCGACCTGGTCGCGCAACTCTCTGTAGGTGATGGTCGCGACGGTATTGGTGACCGGGCTGTCATGGATGATCGCCGGCTGCTCACCGCGGCCGGCCTCCACATGGCGGTCGATGGCGTTGTAGCAGGTGTTGAGAACGCCGCCCTTGAACCACTTGGTGAAGGGCGAATTTGAATCGTCCAGCACCTTGTCCCAGCGCTTGAACCAGGTGATCTCCTCGGCCACTTCGCCCCAGAACCCAGCCGGGTCGGACAGCGTGCGGGCATGGAGCTGGTTGTAACGATCGGCTGTGTTCTGGCTCATGAGGGCACCCTCTCTTTCATGTGTTGCTGCGAACTCTACACGTGTGCCAGGGCGTTCCGGGCGATGCCTTGATGAGATGGTCACCATTTTGCCCAAGAGGCCGAGGAGTACAGCCACTGTCGCATGGCTGATCGGTTGGACAGGTAATTCGGTGGGTCGGATCGGTTGCCGCCGATCCGCCAGTCATCGCCCCAGGATAAGGATCGGAGCCCGAGCGATGACCCCCGGCTTCCGATTTTCGGCTGCCATCGATCACAAAGACAAAAGCCCAACCATGCAAGATATCGCACAGCAGGGCTACCATGACTTCCCCGAATAAGACCCGCCTTGAGCCTGGATGAGATCTTCATATTAAAGTGAATTAGGACGAGGAATCAAGTCCCTGCTCAATTTCTCGGCTTTGATTTTCTGAGGTGGGCTCGCATCACCAGTCAGCAAGCCCGCATGCTCACAATCCTGGCGCCACGCCCGGCACCTGCCTCTCACCACGCACAGAGGCAATCCAGGCCCGTCGCCAAGACCACGGCCCCGCCAACTTGGGGACCCGGTTCAGGCGGCTGGTCGTTACTGCCTCCCAGGACGGGGCCGACCGCCCACTCTGATAGACTGGACCGATTGGCTGTTACGGATATTGACATCCAGGTTGAACAAGTTACGATGGAGTTGGACAGACGTCTAAAACCTCTTCATGTATCGATTGGTAGGAGAGGAGAAGCCATCGTTGTTGGATTCTCACAGCATGCTGGCTTTTGCTCCTTCGAACCGACCACGGAGTGACATTGTGGTGGAGGGGAACGCGACAGCCGTCCCCCGGACCCTTCACCACACGGGTTCCCATGCTGTGAGGGACCTTGGAGAGATGTAAGTATGTATATAGTTGCTGAACCCCCTTTTCGAGGAGGCCGATCGATGCGAGTCGACAATGTTCTAGTCGCAAAGGAGCGACGGTTGATATCAATCGCCCCCGAAGCGTCAGTTAAAGAGGCGTTGGCTCTGTTCGTCGAGCACAACATCGGCTCGCTGCCAGTCGTCGATGCCTCAGGAAAACTTGTCGGGATCTTCACTGAGCGAGACGTGCTTTACGGGGACCATCGCGACCCCGAGCAGTTCCATCGCCAGCTCATCAAAGAAGTCATGACGCCCGACCCTTTCACTTGCAGCTCCAACGATGCTGTGCACGAAGTCATGGGCAAGATGTCACGGAACCATGTAGGACAGTTGCCCGTGGTCGACGAAGGCAAGCTGGTCGGGGTGGTTTCCGTCGGTGATCTCATCATGGCGTTATACAACCATGCCGAGGCTGCGAACCAGCAATTGACGGCTTTTCTCTACGGACCAGGTTGAGACGCAGATAGGGTCGTCGGCAGCTATCCAACCCCTGCCTGCTCCCGCCTCACTTGGCCGGTCCGCAGACGGCCAGACCGACAAGGTGCGGCTGATCGTCGTGGATGCACTCGAGATAACCGAGCGCCGCAAGCATGTGGAGTATCACGGTCGAGATGCCAGCCGGTTCACGACCGACCTTCTGAAAGGCAAACGTGCGCGGCTGGAAATCCAGACCAGCCCCACGAGCCGCGACCAGTATGGCAGGCTGCTGGCGTTCGTTTTCCGACAGAGCGACAACGTGCTGGTCAACAACGAGATGATGCGACAGGGTATGAGCACGCCTACACCAAGTACCCCTTCGAACCGGCCAGGAGAGGAGTTCAGAGCGGCGGAGCGGCGGAGCGGCAGGCGCGTCAGAATAGACGGGGACTATGGGGACCCTGAATGCAATCGGCGTCACAGAAGAGGCCCTGCTGCCACGGTTTCCGCGCTGGGAGATGTGGGGAGGCAAGCCAGGGACGACGACACGCGCCGATCGGGACATTACGGAAGACCGTCAGTAGCAGGACGGCCGGTCAATGATTACGTAAGGTGCTCCCGGAACTCCCTGCGAAGCCATGGGGTAACTGGTTGACCGTCAGGCGTCGGCCGGGACGACCCGGCCCGACGCCGCTCGAAAGGCCCCGTTCTTGTTGAGGTCGTCGTCAGAAACGCAATCATCGAAGATTCCGGCTACGGCCTTTATATCCAAGGCTCTGTTGTCTCCTTCTTCGTCCGAAAGTCGCAAGGTCATCTGCTACTTGCTAATCACAGCCCCCAATTCGCTCAATGACAGCGGCGTCGGCATGGACCCAAGTCGGCTCAGGGCGGCAACCGGGGGTGCAAAGGGCAAGTGGGTGAGGTCGCTGTACTTGCGCAAAAGATGATAGGTGATCAAGAGCTGCGTCACTGCGAGCGGTGAACTGTGTTTCTTCTCGGCACGATCGAGGTAGTTGCCAATTTGATCGTCGCCGACGGGACGCAGGTCGGGCAGGTGCTGCCAGATGGCATTTTCTAACTCCGTAGCATGCTGCGCGGCCACATCGCCGTCAATCTCGAGAAAATCGACCGGGCGTCCATCGTCGCGCCCGAGCTTGAGACGGACGCCGGAATCCGGGTGATTGCTGTCTACGAGATAACTCAGGTCCGGGTGAGGAATGGTGGGACGCAGCACGAGTCGCACGTTAAGGTTACCCGCCTCTTCCGGCGAGACGCCTTCCGGCTCATAGAACGTCACGACGATGTCAGCAAACGTCTTCTGGGGGCGGATAAAGTCGCGCGAGTCGGGTTCCCGGCCCTCGAGTTCCTTGAGCACCTGCTCGGTGGTGTAGCCGCGCTTGGTCGTATCGCGCTTGACTTTCCACAGCCTCCGCATCTCTTCCGGCGGGGCAAGATAGACTCTAACATCGTAGAACTGCCGCATGTTTGGGGTGGAAAAGCCCAACAGGCCCTCGACGATGACGAACGGGCGTGGCCGGATATACTCGGGTCGGACAAGGGTGCCAGTGGCGTGGTCGTACACCGGCTTGAGGATCGGCTGACCGTAATGCAGACGCTCCAGGTGCAGCTCGATCACGTCCATGTAATTGCACTCGGGGTGCAGCGCCGTGATGCCGCGCTCCGCGCGTTCCTTCCGGTCGTATTTGTGATAGTCGTCGGTGCAAACGTGCGTGACGCAGTCGACGCCGAGGATCTTCACTAGCCCTTGCGTGATCGTTGTTTTGCCGGCTGCACTGTCGCCTACAATACCGAGAATGATCGGGCGTTGTCTGGTCACGGGAACACCTCTATACGGTTTGGCGTTTGTTACTGCGATCCGCGCACGCGTGGCGGGCACCATTTCTCAATCCGCCACTTCGAATTTGACCTTGCCCCACAATTCCATCGCCTCACGCAATTCGGGGCAGGTCTTGGCTGCATCATTGAGTGTTTTGCCGGAGGCAATCGCTTCGGTGGCGACCCTGTTGGCGCGTGCTCCCGCGCGACTGCCTCTGGGGTGACCGTGGGTGCCGCCGCCAAAGAGCCAGAAGGCATCGTTCCCGTAAATGGCGTACAGGTCCGGGATGTTGAGAACGTGAATCCCCCCCGAAGCCACGGGCCAGACCGCCTTGAGCCCCGCGAAGTCCTGGTCGAAGTACACTCCGCGCTCGGGATCAGCTTGCGTCCGGCGCTCGCGCAACAGGTCGATGACGCCCAGTGTCTCCTGCCGCGAGCCTTCGAGTTTGCCGACAACCGTTCCTGTGTGCAAATGATCACCACCCGTCAGCCGCAACCACTTGGCGACGACCCGCATGTGAATGCCGTGATTCTGCTGGCGCGTGAAGACGGCGTGCATCGCGCGGTGGCAGTGGACGATGACGCCAAGTTCGCCGGCGCGCTTGAAGACATCTGACGAGGCGGCAAAGCCTGCGGTCAGGAAATCGTACATGATGTAGCGGCTGCCTTGCGAGGCGATGTACTCCAGCCGCCGCAGAGCTTCTTCGGTGGAACTGGCGGTCACGTTGAAGAAATGCCCTTTGGTTTCGCCGGACTCGGCTTCCGCCCGGTTCACCGCATCGATGCCGTAGAGGAAGCGGTCGCGCCAGCGGTTGAACGGCTGGCTGTTCATATTCTCGTCGTCCTTGGTCGTGTCCAGTCCGCCGACCAGGCACTCGAACATGATCGTGGCGTAGTCCTTGGCGCTGAGACCGAGTTTGGGTTTAACGGTCCCGCCCAGCAGTGGGCGTCCCCACTTGTTCAGCCGTGCGCGCTCGTCGTAGATGCCGATGTTCGGACCTGGGAAGGTCTTGACCAGCGCAACCGGAATTCGCATGTCTTCCAGCCGCAGGGCACTCACCGCCTTGAAACCAAAGACGTTGCCCACGATCGAGGACATGATGTTGACAACACTATTCTCCTCGAACAGATCCATCGGGTAGGCGATGTACGCGATGTCATCCTCGATCCGGTAGACCTTGGCCTTGTAGTAGTCGATGTCCGTCAGTTGGTTCGACCAGACTTCGGTCCAAGTGCCGGTGGAAGATTCGGCGGCGACGGCTGCCGATGCCTCGATCATATCGACACCTTGTAGTGGCTCGATGCGAAAGGCGCAGAGCAGATCGGTGTCGGACGGGACGTACTCCGGGACGTAATAGTCAACGGCATAGGCGCGCACGCCAGCCTGAAACTTGTTTCTCTTGGCCGCGGAATTCTCATCGACGCCGGGAAAGGCAACGGAATGTTTCACGCGCTCACCTCGTCTCTGACCCGATGAGTGGATGGTGCCTCATGGCCCACACCCGACATGAAGTCCAGTATACTGGCAGATCATCAGGAGGCGAAGACCTCTTGAGTTGAAAGTAGATGCCACGTTTTCAGGATAGACCCGGCGAAAAGTATAATCCAATCTATTTTATCCAATACTAAGAATAGTATTGCGAGGCAAGTTCGATCTGTCAGAGGGGTTTTATCGTGACAAGCGAGGACCCGGCGATCGATCGATTGGGCGGTCTCGAAACATGCTTGAGAGCCAGCCGTAATCCACGCATCCAGTTTGCGCGATGAGGCTCAGCCTCTGCCCACCTTGCCTCTTTCACTCAGATCCAGCGACGTCTTCCACCAAATCGATCAAAGGAAGATGAACCCGGGCGCTGGTCGTCTTCATTGTCCCTCACGCATGGGAACGGGACTTGTCGTCTCAAGGACCTGACGAGCCCGGCGCGTTACCGGGCGATGGCCGCGCTCTGGCTGCTGGCGCCCCAGACTCCTCTCTTTTTCCAGGGACAGGAGCTGGGCGGCAGCCGGCCTTTCCTGTACTTCAGCGACCAATCCGATCCGCTGGCGAATCTCATTCGAGAGGGTCGAGCGCAAGAGCTTTCCGGATTCCGGAGCACCACGCATTCCGACTTGATATCATTCATTACTGATCCGGTGTCGCGCACCGCCTTCCTGGAATCCAAGCTTGAGGATGCAGCGGATTACCGCGAAAACCCGACGTTCCTGCTCTTCCAGGATCTGCTCAGGCTCCGCCGCGAGGATCCAACTTTCCGCTTTCAGCGTTGCGAATCCATCCACGGCGCAGTGCTCGGGCCAGAGGCGTTCTCCCTCCGCTATCTGGGCGAGGGTTCGAACGACCGGCTGCTCCTGGTCAACCTGGGCCGCGATCTTTACCCGATGCCCAACTCCGAGCCCTTGCTGGCACCGCCCCCGGCCATGCAGTGGTCATTGCTCTGGTACAGCGAGCACCCGCGCTATGAAGGAACCAGCATCTCACCGCTCGAGCCCGGCCGTGGCGTCTCTCGGGCAATTGCGCTGTCGTTCTCGCTGCCCGACCGGCTCCGCCACGACCCGAGGAACCTGAGATGGGGTCGACCCAGCCAGAGGATGACGATATCCATCCCACCATTCGACGCAAGCGACAGGAAAACAATGACGCGCGAGGCGAGTGGTCCATTGGCCGTGAATTGAGCCAGGTCACCCGCTGAGGAGCGGGGCAACCGGGAAATCCGCGAAGACGTCACGGGCCTTGATGATGGTGGCTTCGCTGCCGGACGAGGTCGTGACGCTCGCGCCGGTGAAGACATTCCGGAGTTTCGTGCCGTCAGGTACACCGGCTGGCTCCAGCTCCGTGTCTTGCCAGGCGGCCGGGCCCAACGGGAAGCGGTCGGTTGTGTCCAGGCGGGTTGTCAGGCGCGGTACGGCCACGACCGCGGTACGGGAACCGTCCCTGCGCAGAAAACCGAAGAGGCTCGACTCGTGCTTGCCACGGGCGGGCAGCGGCCGGTATTCGCCGCTGGCCCCTCCGACCTCGTTGAGCGAGACCAGCCGGTTGTAATTGTGGAAACACGTGTCTTCCAGGCCCTTGGCCATGACGGGGGCGGTGACTTGCTGGAACTTGCCGGCGAAGTCGGCCGGTTCGGGCTCGTCGGCCGGCAGGCCTTCGGGCCTTTCGACCTGGTCGAGCAAGACGTCGCGGAAGAAACGAAAAATCGCCCGGCTGGTCATCGGGTTGCGGAGCATCGCCAGACGAACGGCACGATCCACCAGCACCCGATCCTGTTCGCTGACATGCTTGGCAGTGATATAGCTGCGATATACCGGGAACGACGCGATCACTTGCCTGAGGACGTGTTGCAGCCCACTCTGCGTGAAATCGCGTGATCGCCGGTCGCGCAGCGCAATCCGCTCGAGCTGGTAGGCCAGCACGTGCAGCTCGCTGGCGAGCGAGACCTCGAGAATCAACAGCTTCTTCTGGCGGACGACGGCGCGATAGGGCGTCTGGTCGCCGATCCAGCCGTGATAGCGCCGGGTGAACTCGGCGGCACTCGCGGGATCGACGAACAGGCCGTTGATCCGGTTCAAGGCCTCATACCCCGATGTGCCATGAGTACGCCAGTCGCCCGGGAAGATCTCGTCTTAAGCTAATATTTTCTCCACGACCACGTAAAGCGACACCCACCGAGGCAGCCAGACGGTTATTCAAATTTGACGACTACTCACATGTATTGCGACCGGGCAGGGCCTCTCCGGTATGTGATGACGCACCTCCTCTAGCGCTTGCGACGCCCCAGTGTGATCAAGGCGATGCCTGAGACGCTACACGTTTATGCCGACCATTCACGTTGAAGCCGAAGTCTCCCGGGAGGAGTTGCTCAAAGCTGTCGAACAGCTCAGCCCGCAAGAATTAGAGCAATTCATTTCCCAGGTCCTGAGCCTCCGCGCCAGGCGCGAGGCGCCGGGGTTGTCGGCCACGGATTCACAGTTACTATTCAGGATCAATCGAGGATTGCCTGAGGACCTGGGGCGTCGCTACGCCGAGTTGATCGCCAGGCGACAATCAGAGAATCTGGACCAGGACGAACTAGCGGAGCTGCGGCAACTCACCAATGTCGTCGAGAGCTTTGAGGCCGATCGTGTCTCCGCCCTTATCGACCTTGCTCGCTCACGCGGAATCTCGCTGGAAACGCTCATGACTGTCCTTGGAATTCCGGCGCCGATCCATGAGTGAGGAACGGATCCCGTCGTCTGTTCGGAAAGCGGTCTGGGAGCGAGCAGGCGGATTCTGCCAGTATTGCCGTTACTCTTGTCTTTCAGCCACCGCGCTGACTTTTCCGGAACCGGTCCACGAACCTCCGATAGTCCTCCGGCGTGTCGATGCCGATGCTGGGCTCGTCGACGATGCCAATGGCGATGGGATGGCCGGCCTCGAGGACGCGGAGCTGTTCGAGCTTCTCGGCGGCTTCCAGAGGAGAACGGGGCAAGGAGCTTATCGAGAGCAGGAACTCGCGGCGATAGGCGTAGAGGCCAAGATGGAGATGGGCAACGGGAGTGCTCGCGGCGGCGGGGTCGGGCAGACCGTCGCGATGAAAGGGGATCGGGCTGCGAGAGAAGTAGAGGGCGCGATCGCGGCGGGAGCAGACGACCTTGACGCAGGAGGGGTCGCGGTAGACGGCCGGGTCGCGAATGGGCGTCGCCAGTGTTGCCATGGGGGCGTCGCGATCGCTTTGCAGGAGCGAGACGAGGCGATCGATGGTACTGCCGGCGATTTCCGGTTCGTCCCCCTGGACGTTGACGATGATGCCGGCTTGCTCGATTCGCGCGGCAACCTCCGCGACGCGGTCGGTGCCGGTGGCGTGATCGGTGCGGGTCATCATGGGCTCTCCTCCGAAGCCGGCCACGACGTCGGCGATCCGCGGGTCGTCGGTGGCGACGATGATGCGATGTAGCGATTGTGCCTGTCGCGCCGCTTCCACCACGTGCTGGATCAGGGGCCGGCCGGTTTCGGATAGAAGGGGTTTGCCGGGCAAACGGGTCGAAGCGAACCGGGCCGGGATCACCGCGATGATTTCCATTTTCGAGGCGACCTCGCTTGAATTCTGAACCGATAGAAGGGGCACTGACCGAGGCCAGGTCTCGGGCAGGGCCGTCGACAGTCGCCCTCACTCTAGAGCGTCCCATGATGGGACACAAGACGGAGTGGCCGGACGACGTTCGGCGGCTCGGTCGCTGGCTATCGAGGCACTGGCCATTGGCCTGGACCTCGTGAAGCCCGGGCCGAATCGGTGCGAGCGGATCGCGCCGGGGACCAGGCCTGATGCTGGCCAGGTCCGAATGGGCTGGGCGGAATGATTCAGCCCGGTCTGTCTCAGGAGGTCGTTGCAGAATCACTGTCGCCGGGACTGGGAGAGGAGTGTCCCCAGACTCTTTTGTCCCGCACCGGCCGGCTGTCGATTCCCTGCGCTCAGGTTACCAGATCGGAAGCAACGAGAAGACGATTTCCCCCGTAATGCCAGGAGTGGCAAGCCGGGTGCGTTCTCTCGGTCAGCCGCCGGTCGCCGTTCACAAACCGAACAACCGTGTCACACGCTCAGTAGAACTTGTCTCGATCGCCGATCGGGCGAGGTCTCCGGGTGCCGTGCGCCCGGCCGAACTGATTCGGCCCGCGTCCGGCGCACGCCATGGAAGGGGGGCGTTCACAACCGATTTGCGGGGCGGCCTGAGCCAATGGCATGGCGGCCGTCTGGGGAGTCTTGATTCATGGTGTGGACCCAGAACCGCGTCCGCAGTCGTCTGTCTCTTCGTCGCCATCGCCCCACCCTTGAACAACTTGATGAGCGCTGTCTGCTCTCGACCGGTGCTGGCACCAGCCTGCCTCATGCGGCTGCCTCTCATGCTCACGCGGCTGCTCTTCGAGCTCACATTCCAGCCAGTCATCCGCTCCATGATCACGCGATCTCCCGGTCAACCACGGTCAAGGTTACCACTGTGCATACAGCCCAGCCCGCGACAACCGTCGAGCGGCCGGCCGGCACGCTCTTGACCGGAACCCCGACCGCCTTCGACCCGATCGTGGGCGCCGCCGCGGCACGCCAGACATATGGCGTCGACGGAACCGGCATGACCGTCGCGGTGATCGATACCGGGGTCGATTACAACAACCCGGCCCTGGGCGGTGGGTTCGGCCCCGGCGCAAAGGTCATCGCGGGGTACGACTTCGCCACCAATACCCCAGATCCATTGGCGACCGACTCGCAGCACGGTACCGCCGTTGCCGGGCTGATCGGCTCCGACGATCCCAATAACCTGGGCGTCGCGCCTGGCGTCAAGATCGTCGCCTTGCGCGTCACGGGCTCCGACAACACGGCCTCTCTGAGCAGCATCGCCAGTGCCCTCCAGTGGGTCATCAATAATCACAGCCAGTACAACATTACTGTAGTCAACATGTCGTTGTCTGACGGTGGCAACTACGCTCACAACTGGTTTGCTCAGGATGGCGGAGCCGGCGAGCAGATCACCAACCTCATCGGCCAGCTCCAGACACTGAACATCCCCGTGGTGTCCGCGACCGGTAACAGCTTTACGGGACAGCAAGGCGAGGGATTCACCGCGATCGTCGCCGGCGTGATCAGCGTGACGGCCACCGACACCAGCGATCACTTGTTACCGGACGCCCAGCGCCTCGGCGCGGTGACGGGCATGGGCACGATGACCGACCTGGCGGCTCCGGGCGAGGGAATAGTCGCTCCCACGGGGGACAGCGGTTACTCCGGCGTCGAGGGAACCAGTTTCGCCACGCCGCTGGTGACCGGCGCGGTTGTCTTGCTGCAGCAGATTTACCAGGCCAGGTTCGGGACCTTGCCCACGGTCAACCAGGTGACTCAATGGCTCGAGCAGGGCTCTGACCCGATCTACGACCCGGTGACAGGCCTGACGATTGGCAGGCTCGATATTCCCAAGGCCGCTGGCCTGATTCCCCCTGTGACCTCGAGCCCGGTGCCCCCAGCCGCTCCTGCCCCCGCCACGATCTCCATTCCCGCCTTGCAGACCACCCCAGGGATCACCGGCACGGTGACCGCGACTCCGGTCTCCTATGTTCCGGCCAGCAGCACGACAGCCAGCACGACGACGACAGCCAGCACGGCGACGACGACAGCCAGCACGGCGACGACGCCAACCAGCACGCCCCCGGCAAACATGGCGACGACGGCAACCAGCACGCCGCCGGCTGGCCTTGCGGTCGTCTCCCAGGCGGCCCCGGCTCCGGCGAACTCTGGCCTCTCGCCCAACGTGCAGGTCTTCGTCAACGGGCAGCAGGTCAACTCCCTGAATGCCTCCCAGACAAACATGCTGCCATCGCTGCCCCAGAACAATTTCGCTTCGCTGCTCGCGGCCATGAGCGCATGGGCGGAGGAAACGGGAAGCGGCCAGGCTACTTCGACGAGCGTGAGCCGGGTTCGTATCTGGAACGCGGCTTCCCAGGCGAGCGACCTTTCGCCGGCGGGACTGGTCTATCCCACGGGCAGCCTCGCCGTGAAGATGGCGACGCCACGCAGCCCGGTGCGCCGCTGATCGGCCCAACCTGGCCTGATCATCGCGCACCGACTGGTCGATGGCTCGACAGCGGCCAGCGGCCCTGAAATCGAGAACTTCCCGGCTTCCTACCACGTGAAGGTCGCACCGCCTGACTGCTGGCGTTACAATTCTGACAGTCGAAGAGCCCCGCGCCTTCCAGGCAAAGGAAGGCGCCGGGGCTTTCGGACTACGTGGAAAGCTGAACGGCCTCGAGCTCGCCGCTGATGAACTCGTTGAACTCCATGTACAGCAGGTGCCGGTAGAGCTTGCTCTCGGTCTGAAGCTGGGCGGGCGGACCGACGTCTTCGACCCGGCCGTTGTGCAACAGAATGACCTGGTCGCACGATCGGATTGTGGAGAGCCGGTGGGGCAGGAGGATCAGGGTTCGCCCCAGCGCCAGTCGGGCCAGAGTGTCGTCGAGCAGGTGCCTTATGTCCTCGTCCAGAACGCCGGAGGGCTCCTCGACGATCACGATGGACGGGTCGTGCAGAGAGGCGCGGGCCAGAGCGATGCGGAACTGCTCGTCGGGTCGGAGGTAATGGCCCAGCGGGCCGATGATCGTGTCGTACCCATGGGGGAGGTCTTGAATGAACTTATGAGCATGGGCCAGCTTGGCCGCCTCGATCACGCGGGGCAGGGAGTTGAAGGGATCTCCCATGCCGATGTTGACCAGGACCGAGTCCGTGAAGACCAGATCGGCCTGAAGGACCGTCCCGACCTGGGCGCGGACTGATTCCAGGGTCACGTCGCGAAGGTCGTGACCGTCGAGCCAGACCCGCCCCGCCTGGGGGTCGGTCAGGCGCGGGATGAGACAGGCCAGGGCCTGCTTGGAATCTTCATCGAGGCCCATGATCGCGGTCCGCGAGCCGGCAAGTATCTCGGTGGAGACGTGCTCGAGCAGCGTCCGGCCCGAGCGGCTCTTGAGCGTGACGTGGTCCAGTACGATCTGCTCTTTCAGCGCCGCCAGGAAGTGAGCGCCCACGTTTTGATGGAGCTCGGGAGACCGCTCCAGAAACTCGAAGATTCCGGCCGCCGACCGGTTCGCCTGGCGGATCGTTCGCCTCACCTTGAGC
>Ga0074044_10003845_pt1 | contig 12618 bp, 13 predicted proteins | sample BogForMeECP23OM1_FD_94443 | JGI IMG/M metagenome (GOLD analysis project Ga0074044, IMG submission 94443) | Bog forest soil microbial communities from Calvert Island, British Columbia, Canada - Bog Forest MetaG ECP23OM1 | ecosystem: Environmental > Terrestrial > Soil > Wetlands ...
CGCATCAGAAAATCGACTTCCGTCTTCGGGCGCTTCTTCCAGTTCTCTTCGGAAAACGCGTAGAGCGTGAGCGCGGGAAGTCCAATGCGCGCGGCGGTTTCGACGGTGGAACGAACGCTCGCGACCCCGGCGCGATGTCCGGCGACGCGCGGCATATGACGCCGGCGGGCCCAACGCCCGTTTCCGTCCATAATGATGGCGATATGCCGGGGCAGACGCGCCGGATCAAGCCGCAGGAAAACTTCCGATTCCTTGCGGTTCATGCCCGGCGGAACCGTGTGTCGCAAAGGAGCCTCTCGAAATCGAAGCTAACACAGGCAATTGGCAAGCGCAATGCAAGAGGGACCTTTGGAAACAAGGTCGGCGGACAATGAATCAAGGCGCATGGTGGATAAATGTTGGGGGTTGTGCCTTGGATTCGTGGGACGATGTTCGGCTTTACGAGGCCAGCTCGCCAATCTCCGGCAGCCGCAGATTGCATTTCGTAAGTGCCTTGGTCAGCGCCTCTTCGATCGTGTGTTCAGGACAGTTCCGCGAGATGGCGATCTCGCTGACCAGAAGATAGCGCGCTCGCTCTAGCATCTTCTTTTCGCGGAATGACAACGACTTCTCCTGCGCCAGCGTGAGCAGACCTTTCAGTACCGCCGCTACGTCGGAAAGCGAACCGGTGCGCATCCGCTCCGAATTTTCCCGGAAGCGGTCTTTCCAGTCGGCCGCGCTGATACATTCGCCTGAGGAGAGATACTCGACAATCTTCTGCACTTCGCCGTTGCGCACGACCGGGCGTATCCCAACGTTGCCCACGTTGTGAAACGGGATCCTCACCTTGAGGTTGCTGGCGGCAATACTGAGCACGTAAAACCTCTCGACCTGAGAACCCACGGTCAGGCTGGCAATCTGCTCGACAACTCCAACACCATGGTTGGGATAGACGACCTTATCGCCGATGTGGAAAACGTGGCAGTTATTCATGGAGGAGGTTCCCCGCCGTTCGGGGGTGGAAGTCGCTTTTAGTCTAGCCGACCCGGCTAGCCAAAGCAAATCGGCGAACCTCGTCCTGAAAGGGAGGGGTCCTTTGATCTCGATCTGGCCGTCGGTCCTCGTCTTGAAGCCTTGCCGCATGATCGGCAAAAGAACGTTCGCGCCTAGGTTCTGGCCCCCTCCCCCGGTATATTGGAATCAATACTTTAGCGGGCAATTTCCGCAAAGTATTGAACTCAGACACGTTACAGGCAAAGTCTTGAATGCGTGGAACTTAGCAAGTTCTGGATTTCAAAGAACCTTCCAACACCGCCTGAGCAGATATGGATCTCTCCATGAAAGGGAATTCAATAATTCTCCGTGGTGACTCTTGCCGAGTCAAGAATTTTCGGAAAAATAATGGGTTCCGCCGAGCCGCAGATTCCCATCTTGGGGCAAGCGCAGAGGCGCGGGTGTGTGCGATCCCCGAGGACTGGGAGTGAAGTTTTCGACATCACGCGACAGCAGGATGCGGAGGATGCGTGGAGATCGAGTCCGAATGGACGGCAAGTAGGCCAGAACGGACATCACGTGGGCTCTCGCCAGCAGTATGGCCCCACTCAAGCCAGCAGAAGGTTTTTGCGGCCCGCGCAATACTATTGTTCCGGAATGCGCAGTTGCCCTGGGAATCGCCATCCGGCCGCGCCCTAGCGGTTATAATTGCCCTCGCGCCTTTCGCAAGACCTCATGACCGAACAAATTAAGAAAAAGCTTCAGGAAGAACTGAACACGCTTGAGCGGGAGCTCGCCTACGACATTCCACGCGAGCTGAAGAAGGCGGCCGCGCTCGGCGACCTGAGCGAAAACGCCGAGTATCACATGGCCAAGCAGCGCCAGGAATACCTGAAGGCGCGCGTCCGTCAGCTGGGCCAGCGTCTCTCCGAACTGTCGCTTATCAACATGAACAACATCCCCAAAGACAAAGTGGGACTAGGTTCGACGGTAAAGGTCTACGACAGCGCGAAAAACGAGGAGATGGAATATCAGCTGGTGACGAGCGAGGAATCGGACGTGGCCGCGGGCAAGATCTCGACGAACTCGCCCATTGGCCGAGCGTTGCTCAACAAGAAAGTGGGCGATAGCGCCGTCGTGGTAACGCCGGCCGGCAATCGCGAAATGGAGATACTGAAACTCTCGACCATCCACGACCTCGCCGAGCTGGGAGGCGAAGCGGGATCGAAATGATTCGCTTTGCTCGGATAAATCGTAATTTTATGGACATGAGTGGTGCAGCATGAGTTGGACTAACGGCGTAGGCCGCGCCTGCGGCGTTCTGCTTGATGCCATCGTGCGGCTGCTCGCCCTTTCCCGCATCAATCCTAACGTCCTCACGTTGATGGGACTGGTCGTTAACACTTACGCTGCGTTCTTGTTTGGATACGCCAACGGCGACAACCAGCGCCGCCTGTTCTTCTATGCCGGACTCGTCATCATTGGCAGCGGATTCTTTGACCTGGTCGATGGCCGCGTGGCGCGCGCCTCGAACCGTGTGACGCGCTTCGGCGCCTTCTTCGATTCCGTCGTCGATCGTTATAGCGACGCGTCGTTATTTTTTGGACTGCTGGTGTACTACGCCCGTGGCAACCGTTTCTTCTACGTCGTGCTGACTGCACTCGTCATGATCAGCGCCATTATGGTGAGTTACGCCCGTGCCCGCGCTGAGTCGATCATCGGCACCTGCCGCGTGGGATTTCTGGAGCGCCCCGAGCGCCTCGTGCTGCTGATCATCGGCGCATTGTTCAACGTGATGGCGCCCGCGCTTTGGGTGATCGCCGTGCTCTCGACCATCACCGTAGTCCACCGCATTGTCTATACCTGGCAGCGCACACGGGAGATGGACGCTGCCGCCGCCGGCCGCGCGGCATAGGCCGGAGCTCAAACTCAAACCCCGACCCGCTTCCTCTTTGGTATGCTTGTCGCCTGGGTGAGGAGCATATCGGATGAGTTGGGCGCGGGCACATTGGATTGTGGGAGTGCTGACCCTGGTCATTTTCCCTCTGACAGGTCAGTACATGCGGCATGTAGCCGCTGTTCCTCATTTAGACAGCGTCCCTCGGCTGGTCTTCCGTTCCCGGCATTTGCTCATACTGACGGTAGCGGTTTCCAATCTCGCCTTGTCGAACAGTCAACCCTTCCACCGCGCCCAGAAAGCGGCATCTTTGCTGATTATGCTTTCTCCCTTTTTGCTGATCGCGGCCTTCTTTATCGATCCCGCGAGAGGACTCCACAGCAGTACGATTTTTCGACTTGCAATGTATGCGCTGTGGATCGCGGGGCTCCTGCTGGCGATCGTCAACTGGCCTCGAAGAAAAGAGACGGTCCCTTCCCGGATGCTAGACTAGACGCCGAAATTTCTTGTGGGGTCTGAACTTGCCAACCAATCCAATTCTGGTAGTGCATGGCGGTGCGTGGGCCATTCCTGACGACATGGTCGAGGCGCATTTAAATGGAGTGCGCAACGCTGTTGCCGCGGGCTGGCGTGTGCTGGAACGTGGCGGCTCGGCGCTCGATGCGGTGGAAGAGGCCGTGGTCGTGCTCGAAGACGACGAAACCTTCGACGCCGGCCGCGGCAGCTTTCTCAACCGCGACGGCAAGGTGCAGCTCGATGCCTTCATCATGGATGGTGCCACGCTGCGCGGCGGCGGCGTGGGCTGCGTCGAGCGCCTGCGCAACCCGGTGCGGGCCGCGCGCAAGATCCTGAGCGACAGCACGCATGTGTATTACGTCGCCGAGGGCGCCGAGCGGTTTGCCGCTGAGAACGGCATCGAGCTTTGCCGCAACGAAGACCTGATCATTCCACGCGAAGTCGAGCGCTTGCGCGAATATCAGGCGCAAGGCACAAATCACGGCAACGACCTGTTCGCCCCCGAGATTTCACACGATACGGTGGGAGCCGTTGCTCTCGATCGTGACGGCAATATCGCGGCCTCGACTTCGACGGGTGGAACTCTGAACAAAGATCCTGGCCGCCTCGGCGATTCCTCGCTGATTGGCTGCGGCTGCTATGCCGACAACACCAGCGCCGCCGCGTCAACGACAGGCTGGGGCGAGCCGATCATGAAACTCGTGCTGGCCAAGTGGGCGGCGGATCGCGTGGCGGCCGGCAATCTGCCGCAGTGGGTGGCGCAGGAAGCGATGAACTATCTGAAGCAGCGCCTCAACGGCCACGGGGGAATTATCTTGCTCGATGCCCAAGGCCGCTTCGGAATCGCGCATAATACGCCGCGCATGGCCTGGGCGATCCGCACGACAGAAAAGCTGGACGCGGGGACGGAACTCTGAGCCTCCGCGCTCAATCCTAGAGCCCAGAGCCGAGAGCCTAGAATTCCAGATGCAGACGGAATGACGGCACCAGCACCGGCCCACGGTCCTGGTTGTAGCCGGGATTGTTAATGTGCTGCACGCCGGGCGCGACGTAAATGCCGCGCCAGAGGTGCGCGGTGTAGTAGGACTCAAAGATGGTCTCGCGCCCGTAATTCAGATTGTTCGTGCGGCCAGAGTTCGCATTGCCATCGCCAAGAAGGAAGCCGAGGCCGCCCAGCCGCAGATACTCCTGATGGTCCTTGCCGATTCCGTTGGTGACGACGGCAATGCCAGCGCGATCGTAACGCCGATGCCACCACGCGCCGCGCGCACCTAAGCCGGTCGCGAAAGTCTGATCTACTTCGGTATAGACGAACGATTCGGTTTTGCCGTTGTTCCAGCCGAAGCGCGCGAAGGCGGTCAGGTTGCGCGCAAGTTCCTGTTCCATGTTCGCGCCAAAGCCATACTTGCGAGTGATGTGCCAGGGATGATTGGTAATATCGGGCACCGTAACCAGACCCTGCTCATACTGAGCAACTGCGTCGCGATAAATGCCCATATTGGCGGCGTTGCTGAAGGCGAGCAGACGAACCACGCCGGGTCTCTTGGGGATGAAGCCGTGGCGCAGTTCATATTCATAATTCTCGGCATGCACCTGCCACGGCCGCCACACCAGATCAATACCGTTGGCGACCTTCGGCATAAGTGCCTCGGCAAAGCGGAATCCCCATTTGCGGTCCTCGTAATCGGCGGTCAGGCCGACCGTGTAACCACGCGTGTCAGCCGCATAGTCGTAAGCGCCGTTGTTGTCGGTGGTCCAGTTGATGAACTGGAGATGCGTGTCGGATCCAACCGAATTGACGTCGAAGAAATCCGACATGCTGAATTTGCCGAAGCGAATCTCCAGGCGGCGGCGAGGCAACTCGCCGAACAGTGAGAAAGGGTTGCGCTCGTTTTCGATTTTGTCGTTGCTTAGAGCAAAAACCTTATGAATCTCGCCTCGGCCGAGATAAGGAACCTTGCTCAACAACGGATTGCGGACGATGTCCAGATCCGTATTCCCGGCCAGGCCAAATCCCTGCGTGAGCGCCGTGCCACCCGCTTCCTCGATATCGACCAGCAGTTCCGTGGAGTTGTTCAGGCGCACGCCGGTGTAAAGCGTCAGCACACGCGACGTAGCTTTTTCATAATTGGGGCTCAGGCTGTGCGTGCCGCTGTAAAGTGCGGGGAACGGAGGATGAGTCTGAAAAATGAAATTCATTTGCCCGGAGAGCCAGAAGCGTGTGTCCCTGAAGTGAAAGAACATCGCGGGAGTATCGTCGCTGGCGGGCGGATCGGGGGCGTTAGGCGCGTCGGGCGCCTGCGGTTGGGCCGCGGCCTGGGTGTTCGTCGAGGCCGATGTTTCATTTTCGACAAGTGCTTGCGGCAACTGCGCCGAGGCGACCTGTGCACCCATCAGGGCGATACAGAGCGTCAAGGCGGAGGCGAAAACTGCGCGTGCGGACCTGGGCGCGAGCGGCCCGCCAGGGCGCCACTCGAGGACCTTTGTAATAGTGAAAATGAATTTCATTTTCGTTTGCATATCCGCAGGTACGCGCGCCCATCCGCGCTGCTCAACGCCACGGGGCACCGCTGCTTGTGATTTGAATCACTCGGCAGTGCCAAACGATGGCCCCGAGCGCGTTCTCGATTTCGAGCCCCACCGGGTTAATGGCAGTCTAACACAGCATATTAACTATAGTTAACGAACAAAATTCCAACAACTTGTCCAGCTCATCCGGCACATGGTAAGCAGATTATGTTACGGGGACGTTACACGCCGTGGCGCGGCCGTCAGCGGGCAGTCGCCGACGACGCCCAGCTCATTTGCATCCGGCGGTTGTGGCTTACATCGGTGACTACGACCCCAGTTCACCGCCGGCGACGAATGCGCTGACATCCTGACGCTGCGGACCGCGATTCGGGGCGGCGTCAACACCTGAATTTGGAGATTCTCGAAGATCACATCCGCCTTCATATCACGCACCCGAACCGACGAGTCGAGTCACCCGAAGAATTGACAGAAGATCTGATAGCGCTGGTGCGGGCTTACCTGAAGTGAACGGGCTTGCAAAGGCAGCGGACCAGACTTGCGGGTCGGCGCCGGAAAGCTGTGGAATACCGATGGCGCGGACCTGACGCAGAACATGTGAGCCAAAAATAAAAGGACAGCCCGGAGCCCCCCAAGGCCGTCCTAATAAACCCTCCCGGTTAGAAGGGCAACTGTCCGTAAGATAGCGACCCGACATTGCGGCAGTGTTGCGGCTTGATGAAATTCCCATGAATTTGCGTCAGCGCGGGCGGTGCATTCGCGGCCACAGAGTGCAAAAGCACTGACGCGCCATCACTTACAAACTTGTTCGGAGATCACATATTGCTGTGATTGACCGCGCTGCCGACCTCCCGGCAGCCGCTGCTATATTGAGTGAATACGAATTGATCGATTGAGTGATCTGTGGAGGGTCTATGGCCCGCAAAACCGAACAATCGCGCAAGTTGCAAAAACGCGCGGAACAACAGATCCCAGGAGGAGTGAACTCGCCCGTGCGCGCTTTCCGGGCCGTGGGAGGAGACCCCCTGTACGTCGTTCGCGGACAGGGTTCCCACATCTGGGATGCCGACGGCAACGAATACGTGGATTACATCGGCTCGTGGGGTCCGCTCATTCTGGGGCACGCCGCCCCGACCGTGATCGAAGCTGTGATTTCGGCGGCGCGCAGCGGCACCAGCTTTGGAGCGTCCACGCCAAGCGAAGCCGACTTGGCTGAGCTGGTTATTTCTGCCTTCCCCCACATGCAAAAAGTGCGCTTCGTCAGTTCCGGGACCGAGGCCACCATGTCGGCCATCCGGTTGGCCCGCGCCTACACCAAGCGCAAGTACATCGTGAAGTTTGAGGGCTGCTATCACGGCCACGCCGACGCGCTGCTGGTGAAAGCCGGATCGGGCGTGGCTACGCTAGGCATTCCCGGCTCGGCCGGCGTGCCCGAGGAGTTTACGCAATTCACGCTTGCTCTGCCGTTTAACGACACCGATGTGCTCGAGCAAACGTTCAAGAAGTTCAGGCATCAAATCGCGTGCGTTATCGTCGAGCCCGTCGTGGGCAACATGGGATGCGTGCCTCCGGCCCGCGGATATCTCGAGGCGCTGCGTGCGATTACCTCGCGCGACAAAGCCCTGCTGATTTTTGACGAAGTGATGACCGGCTTCCGGCTGGCGTTTGGCGGAGCGCAGGAGCTGTTTGCCATCCAGCCCGACCTCACCACCATGGGCAAAATAATTGGCGGAGGCTTGCCCGTCGGTGCCTACGGCGGCGCGAACGAAATCATGGACCTGGTGGCCCCCCTCGGGCCGGTGTATCAGGCCGGGACGCTGTCGGGAAATCCGCTGGCAATGGCCGCAGGTTACGCAACCCTGCGCTATTTGCGCGAGCACAAAGACGTCTATGCCAAACTCGACAAACTGACCGCGGAAGTAGTTGCCGGCGTGGACGCTGTGGCCAAGGATGCTGGTGTCACGTTGTGTCACAACCGCGTGGGCTCGATGTTTACCTGGTTCTTCACACCCGGTCCGGTCACAGACTGGACTTCAGCTGCCAAGTGCGACACCGAGGCCTTCGGCCGCTTCTTCCGCACCATGCTGGAGAACGGGATTTACCTGCCGCCCTCGCAGTTTGAAGCGGCCTTCATCGGCGCCGCGCACACCGAGCACGACGTGCAGCAGACGATTGCAGCGGCGAAGCAGGCGTTTGCGACCGTGACGGCGTAGAGAAGGCGTCGTCGATCAGGTCCTTGGGCGGGGTGACTGAACGCGGGATTGCGCGGTCACGACTTAGCGCGCCCTTTGGCGGCGCGCGTGGTTGTTTTCTGCTTCTTCGGTGGCTTCCCGTCTTTCCTGGCCGTCGCCGCCGCGCGCCGCGTCCCCGGAATCTTGCCGATTCGCAGATCGCCGGCGATGATCAGTTCGCAGGCCCGCAGCGCCGCCTCCTCGAAGTCGGGCGCGTCGGCCGGAAGGACTTGCCAGCCGGTTACCTTCTTGCCGAGCACTCGAATCGATCGCATATTCGGGAACTCACGGCGAAGACTCTCGTGATGCTCTAGAGTAGTGGCGAGCCAGACCCCGTTGTCTTGGGTTCCGTCGCGCTTATCGCGCAGGATGAGCACAATCTTGCCTTCAACATAGACCGCGAGGCACCCGAACATCGGGCGGGTCGATGGCATGAGTGGAGCGATCGCCTCCAGCACGAACTCATGCGGAGGAGCTTTCCGCCGCTTGCCCGTGAAGAGCGATTCGTCCGAAGGGAGAAAATCCGTTTTTCGGCGAGGTTTCGGCATCGGACTTAATTCAAAGTCAGCCTAAATGATATCGCGCAATTGTCGGGTCGCCGGAGGAAGCGACCGCCGACAGCGGAGGCAACCGCCTGGTCCTTATTACGGCGCGTTGCCGATCGCGCTCGCCGGCAGCTTGAAGTCCACCCCCGCAGCATCATTGGCCTTCTCGGTGGCTGCGAGGTCGAGATCGGCGAGCAGGATTTTGCGCGTGTGCTCGTCGTCGAAATCAAACAGGGCGTCGCCCAAGATCGCATAGTTCACGACTGCGGCATGATGGCCGTCCTTGTAGACAAGCACGGTGGCAGGTTGTGGGGTGACTGGTTCAGGTGGCTCGGCAGCCTCGGCCTCGTCATCAGCCGGAGGTCCGCTGTAAGAATCGTCGCTGACGGTGCCGCTCCGCTTGCGTTCCACCTGCCCTGGACCATAAGCATAAGTCGACTCACCGGCGTCCACTTCCTCCTGCGCACGCTCGTTTTCGTCCGGCTCGTACCCAATCGCATAGGGAATGTAAACGGGCACGGTAACCGGTATCAAGGCATCGTCATCGCGCCGGTGGTGACGGTACTCGGGCGCGAAAGGCGGCCTGATTTCGGACGAAACATTTTCGGGTACCAGAAAAGAAATTGCGCAACAATTGCCCAGGAAAGGCTGCGCCGCGTTCGCAAATCCATTGGGTCCGAACGAAGCCAGGCCAGCGCGGCCGTTGGACGCAGGGTTCCCCGCGATACCGACCGGAGTGTATGAAGACGGAACACCTTGAGCCTGCGCTGCAAGAGGAACACAGGCGAGCGAAAGTGCCACAAGAAGGCCCAGCAAGAAGTAAGGTCGAGTTTTCGCCAGCATGGGCGGTCTCCCGAGCCGCGGTTCGAACATACTTCGGCCTACCCTATTAGAACTCAATTGCTGGGAAAACCTGCGTAAAAAATGGTCAAGAGGGGTGGCACCAAAGTGTCGCGCAAGGAAAAACGTTGCGACCGGGGGACGACGCTCAAGCGGCGGTAAGCGGCGCCCGAACTGACATCTTGCGCAGTTCCAGGATGCGGTGCCGAACATAGCCATCTTCGGTGAGATGCGAAGCTGCCACTGCTTTGCGCGTGGAGACCACCATCTGGTCAAGCGGGCGGCGGCTCGGAAAGTGTGGGTCAAACTCGCGGCAGAACTCGCACGGCCGGCTGGAGCGCGTGTCAAATCGTTTCACGACGGCTGAATCAATGTGTTCCACGAAAGGCTCCTCGGGACGATCTAAGGTTCTTGGCGCACACTGTTGTCTATGGCTGCACTCTAATTCAAGCCCGGTTGTTGAAAACGAAGTTCTACTACAGGGAGCGCATCCGTACAAGCCCCCTCGTTACGCGCCACGTTCGTGGTGTCAATTTTCCCCTTGCAATTAACACAACGTTAACAATTGGAAAACGCCCTTATCCCTGACGTTGTGCGCACAACCCCTTGATTTCTGGCATGATAAGGGCCATTCGTCCAAAATTATTGTCTGCAGGAGATCCCTTGAATCGCGCTGACGCCAGCTCTCGCACCGTGTTTTTCTTCGATGTCGACAACACGCTCGTTGACAACGATCGCATCGCAGAAGACTTGCAGCGGCATTTGCAGAAGAAAGTCGGCGACGAAAGCGCGCAACGCTATTGGCAAATCTTCGAACAGCTGCGCACCGAACTCGGATACGCCGACTACCTGGGCGCGCTGCAGCGCTACCGCATCGAAATGCCGCGCGATCCGAAGCTCCTCGAAGTGTCGTATTTCATGGTGAATTATCCCTTTGCGAATCGCCTCTTTCCTGAATCACTCGATGCGGTCGAACATGCCCGGCGGCTCGGCTTGCCCGTGATCCTCAGCGATGGCGATGTTGTCTTTCAGCCCCGCAAGGTGGACCGCTCCGGCCTTTATGACTGCTTCGAAGGCCAGGTCCTTATTTATGTGCACAAGGAATTGGAACTCGCCGATGTCGAGCAGAAGTATCGGGCCAAGCATTATGTGATGGTGGACGACAAGGTCCGCATCCTGGCGGCGATCAAAGGCCACTGGGGTGAGCGCGTGACCACCGTCTTCCCGCGCCAGGGGCACTACGCGCTCGACGCGGCTTTGGTGGCGCAGTTTCCCAAGCCGGACCTCACGCTGGGACGGATTGGCGAACTGCAGAGCTATTCGCTGGAACAAATTTGGGCGGCGGCAAAGAAGAAGTAGCGGGAGCGTCTATTCGGCTTTCTCAGTTTCCTCGGGCGCGCCCGCGCGCACCAGTGCTTCCAGTTCGCGAGTCAGGCCGTTACCCGATTCCTCGCTCAATTCCACAAATCGGAAGGGCTGAAGGCAGCCTTGCGTCGCCCACATCGGAAACATCATTCGTGCGCGGCTGCGCACGCTGGTTACGCCGATGTGAAAAACCAGGGTCACGCCGATGCTCTCGTCGAGCGGCGCGTCCAACGAAAGCAGGCCGCCGTTGGTCGAGAGTTGGCTCAGGCGAGCCCGAATTTGACGGCCGTTTTCGAGCAATACCAAAGCAAGGATCGAGCCGCCGAGCTTGACCCGTGCGCCCCGTTGCCCTCTTAGCGTGCTGGCAGTTCCTGCCATACTCGTCGTTAGTATCGCACCGTGCAGGATCGTAGGGCAGATTACCAAAGTCCTCAGCTATGTTTGGGTGACTGAATTCTGGGCCTAGCGCGCAGTCACGGCAGTACCGGATGGCGATCCTCGACCGTAGCGCGAACCAACTCTAGAAGCTCGGCAACAACCGTATGGGGAAGTTGGTCGTGTGTGAGGCTCTCGCACAGGGCGGTCATATCCACTAATCGCGCGATGCGTCGCCATTCCTGGGGCAAGGTGCCACCCGCGTTCACGTACCCTTCGGAGAAATGAGGTTCCGCCAGAGGATGGGTGGTGCCTTCGTAGCGCAGGAAATGCCCTAGGTCGGTCAGCGGAGAGCTGGAAATGGCGAACTCCCAATCGAGGACTGCTGCTACCGACCATCGGCCAATGTTTTCTCGCATCAGCAAATTGCGTTTGCCGAAGTCGCCGTGGACGAGGCATGCCTGGCGATCCAATTCCGCGAGCATTGCCGCCGCCGACCAAACCATAGCATGAGTGCGATCCCGCAAATCGGCGGGCATGCGCACCCGCAGGTTCGGCGACTCAAGGCATAAATCAACAAAGCGCGGCGTCGGATTCGCTCCCTCCAGCAGTGGCGCGGCGACGGTTGGTCCCGGAGCCAGCCATCCCGATTTCACGAATGTGAAACGGCCGATTGCCGCCAGCGTTTGTCCCACGGAGTATGCCGCTTGGGCGATCGCGTCGCGATTGGCCAAGCGCTTCAGTTCATGGAAAGTGATGCCTTCAACATGGCGGATCAAAGCAAATGGCGGAAAATCGTCCCAACCAGCAGGCTCAGCATGGATTACATTGGCAACAGGAACCGACCCGCCGACCAACCGAATCAAGTCGACTTCTTTCTGGCACAGCGAAGCATCGTGCTCGTAGATCCGCAGCACAATCCACTCGCGCGCGCCGTCAAGTTGAACTTTGAAATTGGCGTTGCGGAAACCACCGGCAAGCGGATCGATCGCGACCACATGACGGCGCGGAAAGGCGGTGCCAACCAATCGCTGCAACGCCACTGCGGTAGGAACGCTCCGCGGTTCCGGTCGAACCCAACGCGCTTCTTCGGGAGCACCGGCAATCATACTTTGCGTTTCCTAGTGGTACGCCCTCCAGAAAAAGTAGCCCGTCATGCCGGTTCCCACCGCAATCACAAAGAAACGAATCCACGCCTGCGGGAGTTTTAGCGCGTAGTGGGCTCCGAGGTAGCCTCCCAAAATCGCGCCCGCGATCATCACCACGCCCTGCTTCCACACCACGGCTCCGGCAACCACGAAGGTGATGACGGCGACGCCATTGATGATGCCGCCGAGTACGACCTTCA
>Ga0074044_10003847_pt1 | contig 12615 bp, 10 predicted proteins | sample BogForMeECP23OM1_FD_94443 | JGI IMG/M metagenome (GOLD analysis project Ga0074044, IMG submission 94443) | Bog forest soil microbial communities from Calvert Island, British Columbia, Canada - Bog Forest MetaG ECP23OM1 | ecosystem: Environmental > Terrestrial > Soil > Wetlands ...
CGCGGTCGACTGGCTCTGGCGGCACGCCCGGGCCCGGCCGCTGCTCGCCGTGGTGGCCGTGCTCGCGATCCTGGAGGCCGGCTGGACCGGGACCCCGCTCCGCGGGCTGATGCCCACCGCCTTCCCCGCCCTGGACCGGCCCATCGCGGCCGACCACTCCGACTCGATAGTCCTGGACGTGCCGTTCGGCCTGCGCGGCGGGCTTCCGCTGTACGGGGCCGCGATCGCCAAGCCCGCGCTCATCCTGGCCACCGCCGACGGTCACCCCCGGGCGGTCTCTTATACCTCCTGGGTGCCGAAGACGACCAGTTCGTGGTTTAAGCGGCACTCGTTCTACGTCGGGCTGGTGGCCGCCCAGAACGGCGACCAGGTGCCCGCGGCCCGGCTCGCCGCGGCGCGCCGCGATGTCCGCGGCATGGACATCGGCTGGGTGCTGGTCTGGGGCGGGACCCCCCCGGGGGTCATCCAGTACCTGACCGGCACCGGTTTCGTGTTCGACTACCGGGCCGACCAGGTCTCCGTGTACCGGCCGGGCTGGAAATAGCGGCCGCGCCCGCGGCCGTAGCCGGCCGGGGCGGAAATAGCGGCCGCGGCCGTAGCCGGCCGGACGGGGCTACTCGGCTTCTTCCTTGACCCGCGCCACGGCCACCACGGACTGGCCGAACGGCGGGCGGTCGCCGACCAAGCGCTCGAGCAGCCGGACCACCGGCACCACCAGGCGGTCGTAGAACGACATCGTCCCGCCCGTGGACGGCTGCTTCTTCAGCACGCTGGTGAACCCGTAGTAGCAGATCAGCCCGATCGAATTCGCGTAACGGACCTGGACGACCTCGAGGCCCGCGTCCGTCAGCGCCTTGCGCATCGAGCGCTTCGTGTAGCGCCGGACGTGGCCGGTGGCGACGTCGACCGGGCTCATCGCGAACGGGAACGCCGGGCACACCAGCACGAGGTAGCCCTCGGGGCGGACCAGCCTGGCCATGCTCTGCAGCGCCCCTACATGATCGTCGATGTGCTCGAGCACGTTGTAGGAGACCAGGCAGGAGTGGTCGGCACGGTCCTCGGACGGCAGCAGCAGCTGACGTACCGTGACGTTGGGGTACCGGGCCATGTGCTTGCGCAGCTCGGCCAGCAAGGCCGGGTCCGCCTCGGTCGCGGTGTACTTCTCGACCGAGGGAATCCATTCCAGCGCGTAGTCACCGAGTCCGCTGCCGATCTCGATCGGATGTTCGCCGAGGTACGGCTTGGCGAAGCCCGCAAACCACTTCCGGTGGTTCTGGCATTCCGCCAGCGCCACCAGGACGTCACACTGGATCTGCCGGTCACCGCGGAGCTGATCCGTGTCGTCCCTGGTCGCGTCCTCAGAACGCGCTACTTCCACTCGACTCAACCTCTCGCCGCAACGCCATATGAATCCGGCAATGAAACCACGAAACGGCAACCACGCGTGCAGCAATCCGACTGCTGGCCAGTATGGCCGGCCAGCGACCCGGGCGCCCCCGGCGCAGTAGCAGTATCCGAGCTTGCTGGCATGTCCGGATTCTGCACCACCGGGCATGCGGTTACACCTAGCTCGGGTGATCCTACCCGCGCTCAGGAACGCATAGGGCCATGCCCGGCAAGTCAGCCCGACCTGTGACCTGCGCCCCCGTGCGCCGCGGCCCCCGGGTCGGTTACAGTCCGACCCGGGGGCCCGCGCCCATAGCCAGCGGACAGCCGTCAGACTGGTGGGTATTGCACTAAGGAGCACCTATGTACCAGCCGTACCCAACCTCGGGACAGCAGCCGCCCGAGCCGCAGCGGCCGCTTATACCCCACTCCGTGCAGACCGCGGTCCGGCTCATGTACGCCGGCGCGGCGCTCAGCTTTATCGAGCTTGTCGTGGGCCTGACCACTATCGGCAGCCTGAAGAGCGCCATCGAGCAGGCGGGCCAGCGGGCGGGCAAGCACTACACGCCGACCCAGGTGCACCAACTGGAGGTGTCGTCGGTCATCATCGCGGTGGTCGTGGGGATCATCGCGATAGGCCTGTGGCTCTGGATGGCCCGGGCCAACCAGGCCGGCCACAGCTACGCCCGCATCACCGGGACGGTGTTCTTCGGCCTGAATACCTTGTTCCTGTTCCTCTCGCTCGCGCGCCCGCACGCCAGCGTGGGGCTGATCTTCAACCTGCTGGTCTGGCTGGCGGGCCTCGGCGCAGTGATCATGCTCTGGCGGAAGGAATCGGGCTCCTACTTCAGCCCGCGTACGCCGTAAGCGGATCAGCCGCTACCTCAGCCCGCGTGCGCGGTCAGCGGATCAGCCGCTACCTCAGCCCGCGTGCGCGGTCAGCGGATCAGCCGCTACCTCAGCCCGCGTACGCGGTCAGCGGGATCAGCCGCGCCCAGGCCAGCTCGGCGCCCGAGGCCAGGCAGCCGTCCACGACCGCATCCGTGCCCAGGGCGCTCACCCGTACCTCGGGCAGCACCGGCGCCAGCACGCGCAGTTCGGCCGTCACGGCGGCCGCGAATCCGGGGGCCTGGCCGATGCCGCCCCCGAGGACCACCAGCTCCGGGTCGACCACGGTCACCACGGCACTGATCGCCTTGGCCACCAGGCGCGCCTCCCCGGCCACGACCGCCGCCGCCCGCTCGTCCCCCCTGGCTGCGGCCGTGAAGACGCTGCGGGCGGAGACCGGCCCCCGCATGCCCGCCCGCCGCGCGGCGCGCACCACGGCCGGCGCGGAGCCCGCGGCCTCGAGCGCTCCCCTCCGGCGTGCGTCCTCCTCGTCCGTGCCCTGGCCCTCCGAGATCGGCATGTAGGCGATCTCGCCGGCCACGCCGTGCGCCCCCCGGTGCAGCCTGCCGTCGAGCACCAGGCCCAGGCCGATGCCGGTCCCGATCCACACGAACGCGAAACTCGTGAACTCCCGGCCGTGCCCGCGCGCCTGCTCGGCCAGCGCCGCGGCGTCCACGTCGTTCTCGACCACGAGTTCCTGCCCGAACGCCTCCCGCAGTCCGGCCAGGACCGCCGGCCGGCTCAGGCCGGCCAGGCCTCCGGTCAGCGCCATGGCGTTGCGCCGGGGGTCGTAGACGCCCGGGCTGCCGATCACGGTCTGCGTGATGGCGTTCCTGGCCACCCCGGCCTCCGCGCACAGCGTGTCCGCCAGGTGGATCAGGTCGGCCAGCCGGCCCCGGACGCTGGCGGCCCTGGTCCGGGTCGAGTGCTTCGCCCGGACTTCGCCGGCCAGGTCAGCCAGCGCCCCGCGCAGGTAGTGGTGCCCGATATCCAGCCCGAGGACGAACCCGGCGTCCGGCCTGATCTCGTACAGCCGGGCCGAGCGCCCGGGCACGCCCGTCCGCTGCCCGGCGATCCGGACCAGGCCCGACCGCTCCACGTTGGCCAGCGCCAGCGAGACGGTGGGCTTGGACAGGCCCGACAGGCGCGCCAGGTCCGCCCGCGAGCACGGCCCGACCTGGCGGATCCGGCTGAGCAGCAACTGCTCGTTCAGCGCGCGGATGAGCTGTGGTCGGGCCGCCTGGCCGCCCCGCTGGCCGGGTCCCGCTGACACGCCGAGGAACTCGGCGCCAGCAGGCTCGGTGCCGGGCAGCTCCACGGCCCCGGCCGCACCGGACGACGTGCTAGTCACGGCCACCTCCTCGATCATCTTCCCGCACCGCGCTCGCCGGTCACAGTGAATATCTGGCAGTCACGCAGGCCCGCTAGCGCAAGTAGGCCAGGTGCTGGCCGTGCGCGGCCCGGTATTCCGCGATCAGCTCCCGGGCCGCCGTGATCCCGGGAACGAGCGGGTGCAGGGACAGCGCCACGCCGGCCAGTCCGGCGTCCCCGGTCATCGCCGCCTCGACCACCCCCCGCTCGTACTCTTTCACTTGCGTGACCAGCGCCTGGCTGGACCGCGGCAGCCGGGGCCCGGCGAGCGGCGAAACTCCGTCCGGGCCCACCCGCGCCGGTACCTCCACAATGTCCTCCGGGTCGAGGAAATCCAGGCTGGCGCCGTTGCGGGTGTTGACGATCAGCTCCCGCGGGGCGCCCCCGGACAGGCCGTCGATGACCTGCAGCGCCAGCCCCTCGTAGCCGCCCACCCGCGCTCCGGCCAGGCCGGAGGCGGGATGCGCGGCCCGCCGGGCGCGCGCCTCGCCCTGGCCGCTGTCGCCCCGCATGTCGGTCTGCATGTACGTGTCGCGGCGTACGCCGAGCAGCGTCTCGTAGACCGACCACGCGGTATCCACGCCGCTGTCGACGAATGCCCTGGTCAGGCCGGTGAGTAGCTCGGCGTTCAGTCGCAGCACGTCCTGTCCCCGGCTGGCCCCGGCCCGGGCCACCTCGTCGAGGTAGCGCCGACCGTCATAGAAGTAGTAGACGTACTCGGTGGGTATCGCGCCGACCCGGCGTACCACCGCGGGGTCGAAGGCCGCGAACCGGTGATCGAAGCCCTGTAGGTCCTCGAACCTGGCCAGCAGCTCCCCCATCCGCTCCTGGCCGCCGGTCTGGAGCGAGCAGACCCAGCCGAGATGGTTCAGCCCGCCGTACTTGGCGGAGACGCTGGCCCGGTCGGCCCCCAGGAAGGCGCCCAGGCGCTCGACCGTGCCGCCGGGGGTATCGCAGACCCCGACCGCGCGTACCTTGCCCTGCGCGGAGATGGCCTGGGTGATCAAGCCCGCCGGGTTCGTGAAGTTGATCAGGACCGCTCCCGGTGAGCAGCGGCTGAGCAAGTCGCAGTAGGACAGCACGACCGGGATGGTGCGCAGCGCCATCGCGCAGCCGCCCGGCCCGGTCGTCTCCTGCCCGACGATGCCCCGCCGCAGCGCGACCTCCTCGTCGATCACCCGTCCCTGGTCACCGCCGACGCGGATCGCGGAGAACACGTAGTCCGCCCCGGTGAAGGCCTCGGCGGCGTCGGGAGTGACCGTGACCACATCCGGCTGGCCGAGGGCGGCGGCCACCGCGGCGGACAGCCGGCAGATCGTATCCCGGCGCCCGGGGTCCGGTTCGAAGAGGCAGATCTCGTCGAAGGCCCCGGCCCGGCTGGCCAGCACCGCGCGGATGAACGCGGGCATCCGGACACCGCCGCCGCCGAGGATCGCTAGCTTCTGAACCTTCATCCGTCGATCTCCGCTCGAAGTAGGTGGCCATCGTGGGGAGGATGAAAAGGGCTCACCTGGGTCAGCCCTCATTCCCTGGTTCTTCGCGGGGCTCCGCGGCCATCTGCCCGATGAACCTCGCGCCGAGCGTCTGGCCGGCCGTGCTGATGCCGGCCACCTCGACCTCGCCGACGGCGCCCAGCCGGCCCACGGCCTCGGAGCCTGCGGCGTTGGCCGCTACCACGGCCTCAGCCAGCGGGGCGCCGCGCAGCAGCGCGGCGATCATCGCCCCGGCGAAGGCGTCGCCCGCCCCGGTCAGGTCCCGGACCGTGACCCGGCGGACGCCCTCCGCGATCTCGGTCACCCCGTCGGGACGACAGACCAGCGCGCCGGCCGCGCCGCGCTTCACCACCAGCGGCGTGCCCCACGCGGCCGCGGCCGAGACGGCCGGCCCGAGGGCGTCCGTGCCGGTCAGGCGCTGAAGCTCGTCTTCGTTGGGGACGAAGACGTCGGCCAGCCGGACGCAGTCGATGAGCACGTCCCGGTCTCGCCGCTCGTCGCCGAGCGAGATGTCGAGCGCGATCTTGGTGCCCAGCTCGCGGGCTTCGCGCAGGAAGTCGGGCACGCCCCGGCCCGCGTGCAGGTAGCACCAGCGGGGCCGGGTGCGGCGCAGCACGCTGCGCCAGCGGTCGACCTCCGGCGGCCCGCGCCTGGCCTGCGCCGGGTTATGGGTGACGAAGGCCCGGTCGCCGTCGAAGTTCAGCACCACGGTGATCCCGGCCGTCCGGCGGCGCACCCGCGCCGACGGGGACAGATCAACGCCCACCCGGGCGCAGTGCTCGATCACGACCCGCGAGCCGAGGTCGTCACCGAGAACCGTGCACAGGCCAGCCCGCGCGCCCGCGCTCGCGGCCGCGCTGGCGCTGCTGACCGCCCCGCCGCAGGAGACCGCGAACTCCTCGGTAAACACTTCCTCGCCAGGCCGGGGAAGCTCGGGCACGTGCCCGAAGACAAGCTCGAGGAAGACCGAGCCGAACGAGATCATGTCCAAGCTAGTCCTCCAGCGCCGCCGGCCCTCGCCGGGCCGGCCGGTCCCTTCGTGCAGGTAACGTGGTCACAGTTCGGCCACGAGCCTGTGACCCCCACGATAGTTAGGATACTGTCCTAACTATCTTGGTGGTAGGCCGGCGTGACGCCAAGGCGAACAGGCGGATAATCGTGGCAGCTTCCCCGGTCGTGCTCGGGCTCGACTTTGGCGGCACGAAGATCGCTGCCGCCGTGTGCGACCTGGCCGGCAACCAGCTGGCCTCGGCCACCGTGGGCAGCGACGGCGCGCTCGGGGCCCAGGCCAGCTTCGGCCGCGGGGTCCGGGTCGCGCGCGACCTGCTGAACAGCACCACGCCGGGCAGCGAGCTCGTCGCGGTCGGCGTATCCACCTTCGGGATCCCGTTCGAGGACCGGGTGGAGCTGGCCCCGGCCATCGACGGCTGGCACAGCCTGGCCATGGGCCGCGAGCTGCGCGCCGCGTTCGCCGGGGCGCAGATCCGGATGGCCACCGACGCCAAGGCGGCCGCTCAGGCCGAGGTGCGCTGGGGGGCGCTGATCGGCTGCGATCCAGCCGTCTACGTGAACCTGGGCACCGGGCTGGCCGCCGCCATCGTGGTCGGCGGCCAGGTGGTGACCGGGATCAACGGCGCGGCCGGCGAGATCGGCTACAACCTTCGCTCGGCGAGCGACGTCGGCCTGGCGCTGGGCCAGCGCGCGCTGCTGGAGCACATGGTCAGCGGCCAGGCGCTGGCCGAGCGGGCCGCCGACGGTGACGGGGACGAAGGTAGCGGGCATGGGGAGGCGGGTGGGGGGCCGGGCGGCCGGCCGCTCACCGCCGCGGACGTGTTCGCCGCCGCCGCCACGGACCGCGAGCTCGACGGCCTGGTCGACGACTTCGTCGACGAGCTCGCCTTTCACCTCGTGAACCTGGCCATCCTGGTGAACCCGCAGCGGATCGCGGTCGGCGGCGGCATGGTCCGCTCCTGGACGCGGATCCGGCCGCGGGTGCAGGACGCGCTGCAGCGCGGGACCCCGTTCCCGCCCGAGCTCGTGGTCGCGCACTTCCCGCACGACGCGCCGCTGCTGGGAGCGGTGGCGATCGCCGTGGACGCGGCGCGCGGCCGGGCCGAAGCAGGCCCCGCGGCAGGCCGCGATGGCCAGGGCCGGGACGACGGCGGCCGCGCCGTCCCCCCCGGGGACACCATCCATCCGGACACCATCAACACCGGCACGCTGTCATGACACGACATCTGGGTGCCAACCCCCGGCCGGCGGGACCCCGCCGGCCGCCCATCCACCCCCCTGCGCATCCGGCCGACCACAAGTGGCCAGCTCCCGGTGCACGGAACACTCCTCGGAGGGCTAAGCAATGAGACGCCTTAAGGCAATCGGGGTCCTCATCGCGGCAGGCGTGCTGGCCGCCGCCTGCTCGAGCAACTCAGCGTCATCCTCGTCGCCATCGTCGTCGTCATCGGCCGCCAGCGGCGTGCTGACCATCGACAACGAGAGCGGCGGGACCTGGACCTGCGACTTCAACCCGTTCAACCTGTCCTACATCAGCTTCTCGCTCGGTAACGTGTACGAGCCGCTGGCGTTCGTCAACACGCTGCAGAGCGGCAAGATCACGCCCTGGCTGGCCACCAGCTGGGCCTGGAGCAACGGCAACAAGGACCTCACCTTCACCATCCGCAAGGGGGTCAAGTTCTCCAATGGGGATCCGCTGACGCCCGCCGACGTGGTCTACACGTTCAACCTGCTGAAGAAGTACCCGACCCTCGACCTCAACGCGGTCTGGTCGGTGCTGTCCAGCGTCACCGCGCAGGGCTCCGACCAGGTCCTGATGACCTTCAAGACGGTGTCCGTGCCGTCCTTCTACTACATCGCCGACCAGATCGGGATCGTCGACCAGGCCGTCTGGTCCAAGGTCGGCAACCCGGTGAACTACCCGGACAAGACCCCGGTCGGCACCGGCGCGTACACCGTCAGCAGCTGCAGCCCGCAGAACATCAAGTACACGGCCAACCCGCACTACTGGCAGCCGGGCCTGCCGAAGGTGGGCACGGTCAACTACCCGGCGTTCCTCACCAACGACACCGCCAACACCTACCTGGCCAACGGGCAGGCGCAGTGGGGCAGCCAGTTCATCCCCAGCATCCAGAGCTTCTACCTGGCCAAGAACCCGGACTACCACTACTGGTTCCCGCCGGTCGCGAACGTGAGCCTGTTCATCAACCTGACCAACCCGCTGCTGAAGAACCTCGCGGTGCGCCAGGCCATGGCGTACGCGATCGACCGGCACAACGCCTCCACCATCGGCGAGTACGGCTACGAGCCGCCGTCGAACCAGACCGGGATCGTCACCCCGACGTTCGGCAGCTGGCTGGACACCACCCAGGCGTCCACGTACGGCAGCAACTACGCGTACAACCCGGCCAAGGCCGTCTCGGTCCTGGAGCAGGCGGGATTCAAGAAGAACTCGAGCGGGATCTTCGTCTCGCCCTCCGGCCAGCCGCTGTCCTTCACCATCCTCAACAACGGCGGCTTCTCCGACTGGGTGGCCGCGGTGCAGACCATCCAGGCCAGCCTCAAGGCGGTCGGGATCCAGATCACGCCGGTCAACCTGGCCGCGACCACCTACCAGGAGGATCTCTACACCGGCAAGTACCAGCTCGGCTACGGCTCCGAGACCGGCGGCCCGACGCCGTACTTCGAGCTGCGCCAGCTGCTGTTCTCGGCCAACTCGGCGCCGATCGGGACCGCCGCCGGATCCAACTTCGAGCGGTACAGCAACCCGGCCACGGACGCGCTGATCAACGAGTACGGCACCACCACCAGCCCGGCCACCCAGCGCTCGATCGTGGACCAGCTGCAGAAGGTGATGCTGGCGGACGTCCCGGTGATCCCGGTCACCGAGTCGGTCGACTGGTACCAGTACGACACGGGCAGCTTCTCCGGCTGGGTCACCCAGGGCAACCCGTACGCCCAGCCCGCCGCCTACAACTACCCGGACTGGGGCATCCTGATGCTCCACCTGGCGCCGAAGTAAGCCGGCCACCGGCCTGGGGGGCATCCCGCCCGGCGGGATGCCCCCCAGGCCCGGGCCGGGACGCCCGGCCGCCCCTTGCGCGGCCGCGCCCGGCGCGCGAGCGTTAGGAGGACGACCCCATGGGCGACAGGAGGACGGCATGAGGTTCGTGCTGCGCCGCCTGGGCTTCTTCCTGCTGACCCTGTGGGTGGCCCTCACGCTCAACTTCCTGCTGCCGCGCATGATGCCGGGGAACCCGGCCCTCGCCGCGATAGCCAACCACAAGGGCGTGATCAGCCCGCAGGCGCTCAAGGCGCTCGAGGCGCAGTTCGGGCTCAACACCCACCAGAACCTGGTGGCGCAGTACTTCAGGTACCTCGGGGACGTGGCGACCGGCAACTTCGGCGAGTCGCTGACCACTCAGCCGGGGAACTCGGTCGCGCACATCGTGCTCGACGCGGTCCCGTGGACGCTGGGCCTGGTGGGAGTCACCACGGTCCTGGCGTTCGTGCTGGGCACCGGGATCGGCATCGTCGGAGCCTGGCGGCGCGGCGGCCGGCTGGACAGCCTCATGCCGCCGGTATTCGTGATCATGACGGTGATCCCGTACTTCTGGCTCGGCCTCATCCTGATCCTGATCTTCGGCGTGAAGCTGCACTGGCTGCCGTACTTCTTCACCTACAACATCACGCTGACGCCGGGACTGAACTGGGCGTTCATCGGCAACGTGCTCGAGCACGCCATCCTGCCCGCGTTCACCCTGCTGATCCTCACGATCGGCACCTGGATCCTCACCATGCGCAATACCATGATCACCACGCTGGCCGAGGACTACGTGCGGATGGCCCGGGCCAAGGGGCTGCCCGGCTACCGGATCATGCTCGACTACGCGGCACGGAACGCGATCCTGCCCAACCTCACCGGGTTCGCCATGTCGCTGGGGTTCGTGGTGGGCGGCGCGATCCTGATCGAGGAGGTCTTCAACTACGAGGGCGTCGGCTACCTGCTGCTGCAGGCGGTCAACAACGACGACTACCCGCTGATGCAGGCGCTGTTCCTGCTGATCACCGTGGCCGTGCTGCTCGCGATCCTGCTCTCCGACATCGCGGTCGCCATACTCGACCCGCGGACCAGGGGGGCGGGCTAGCGATGGCGATTATGGCCCCCGGCGACCCCGGCAGCGCCGGCGACCCGAGCCAGCCGACCCCGCTCCTCCTCGGGCCGGCCGGCGGGGCGTCGGCCGGGACGGGCGGGGTAACCGGCGCCCGCTCGCTGCGGCGGATGACCCGCGCCGTGACGTCCAACCGGAAGGCCACCGTCGGCGCGCTGCTGCTGCTGCTCTTCTGCCTGGTGGCGTTGTTCCCCGGGGTCATCGCGCACGACAACCCGCAGGCCGAGATCTACCCGCGCAGCCTCGGCCCGTCCGCGCAGCACCTGCTGGGCACGACGGCCTTCGGCCAGGACATGTTCGCGCAGGTGGTGTGGGGAACCCGGCCGGTGCTGCTGATCGCGCTGGTGGCCGGGTTCGGTGCCACGATCATCGCGATGCTGGTCGGCGTCGCGTCCGCCTTCCTCGGCGGGGTCTGGGACGGGGCACTCGGCCTGGTCACCGACGTGCTGCTGGTCATCCCGCTGTTCCCGCTGCTCATCATCATCGCCAGCTACCTGCACGGCGCGGGGACCACCGTGCTGATCGCGGTCATCATCCTGACCTCGTGGTCCTACACGGCCCGTCAGGTGCGGGCCCAGGCGCTGTCGCTGCGCAACCGAGATTTCCTCAACGCCGCGATAGTCCGCGGCGAGCGCGCGCTGTACATCATCGTGGTCGAGATCATCCCCACGATGACGTCCCTGCTGGTGGCCGCGTTCCTGACCAACGCCCTCTACGCCGTGCTGTTCTCCGCCAGCCTGCAGTTCATCGGGCTCGGCAACCCGGGCGTGACCAGCTGGGGCACGATGCTGTACTGGGCCGAGAACGCCGAGGCGTTCCAGACCGGGCAGGCCCTGTGGATCATCGTGCCGGGCCTGTGCATCGTCGCCCTGGGCGCGGCGTTCGCGCTGCTCAACTACGCGTTCGACGAGATCGGCAACCCGGCCCTGCGGCCGGTCCGGAGCATGCGGGGGAAGAGTGTCAAGCGCCCCGGGTAACGACGTCATCGGCGCCGCGCCGACCGAGGCCGCCACGGGCGCGGTGCTGGCGGTCCGCGACCTGTCGGTCGAGTACATCATGGAGCGCGGGACCGTGCGCGCGGTGGACAGCGTCAGCTTCGACCTGGACCGGGGCGAGTTCATCGGGATCGTCGGCGAGTCCGGCTGCGGCAAGTCCACCCTGCTGTTCGCGATCGCCCAGCTCCTGGTCCCCCCGGCCAGCATCACCGGCGGCAGCGTCATCTTCAAGGGCCACAACATCGTCGGGCTCACCGACAAGCAGCTGGCCCCGGTCCGGTGGAAGGACCTGTCGGTGGTCATGCAGAGCGCGATGAACGCGCTCAACCCGGTGAAGTCGATCGGGGCCCAGTTCGCCGACGCCATGCAGGCGCACGGCGTGACCGACAAGGCGCAGGTCGCCGACCGGTCAGCCGAGGTGCTGAGGATGGTCGGCATCGACCCGGTCCACCTGAACAGCTACCCGCACCAGCTGTCCGGCGGCATGCGCCAGCGTTCCATGATCGCGATGGCGCTGCTGCTCACCCCCGACCTGGTGATCATGGACGAGCCCACGTCCGCGCTGGACGTCGTGGCCCAGCGCTCGCTGATGGCCCAGATCAAGGAGCTGCAGGACCGGCTGGGCTTCGCCGTGATCTTCGTCACCCACGACATGTCGCTGGTCAGCCACTTCTCCGACCGCCTGATGGTGATGTACGCGGGCCGGGTCGAGGAGTTCGGGCCGACCCGGCAGGTGTTCGACTCCCCGCAGCACCCCTACACGATCGGCCTCATGGAGGCCTTCCCGTCGATCCGGGGCCCGCGGGTGCCGCTGACCGGCATCCCCGGCAGTCCCCCGGACCTGGCCCGGCCCCCGGCGGGCTGCCGGTTCGCCCCGCGCTGTCCCCAGGTCATGACCCGGTGCACGGAGGAGTCCCCCGAGCTGTACCACGTGAACGGCACCCTGGTCCGCTGTTTCCTGCACGCCGACGGCGGGGATGTGGGGCAATGACCGCGGAAATGCCGGATGCGAGGGCCGGCTCGCCGGCCGTGCAGAGGGACGGGGAGGTGGTCGGGGGCAGGGGGGCTCCGGGGGTTACCCCCCGGGACAGCACAGTTCTGCTGCGGACCGAGGGCCTGACCAAGCACTTCCGGATCGGGGGCATGCTGTCCCGGAGCTACCTGCACGCGGTCGATGACGTCGGCATCTCCATCGGCGAGCGGCAGATCGTCGCGCTGGCCGGGGAGAGCGGCAGTGGCAAGAGCACGATGGCGCGGCTGCTCGCCAAGCTCTACAAGCCGACCAGCGGCGAAATCTAC
>Ga0074044_10003848_pt1 | contig 12611 bp, 9 predicted proteins | sample BogForMeECP23OM1_FD_94443 | JGI IMG/M metagenome (GOLD analysis project Ga0074044, IMG submission 94443) | Bog forest soil microbial communities from Calvert Island, British Columbia, Canada - Bog Forest MetaG ECP23OM1 | ecosystem: Environmental > Terrestrial > Soil > Wetlands ...
AATCCAAGGGTTTCGCGGCCTATAGTGAATTGCTGGAGCGAATCAATTTGATGGGCGAGGATGGGCATAACGGAAAAGCTTTTGTCTGCTCGTATCGGGCACTATCTGCGTACTTTGGCCAGTTTGGCCTTGCGCATGAGAAATTCGTCCCAGATCTGATCTTGAACGCACCGCGCCGTCAACTCCAAATCTTTTGGGATTATTTCATGTTGGGTGACGGGCACGCTTCTGTCAGGGAAAATAAATCAGGACGTGGTAATCCCGGGATCACGCGGGAAGAGGCGACAACCGTAAGTCGTAGGCTGAGCGACCATCTTGTTGAGATCGCGCAGAAGTTGGGATTTTCTGCCGCTGTCGCTGTTCGACCGGCTCGTTATGCGCAGATTGCCGAGAGCACCAAAATTTCTTTTTGTCACGAGTCTTATCACGTTCACTGCCGATATTCCGAAAACATGGCGGTGACAGCCTCAAAGATCAAATACGCCGGGATGGTGCACTGTGTCTCAGTTGGGAATTCCATCGTCTATGTTCGGCGCAACGGTAAGCCTTGCTGGTCGGGAAATTCACCGACGGAGCAACTTGCTCCCGAAATCGACATCGGCCGGCAGCGCCTGCAATTCGTTTTGAACTATTATTGCTATTCTGACGACACCGAGGTTTTGACCAAGCGCGGTTGGTTGCGCTTTGCTGAATCGAACGAACAAGACGAGTTTGCGACTCGCCAAATCAACACAGGCGTTTTCGAATGGCAGAAAGCGACCGAGCATTTCCGCAAATATTACGACGGCGATATGGTGCAATTCAGCGGACAATCTCTCGATCTTTTAGTGACTCCCAATCATCGTATGCTGATCGATTCGCTGCCTCGCGGTCTCGATCTCGGCAAGCCGGCAAAAAAACAAGAGCAAGTGTTGTCCGCAGAGGAACTGCTTGAATTCGGGACCGGCGCCACACGCATTCCTGTCTCTTCCGTTTGGGTTGGTATCGAAATAGGGGGTAGAGACTTTCCAGCGATCCATCACAATGGCGTTCCCGTGCAGATGACGGGAGACCAATATTGCGCGTTTATGGGAATCTACTTGGCGGAAGGATCTCTCAACGGGAATCGCATTCAAATCAAACAGCCCAAAGATGCACGCGGAACCCATACCCTTTATGATTCGATACTGCGGGAGATTTTTGGCTCGGTATATTTCGGAAGCGGTCAATTCGAGATTGGCCGCGATGGCTTGGCAAGATTTTTGAGGCAATTCGGACATGCGGGAGAGAAGTTTATTCCCTCCGATCTTCGCGAGGCTACGCCACGCCAGCTCGAGATTTTCTGGAAATATTATTATGCCGGAGATGGGCGCGAAACGGATTCAACGAAGCAGGCATTTACCATAAGTGAAACGCTTGCCGATCATCTGAGCGAGATCATTCAGAAAATGGGAGCCGCTTCGACAACATGGATAAGACCCGCTGCTTTGAAAATATTCGGAGAGGGAGAACAATCAAGAATCGTCCAGTCGAGAACTGGTTATCTGGTTTCGCGGCGAAATCAATCCCACGTTTCAGGATGGAAAGGCGGGCGTGTTGAATATCACGGCTATGTGTGTTGTGTCGTCGTACCCAACAAATTTCTATATGTGCGCCGGAACGGAAAAGCGGCGTGGTGTGGGAATACCGAAGGATCGACGCCAGGCGTGGTTCAAGTTGTTCCACGTGGAACAACCCCGGATCAAATCGCGGCCGGGATGCGTTGGATGAACTCCGAACTCGCGGGGAACCTGGCGGCGCGGCGGCAATGGCGGCTGGTGCAGGGATGGAACGAACCCGGCAAAGACGATCAAATTATTTTCACCAAAGAGCCCCTGCTCTCCGACCTATTCGACGAACAGCACACGCGGCGGATTGCGTTCGGGTATGGAATCTCGCCTCAGCGCCTCATGAGACAGATGAATCGGGCATCAGCTCAGAGTTCTCAGGAAGCTGCCGACATTGAGGGCTTGCTTCCCTATTTCAGTTCGCTCAAGAGCTTGATGGATTTCATCATCCAGCGCCGCTTCATGATGCCGGATTACGAGATGGTCTTCGAGCCCCTCGTCGAGGCCGATCAAGAAAAACAAGGGGTGATCCTGACAGGTTACGTGGGTAAGTGCATCCTGACGCCGAATGAAGCGCGCGAGCGGTTGGGCGAAGAGGCGGACCCAGCCCCCGAGGCCAACATGCTGGGTGTAATCACGGGAAGCGGCTTCGTGCCGATTGGGGGGACGGGCGCCTTGACGACGCCTGGCGCAACACCCGCGAAGGGGGATGCCGATGGAAATATTGATTCAAAGCCGCATGGAAAGGGACCGGAAGGAGCGGGCGACGAAGGCGAAGAGGCAGACGGCGGCGAAGGGAAACCTCTTGTCGACGCACGAGGAAAGCCCCAACCGCCCGCTAGCGCGAATCCCCCAGCCCGCGGCGGCAAGGCGCGGGACGGTTCGCCGCGCATAATGGGCTTTGCGAGCGGAGCTGAAGTGCGGATTCTTGAGACTCCATCTTCTTTGGTGATCGGGCAGATTCAAATCCGTGAGTCTGACCTAGTGAAGGGCTGGATTACGATTGAAGGTCGGCGCATTCACATTGAAGAGGACACTCCGGAAGCTTTCCGAGCGGCGCGCGCGCGGGCGACCTATAATCCTGCAACGAAGGTGAAGCATGCCCTTGCCGATAAGGAAGAGGCGATAATCGCAAAGATCATCGGGGGCGACCGGACGGCCGACAATGCGCCGTTCGATATCGTGACGAATGAGCACGGCATCGAAGTGAAAACGGTCATCGAAGCCAAAAACGACAAGATCACGATGCATCCGGAAAGCCTAGCGCGCAAGAAAGACTTCGCGGAGGAAAATAAGCTCGCGATGCATACGGTTGTCATCGACCTTCGTGGGGACAAGGCCGCCTATTATTATAAGGATTCGGTCGGATCGTTTCGGCTGTCGGCAATGGAAAAGGTATCGGCGGGAAAGCTAAAAGAGATTTTCGCATGAGCTTGGACCTCTACAATTCGGGTGAATATGTGGGGCCGGTAGCCTCCAATGCGGGGTGGAGCCATATCGTTGATGCCGTGACTGATCCGGGCTCACATGCCGCCTATCTCCTGGCGCACGGGCTTTCCGATTACCCCGACCGGGCGTCCGAAGAATTAGAAGCTTGGCTGAAGAAAACGGACGCGTCACCGGAGATTGAATCGACCGTAAAGAATCTCGTGAAGTTGCTCTTGAAGGTTGACGGGCAAGCAGTGATTTCTGATGGAGTTGGCCACGACTTTCCGGAAGAGGATGCGGCAAAGCTCCGACGGACGCGGATCGTGCCGCGAAAAGGCAAAGCTTCCAAGCGTGCGACCGGGGGCCCGAAGCCTGTCATCTATTCGCATCGCTTGTTCCCCGATTCGCTTCTCGCGCAAAAAGCCCTGGCGGGCGCGCTTGCCGACAGCTTCGAAGCGATGCGCATTAAGGTGACAAAGGCCCTCGCAGCGGCGCTCGATCTTCCGCACCTGCACCTTTCAAAGGCGACTGCGGAAACGCAGGCGGAAAAAGATGCGATGGAATCGCTTCGGGAAGAATTCCTGAAAATCGCCGAGGCCGCCGAAGGTCCGTTAACCCACGCTGCCGTGGCCGGGGCAAAGAATGGGGCCCTGCAATTGGAAATCAGCGATAAGGGGATGCTCGCACGAGTGAATGTCCTGGCGCGCGACTGGGCCGGACAGCGTGCGGCGGAACTGGCCGGCATGAAGAAATTGCGGGACGGGACGTTCATCGAAAACCCGAACCCGAGATGGGCGATCACCGATTCGACGCGCGATAAGCTGCGCCTGGTGATTCGGGATCTGTTCGCGAGCAAAAAGCCGGTGAGCCTGCGGGATGTGGAAGACCGAATCGAAAGTTCGGGGATTGTTTCCGACACGCGGGCCACGATGATCGCGCGGACGGAAATCAGTTTCGCGCAAACGCAAGGCAATATGGAAAGCTGGAAACAGTCGGGGCTCGTCGAGGAAGTCGCGGTGCAATGGTCGGGGATGCATGACAAGGACGATATTTGCGACGAGGCCGCCGACAATGGCCCGTATCCCATCGACGCCGCGCCGATGGTTCCGATTCATCCGAATTGCGAATGTAGCCTGGTGCTGGCCAAGTGGTCTGACGGTGTGGATGGGGCAGGTGAAGGTGAATGACGACGCCTGTCGAAGCCGAAAAGAAATCGGCAGCGAGAGCTGAACCTGGGAGCCAGAAGCCGTTGCCGGACGCGAAGTGTCAGGAGCCGGGCCCGGGAGTGACGACGCGCTTGGGCTTTAATTTTTGGGATTTGCGGTGAGTAATTATGCCTTACGCCTCCGTTAACGAAGTTCCGAAGTACGTTCCGGACGACAAGGCCAAGCAATGGATGGAAGTCTTCAATTCCGTTTATCAGCGCGAGATTGACGATGGCAAGATGCGGCACGAAGCGGAGGCAAAAGCCTTCGAGATCGCCAACGGTGTGGCGGGGCCGAATGCCAAGGGAGAAAAAGCGATGCTAAAACCCAATGGTCGGAAGCTCGAGAAATTCATTCCCTTCGCGAAGGTGGATTCGACGCGCCGCGAAGTGTGGGGGATCGTGACCGCCGAGGTTCCGGACAAGGATGACGAAGTCTGTGACTATGACGGCTCGAAGCCCTACTATCAGGCCGTGATCGATGAAATGGGGAAGGCGACGGACGGCGAGAACTATTTTCCGCTGCGCTATATGCACCAGCTCGAGGCGATCGGGAAATGCATCGGCTTCGAGTTCCGTGACGCCGACAAAGAAATTTTCATGGGCTTCAAGGTGACTTCCGACCAGCGCTGGAAAGACGTCGAAGAGAAAGTGCTAACTGGGTTTTCACACGGCGGCTCGATCGTTGATATCCGTCCGGACCCGAAGTTCGAGGGCTGCAAGCGGTATATCGCTTCGCCTTCGGAAGTCTCCCTCGTCGATAACCCTTGCCTGGCGACCGCGCACTTCGCTTATGTGCGCGCGGATGGAGCAATCGAACTCCGAAAGTTCGCGAGGACCCTGCCTCCGGACCCATCACCGCGGCGCCTGGCGGCCGTCGAGAGCGAGCTCGCGCTTCTCAAGTCGCGTGTCATGGGGAAGGCCAAGACGAAGCGAGTGGCCGGGGAAGACCTTCCGGCGTCGGCGTTCCTGATTGTGCTGGACCCTGATAAAACCGAGACGTGGAAACTGCCAGTCAAGTTTTCGACGGAGGAGAAATCGAAGAGCCACGTCCGTAACGCTATCGCGCGTTTCGACCAGTTGCAGGATGTCCCGCAGGATGAAAAGGACAAGGCATGGAAAAAGCTTGTCGCGCTGGCCGGGAAATACGATATCGACGTTGCGGAGGAAAAGAAAAAGCTCGCGGCGATCACGGGATGGATGCGCAAGCGCGCCCGCACGCTCGTCAACAAGCTTTCGAGAAAGGTCCGGGGGGGGAATGTCGGCGAAACCCTGGGCGCCCTCGATGATCACCTGGGCAAGCTTCAGAAAGGAATGTACGAAGTCAGCATGCTTGCTGAAATCGTTCAACAACTGAGCTTCCTGGCCTATAACGTCACGGCCGAACAGGAATGGGAGAAAGACGCCGATTCCCCTCTGCCCGGCTTGCTGGGTGACAATATCGACGTGTTGCTCGATACGCTGCTGAGGATGGTGGAGGAAGAGTCGGAGGAGTTGCGGGCCGATGTCCGGCTTCGCACGGCATAATTCAGGCCCGATCAAATTCACAGAGGCCGCCAAGTGCGGCATGGAGGAAAAGCGTATGAAACTCGAGAAACTTGAAGACCTGACGAAGGCGGTCGGAGGTCTGGCGGCCCATTTCAAGAAAACCGCGGACTTCCATAAGGCCGCTGGCGAGCATCACACCGCGATGGCCGAGGCCTGCAAGGCGCATGGGGAAATGTGCCAGGCCAAGCACGACGGCATGGACGATGGCGATGCGAACAAAGCGTATTTCGGCAAAGCCGCATCGCATCATTTGGGTAAGGCCGCGCATCATGCGGCGCTTGCCGAATTGCACAAAGGACAAGCTGCGCACTCTGACACCATGGGAGACGCCATGGGCGAAGACGGCAAGGCGGCGGCTGCGAAAGCGGCAGTTACAACTCCTGCGGCAGAGCCGGGCAAGGCGCCGGTTGCCGGCGGGAGCGTTGAGTCGATGGTTGCCGAAACCACTCACGAGCTGGTGAAGAGTGCGCTCGAGATGGTGAATAACGATCCGAGTGTGAAGGAAGAAATCCGCAAGATGGTGCTCCACGGGGTGAAAACGGCGCTTGGAGAAAAAGTCGTTCCCGACGGCATTCATCTGCTTCTTCCTGATGCACCGGACAAAGGGACTCGGCTGGTTCAAAGGGCCGGGGGCCCGGACGTCAATACCGAGGGAGTCGACCCGATGCTGAAAACCATGATCGAAGCATAGGCTGATCGGCTTTCGGGATTGGAGCCGAATCCCTGATAAGTCGGTCGGGGATTCGGAAAGTGACACGCCCGATCTCAAGACAAATTCTGATCGGAGGACAAGAGCTATGAAAATCACCCAGGATATGTACGCGGCTGCGACACTGCAACAGCGCAACGCGATGGCGAAATTCCTGTCCGATAAGGGCATGGTGGAATTGTGCAAGGCCGCCAGAGCCCTTCCGCCGAAGGAATGGTCTTTGGACCATCCTTTGGTTAAAGCCGCCGGGCGGGAATGGATCAAAGGTTTGTGGAAGGCCGGAGTCACCACTGGCCTCAATTTCAACTTTTACGATCTGCGCGGTCCTGCGTATTTCATCTTTCCGGTGAATACGCCGTTTATTCAAGACATTCCCAAGACCGGCAAGGTCAACGCGGGCGTGGGCACGGTTGCCCACTGGAAGGCCACGCGCAACCCGAATTCGACTTTCGTGTATGCGGGCGTTCAGGAAGGGACCCGCAACGCGCTCGGCACCCCGGACGAATTCGATTTTCTTGCGACCTACAAGGAAATCGGGATGGAAGGGGGCGAGACCTTCACTGCGCAATGGGCCGGTGAGGGCTACACCGACAATCGCGCGGACGAATATTTCCGCAACCTGGCGCGCCTGCGCCTTCAAGAAGAAATGATGACGCTGTGGGGCAATAGCGGCACGGCGACCGGCAACAACGGTTTCGTGCTGGCGCAGCCGGCGACCCCGAACGTGGCCGCCTCGGGCAACACTTCGTCCTTTACTTCAACCAACCTTCAGGTCGCTGTCATCGCGATTACCGCGATGGGCGTGAACCCGGGCGGGCAGGCAGGCTACAACGTTCCGCCGACCGTGGCGAAAGGTCTTACCGCAGTGACTTTGCGGACCGGCGTTGACGGCTCGCAACTGAACGTGGCGGGCGGGATCTCGCAAGTCTCCAACGTCTCTTCGGTGATCAATGTGAATTCCTCGACCGCCGTCGTGGCCAACACTACGGCCCAGGCGGGAGCGGTGGCGTATGCGTGGTACTGGGGAACGAACGCCGCGAGCGCGCTCGGTGCACTGAAGCTTGGCGCAATCACCGCCTGGCCGAGTGTTACGATCACCGGCCCGGTGACTTCGGGCACCGCCCAAACCGCTAATTTCGCCGGATCGACTGTCGGTTACAGCTATCAGGCAACTGACTTCGACGGCCTCGGGACCTATGCCTTCCAGTTCGGACAATGGGTGGACATGGGCGGAGGGACTTTCACCCCACTGGGAAACGGGATGGTGAAAGAGGTTGAGACGGACCTGCAAGCCCTGTGGAATCTCTATCAGGCCCAGCCAGACGCCATCTGGTGCTCGGCCGACGTGCGCGAGGCGCTCGATCAGGCGATCATCTTCTCGCAGACCGGAACCAATAGCTATATTTTCCAGTATACCCGCGACCAGCAGGGCGGGCTTCTCGGCGGCTTTCTGGTTTCGGCGTACAAGTCCAAGTACTCGATCAACCCGGAGGGCGGGGCGGCGATCCCGATTCGGCTGCATCCGATGTTCCCGCCGGGAACCATGTGGTACGACTTGAAGACGAACCCGTACCCGAATTCGCGAGTTCCTGCGGTGCGCAACTTCATGCTTCAGCGGGATTACTATTCGATTGAATGGCCCGTGACCACGCGTCAGTGGACGTTCGGCACTTACATCCATGAGGTCCTGGCGCACTACATGCCGTGGATCACCTCGATCCGCACCGGCATCGGCCCCTTCGTGGCGCCGTGATGTTGATCGTGATTTGACAAGCCGCGGGGGCGCTCTCCGTCCCCGCGCAATTTCCGCGGAGGCCGGGCTGATGCAAACTTCGATTCAAAAAGTAAAGCTGATTTCGAGCGGGCAGGAAATCGATATCCGCAATGCGGTGCGCTCGCAGGGCTCGATGGGAGTCGTTTACACTATCGCGGGCGCGCCCTCGACGATGCTCCTGCAAATCTTCGGTCTTTCGGGATCGGCGCCTCCCGTGCTGCTCGATTCCTATTCAGGCACGACGACCACCATGCGGATCGTCGTGCTTTCCGCGACGTACGATAGTTTTGCGATTGTGGGGAATTGGACCGGCGCCGGCGTGACAGTAGATGTCGCGCTGACACTTCAAGGGGCGGGGGAAATTCCCATCGCTTTGCCGGTAACAGTGAGGCCGGACCTCGCGGCTTATTACGCGACGGATGGGATCTCGCTTACCGATGCCAGTATCGCATCGCTCGGACTACGCCTTACCGAATCAGGCGCGGGTCCGCTCACAATCGAACAGAGCGGAAGTGGATCGCTGAATGTTGAAAGTAGCGGTGGCCTGCAAATCTTCGACGGTTCAATGGCCGGAATCGAAATTGAAGAAACCGACTCAGCCGGGTCGATTGAAGTCACGACTCCGGCTAGCTCCATTGTGCTGACGGCAGGCGGTGGAGTCTCGATCACTGATAACAGCGCAAGTCGAGGAATCGGCATCACGGAGGACGGCGCGGGCGGTATTCTGCTTACGGATTCAGGTGGAGGCGGGTTCGGGATCACGGGCACGGGAAGCGGGGCCGTCACGGCCGCAACGTCATTAAATTTAACCGGGGGAACAGGCGGCCTCGCGCTCAAAGGCGGGTTGGGCGGATTAGAGATTGCTGAAAGTTTCACGTTTACGAATCTGCCCGCAATCCCCGCGCTCGGGATGCTGGCCATCGTCACGGACTCGGCCGTCAATCTTTGGGGTACGACCGTGACGGCCGCGGGGATCGGCACGCCTTATACCGTCCTGGCATGGTTTAACGGGACTGTCTGGACTGTCATCGGGGTTTAGCTTTTTGTGGTCTTATGAGAATTGCTATCTTCCAAATTCGGAATACCTTCGCCGGGTGGTATTCAGTCGGAGGCAACCTGGCCGCCTTGCAGCGGATGGGACACAACGTGCGGGAATTCAGTCTTCCCGGGAACGTACCGCACGCAATTGAGAAGGTGCGCGCGGGCTTGCCGTCCGCCGAAGAGCTGTGGGACTTTGACGCGGTCCTGCTCTTCAACCACGAGTACGTCCAGCCGTGGCTCACGGCGCTCTACCCTTTCGAGGAATGGTCCAAGATATTGGAAAAGGTCGCAGCGCGTTATGACGAATCGATGGACCGCGCGGACCTTAATTTGCCGGCGCGCCTTCCGGAACTCAAGCGCTGGGCGACATATCATTGTTTCCCCGCCGCCCAGGATGCGACGCGCTACGGCGGCATCTGGCTACCCTTCGGGGCGGACCTCGAAATGTTCCGGCCCGCCGCGGAACCGAAGAAGTACGATACGGGCTTTGTCGGATCGCTTTATGCCAGCCGGATGGCATACTTGAAAGCGCTCTCCGAACAGCCGGGTAATGACGGAGTGAATTTTATCTGCGGGGAAGTGGGAATGAAGGAACTGGGGGGATTCAGGGAGCCCGAATCCACTCGGATGCTCGCCGAAGCGTACCGCTCGATCAAGGTGTTTTTCTGCCTGCCGACCGCCTCGCGATTGTTTCCCGCCAAAGCTTTCGACGTGATGGCTTGCGGGACGTTTGTCATGATGCCGCGGCTGAGTGGAGATGCAAGCGAGAACATGACCCTCTTCGAGAACAACCGCCACATCATCTATTACGATCCGGGCTACACAATGGCAAACGGAAAACAGATCAAGCGCTGGCTAAAGGATACGGCGGGGGAAAGGGAATCGATCGCGCGGGCCGGGTGCACGCGGGTGCACGCGGAATTTTCAATTGAACGGATTCTCGGGCGGATGCTGGCGCTTGTAGCAAAGCCCGTGGAAATGGAGACGGTGGGGGCGGCCGAATGAGTCTCAGTGGGAAAAGCTTGATGGTGCTGGTCCCGATGTACGGCGGGCACGCTGCCGGGAATTTCATCGAATCGTGGACGAACCTTGTCATTATGCTGATTCGCTATGGCGTAAGCTTCAGCTTTGCCTTTACCTATAACGAATCCCTAATCTCGCGGGGGCGGAATCGCCTGGCGGATGAATACCTGAAAAAGCACGATGAAACACACGCGCTGTTCGTGGACGCAGATATCGGCTTTCAAGCGGTCGACGTTCTGGCGCTGCTCGAAGGCGATAGCGATATCGTCGCGGCGCCCTGTACTAAAAAGGCCATTCGGTTCGACCGCGTGCAACGGCTGGTGCGCAAGAACGGGCGCGAATACACGGTGGGCGAGCTCGCGCGTGTGGCGGGCGATTTCGTTTTCAATTTCGAGCGCGATCAAGCCGGGCAACCGATTCAATTGGGGCAACTGCAAGAAATGCGGAACATGGGGACCGGACTCATGATGATCCGGCGCAATGTGTTCGAGTCTTTCCGCGAAGCGTATCCCGATCGTTGGTTCGAGCCGCACTCGGACCCGAATTCCCTGCCAGGCCCGATTCACGATTTCTTTCGCGTGGGGATCAATCCGGAAACCCGCGAATACGATTCCGAGGATTACTGGTTCTGCGTTGACTGCAAGGCGATCGGATTTAAAGTCCTGATGGCCCCTTGGATGGTGACCACCCACAAGGGAACGTACGATTTCATTGCCGACATGCCGGCGGTCGCGAAATTGCTCGGGGAATTGTGACAAGCTTCGGGTGCGCTGCTTTTGATCGGGCGGGCGTGCCGGGAGAGAGGGACGGTCGGCGGCCCGGCCGTCCCATCTGACAGGTGCGATGACGATGCCAAACGCGATTGACCTGACTTGGCTTCAAGCGGTAAAGAGCCGCGCCGAAGTTCAGAACGATTCCGATGATGGCGACATTCAGGCGGCGATTACCGCTTTCAGTCAATGGATGCTGACCTTTAGCGGGGTGTCGACGCTGAATTCCTTGGCCTCGATCGATGAAATATACGACGGGAATGGCAATACGAGCTTGATGCTGCGCTCGACTCCCGCGCGATCAATCGTCAGCGTAACCATGAACGGGGCGAACGTCCCGATCTCGACGGCCTGGAATATTTGGGGCGTCTACATCGAATCGCCTCCGGTGTCGCTGGGCATCCGTCCTGGCGGGGCGGGGGGTGGCATCCTGAGCCCCACCTTTCCCTTTCCCTATCCTATGCGCGCGCGCTTCCATAAGTGGCCCTGCTTCATGCATGGGAAGGGAAACATCGAAGCCGTCTATCAGGCGGGCTATGAGCCGGTTTCGATTTCAAATGAAGTCCAAACCGTCACCGGCCAAACGATCACTCTCGATCGCGGCCCTTGGGCCGGGGACTTGGGAGTTACCTATTATCCGAGTCTCGCGCCTTTGGAATCGGTTGCGAATAGTCCGATAGCCGGGCAATACGCCGTCTCGAACGGGCTTTACGTCTTCGCTCTGGCCGATGAAGGCTCAGCGGTCGCGGTGAGCTATACCGTGAACGCCGCGCCGGCCGACCTCGAGTACGCGATTCGATGCATCGTGGCGATCAATTACAAACGGAAAGCCTGGCAGGATCAGAAGTCCCGCGTCGTTTCAGCGCAAGGGGGCGGGGCGGCGACGACCAGCTACAGGGATTGGGAGATGCCCCCGGAGTACTGGCGTATCGTGCTATCCTATCAGCGGAAGAGCTTCTCATGATCGAACTGAGTTTCGATGGTTCGGATCGTCGGGTCATCTTAGCGATGCGGGCGCGAGGCCCGCGCCTGATCGCGGCGGAGGGCCGGACCTTGGAGGGATGGCTTTCGTCGCTGCAAGCGCGCATTCAGCAGAAGCTGTCAGGAGAAGTGCTGCAAAACCGCAGGGGGGGTGGCGGACTCTTGGGAACCGTTCGCAAGAGCCCGGTTATGGTGGCGGGAAGATCGATTCGAGGGACCGTCTCGGCGGGCGGCGGTTTGTTCTGGTGGGCACAAGTGCACGAATTGGGCGGCGAGGAGACCTATCCTATTGATCCCGGGATCGTGACGGGCAAGAGTGACAAGAAGGCGTTGGCGTTCTTCCCGAAAGGCAGTACGGGAGCAGGCTTAGGGCGAACGGCGCTGACAAAGCTGCGCTTCGCTTTGGGACATAAGCGGGGTGAATTGCGGCCGAATCAATTTGAAGCTTTTGCCGATGCCGGGGGAATCTTGCGAACGCACGTCGAACATCCGCCTCTTCCCAAGCGGCCCTTCATGTCCACGGCGCTTGGGGAATTGCGCGGGAACC
>Ga0074044_10003850_pt1 | contig 12608 bp, 12 predicted proteins | sample BogForMeECP23OM1_FD_94443 | JGI IMG/M metagenome (GOLD analysis project Ga0074044, IMG submission 94443) | Bog forest soil microbial communities from Calvert Island, British Columbia, Canada - Bog Forest MetaG ECP23OM1 | ecosystem: Environmental > Terrestrial > Soil > Wetlands ...
ACGGGTTTCGGCGCGAAGCCCAGGCCGCCATCCACCAAACCATTCATCTCGGCGGCGCCCAGGTTCGAAGTCATGATGATGATGCAACTCGAAAGATCCACGCGCCGGTTGTCGCCGAGCGTCAGCGTCGCCTTGTCGAGGATTCCGAGCAGCAACTGCCAGAGCGAGTCGGAAGCCTTCTCGATTTCGTCGAAGAGAAGGATCGACAGCTTCAGCTTTTCCGTGTGCCACTGGTTGAGCGCTTCCTGCGTCAGCAGCGGATGCGTCTCACGATGTCCCAGGTAACCCGGAGGCGAACCGATCAGCTTGGCAATCTCGTGCGAATGCTGGAACTCGGCGCAATCGATCTTGATGCAGGCGCGTGCGTCGCCAAACAAAGACTCGGCCACCGCTTCGACCACCCGCGTCTTGCCGGAACCGGTCGGCCCCAGAAATAACAGATTGCCCACCGGACGCCCAGGCGCATTCAGGCCGGCCAGAAACATCTGATAGATTTGCGCGACCTTTTCGATCGCCTGATCCTGCCCCACAATCTTGCGGCGCAAGGAAGCCTCAAAGTCACGAGCGTCGTTGCTGCGGCGGTTCGGATCGAGCACGGTTGCCAGGTTAGTTCTCATCGTTTCGGGCCCCTGTTTCCTTTCCGGGATCTGTACGTTATCGGTAAAGCGCTTTTCTGCGAAACTGCTCATTTTTGTCACTCGAGAGGAAGGTTGGCTTTCCCCACCTGCTCCCTCCTAGTGCAAGCGGTTAGCCATCCGCCGGAAGCGCCGTAATGCCCGGATTCTCATCGATTTAGATGCGGGTAGGGGGACTGATGTCACGTCCGTCACGTTACCCACAGCTTCCGCAACAGCAATTGTTTGCGGACTCGCGGGAACTTTCCCTCTGCCGCCTTCCACCCGTATGCCCATGTCCAGTAAGCTGTAATCGGGCTTGGCCTGACGTAACTGGCGGTCCAGGTTACCTTCGCCCCACACTAGAAACAGATTTCCTCTTTGGAGACATTCCTTGTACCGATTCTCGAAGGCCCGACTTTCTGGCGCGACCGTCCCGATAACAACCAGCCTTGCCGGCTTCGTTTTTCGCGTGGCCCTGACCAGCTTTGGCTTCCTCTCCGCGACCGCCTCGGGAGTGCAGAATCCTCACGCCGCGCAACTGATCCAGGTAACCGCTAAAGCCACCAAGCAGTCCAATGCCCCGGCAATGGTTCCAGTGACCGCGCCTCCCGGCTGCGATCTTTATGTCGCCCAGCGCGGGGACAGCCTGCCTGCAGTTGCTCGCAAACTCCTGAAGCGGACCAAATACCTGACTTCGACTGAACTCTCCGAGGCTATACGCGAAGCCAACCACAACCGGCAGGGGACCTTCCTCAAACCCGGAGAGACTATCATCATCCCCGGAATTCTCGAAGCGCCTATTGTAGAGAGAACCGTACCAGTTGCAAGCGATTTCGAAGTCCGCGCCATTTATCTGACCGGGGTCATGGCGGCCAGCGATCACGGACTGCGTATAATCCGCCACTGGCGCGAGGTTGGAGGCAACGCGGTTGTTTTCGACATCAAGGACAGCGACGGCATCGTTAACATCGCCTTCGACCATCCCCTGGCCACCGGACAGCGCCACTATATTTCTGATCTGCCCAAGTTTATTCATTTTCTGCATTCCGAAAATATGCACGCTATCGCGCGGATCGCCATTTTCCGCGATGAGCACCTGGTCACGAGCCATCCCGAATTGGCGGTAAAGTCGCATAGCACCGGTCAACCCTGGCGCGAAAACGGCAAACTTGTCTGGACCGACCCTTCGAATCCCAAGGTCCAGGACTACGATATTGCGCTGGCCAAGTTCGTAGCCCAATCGGGAGTCGATGAAATACAGTTTGACTATGTCCGCTTTCCGGCGGAGGGCGACCAGAAGGATGCGGCTTTTAACTTTCAGACTGAGAGTCCCAAAGAGCAGCGGTCGGAAGTGATTGCAAACTTCCTTGATCGCGCCTATGCCCAATTGCACCCTACTGGCGTCTTATTGTCGCTCGACGTTTTCGGAGTCATGGCTTGGCAGCGTCCGGTCGATCTCGCGCATACCGGACAAGACATCGTAGCCATGGCGAAGCACTGTGATGTGCTCTCGCCCATGATTTACCCTTCGCACTTTTTCGGCATGGACGGCATCGCGCACCCGGGCGATGCCCCGGAGCATTTTATCGGCGAGTCCATGGACCGCTTCAAACTCATTACCAAGGATAGTCATGTCGTAATTCGGCCCTGGCTGCAAGCCTTTGCCTGGCGCACTAAGACTTACTCACCGCAATATGTTGAAGTGCAAGTTGAGGTAGCCAAACAGAAGGGTGGAGTAGGATTTCTCTTCTGGAATGCTAATAACGACTACTATAAGCCCTATATCGCGATGCCTGAAATGCGCGCCGACAGAAACAAGGAGCGTTACTTCCGCGGCGACGAGGTGGGCGCCAAAAATGAGACGGCCGCCGTCGCGCCTCCTAGCGCCATCAGCCCACCCGCGACTGCGGTGCCGCTCAGTGATAGCAATCATCCTCCACAGTAAGCTTACGGCTGCCATCAGCGAACATGCAGTTTCTCGCTGAAAACACCGATTTGCGCGCAGTCGCCCCTCCGTGGCTTTAAGCCGACGCCGAATATGAGGCTTCTATCGCAGCGCTAAACCGTTGCACCCCCGGCAAACAACGATAACCACGGTAATAGTTACTACCTGCCTGCTCAAGCGGCAATCGCTACGATGACAATATAACTCGCTGCGTCTCAGATACATCGACGCTAAGAGCCGTAGTTACCAGCCGGCATAAGCCACCCAGTTACAGTTACCGGAAGGCCACTCACCCTACGGAATTGGGCCATGTACCACCGTTTGCCTCTGACTTACTCTCGACTTAGCAACAACAAACTGAGTTCTTGGAGACAAAAAAATGAAAGCCCTCCTCACGATTCTGCTACTGAGCGCGGCGATGCAGGCGCAAAGCTTCCAAGTTAACCGTTTTGCGCTCCCCGATGCACCCAGCAGCCAACAACACCATTTCTGGACGTTCGAGAACAAAGTAGACGCCAGCATTCTAGCTGGATTGATTGCCGCCGACGCCATCACGACGCAACGCGGTTTGAGCGAGGGGTTTCGCGAAGTGAATCCCATCATGCGCCCCTTTGTGACGCGCGGCGCAGCCGGAGAGGCCGCGGGGTCGGCTTTAGGTTTTGGCGCAGCCATGGGAGTCGCGTACTGTTTGCATCGCACTCACCACTACAGGGCGGAACGCATTACGATGCGGTTGATGATCGCAGGTGAATCCGCAGTCGTTGCCAATAACATCGTGCAGATTCGCTGATCGGGCGTCTCGCTTTAGCGCCCGGACGCCCAGTCCGGGCCGCGTGCTCTCGCTGATTTTGCCGGGTAAACCCCGTTCCACGTTATAATTCCAACCTGGAAGAAGTTTTCTTCGACGAGTCGGAGAAATCTCGGTTGCTTCCGCGAATCCGCATACCGAAGGAGTCTCGATGGCGATTCAGAAGACGGAAAAAATCTGGCACAATGGCAAGTTCATCGCTTGGGACGACGCTACCATCCACGTGATGTCGCACGTCGTTCACTACGGCTCTTCGGTATTTGAGGGCATTCGCTGCTACGCGCCTCCCACCGGCCCGGCGATTTTCCGCGCCACCGAACACATCCAACGGCTGGTCGACTCCGCCCGCATTTACCGCATCGACCTCTCGTTTACGCGAGACGAGATCGTGAGCGCCATGGTAGAGCTCGTAGGACGCAACGGCGTGTGGCCCTGTTACGTCCGTCCCATCGTTCTCCGCGGCTACGGCGAGGCGGGCGTCAATCCCTTCAACTCTCCGACCGAGGTCTATATTTGCAATTACCCCTGGGGAAAATATCTGGGCGCCGATGCCAGCGAGGGCGTGGACGCCTGTATTTCTTCGTGGACGCGCATCGCTCCCAACACGCTGCCCGCCATGGCCAAAGCCGGCGCGAATTATATGAACTCGCAGCTGATTAAGATGGAAGCCATTGTCAACGGCTACGCGGAAGGCATCGCGCTCGACGTGAACGGCTATGTGAGCGAAGGCTCGGGCGAGAATCTGTTCGTCGTTCGCAATGGTGTGCTGCAGACGGCTCCGCTGGGTAACTCCGTGCTGCCGGGCATTACGCGCGATTCGGTGTTACAGATTGCGCGCGACCTCGGGATCAAGATTATCGAGCAGCAGATTCCGCGGGAGTCGCTCTACATTGCCGACGAAGTTTTCTTTACCGGCACCGCCGCCGAAATCACACCCATTCGCTCGGTCGACAAAATCAACGTAGGCAAAGGCAAGCTTGGGCCGGTAACCAAATCTCTGCAAGCGGAGTTTTACGGCATCGTCCGCGGCGAGAAGCCAGATCGCTATGGCTGGCTCACTCCGGTTCCGGTTAGGGCGAAGCAGCCCGTTGCGGTCTAGCGATGGACGCTGACAGCGCATTTGCGCTTCCCATCGCCCTGCACTATAGTGAACCCGCCTGATCGCAGGCGATCTTTTTAGTTTTGCGTCAAGGTAGTTTTCCCTCAACCCCAGCCTAAAGGAGAAATGCTATGTCTGCTCCCACACCGGAATTTGTTCTGGGCTATCGCGCCATGATGCTTGATGGCGTGGGCCGAGAGCTCGAAATTACCAAGCGAGTTTTGGCGGCCATCCCCGAAAATAAACGCGACTACCGGCCCGATCCTCATGCGCGGACTGCGTGGGAACTGGCCTGGCACCTTGCCAACACCGACGTGCAGTTTCTGGACGCAATCGCGGATCTTAAGTTTGTCATGCCGCCTCCGGCACCGACGGATAAACCCAATACCGTTGCGGAACTGGTGGCTTGGTACGACAAGCATGTGAAGCGGAGCGCGGAGCGCGTCCGCGCTATGTCGGCTGATCAGTTGCTCACGCCCGTCCAGTTTTTCATGTTCAACTTCCCGGCAGCATTTTATCTGGGGTTTTTGAACAATCACAGCATTCATCATCGGGGCGAGTTGGCTACCTACCTGCGTCCGATGGGGTCGAAGGTGCCTTCGATTTATGGAGGAAGTTACGATGAGCCATTTCAGGCTGCGGCGTAAGCTGCGCGGCAGTCATTCCGATTCGCGATGAATTTTGTGCTTCGGTTCAGCCGCCCTGCGGGGCGGCTTTTTTGTCGTCGGATCTTCCATCACGTCAAGTTTTATGTCGCCAAGAACCAAAAATCACCATCGCGGCAGTGAGTCAATGGTGTCGTTACCTCCGTCATCTCGTACGCGGGCGTGGTTCGGGAGATGATAGGCAGATAGCTGGAGTCCCGCCACGCATGACTATCGATGACTTGCTCCGTATCGCCATGGAACGCCGCGCTTCCGACTTGCACTTGAAGGTCGGGAATTATCCTCACCTGCGCATTGATGGCGATCTGGTGCCCTTGACCGACCAGGCGCGGGTGTCCGCGGAAGACATGTTGAACATGGCGTTCAGCATGATGTCGGCGCGGCAAAAACAAAAATTCAAAGAAACCACGGAAATCGATATGGCGTACGGCGTCGCCGGCCTGGGACGCTTCCGTGTGAACGTCTTTCAGCAACGCGGCAACGTAGGACTGGTGTTGCGCGTGATTCCGACGAAGATTCGCGCGCTGGACGAACTGTTTCTGCCGAAAGTGGTGGAACAGATCTGCGACATGCCGCGCGGGCTGGTGCTGGTAACCGGCGTGACCGGCTCGGGCAAATCGACGACTCTGGCCGCCATGGTAGACCGCATCAACTCGACGCGCGCTGAACATATCATCACCATCGAGGATCCGATCGAATTTCTGCATCGCGATAAGAAAGGCTACGTCAACCAGCGCGAGGTCGAGGTCGATACGCCCTCGTTTTCGGCGGCGCTGCGTGCTTCTCTACGTCAGGATCCGGACGTGATTCTGGTGGGCGAAATGCGCGATCTGGAAACGATCGGGACGGCTCTGCATGCAGCTGAAACCGGTCACATGGTTTTCTCAACTTTGCACACTTTGGACGCGGTGGAAAGCATCAACCGCATCATTGCCATCTTCCCGCCGCCCGAACAGAAACAGATCCGGTTGCAATTGGCGGCGGTATTGCGCGCGATTGTCAGCCAGCGCCTGGTACGCCGGTCGGACGCCGAGGGCCGCGTGCCCGCGGTGGAAGTGATGGTGACTACCGCCTACATCCGGGAATGCATTCTGGTACCTGAGAAGACGCGCGCTATTCGCGACGCGATTTCCGCCGGCACCTCGCAGTACGGCATGCAGACCTTCGATCAGTCGCTCTGGGATTTATTCCAGGCCGGGCTGGTGAATTACGAGACCGCTCTGGAGAGCGCCTCGAACGCGGACGAGTTCAAGTTGCGCATGCAGGGCATTGCGTCGACTTCGGACATTTCGCGGCAGTCGATGCAGTCGGCGGGCTTTGGACGCTGAGATTGGAATTAGATTGAGTTTGTCCTGCTGAACCGTTGCCGTTTTTGAAAGATTGCTTCCTCCTTGTGACTTGGGCGCGCTTCGGCGCGCCCGTTTTTTTTGGTCGTCGGAGTGGGGTTTGCGGGCTGGCGGGGATTACTTGGAGAGGCGCTGCTATAGACATCGTGGCCGGCGGGACGCCGGCGTGAGACTCGGACGGCCACCAGCTTAGTTGGGCTTGCGGTACTTACTATCGGCTAGATAGCGAAGCATGATAGCGTCGGTGGCGCTTTGAAACTGCTGTTCGGCTTCGGGAACTTGCAGGGGCGCCTCCTGGCGCAGGGTCTGACGGAACTTCTCACCCATCTCGGAATCGCTGGTAACGACCTGCATGTAGAACCAGAGGAAATGACGCATCTGGTCAAGAGCGGATTTGAGCATCTGAATGGATTCCATCTCCGGGGCGTCGGCCAGGGCTTCCATGAGCTCGGGATCGGTGGGGGCCTGCATGGCGGCGCAGTTGAGTTCGCGCTGGATCATGCGCAGGTCGTCGGTGACCCTTAAAATGCGGAGATGAATCTCTTCCATGCTTTCCCGATTCTCGCGATCCATTAGGTCCTTTCCGTTCCCAGCAAGCGCGCATGAATCATGCTTCCTGACCAAGATCGCACCTTAGAGCTTGCGGGGAAAGGTTCCCCGTGTGCATGAGCTTCGGTAATTGAAGTTGGAGTCGAGGTTACCATAGGTCAAAAGCCGCGCTGGACGGGATGTTTCAGGCGGTCTCAGAGGTTACCGCAAAGGGCCGGGTCGGCGCCGGGACGAGCGAATCTCCAAGGACGCTGACCTGACGCGCGCCCGGTAGCGAGGGTTCTCTAAAAATAGCAGTGGCCGCCATCGCGTCCTTCGAGCTCACTTGCCGACATAGGCACGGTGCACGCGCATTTGCGATTGGGTTAATTCTTTCACGTCCAGTTCGCCGTCATGGTTCGTGTCCAGCCTGTCGAACTCCGCTTCCATGAACTTCATCCACTCCTGCTTGGACACTTTGCCACTTTTATCAGTATCCATGAGAAGCAAGAGCTTCTTGGCCGCTTCGGTGGCTTCGGCCAGCTTCTTTTCATGTTCAGCTTTCTCTGCCGCCGGAGTTGGAGTCGGAGCGGCGGTTGCTTTCTCAGGTTGGTTGGTGGCGGCACTCATTGGCGTAAGTGCAGCCAGGAACAGCGCGGCGAAAGTGGCGAGGACGATCAGCCGAGACTTAGACATGGGTTCCACCTTGGTTATGAGATAGCTTCTAGAACTTGACCATGATATCGATGTCGATCAGATTCTCATCTTTGCGCAGATCGGGAAACCACACGCTGCTGCCTTGTGCATTGCAAGCCGATGTCGCGCCGCTTAGATTCAAGGGCACTCCCGAGGTCTGCGCTGGATTTCCGTCCATGCAGGCATAGTACTGGGGGTATCCGTTATTGGTATAAGGTACGCCGCCTGAACCTGGCGGCGTAACTCCACCGCGTCCCGACCAATAGGGCACATTCGCGTGGCGGTAGTCGTACTCCCAGCGGAAGGTGAGCCATTGCTTCGGCATGTAATCGTAGGTGATCGACGTATCCCAGGCTTTGAATGGGTTGCCGGGATTGCCGGTAAAGTAAGGGGCGTTGATCGCCGCCGACGACGCGGTTTCACCATTGATGGGCGGGAGGAGGACCAGATAGCGTCCGGGATTGTTGATCATGCCGCCGCCGATGGTTAAGCCATGCGTATCTTTCTTGAACCAGGTGCGATCGTAAAGCATGAAGCCAATGAAGCTCTGCTTCGGACCGCCCGTCTTATCGCCGTAACAGCTCACGCCGCCACCAAATTCGCACCCCATATCGCCGGTAAAGGAGAACGCCATCTTGTCGAGCGTTTGTCCCGGCCGGTCGAAATATTTAATCTCAATACTATCGTCGGTGTGGATGCGCCCGCGGTTTGGGATATAAAGGTCATCGTGACCCAGGCCGTAATTGTTGGAAATGATGTTGACCCATGGTCTTGGCGTCCACTTGATCTGTCCGCCCAGTCCCTTTCTTGAATTGGATGAGGCGTAGGACTGCCATCCGTTGATGATCCAGGGTTCGATCTTCAAGTGCGGGTTGGGGAAGATCTGGATGCGGATACCTTCGAAAAACCAGGGCGTATTAGAAGAAACGTACGAGGGCTGATAGGCCCAGTTATCGAAGTTGTAATAGCTGAACAGGCCGATGTAGGACATGAAGATTCCCGCGTCAATATTGATTCCGTTTAACGCGTTAATGTGATAACCGCCGTAAGCTTCGGCCAGGTAGCGATCGGCATCGGCAATATTCCATTGTCCTTTGGCGTAGCTGGGATCATTGCGGATCGTCGCCGTCGAATACATGCCGAACTGGGTCATGAAGCGGGCACGCACGTTGTCGTAATGGAAATCGCCGCCGATGCCGAGCTGTTCCAACTGGATTTCGTTGGAGCGAAACAGTTCGCTCGATCCACCCATCGAGTTGTCCACGGGCTTGTTGAAATCATAAGTGTAGGTCACGTCGGCGCGGATTTCCGGGGTGAAGAATTTTGAGTCGAAGGCCGTGTCTTTGTTACGCGGATTGCCGTTCAGCCAGGTCCAGTCCCAGTCAGAAAACGGCGCGATCTTTTCCTTTTTCGCGGGCGTGGTTGTCGCAGAGTCACTGGACGACTGCGCCGCCAGTGCTAGAGCCGGCGCCGTCAACGACAAGGACGCTGCTTTAGCGGGAACTACGGGCGCCAGCGCCGCGTTCGTGGTTGGGTTGGGCGTCGCGGTGCGGGCCTTGAGTTCGGCCTCGAGTTGTTCGATGCGTGCCTTCATCGCCTCCAGCTCTTTGGCGATGTCGGTCGAGACCTGATCGGGAGCGGGCGTGGCTTTCTCCGGAACGTCTGGCGCTGCGGGCGGTTCGTGCAAGGCTGCCACCTTCACGGAAGCGCCGGGCATCTGGGTCTGGGCGTAACTACACGGACCATGGCCTACCACGAGGGTCAGGATCAGCACTGCGGGAAGAGTTGAAAGAGTCAGCGCATTAACGAATCGAGTTCTCATGATTTTCACGATCTTGTCCTTTCCGGGCCGGAGTTTCCGGTTCTTGCTACTGAGTGACAGCCGTGCGCTCTGACAAAATTGCGAACCATACTTGCCGGCCGCTTTTTCCTGTCGGTGAAGTCACTATCACAATCGAAAAACCGTAAAGAACGAGTAAACATTTCATAAAGAGCACATAAAGTTCTCCCGAGGAGTGGGCTGGCGTTACTACAGCTTGTCGAATTCTTCCTCCTCATAGATTTGGAATGGAAGACCTCCTGTCGCTGAAGCGCGCGAGGCAATCTACTGGAGAAAAACGATATCGTCTTCGATGAAGTGATTCAAGAAAAGGTCAAATGAAGAATCGGTCCGGACCTCGACAGAGGGAGGCGTTGTTCGGGATCCTCATTCCTCTAAGATGTCTTTGCGTCCAGTGGCGACCTTCGATTGAGAATCAGCGCACCGACGATTTCCGCGACGATGTCTTCAACATCCCGGGATGAATCTACCTTGAGCACTTCCTGCTCTGACTCGCGTGTTCCACACGATCCGTCGGGGTGCTCCGAAACTAGAACGCCGGCTGAGCGATCAAAGATGTTTGTGCAACTGTTCCCAGGGGATGTCGATGTCTCCAGGCACACAACCTTGACCAGCAAGGATGTTTTAGATAGCTGTCTTTGATCTCTCTCCCTCAGCAGCGGACAGGAGACAACTACATCTCGCCATTCATAAATCCAGAAGTTAATCGCGGCTAATAGTGCGTTCCTTCCCCAAGATGAATCGGCATTGACCTGCGAATATTTACTGTTCGGCCGCTCAAGATGGGCGGGAGGATGAAGATTCTTCGCGTCGACAAATTCCCACGATAAGTCGTCCGCGAGGAGCTTACCCACGATGTTCGTGTCTGATTCTGTGGTTCCCGTGATGACGAAGACCATCCTGCTCACCCCCCTTTTGCGGAGGCGATCAATCCCGAAGATCCTATTTATCGCCGAGCAAGAATCCTGCAACTGCCAGGCTAAGTACAATGGCCACCACGCAAACAATAACGGGTACCATCCACGCGCTCATCATTATTGAGAGCCGGTGTAGGTCGCGGGATTTCTCCGCCGCTACCCCATCTTGCCACTGCGATTGAGACGAAGAATTCCGATTCATAATCAGCCTCATCTGGCGAAGCGTTTCTATCTAACAGAGGAGCGCCCCATAACGCGGCCACGTCTCGCTTTCCTACAAACTGACTTTAGTGATTCACACTGCGAGGAAATAGCGTGGGCAGAATGGGAGACTACACAGTGCAGGCGGCTAAACCTGACCGCTGACATGGATTGCGTTTCGACGATTGGGTCGTTTTCCATGCCTGCACCCCTGGAACGACACCGGACTCTGACATCGAGCAGAAACAAAAGGTCAAAAAGCTCGCGAACCAGTCACGTAGCTCACATTTATATGCACGGAAAATTGCATAAAGTCGGTGACGGCTATCACTCATCTCAGTGATAATTGGCGGCACTGCCTTGATCGCTACACTGTAACTGCAAAGGCCGTACTGAAATTAGGCAAAGACCAGCGTGCTTCTTCAGTTCCTCTTCAGCTTTCCAAATTCCATCTCTTCGACTCTATCCATCATTTTTCTTTGACCATTGCGAACTTCTGCCCGTGACGGGCGTCACTCGTAGTCATGAGCCTCAGAAAATCATAGTGTGCAATGGTTTGGAAGAAAGCAAGCAATTGCGAAGGCCCAACGATCCACGTGAAGCGGGCAACAGCTCACCATAATGAGTGACATGAGGCACTGACAAATTGGGCTGTTTAAATCATAAGTAACCAGCCTATTCGAACGAACGTTCGATATTGCGAGGTGGATTATGGAAGGCCCACTCATCGCCGCCCGTAAAACACTCACCCGGTCTGCGCGACCATCCTGCAAACTATCATTCCATCCAGGGCAACCTCGGGGCGATGTTCGCCAACACCATCAATTCGCCAACACCATCAAACTGATGCTGCCGTCCAAGAGGTCTGTGAGTGTACGGGACAAGGGATTCGGTTCACAACTCATGGTGAAGGCAAATAACTGATTGCAGGAGACGAGAACGAAGCACTAATAACTTAAGTCCGGTAGGAGGTACAACATGGCAGCTCGACTGGCCGAAGAATGGTTTGCTATATGCGGAGGTTGCGAGGTAACTATCCTCGACATCGGTGAACCGCTTCTCGACGTACTCAAACAAGTGGAAATCGTGCACATGCCGGTCCTGATGGATCACAAGCTCTATGGACAGACTGGCGAAAATGCAGAGATGGAAATCCCCGCGGCGGATGTCGGGCTGATCTCGGGAGGTATCCGCAACGAAGAACACAGGAAACTGGCCCAGGAGATGCGTAAGAAGTGCAAGATCCTGATCTCGCTGGGATCTTGCGCCTGTTTTGGCGGCGTGCCGGCGTTGGCAAATCAGTTCAGCACCGAAGAGTTGTTGGAGAAGGTCTACCGTGACAGCGCGACCACCGAGAAAAACGGCTTGCCCCATGAGCAGATTCCCCCGCTGACCGACAGAGTCTACGCGGTCCACGAGGTGGTAAAAGTGGACGCATATCTGCCCGGATGTCCAACCACGCCAGAGATGGTGGCCGGAGCGTTGGTTGCTCTTCTGGAAGGCAAGCCGCTGCCCGCGTTGGCGTCGAAGAGCGTCTGCGACGAGTGTCCCACCAAGCGTGAAAAGAAGGCGGTCTCTACGCTGAAGCGCCGGCTGGATGCGCCGGACTTCAAGCCCGGCGCGCCACTGAGCGAAATGCGTTGCCTCATGGAGCAGGGCATTCTGTGCCTGGGTCCGGCGACGCGTGCCGGCTGCAGCGGCAGTGACGGCAATCCACGCTGCATCCGCGCCTACATGCCATGCGAAGGTTGCTTTGGGCCCCTCTCGGACAAAGCCAACCCCATGGTGGACATGATGGGCGCGCTGTCTTCCATCGGACTTGATCCCAAGCAGATTCCGGATCGGGCCGCAACCTTCAACCGTTTTGCTGGCGCTGGCCGTCTGCGGCCGCTGCCCCGGAGGTGATCCATGGCAAAGACACTGGTCATTCAACCTGTCACCCGCAT
>Ga0074044_10003851_pt1 | contig 12607 bp, 10 predicted proteins | sample BogForMeECP23OM1_FD_94443 | JGI IMG/M metagenome (GOLD analysis project Ga0074044, IMG submission 94443) | Bog forest soil microbial communities from Calvert Island, British Columbia, Canada - Bog Forest MetaG ECP23OM1 | ecosystem: Environmental > Terrestrial > Soil > Wetlands ...
ACTCCGCTCTGCGCGCAACGCTCAAGCAGCGCGCGAATGGCGGGCCGATGCTCCAGCGGCGCGCCAAGCCGCGCCGCAGCGAGCGCCTCGTGCTCATCCAACGATCGACAGCCCTCGCACGCCGACAGCACCGCATATTCGCCCGACGAGAGCTCCATCCCCGCGCCATCGAGCGGGTTGCGCACCAGACAGTGTCGCTCCCCAAGCGGCAGCATTTGCAATGCCGGCACAAACCAGCGCGTCGCCCGCACCGACCCCAAAGTCGCCGTTGCCGCGGCGTCGTGCGGCGTGTTCATGCGAAGCGCTCGCGACAGCAAGACCACAGCTGCGGCCACGCGTTGAGCGCACGGCCGTAGTCGCGCGCCATCGTGCGCGCGATGGCGATCGCCGGTGCACTCGCGCGCACCGATGCGGCATCGAGCCTCAGATGCGGCGAGTGCACCCACTCGCCTAGCGCCTGCTTCCACGCCACGGGCAGTATCGGGTCTTCGAGCTGTAAATTGAGGTTGAATACCAGCCACGACACCCAGCCGGTCATCTGCTGCGTGAGCAGCTCGCGCAGCACGCCATCGCTGGCAGCGCCGAGCTCGATATAGCAGGCGGCCAGCATCGCCATGCGCTCGTCGACCGTGTCGGCGGCGAATGTGGCGCATCGCCGGCGTGCATACTGGATGAGAAACTGGATCGGTTCCGGCGTCCCCAGATCGCGTGGCGTGAGGCGACGGCGCGGTGTCGCGCGCAGGTGCGGCAGCGCAAAGGGCAGATCGACCGACCAGGTCCACGGACAGACCATGTCGGCGATGCGGCCGAGCAGCACGTCCTCGCCACGAGTCGCGCGCGCCGTCGGCGGCAGCATGAGCGTGTTGTCGATGCCGCCCACGGTGGTCGTGCTGAGGAAGCCCTCGGGAGAAAGGTGCAGTCCGGGAACACCGCGCCAGTTAAATGCGGTGTCGAAGGCAAACGGGATCGCCTCGGGATGTTCGCTCAGCCAGCGCCGGGATGCGACCGGCAGGGTGAGCTCCTTTTGTGGAAAACCCGACCACCCGGGATCGCCGAGCGCGTGGTTGTGCGTGAAGCGGATGCGGGCTTCGGGGCGGAAGCGCCCGGCGCACTCCGGCGAGAGCTCGGTGAGCCCCAGTTGTTCCGCGTCGCGCAGCAGCTGCGGCCAGGCCTGCGCCAGCGGCAGACCAAGCCATTTCGTGTGCTCGGCAAGCGGATCGACGTCGAGCGCCGGGCAGTCCAGGCATGCGGCATCGAAGTTCGCGTACCAGCGCAGCTCGTCTTCGGGCCTCGCGACGGCGAAGGCGCTGCCGTTGGTTGGCGAGCGCCGAGCCTGCAGCGTCGCGTCGTCGTCGACCAGCAGCAACCTGCGGCCGGCAAAGCGCAGGAGCGCGTAGTTGAGTGGCCGGCCGTAGGTCGCCTCGTCGCCCCGCGCGGCGCCGAGCAACCAGCCGATTTCGTGGCCGACTCCGGGAAAGGCGGCCTTGAGCTCGTCCTCCAGCGTGACTATGGACAGGTCGTGATAAGTCACGCCGAGCGCGCCCTGCCGCGCCAGAGCTTCGCGGTTGGCGCGGCGATTTTCAGCGCGCCGCGAATCGTCGATGACGTGCCAGGGATAGACCGTGCCGCTTCGGGCCTGCAGCGCAGCCGCGCTCGCCAGCAGGCGCTCGAGCATGGCGGGCCGATCGGCGGTGCGGATCGCGACCGCGCCTAGCGGCGGCAACGGCGAACCGTCCGCGGTTCCACAGCGCGCGACGAGATCCGGGAGCGCGACGAGCAGGCCCAGTTGCGCGCAACGCTCGAGGCAGGCCGTGATTGCCGGCCGGTGCGCCGACGGCGCGTCGAGCGCAAGCATGGCGCCGGCCGCGTGCTCCTCGAGCGTGCGACAGCCGGCGCACTCGGCGAGCACCGCGCATTCGCCGGCGGGCAACACCAGCGCCACATCGTTGAGCGGGTTGCGTACGCAACACTGTTGCATGCTCAGCGGATGCATGGCGAGCGCGGGCACGAACCAGCGCATGGCAGAGGGGTCCTCATGCGCCGCGGGCCGAGCGCCGTCGCGGCAAGGGGTGAGGTTCGCTTCCGCCATGGTGGCGATCAGCCGCAGCGCTGGGCCGCGACGTTCCAGCTCAGGCAGCCCGCCTCGGGCGCGAGCCGCGGTTCGACCAGCAACGTGGGCCATGGCGTCCCGCGGACCGGCGTCACGTCGACGCTGATCAGGTCGGGCAGGCGCTGGGCGTCGTCCCAGTGATCGCGCCAGGTGGGAGTGACCAGGTTCGAGGCACCCGGATCGCGCCCGAAATAGCCGAAGTGGACTTCGGCGATGTCGTCGGCGAGCACCGAGAAGTCGTCGCCGAATTCCGGCAGCTGCGTTGCCTCGTAGTCGGGAATGACGCGCGCGAGAGTCAGGCGCGAGCTCTCGCCGTTGGGCGTCACGGCGACGCGGAAATAGTACATTCCCGCTCCGGCGCGCCCGGTCAGCGCCGCAGCGTAGGCGAGCGTGTCGCGCGTGCCGACAAAATACAGCGGTTGCGAGACTGCCTTGTGCATGCGCAGCGGATGCTGCGCGCCCAGCGTGCGGCGCAGGAAGCCTTCGGTCAGGCGCATCTCGCTCGACTGCTGCGCCTTCGCTTCGCCGCGGTTCCAGCTCGTGCCGGCGAGCGACAGGGTGCCGTAGAGCAGAGACGCGATAAGCGCCATCAGGAGGAGCGCGACCGTGAACTCGATCAGAGTGAAGCCGCGCTCCTGGCGGCCGCCAAGGACGTGCCGCATCACCTCGTCCCGAGTCCGACCTGTTTGGTCGCCATGCGCACCGTCGACAGCGCGATCGAGCGCTCGTTGCCCAGCGTTCCGGGCCAGGTGACAGTCACCGCGATGCGCCACAGCACCACCGCCGCGGCCGCGCCGAAGCGAAGCTGATCGGGGGTCGAATCCGGGGCCACGTAGGGAGTCACGGTGCTCGTCCAGGCGTAGCGACCGTCGTCCGAGACGCCCTGATCGCTGCCTTCCTGCAGCGGCACCACGGCAGCCGCCGCGGCTAAGCGACTCTCGGCGTAGAGCACTGCCCGGCTGTATTCATCGGCGGCGCCGGCGTTGTTGAGCGAGGCGCCAAAGAGGCGGAACAGGACCGTGCCGACGAGCGCCAGAATGATGAACGCCGCCAGGACTTCGAGCAGCGAGAACCCGCGTGCGCGTGCCGAGGCGATGCCGACGCCGCCGGTCGCCACCGCTACTCCAGGATCGCGACGCGGCCGGTCAGCCAATCGACGTCGACGTCGTACTTGCGCTCGCCGGCGGCGAGCGTCACCCGGCCGCCGTTCGAGCCACCGTCGGGATAGAAGCGGATTGCTCCGATGCGGTCGTTGACCAGGTCGCTTTGGGCAGTGAACAGCTTGATGTCGATGCCGGCGGGCAGCATGTGCAGGCGCGGGTCCGGCAGCACGCGGAAAGCGCGCCCGGTCACGTCGAGCTCGAGCACGGCTTCCGCCTTCTGCGCGATGGCCTGGCCGCGAGCCTGGCGCAGGCCGGCTGCCACTTCGCGCGCCGCGCTCTTGAGCTGGGTCGTCGACACGCTGCCGCTGAACACCGGGATCGTCAGTGCCGTGATGAGCCCCATGAGCATGAGCACGATCAGGAGCTCGAGCAGCGTGAAGCCCGACCTCGCGCGCCCGGTGCCGCCGCTGCGCATCAGGCCGCGCCGAGGACGCCTTCGCGCGCGCTCACTGATCCCAGCTGGTAATCGGCCGGTTGGCACCTTCGCCACCTGGCTGCCCCGTGGGGCCGTTGGAGACCAGGTCGTAGATCCCGTGCTGGCCTGGAAAAATGTACTGGTACTCGTTGCCCCATGGATCCTTGGGCACGCTGTCCTGCTTCCAATACGGACCGTTCCAGTTGTTGACCCCCGCCGGCGCGGTGACCAGCGCCTGCAGCCCTTCGCTCGCGGTCGGATAGCGGCCGATCTCGAGCTTGAACAGATCGAGCGTCTGGCTGATCTGTCCGATCTCGATCTTCGCGGCCTTGCGTTTCGCCTCATCCCCGCGGCCGATGAAGTTGCCGCCGACGATGCTCATGACGATGCCGATCAGGACCAGCACCACCAGGATCTCGATCAGCGTCATGCCGTCGCAGCGCCGCTGCGCTTGGACGGCGGCCAGCCGCCGCAATGCTTGGGTACGCATGAAGTCTTCTCCTCGGTCGGCGCCGCATGCAGGCGCCACGGGACGCCGATTCATACGACCAGTTCGCTCATGGCCATCACGCCCATGAGGATAGAAAGCACGATGCCGCCGATCAACACCGCGAGGCTCAGGATCAGCGCCGGCTCGAGAACGGCCAGGAAGCGCTTGATCGCGGCGGCGACTTCGCGGTCGTACACGTCGGCGACACGATGCAGCATCTCCTCGAGCCGCCCCGATTCCTCGCCCACCAGGATCATCTGCGTGGCGAGCCGCGGGTAGAGTCCGGTCTCCACCAGCGGGCGACCGAAGCCCTTGCCCTCGCGCAGCCGCGTCACCACTCCGTCCAGGGCGTTGGCGAGCACGCTGTTGGTCATCGTCTCCTTGACGATCGACAGCCCGGCGAGCAGCGTCACGCCGTTGGCGAGCAGGGTCGCGAGCGTGCGCGCAAGGCGCGCCACTTCGACCTTGGCCAGCAGGTCGCCCAGGAGCGGAGCCCGCAGCAGGCGCCCGTCCCAGCGCAAGCGCACCTCGGGTCGCGCCAGCCGGCGCCGGAACAGCCACACCACGGCGGCGACACCGAGCACGAGCAGCCACCAATAGCGGCGCAGCCCCGTGCCGACGACGATGACCACCTGCGTGGGCAGCGGCAGCGCCTTGCCGGCCTGGGCGAAAGTCTGCTGGAACTGCGGCACCACCCACACCAGCAGCACCATCACCGAGGCGACCGCGACGCAGACCAGGATCGACGGATAGATGAGCGCCGATTTGACGTTCTCGCGCAACTCCTTGTTGCGCTCCATCGTCTCGGCCAGGCGGGAGAGCACCGTGCCCAGCGCCCCTCCGGCCTCGCCGGCGCGCACCACGTTGATGTAGAAGCGCGAGAAATGGTCGCGATGCAGGTCGAGCGCTTGCGACAGCGACCTGCCGCCGCGCACCTTGTCGCGCACGTCCTGCAGCAGCAGGGCCACCGGCGGCGCGGTGGCCAGGCCGATGAGGATCTCGAGGGCGCGGTCGAGCGGCAACCCCGCGCGCAGCAGCGTCGAGAGCTCGCGGGTGATGGAGAGCACGTGGTCGCGCGTCACGCGCCGCGGCGCGAACCACGATTGCCGCGCGCGCCTCTGTGCCGGCGACGCGCGATCGCCCGCCGCCGCCTTCACCTGCATCGGCATGAGCCCCTGGTCGCGCAGCCGGTCGACGATCTCCCCTTCGTTGGCGGCGTCGAGCTCGCCCGCGGCGACATCGCCGGCAGCGTTTACCGCCCTGTAGCTGAACACCGGCATGGCTTAGTCTTCGCGCGTGACGCGCAGGACTTCCTCGAACGTGGTGACGCCCGCGAGCGCCTTGCGCACGCCGTCCTCGTACATGGTCACCATGCCGCCCTTGATCGCCTCGGCGCGCAGGTCGGTCGAGCTGGCGTGGCGCATGACGAGGCTGCGCAGCGGATCGGTCATGGGCAGCATCTCCATGATGCTGACCCGACCGATGTAGCCGGTGTGGGCGCACTCGCGGCAGCCCTTGGCGTGATAGAGGCGGATCTCGCCGTCGCCGGCAAACTTGCGCAGGTCCATCTCCTCGACCAGCTCCGGCAGCGCCAGATACGGCTCCTTGCAATCCGCGCACAGCGTGCGCACCAGCCGCTGCGCGAGGATCCCGATCACCGTCGAGGTGAGCAGGTAATCCTCGACGCCCATGTCGAGCAGGCGGTTCACCGTCGACGGCGCGTCGTTGGTGTGCACCGTGGACAGCACGAGGTGTCCGGTCAGCGCCGACTGCACCGCGATCTGCGCCGTCTCCAGGTCGCGGATTTCACCGATCATGATCACATCGGGGTCCTGGCGCACGATCGAGCGCAGGGCGTTGGCGAAGGTCAGGTCGATCTGCGGCTTGACCTGGATCTGGTTGATGCCCGGCATCTGGTATTCGACCGGATCCTCGACGGTGAGGATCTTGACGTCGGGCTTGTTGAGGCGATCGAGCGCGGTGTAGAGCGTGGTCGTCTTGCCGCTCCCGGTCGGCCCGGTGACGAGCAGGATGCCATGCGGCTCGAGCAACACGTCGAGGAAGACCTTGAGGGTATCCTCCTCGAAGCCCAGGCGCTTGAAGTCGAGCGCGACCCCACCCTTGTCCAGGATCCGCATCACCACCGACTCGCCGTGCATCGTGGGCACGGTCGAGATGCGCAGGTCGATGTCCTTGCCCTGCACGCGCAGGCGGATGCGCCCGTCCTGGGGCAGCCGCCGTTCGGCGATGTCGAGGTTGGCCATGATCTTGATGCGCGAGATCACCGCGGCGGACAGACGCCGCGGCGGCGATTCGACCTCGTGCAGGACGCCGTCGATACGGTAGCGCACGATGAGCCGATTCTCGAACGGCTCGATGTGGATATCCGAGGCGCGCATCTCCAGCGCGTTGGTGATGAGCAGCGAAACGAGCCGGATCACCGGCGCCTCGGAGGCCAAGTCCTTCAACTGCTGGACGTCGGCGTCGAAGGCCAGCTCGTCGCGCTGCTCGACGTCGCCGACGAGCTGCCCGAGCACCGATTTGCCCGCGCCGTAGAGGCGCTCCAGTGCCGCTTCGAGTTCGGTCGGGACGGCTACCCGGGGCCTGACCGTGCGCCCGGTCACCATCTCGAAGGCGCTCACGGTGTAGGCATCGGTCGGATCGGCCATGGCGAGGGCGAGCTCGTGCTCGTCCTCGGACAGAGGCAGGGCCCTCGCTTCGCGCAGGAAGCGCGCCGAGACGCGCTCTTCGAGGATCGGCAGCTCGGGATAGCCGGCGGCTTCGACCAGCGGCATGCCGAGCTGCTGCGCGAGCGCCTCGGCGACGTCGCGCTGCGCGACCAGGCCCAGCGTGACCAGCAGCGCGCCCAGCTTTTCGTGGCTTTCCTGCTGCAGGCGCAGCGCGCGGTCCAGTCCGGCAGCGTCGAGCTTGCCCCGCTCGATCAAGATCTCGCCGATGCGCTTTCGTACCGAGGTGTCCAAAATGGCCTAAGTGCCCGTTAGAAATACGAAATTCTACCATGCGGGGCAGCCGCGCCGCGCCGGGTTGGACGCCGGCGAGCGTCTACAGTTCAGCCATGGGCGATAATGGGCGCGCTAAGTCGCCTGTTGCCCGCGCTTTCGTGTCCGACGTCAAGCCGATCGCCTTCTACCTCCCGCAGTTCCATCCGATCCCCGAGAACGATGCCTGGTGGGGCGTGGGCTTCACCGACTGGACCAACGTCCGACGGGCCCGGCCGAACTTCGTCGGCCACCTGCAGCCGCACGTGCCCACCGAGCTCGGCTATTACGACCTGCGCAACCCAGCGACACGCGCCGCGCAGGCCGAGCTGGCGCGCGGCCACGGCATCCACGGCTTCTGCTATTACCACTACTGGTTCGGCGGCAGGCGGCTGCTGCAGCAGCCGCTCGACGCGGTGCTGGCGAGCGGCGAGCCGGATTTCCCGTTCTGCATCTGCTGGGCCAATGAGAACTGGTCGCGGCGCTGGGACGGCGGCAACGACGAGCTCTTGATCGCGCAAACCTACAGCGCCGCCAATGATCGGCGCCTGATCGAGGAACTCTTGCCCCTGTTCGCCGACCGGCGCTACATCCGCGTCGGCGAGCGGCCCCTGCTCATCGTCTATCGCGCGAGCCTGCTGCCGGACGCGCAGCGAACGGCCGCAACCTTCCGGGCCGTGGCGCGCGCCGCCGGCGAGGCCGAACCGTATCTGTGCTTCATCGAGCATCCGGGCTCGCTACGCCCGGAGGCGTATGGATTCGAGGCCGCGATCGAGTTTCCGCCCCACGGTCTGCGCGCCAGGACCCTGACCGCGGAAGTGGAGCCGACCAATCCCGCCTTTGCCGGCGAGGTGTGGGACTACGTCTCGGCGGCGCAGGGCGCGCTCACCCGTGCTGTTCCGCCTTCGACTTTCCGTAGCGTCATGGTCGGCTGGGACAACACGCCGCGACTGCAGAACAACGGCCACATCTTCGTCAACAGCCACCCGGAGAATTATCGCCGCTGGCTCGCTGGCATCGTCGCCCAGACCCGGACGCGACCACCAGAGCAGCGCCTGGTCTTCATCAACGCCTGGAACGAATGGGGCGAGGGCTGTCATCTGGAGCCCGACGCGCAGCACGGCCGTGGCTATCTCGAGGCAACGCTCCGAGCGCTGCACACCTAGTTGCAGGCGGGGCCGACACGCTTGCAGGCGATCAACGCAACGGCATTGCGTATCGGCCAAGGCTATGAGAAGTCTCGCGCCGGGAGGAAGCTTTCCAATCCACAGTCGCGCAGGTGGCCAAGGAAGCGCTTGCGATTCAGGGGCTCGCGCAGAATTGGGTGGCGGCAGATATCCTCGAAGAACCGCGACAGCAGCTGTTCGATTTCAAGCCGAGTCGACAACCCGCGCGCCGCAAACGTGTTCGCTCCGTGCACGCGGTAGATGTAGAGCGGCTCGTCGACGACGGCCAACGGGGTGTGGTAGCTCGCCGCCAGGATGAAATCCCAATCGTGGCAGACGCGCAGCGCGGAGAAACCGCCTGTCGCCTCGAGTAGCCCCCTCTTGAAAACGAAATTCCCGGACGATATTGCGATATTGGATCGAATGAGCGCATACACCGGATCGGGGGCTCGAAAACCGCGAGCAATTTCGTCGCGAAGCTGGGCAACGTAGCGATCGTCATTGCCGATCGCTTCACCCGCGTCGTTCACAAATGACGTGCCCGAGAAGGCGAACGCGGCCTTGCGTTGTGCTGCGGCGTTCAAACAATTGTCGAGCCGCCTTGCCGCGTACAGGTCGTCCGAATTGATCAATGCGACCCACTCGCCTCGTGCCAGCGTCAAGCCATGGTTGATCGCCTCATGGGCGCCGGCATTGGCTTGGTGCAACACCGTCAGCGGGTGCGTGGAGCAGCGTCGGGCATAGTCGTCGAGCAGCTCGGCGGTGGCGTCGCGCGAGCCGTCGTCGACGACAATGATTTCGACGCTGCCGGCGTACGATTGCGCCAGTACCGAATCGAGTGCCCGGGTGACAAAGCGCTCGTGATTGTATGCGGGCATGACCACGGAGACCGTCGGGCCTTGGGCGTGCATCGGCTGAGTGACCGGAGAACGAACGAGCCTCGTCGGTGCGACGGCGGCCCGACCCGGGTTCGAATAGGCGGCTGGCGGCCACGCGGGCCGCCTGGGCGCACCCAAATCGGCTTGCTCGACGGCGCTGCGCAGCGCGGCAGGGTACTGCCTGCCATAGCGCGCGTCCGGCTCAAGGTGGCAGCCTACGTCCCATTCGTTCCAGGAGCGGATGAAAATCAGGCGCTCCTCGCCAGCGAAACGCACGATCGCCTCATGGGCAATTCTTTCGACCCAATAGCCGAATACCTCGGGACACGAACCCACGAAGGTGACGCCGCCCCGGGGCCCCGCGACGGGGGTGGTGTCCCATCCCGGCATGGCGGTTCGAAACAGCTTGTAACCCGGTCGCGCGCGCCCGAGCAATTGCGCCGCCAGGCTCCGGTAGGACAGCACCTCGCCGCGAAACGCCGGATCGACTGCAGTTGCGGCACCGAGCACGCTTTCGGGCGGGAAACCCAATGGCGGCAGCTCCAGCGTTGCGTCGAAGCCAGGCAACGTGCCGCGCACGCCACTCACCCCGACCAAATACGGATCCCCTGCTCCGCTGCGCCGGCAGTCGTCTCGCCAGGAAGCGAGCACCGGCGCGAGCTCGTCGAGCAGCTCGGGCACCGTTACGATCACCAGCGGGCGCCCGTTGACGCGGACATAGTGGGCATCCGCGAGCAGCGGCAGCAGGGCACGAAAGAAGACGCTAGCCTGGGCAGCGGAATATTGGGGCGGCGCGTGACTCCGCGGCTGCGCGGCGCCGAAATCACGATCCGGCGTGGCATTTTCCCAGCACACGCAATACGGAAACGCCCCGGCCAGGTGGCGTATTTTATTGAGTTCGATCTCCGGCGTGGGCGTCGCCCCCGTCCATTCGCAGAAATGGCAAAACGCATCAATGCCGTATGAGCGAGCCCAAGCGGCCTGCGTCATGCTCGCCTTGGCGTCGCATTCGGCGTAGCGGCCAAGCTCGCCAGGCACATGGGGCTGATAGTGGCCCCCGAAGTTTGGTTTGGCCCGCGTCACGCAGAGCCATGGGTCTGAAACGCCGGAGGGCGCAGGATCGGCGCTGGCATGGCGCGAGCCGCCGGCGCGATAGAAGGCAATTACGCGCAGACCCGACGTTCTACGATCTGCGGCCGCAGGCGCGGGCGTCACTGCCCATCTTTCGTTGGCCCCGCTTGCGCGACGATGACCTCGGTCGCAAACGGCAGTCCGTTGGCGAGCGCGGTGCCACAGCAAAGTACGCCCACTTGACGGCTTCCCTCGCCCGACAGTTCCCGAATTCGATCGAGTAGCAGCCCTGGTTCGTCGCGGGTGACGACGAGCAGGCTTAGCTCGGGCCGCGCCCGGTCGAGCCACGCGCCGGGTGCGAACTGCGTGCCGAAGAAGATCTGGACCCCGCCTTCGGGATGCGAACCATCGGAGAGGTCGACGGCGCGCGCGGTCCGATAGTCGGGCGCCCGCGGATCTTTCCACCACCGAATCTGCGCTGCACCGCAGGCCCCCCTTATCGATTCGACAAACGCCTCGTCCCGGGCCGACAAGGGCTGCAGGATGACCAGGTGCGTCGCGGCTGCGGCGCCCGCGAGGCTGGCGAGCTTGTGGACCGGCATGACCAGTGGCGCCAGGCGCGGCAACACGTCCCGACAAAGCTCTGTCTCCCTGCGTCTTGCCGTCTGCACGATGTCAAGGTTGTCCCGGGCGGGGGCGACATCGGGCCGCAGTTGCACCGCGCGCTCGAGCAAGCGCAGCGCGTCTTCGAAGCGTCCGCGGTGATACTGAACCACGCCGAGCATGTGCGTGGCATCGAAGTGCAGCGGATCGCGCTTGAGCACCTCCGCGTAGCGTTCAGCGGCCTCGAGGAGCCGGCCGCCGACCTGCGCCGCAAACGCGATTTGCACCAGTTCCAGGATGGTCGGCCGGGGCGCGGGTGTCACCATGCCGGGCTCATGGCGGTCGGTTGCGGGGGCCCTGTCAGTCTAGAGCGTCAGACGCAATCGCCGGGCGTCGAGCGGCGACGCAACGCTTCAGGCGACCTGTCGAAAGGCCGCCTCGGCACGCTCCACCGTGGTGCGGATATCCGCCGCGGTGTGCGCCGCCGACACGAATCCGGCTTCGTAGGCGGAGGGCGCCAGGTACACGCCGGCATCGAGCAGGTGGTGGAAGAAGCGGTTGAAGCGCTCGCGGTCGCAGGCCATGACCGCGGAGAGCGAGTCCGGCACGGCCGGCGAGAAATAGATGCCGAACATGCCGCCGATCGATTGCGCCGAGAACGCCACGCCAGCCCTGGCCGCGGCCGCCACCAGCCCATCGGTCAGCTCGCGGGTGCGCGCGGCAAGCTCGGCGTAGAAGCCTGGCTCCTGGATCGCCTTCAGCGTCGCGAGCCCGGCCGCGACCGCGACTGGATTCCCGGACAGGGTCCCCGCCTGGTACACCGGGCCCAGCGGCGCGAGCTTTTCCATGATCGCGCGCTTGCCGCCGAAGGCGCCCACCGGCATGCCGCCACCGATCACCTTGCCCAGCGTGGTCAGATCGGGCACCACGCCGTACAGGCCCTGGGCGCCGGACCGGTCGACGCGAAAGCCGGTCATCACCTCGTCGAAGATGAGCACCGCGCCGTGGCGATCGCACAGCGCGCGCAGCCCGGCGAGGAACTCCGGCGTGGGCAGCAGCAGGTTCATGTTGCCGGCGACCGGCTCGACGATGATGCAGGCGATATCCGCCGGGTGGGCGGCGAACGCGGCGGCCACGGCGTCGAGATCGTTGTAGGTCAGCACCAGTGTTTCGCCGGCAATCGCCGCCGGGACGCCGGCCGATGAGGGCTGGCCGAAGGTGAGCGCGCCGGAGCCCGCCTTGACCAGCAGGCTGTCGCCGTGACCGTGATAGCAGCCGTCGAACTTGACGATCTTCGCCCGGCCGGTATGGCCGCGCGCGAGGCGCAGCGCGCTCATCGTCGCCTCGGTACCCGAGCTCACCAGCCGCACCAGTTCGAGCGAGGGCAGCAATGCGCACAACGTCTCGGCGAGCTCGACCTCGGCTTCGGTCGGCGCCCCGAACGACAGGCCGTCGGCAGCGGCTTCCTGCACGGCGCGCACGGTCGCGGCATGGGCGTGCCCGAGGATTGCCGGTCCCCAGGAGCCGACGTAATCGATGTAGCGCTTGCCGTCGGCGTCCCACAGGTACGCGCCTTCGCCGCGGGTGAAGAAGCGCGGCGTTCCGCCGACCGAGCGAAACGCGCGCACCGGCGAATTCACCCCGCCGGGGATGCTGCGCTGGGCGCGCGCGAACAGTTCTTCGTTACGGCTCATGGTGCGCCATGGTGCGCG
>Ga0074044_10003852_pt1 | contig 12604 bp, 10 predicted proteins | sample BogForMeECP23OM1_FD_94443 | JGI IMG/M metagenome (GOLD analysis project Ga0074044, IMG submission 94443) | Bog forest soil microbial communities from Calvert Island, British Columbia, Canada - Bog Forest MetaG ECP23OM1 | ecosystem: Environmental > Terrestrial > Soil > Wetlands ...
CGCCGACGGCGGTGTACTTCGAAAAATTCGCCTGGATCGCGGCGATGGCCGCGTCCTTGATGTGTTGTGGCGTGGAGAAGTGGGGCTCGCCGGCGCCGAAGTCCACGACATCAATACCCTGCTGGCGCAGCTTGTCAGCTTCGGCCACCACCGCCATGGTCGCGGAGGGCTCGATGCGGTTGATGCGTTCGGTCAGGCGGACAGGATGGGTGACGGGTGCCGTGACTGTGCTCATAATTTCTTTTTCCTGGACTTGCTCTTGCCCTCGGAAGGTTCGGCCTTCTCGAACTGGTGAGCCACGTCCATTTTCTCACGAAGCTTCCGCTCGACGAGGTCAGGCACCAGGCATTCAATCGATCCACCGAGCTGCGCAATTTCGCGCACCAGGCGCGAACTCAGGTATGAATACTGTTCCGCGGGCAGCATGAACACCGTCTCCACACCGGGCTGGAGTTTGCGATTCATTAGAGCCATCTGCAGTTCGTACTCATAGTCGCTGATGGCGCGAATGCCGCGCAGGATGGCCCTGGCCTCGACCCGCAACGCATAGTCCACGGTGAGGCCCTCAAAAGTGTCCACCGAGACGTTGTCAAAATTCGAGGTCATCGCCTCCAGCATCTTGCGCCGGTCGGCGACGCTGAACAACGGGTCTTTCTCGGGATTGCGAAGAATGGCCACGACCAGTTCGTCGAAAATCTTGCTGCCGCGCTCGATCAGGTCAAGATGGCCGTTGGTTGGGGGGTCGAATGATCCGGGATAAATGGCTTTGATGCGCTTCACAGGGCCTCGGGCGGAGAAATAAGGATTGTATGCGGGGGCGAGCGGGGATGGCAATCGGAGGGCGATTGAGGTGGGGCGATGGAGAGCCGGGCGTCCCCGCCCGGCAGACCCTTCGACTTCGCTCAGGGCAGGCTCGCGAGACGCCCGTCTCTCCGCTGATTCAACACGCTGCGTTCGCGGTCGCTACCGTCTCGCTGCCGGCACTTTCGCCGCTTCCGAAGCGCTCGGCATGGTCGTGACACGTCCCTGCGTCCCGGTAGCTTGCGCCGGAACGGCCGCTGGGATCATGCCCAGAGCTTTGCGCACTTCGGCGTCGAGCTTCGCCATCGTGTCTTTGTTTTCTTTCAGGAAGGTGCGGGCGTTCTCGCGCCCTTGGCCGATTCGCTCGCCTTTGTAGCTGAACCACGAGCCCGACTTCTCCAGGATATTCTGGGCCACCGCCAGATCAATCAGGTCGCCTTCGCGCGAGATGCCTTCACCATAAAGAATGTCGAACTCGGCTTCGCGGAAGGGCGCCGCCACTTTATTCTTCACGACTTTGACTCGGGTGCGCGAGCCGGTGACCACGTCTCCTTCTTTAATGGCCGCGATGCGGCGGATGTCAATGCGCACTGACGAATAGAACTTCAGCGCGCGCCCGCCGGTGGTGGTTTCCGGATTGCCGAACATCACGCCAATTTTTTCGCGGATTTGGTTGATGAAAATCAGGCAGGTGCGCGACTTGGAAACCGTCCCGGTCAGCTTGCGCAGCGCCTGCGACATCAGGCGCGCTTGCAGGCCCATGTGGCTGTCGCCCATTTCGCCGTCGAGTTCGGCCTTGGGGACGAGCGCGGCCACCGAGTCCACCACCAGCACGTCAATGGAATTCGAACGCACCAGCGCTTCCGTGATTTCCAGCGCCTGCTCGCCGTAGTCGGGCTGCGAGACCAGCAGGTTGTCGACGTCCACACCGAGCTTCTTGGCATAGGCTGGATCGAGCGCGTGCTCGGCATCGACGAACGCCGCCATGCCCCCTGTTTTTTGCGCCTCGGCAATCACCTGCAAGGCGATGGTGGTCTTGCCGGAAGATTCCGGGCCGAAAATCTCAACCACGCGGCCGCGCGGAAATCCACCCACACCCAGCGCGGCATCGAACGAAATCGCGCCCGTGGAAATCACCGCGATCGGAACGATAGCTTCCTTCGACCCCAGCCGCATGATGGAACCTTTGCCAAACTGCTTTTCAATCTGCGCGAATGCGAGTTCTATTGCTTTGTTACGCTCGTTATTCCGATCAATGCTGCGCTCGTCTGCTCTGCTGCTACGCTCTTCGGCCATAATGGCTGCTCCTGATTTTCTGAATCTGGAATCCGGGGGCCTTGAATCCCCCGTAGCCTACACCCGCGGGCTGGGGCGGGAAGTGTTGGCTATCACATCAGTTTTGGTCAGTTTAGCATGAAGCGAATAAAAGGCGAAGCGAGAAGTTGCTGGACATGGTTCGTGCTTCGTGGCAAATTCGTGGCAGGAGCCCACCACGGAGGCGAGGAGATACGGAGGAAAACAAGGAATTCTTTTCTGTGACTTCCTCCGTGCCTCCGTGTCTCCGTGGTGAAGAGTTTCTTGCTAGACTCCCTTCATGCGGCAAGACACTCAGAATGGCAGCGGCCCGGAGCGCGGCACAGCGGTAGGAGGCCCGTCGCTGTATCTCGTAGCCACGCCCATCGGCAACCTCGAAGACATCACCCTGCGCGCCCTGCGCGTCCTCAAGGAGGTTGACCTGATTGCCTGCGAGGACACGCGCCAGACGCAGAAACTCCTCAGCCACTACGGCATTAAGACGCGCACCGTCAGCTATCACGAGCACAACGAGATGACGAAAGCTGCCGAGCTGGTCGTCGATCTAGAAGGCGGCGCCAAGATCGCTCTCGTCACCGACGCGGGCATGCCCGGCATCTCCGACCCAGGATTCCACCTGATCGCTCTGGCCATCCGGCATCATGTGCCGGTGGTGCCGATTCCCGGTGCGTCGGCATTCCTGGCGGCGCTGGTGGCGAGCGGCCTGCCCACCGATTCCTTCCGCTTCAGCGGCTTCCTTCCCTCCAAGTCAGGGCAGCGCCGCAAGCTGCTGGAGAGCGTGAAAGATTCTCCGCGAACGCAGGTGTTCTATGAAGCCCCGCACCGGCTGCTGGAGACGCTCGCCGACGTGGTCGAGGTTCTAGGGGACGACCGCCACGTCGTCGTCGCGCGCGAGGTGACCAAGCTGCATGAAGAGTTCTTGCGCGGGAGGGCAAGAGAGGTTTTGGAGCAGTTCAAGGCGCGGGGAGGCGTGAAAGGCGAAATTACGCTGCTGCTTGCGAGGGCTGAAAGCCGAGAGCTGACAGCTGAGAGCCCCGCCGTAAGCGTTGCCCAGCGCGTGCGCGAAATCATGGCCTCGGAGAAGACCGACGAAAAGGCCGCGCTGAAAAAAATAGCCAAAGAGCGCGGGATTGGGAAGAGTGAAGCGTATCGGGAGTGGCAACAAAGCAAGTAGTTGCGAAATTCATCAATCTTGATTAATTGTCCGCCGGCTCCAACGTCCTAGCCGCGTCCGATCAATTTCAGAAACATTCTTCGCGCGCCGCGTTCTTTCAGCATTTGCCGCAGGCGCCTGGCGCCGGCCACGATCACCGGTTCCGGGAGCAGCGGAAAACGCCCAACCAAGCCTGGCTTTCGGCGGTCCAAAATACGGCCTACCAGCTTTTGTTCGTGAACGGTGCCGGCGATATAAACACGCGGCTTGGAGCTGGCATTCAAAACCTCGACCGCCTTGCGCACGAATGCCTGCTTAAGTTGACGGTCGACGTGGCCGTGGAGAATTTTCACGCGTCCGTTCAGATATCCCTGGCCACGAAATTTGCAGTTGTACTCCCGGGTGAGCGTGGCGATGCGCACTGGATTGCTGTAAACGGCCGCTCGGAAAAAGGGCTGGTCATTGATTTCCTGGCCGGGGTGGCTTTCCAGGAACGCCTGATAGAGCGCTGACCAATCCTTCAAGACACTGTCCATTTGCGGCGATCGCCTATAAGCCAGAATACCGGTATTGAACTCGGGGAAGCTGGGAGGAATGTCGGGGCGGGGATAGCGATTCCACCAATCCGTGTTCAGATATTCTTCGTGGGTCGCGGCAAAATCAAAGTGATCCAGAAGCGTAAACAGTTCAGGAACCGGCTCGACGACGTAGATGTCAGCGTCGATAAATAATGTTCGCTCGTACGGAGTCTGTTGGAAAAACAGAGTCTTGTCGTAAAAACCGTCTTCGGAGCCCTCAACGCGAATGACTCGTTCGAAATCGGGGCTCTCAATCGGGAACTGGCTGAACACGGTGATCGGCAAATCTGGCATCACGCGCTTTAGACTCGCGGCGGAATTCAGGAGCAATTCGATGTAGCGGGAATCTTGGGTGATGATGTAGATGGCGCCGCTTTTCATTACTTGCTCAATTCCTTCTTCACCGCCTCACTCACGACCTTCCCGTCCACCCGCATCCCAGCGGCGGCGAATCTTGCCATGGCGGCCTTCATCACTGTGCCCATGTCTTTCATGGCAGGAGGGGACGTCATTTCGGCAATCGCCGCGCGGACTCCGGCTACGATTTCTTCTTCGCCGGCGGCTTTGGGCATGTAAGTCTCGATCAGCTTGATCTCGGCGGCTTCTTTGTCGGCCATTTCCTGGCGTCCACCCTTGGTGAACTGCTCGACCGAATCTTTGCGCTGCTTGATCAGCGTGGAGAGCACTTGTTGCGATTCCTTGTCGTCGAGCGGCGCCATCTTGTCGATTTCTTTGTTCTTGAGCGCGGTCTTGACCATGCGCAGGGTGGAGAGGCGCTGCTCTTCGCGCGCCTTCATGGCGGCGACGATGTCTTTCTGGATCTGGTCGATAAGGGGCATGAGGGGAATTATAGAGGTCAGAGGTTAGATTGCAGAGGTGAAAACCATAAGTAGCGAATGCCCTTACCTCTGCAATCTGACCTCTAACCTCTGACCTTTTCTCCCCCGAACCACAGGCTTTCGAATATTCTGGTTCTCATGCTCAAGAAAAACAGACTCTTCACTCCCGGTCCTACTCCTCTTCTTCCTGCCGCCCAAACCGCGATGGCTTCCTATGGCGCGCACCATCGCACCGCCGATTTCCGCGCTCTGTTCACGCGCGTGCTCGCCGATATTAAGGAATTCATCGGCACGAAGAACGAAGTGCTGGTACTGTCTTCGTCGGGCACCGGTTTCATGGAAGCTTCGGTCTCAAATCTGACTTCTCCCGGCGACCGGGTGCTGGTGTTGACTGCCGGCAAGTTCGGCGAGCGCTGGGCCTCGTTGGCCAAGGCGTTTGGCTGCGTCGTGGAAACGGTGAGCGCTCCCTATGGCCAAACATTTTCGCTCGACGAAGTGCGCCGTAAGCTGACGCCGGACGTCCGCTGCGTTTATATGCAAGCGACCGAGAGCTCGACAGGCGTGCGCCATGACGTTAAGGGGATCGCGAAGCTGGTGCGACCTTCTTCGGATGCTCTGCCAGATACGCTGTTTGTCGTTGACGCGATCACCGGGCTGGGCACAACGCGCCTCGACGTCGACGGTTGGGGAATCGACGTCATTATCGGCGGCTCGCAAAAGGCGCTGATGATCCCGCCCGGATTGGCTTATGGCGCGATCAGCGAGCGGGCTTGGCAACGCATGGAGCGGGCGAAGTCTCCGCGGTATTACTTCGATCTGCGGAAGGAACGAAAAGCCGCAGCCAAGGCGGAGACGGCCTACACGCCCGCCACTTCCCTGTTTGCCGGGCTGGCCGCGGCGCTTGATTATGTGCGTCAAATGGGGGACGGGAACCTGGCGGCGGGACGTGACGCGCTGATTGCGAACGCGGAGTTGTGCGCGGCGATGACGCGCGCCGGCGTCGAAGCGTTGGGACTGAAATTATTCGCGCCGAGTTCTCCCGCAGCCGCGCTGACTGCGGTCGCTGCTCCGGCTGGCGTCGATTCCACGGCCATCTGCAAACGCTTCCGCGACCAGTTTGGCGCGGTCGTGGCCAACGGACAGGCGGAAATGAAGGGGCAGCTTTTCCGCATTGCTCACATTGGGTACTACGACTATTTGGATACGGTGGGAGTGCTGGCCGCGCTCGAGCATGTGATCGCCGAGGCTACGGGGGAGGCGGTCGAGTTTGGATGCGCGGTGCGGGCGGCGCAGGAAGTTTACGCGAAGGTCAGGTGAGAGGTCAGAGGTCAGATTGCAGAGGTTAGAATCCAAGTGCGCACACTGTGTCGTCGAACCTAGGGATTTTGACCTCTGCAATCTGACCTCTTACCTCTGACCTTCCTTAGGAGTCCAGTGCTTCCCGGCGCAATTTGCGGCTTTCGGCGAGCAGCGACATGGAGTGCATCAGGTTCTGCAAAGTAACGATTCCGACCAGATGCTGATCGTCCACGATGGGAATGATGCTGAGATTGCGGGCGGAAAGCTTGCGGAAGGCGGAGGCGAGCGACTCCTGTTTCGCGGCCACGTCGAAGATGCGGTTCATTACCGCTTGCACGTAGCCATTGCCTTCGGCGCGCAGCGCTTCGAGAATTTTTTGCCTGGAGACTACGCCGACCATGTCGCTGCCGCGCACCACCGGAAAATCGTCCTGCAGCGTGTGCACGGCCTTTTCGAGCGCGTCTTCCAGGGTGTCGGCGGGCGAGAGGGTAGCGAAGTCGGTGAGCATGACTTCTTCCAGGCGGACACCTTGCAGCACCGATTGAAACACCGCCGAGCGTTCTTCGAGCTGCGCGCCGGCAAAAAGAAAGAAGCCGACCATCATCAGCCAATAGCCGTCCCAGCGCGTCTCAGCGCGGCTGCTGATCAGCATTCCGACCATGATCATCAGGATGGAAAAGACATGGCCGATGCGGACGGCGCGCTGGGTAGCTTGAACCATGTCAACGCGGCGCGAGAAAACGGCGCGCAAAGCGCGCCCGCCATCCATGGGATACGCCGGCAGCAGGTTGAACAAGCCAAGGGAGAGGTTCGCCCAGACGATGCTCCGCAACAGGGCGTTCGGGTCGAGAAGCGGCCTCGCGGTAAGCGAGAAGCCCGGTATGGCCGCAAGCAAAACGAGTGCGGATAAACCGGCGATGAGAAGATTCACCAGCGGTCCGGCAACCGCGATGCGGATGTCACGCTTCCAGGCGTTGATCGGGTCCGGAATGGCGTGCGCTTCGTCCAGGATGGTGATCCCACCGATCGGCAGCAGAATGATGCCCTTCGCTGGAATGCCCGAGCCGCGAGCCACCAGAGCGTGACCTAATTCGTGCAGGACCACGCTGCCGAAAATGATGCCGACCAAGCCGAGTACGCGCAGGGCAGCGGTGGCATCCTGGGTAGCGGCTGCGGTGCTCCACAGGAAGACGAGCAGAAACAGGAAGGTCAGATGAATGCGAATTTCGATTCCGAAGAGCCGTCCGACCGGGATGGACCAACTGCGCATTGACATGCCTACCAGTATTCTATCTGCTTAGACACCGGCGGATGCCGCGGAGACGCGAAAAGGTGAATCGGAAGGGCTTGGCCGGAAGGGAACTTGATTTCCCGTAGAGACGTGGCTTGCCGCACCTCCGGCAGCGGAAGAGACGGGGCAAGCCCCGTCTCTACAGAAGAATTATGCGAGTGATTGCTGGAGAATACCGGCGCCGGACGTTGCGGTCGTTGCCTGGGCTCGAAATCCGTCCGACGGCGGACCGGTTGCGCGAGACGCTGTTTAACGTGCTATGCGCGGGCGATCCGGCGGCGCTGGCGGAGTCGGTGTGGCTCGATTTGTACGCGGGGACCGGCGCGGTGGGCATTGAGGCCCTAAGTCGCGGCGCGCGGATGGTGTACTTTGTCGAGTCGTCCAAAGCGGCGGCGGAGTTGATTGCCGGGAACTTGAAGTCTTTGGGGATTGCGCGCGGGTTCCAGATTGTGAAGATCGAGGCCGGGAAAGCCTTGCGGCAGTTGGAGGCGGCGGGGAATGTTGCCGATTACGTGTTTCTCGATCCACCCTACTCGATGCAGGATGAGTACGCGAAGACACTGGCGGCGCTGGCGGGGTCGAAATTGTTGCGCGAGCGGAGCCTCGTGATCGCCGAGCATGAGAAGAGGTTCGATCCCGGAGAAGTGTTTGGAGAATTACGGCGCTACCGGAAGCTGGTGCAGGGAGACGCGGCGCTGAGCTTCTATCGGCAGCAATAGTGGAGCGACGGGCGCCCTCGCCCGTCCGCCGGGCACGGATGTCCAGCTCTCCACCAGCGAGATCGCTATAATCACTACGACATGTCCAACTTTCCACCGGTTGATGAACAACTGGCATACCTCAAGAAGGGCGCGGCGGAGATCGTCAAGGAATCCGAACTGCGCGCCAAGCTCGAACGCTCGCTCGCTTCGGGCAAGCCGCTGCGGGTGAAGGCGGGCTTCGATCCGACCGCGCCCGATCTGCACCTGGGGCACACCGTCCTGCTGCGCAAGCTCAAACATTTTCAGGATCTCGGACACACGGTCATTTTCCTAATCGGAGATTTCACCGGGATGATCGGCGATCCGACGGGGCGCTCGGCGACGCGGCCTCCGCTGTCGCGGGAACAGATTGCGGAAAACGCCGAGACCTACAAGGCGCAGGTTTTCAGGATTCTCAGTCCGGAAAAAACCGTGGTGGACTTTAACAGCCGCTGGTTCTCGAAATTTTCGGCCGAGGATTTGATCCGTTTGATGGCGAAGTACACGATCTCGCAGATGCTCGAGCGCGAGGAGTTCCACAAGCGTTTCCATGACGAGCAGCCGATTGCCATGCATGAATTGGTCTATCCGCTAGCGCAGGGATATGACTCAGTTGCGCTCGAAGCTGATGTGGAGCTCGGCGGCACCGATCAGAGATTCAATTTGCTGGTAGGGCGCGAACTGCAGCGCGCCTACGGGCAGGAATCGCAGGTAGTGCTGACTACGCCGATCCTTGAAGGGCTCGACGGCGTGAACAAGATGTCGAAGTCGCTGGGGAACGCGATTGGAATTCACGAGCCGCCGCTGGAGATGTATGGGAAAGTGATGTCGATTTCTGACGAGATGATGTGGCGCTATTACGAGCTGCTGACGGATGTGCGGGTGGAGCAGATCGCGACGATGAAAGCGGACGCCGCGAGCGGGAAGGCGCATCCGATGGCGCTGAAGAAAGAGCTGGCGCGGTCGATCGTGGCCGACTTTCACTCGGTAGAAGCAGCCACAACAGCGGGAGAGGACTGGGCAAAACAGTTTCAGAAAGATCAGACACCTGAAAGCCTTCCCGAGGTGAAGATCGAGATCTCGAAAATAAGAACTGCCGATGTTGTTCCAGACTCGGGTGAGGGCGGCAGTGCTCCGAAAGTCACCTCGAATCTGTCAGACATGGTACTCCGTGCCGACAAGCTAATTCGGGAAGCAGGATTTGTTGTATCTACGACCGAAGCCAGGCGAAAAATCGAAGAAAAAGCTGTCCACATCAACGGGCACTTGATTGAGCGCTTCGCGATTTCAGTGTGCTCAGCTGAGCCGCTTGTTGTTCGGGTGGGCAAGAAGATCAAGAAGGTCGTATTGATGTCTTCCTGAGAAATACTCTCCGCATTGTCATCCTGAGCGGAGCAGGCGAATTCGCGAATGCGAATCCGTTTGCGGAGTCGAAGGACCCCTATTCCCGCCGGAATCTGTCGTCCAGGGAAACCATTCCCGTGCCAAGTCCAGCCAATGCGGATTCAGCGATTCGATCAGCGCAAGTTTCTTCGATCGCCGCCACCCCTTGAGTTGTTTCTCGCGTGCGATAGCCCTGTGGACATCGTCGAAAGACTCCCAGTAAAGTAACCGCTCAACTCTATATTTGTCGGTGAAACCTTCAATGCGGTGGAATTTATGCTCAAAGACACGACGGTGAAGATTGCCGGTCATTCCTATGTAGAGCGTTCCTGACAGGCTGCCCATGATGTACGCGCAGTAGGATTTTCGTTTGCGAGACATGGGAGCGAGTAGGGGCCCTTCGACTACGGTTACCCTTCACTTCGTGAAGGGCAACCTTCGCTCAGGGTGACAGCGTTAGAGGGTATGTGCAGTGATCGGGCTCACGCGAGAATTGGTGCATTTGGCATCTTCCCGTGCCACTCCGTCGCCTGGTCATAGGTATGCGCAGCCTGCAGCACCACGTCCTCCCGCCAGGGAGCGGCGGCTAGTTGCAGGCCAATCGGCAGGCCATCTTTTGTGAATCCGCAGGGTACTGAAATCGTGGGAATCCCCCAGACATTGAACGGGCGCGTGTTTCTGAGCATAATCAGCTCCTGCGGACGGAGGGTGTCGGGGTGCTTTTGCAGGTCGGCGATCACTGGCGGCGGGATTGGAACAGTGGGCGTTAGCAACACGTCCACTTCATCTTCATCGAATATTTTTCGGATGGCGTGACGGCTTGCCTGGAGGTCGCGGGCGGCACGAAGAGCATCGGCTGCGGAGATTTTGGCTCCAGATTGGATCCGCGCCAGCGTCGCGGGTTGGTAGAGTTCTGGCGAGCCGGCCACGAATGACTCGTGATAGGCATAGGCTTCGGCGCTGGCGAGCTTGCGGTCGGTGGAGACTTCGAGTTTGACTTCGCGAATCTCAGCGTGGAGTTCGCGAAAAGTGGCGATTGCTTTTTCGATGGCGGCGGCTACTTCGGGATCGAGATCGTCGAAGAAAAATGCTCGTGGCACGCCGATGCGCAGCTTGGGCGTGGGTTGCGCCACAGGTTGGGCGACAGGGGGAGCGATGGCGGCGGCGAAATCCGGGACAGGAGCGTCAATGCTGGCGGGATCCGCCGTGTCGTAGCCAGCCAGCACCTGCAACATCAAGGCCGCGTCATAGACTGAGTTCACGATCGGGCCGAGGTGATCGTAGGACCACGACAAGGGGACGACTCCGCGGGCGCTCACACGGCCGTAGCTTGGCTTGAGCCCTACTACTCCGCAGTAGGCGGCGGGCAGGCGGATGGAACCGGCGGTGTCGGAGCCAACGGCGGCGAAGCCGAGACCAGCGGCAACGCTGGCAGCGGAACCTCCGGAGGAGCCTCCTGTGATTCGCGACGGGTCCCATGGATTGTGGACCTCGCCAAAGAAACTGATCATCGAGCTGCCGCCGTAGGCGAATTCGTGCAGGTTCTGCTTGCCCAGAATGATTGCGCCCGCGGCTCGAAGGCGGCGGACGACTTCGGCGTCTTCGGTGGGGATTCGGTCTTTGAAGACTCCGCTGGCGGCGGTGGTGCGGATGCCGGCGGTGTCAAGAAGGTCTTTGAGCCCGATTGGGATGCCGTGGAGCGGCCCGCGGTAGTTGCCGCGCTGGATTTCCTGCTCGGCTCGGCGCGCCTGATCGAGGGCGGAGTCGGCGAGGACGGTGATGAAGGCGTTGAGTTTCGGGTTGAGGTTCTCGATGCGGGCGAGGCAATCGCGGGTCAGTTCGACGGGGGAGATGGCGCGGTCGCGAATTTGCCGGCTTAGTTGCTGAATGGTGGGACGCACATGATCCTCGGCAGATCGAAGAGATTTTACAGGTTGCGGGAAGAATTCATTGCTTCCGAGAGCAATCAACGCGGGATTGGCGAGCACCGGGCTGAGGGCAAGATTCCGCAAAAACTTTCGACGGCTTTCCGACGCTGGCTGTTTACCTTGCATTCGCGTTCTTGAGCGCGGCGCGCCTGGCAAACCATTTCGCCACAAAATAAACAAGGGGGCCCGCGAGAAGGAGGCACGGGCCCCAAAGCCTCGCGATCCTAGGGCTGTTGGCCAGGGCGACGCAGGTCATCGCCAGCGGCAGGGCGATCACATAAATCAGTCCGAGGTTGCCGCCGGGAATACGGAAAGCTCGCGGCAAATCCGGCTGTTTGCGCCGCAGTCCCCAGGCGGAGAGCACGGTCAGCGTGGTAGTAGCGCCCCGCAGCCAGCCATAGATGCTGATCAAGTCGCCCAGCGAGTGCAGCGCCAGGGATGCGTAGATGGCGGCGGAGATCAGGATCGCGATCCAGGGCGTGCCGTAGCGCGGATGCCGGCGCGTAAGGAATGGCGGCAGGTATCCGTCTTCAGCGAGCGTGAAGGGCATGGGCGTAGCGGTGAGCATGGTACTGTTGAGCAGCGCGACCGCCCCGGCCATGGCGGCGACCGCCATCAGATGGCCGAGCCAGGGGCCCCCGATCAGCAACGCCGCGGTCGAGAAGTATCCGTCGTTCCATTCTTGCCAGTTTCCGAGCGCGGCCGTCCCGGCCAGCACCGGCAGAAAATACGTCGCCATGGAAAGCGGAACGACCACGGCAAGCGCTCGCGGATAAGTGCGCTGCGGGTTCTCAACCTCCCCGGCCACGCTCGAGACTTGCTCGTATCCGGCGTAACCCCAAATGGCCAGGGCCAGGCCAACTCCGAATGCCTTGAAAAAAGGCTGATGCGGCGGGACCAACGGCACAAACGGGTTGTGATGCCACTTGGCAAAACCAATGACGACCATGGCGATCACCGGAATGAACATAAACAATTCGAGAACAGTGGCTGCTTTGCCCACCATCTGGATGCCACGGACATTGAGCCAGGTGATGACGACGATCAGCGCGAACGAAACCAGCCAATGCTTCCACCCGGCGATCCCGGGAAAATAGAAAGTCAGATAGTCGGTGAACATCACGGCATAGGAACTGCCGAGGATGAATGAGGCGGACCAGTTCCACCATCCGGCGAGAAATCCCCAGAAGTCTCCGAAGGCGGCGCGGGTCCAGCGATAGAATCCGCCTTCGACGGGCATGGCCGTGGTGAGTTCGGCGGCGACGAACGACACCGGGA
>Ga0074044_10003853_pt1 | contig 12603 bp, 10 predicted proteins | sample BogForMeECP23OM1_FD_94443 | JGI IMG/M metagenome (GOLD analysis project Ga0074044, IMG submission 94443) | Bog forest soil microbial communities from Calvert Island, British Columbia, Canada - Bog Forest MetaG ECP23OM1 | ecosystem: Environmental > Terrestrial > Soil > Wetlands ...
AGAAATATTCCCGAACGAAAGTCCGCGCCCCGCCGTAATGAAGTGAACGTAAAACTGAGAGCGAGCAGCAAAAGAACAACGTCCTGTCCTTGCAGTAGCTCGAGCACAATTGGAAAAAAGGCCAGCCCGAGCAAACCCCCGAGAGCGGGAGACACGGCCTCAGGTTCACCAATAACCGACCGCAACACGAACGGAATTGCCAACACGATCAGTACCTTTAACGCCATCCACAACGTGCATGCGATCGGATATTGCAAATGTGCCAATGGCAAGAAGAGCAAAGCCTCGAACGGGGGACGAAGATAGGGCAGCGGTCCACGCCGAATCTTTACCGCGGAGGCGAATTCCTGTTGTACTTGCCACTGCGCACGCCGGTCATACATCGCCGAGGCGCGGCCCTCCTGAACAAGCTTTCCCGCGGTATAGAAGGCTGCGAAGTCGCTGTAGCCTTGAAGAATTGAGTCATGAACTTGCCAAAGAATCAGACCATTGAGCACTACCGCGCCGGCAAGATAAAGCACAAATGCGGTCTTGAGTTTGAAGCCTTCCATGCGGGGCGTGCTGAGGCGCGAGGCGATTTTATACCGCGGGGTCCCAGGCAAGGTATTATCTTCGGACTGGTGATGCAGTTCCTTCAAATCCGTCGTCTTTTCGTAATCATCTTTGCTTTGGGCCTTTTCACCATGGCGACGCGCAATGTGACCGACCCTGACGTGTGGTGGCATCTGCGTACCGGACAGCTAATGGTGCAAACGCACGCAGTCTTTCACAGCGATCCTTATTCGTTCACGCGATTGGGGCAGCCGTGGATCGATCATGAGTGGTTATCCCAGCTTCTGATATTTGGCCTGTATCGGATGGCGGGCTGGGGCGGCCTGATGGTGGGGTTCGGCGCGGTTATCGCGGGGGCGTTCCTGGTGGTTTTCTGGCGATGTCCGGGGCGTCCGTACGTTGCCGGGGTGATCACGTTATTGGGTGCGTTCGCATCGGCGCCTTCGTGGGGTGTTCGTCCGCAGATGCTTACCTTGCTGCTGGCCAGTGTGCTTCTGCTGATCCTGGAGCGGTCTTACGAACGTCCCAAACTTCTGTGGTGGACGCCCGCACTGATTCTGCTTTGGGTGAATCTTCATGCGGGATACGCATTGGGGATCGTGCTGATGGCATTGTTTCTGGTTGGCGACTGGCTGGATGTCGCCTTTGGCTTCGCCGAGTTTGGTTCCAAAGATGAGTCCGCGCGCAGCGTGCGCTTTCGGACGCTGGCCGCGGTGATTGTAATTTCCGCGGCAGTTGTTGTGGTGAATCCGTATGGTGCGGCGATGTATGTGTATCCGCTGCAGACGCTGAGGTCGCGAGCCATGCAGACCTACATCAGCGAGTGGTTATCGCCAGACTTTCACCAACCGAGGTACTGGCCGGCCTTTGCGATGATCCTCGCGACGGTGGCGTTGCCGGCGCTGTCCCCCCGCCGTTTGCGTCCCCGCGAAATTCTGCTGTTATCAGTGACAACTTATGCCGCACTGCGTTCGGTAAGGCATATACCGATCTACGCGCTGATCGCCATTCCAATTCTAAGCGCGATGGTGCAGGCCTGGTTGGAGGAGCGTGGAATTGCGAAAGGTTTCGAGTCGAAGCAAACGTTCATGACTCCGGCCAAGATTTTGCTCAACGCAGTTTTGCTGGTTGGTTTTCTAGTTTTCCTGGTTGCACGCGTGCGCTATGTCTCGCATCGCCAGGCGGACGCGGAGAGCAAGGAACTTCCTGCGCTTGCAGTTTCCTTCATTGCTGCGCAGCAACCCCCCGCCCCGATGTTGAACCATTACAACTGGGGAGGGTATTTCATCTGGAAGCTGTACCCCGAGTATCGGGTCTACATTGATGGACGGGCTGACCTTTATGGCGACGCTTTCATGAACGACTTAGCCACCACCTACTACCTGAAAGGCGATTCGTGGCGAAGTCCGTTTGAGAAGTGGGGAATCCGTACCGTCGTTCTCCCGCCGGACGCTCCGCTGGTGACCGCTCTGCGAGCCTTGCCCGAGTGGGAAGCAATTTATTCTGATAAACAAGCGGTGATATTGATCAGAAAAGCTCGGTAAAGGATTTCTCTTGAGGGGATTGAACCGCATTACAGCGAGATCGGGGAAATGATTGGATTCAGGGGGCTGGGCCGGATAATATTTTCCAAAGCGGAAAATTCTTGCCCGGGTAGCTCTGCAATCTGCCTTTACATGAGAAACTATGGTCACTAGAGAGGGGCGAGGGTCCGCAACAAATTGTCGCTTTAGCGAGATACCTCAGGTTATGATGGATGGGGGGACTTGAGGTAAAATCTATCCTCCCCCTAAACCGTTGATTCAAAAAAAACAAGTCATCTGGTGCGCGGGAGGGCAAGTGCGCATAGAATTGCACAGCACCCGGTGGGAGCGTACGCTCGCCGACCAGGTGACAGGAGGTAGAAATGAAGGAGATTTTCTGTAGGCTTTGGTCGGAGGATGAGGGACAAGACATTGCCGAATATGCGGTGATGCTGGCGGTGATCCTGGTCATTGTTGTAGGCACAATCCGTCTCATCGGCGGTAACGCAAACAATGTCTTCTCTTCCGTTGCCAGTTCCATCGCGCAATAGCATTCGCGGAACCGCATTATTGGGGCATTATTCGCACCTCTTGGCGGCACGGGCGCTCGACTGTCCGGTTGCGCCTTGGCTGCCCATCATGCCAGAGGCGGCCCACGCGAGAGGTCGATTCCCGTCGATTCCTGAGGAGCACTGATGAATCGCAACCGGCTCTTGTTAATCGGTTTTATCGCCCTGGTCCTGGGCGCGTTTGTGAGCCTCGTGGTCTATCGTAACCTGCTGGCCGGGGCAACCTCCAAAGCTGCGCCGGGCGAGGAAGTAGTGGTGGCAGCGGACGATCTGCAGGTAGGGACGAAAATAGAAGACAAAGATATCCGACTGGTCCGGTTTCCCAGCACCGACCTTCCGGTCGGTGTCTTCCACCAGAGGAAAAATGTGGTGGGCCGAGGCGTGGTGCTGCCCATATCCAGAGGAGAATTCGTGCTCACCAACAAGCTGGCCGGCGAGAATGCGGGATCCGGTTTGCCATCATTAATTCCCCCAGGGATGCGGGCAGTCTCGGTGCGGGTCAATGACACAACCTCGGTCTCTGGTTTTGTGCAGCCCGGTACACGTGTGGATGTGCTGTTGACCGGAAATCCGCAAGGGTCAAGCGAGCAGCAAACCACGACGGTGTTGGAGAACGTTGCGGTTATCGCCACTGGAACTCGGCTGGAACGCAACTCGGCTGGAGAACCGCAGAGCGCTCCCGTGGTTACCCTATTATTGTCTCCGGATGATGCTCAGAGACTCACACTGGCCAGCTCTCAAGGACATATTCAACTGGCGTTGCGTAATCCGCTCGATACCAAGCAAGAGAGCATAGCCGCCACGGGAGCTAACTCGCTGTACAAGTATAGCTCCACGCCAACACCGGCAGCAGCGCCGCGAAGTAAGCCGAGACGTGTCGCGGCCCCGCCTACTCCGTCGATCCCTACGGCTTACACGGTGGAGGTTTACAAGGGAGACAAGAAGGAAGAGGACAAGTTCTAAGGCACAAGTCAGGGTGCGAGGATAGAGAACATGACGATTTGCTCCCGCGCGGGGGAGAAACGTGAATTGCGAGCTGGCAAACTGCTGGGAATGATCTTTGGCATTCTGTTGCTGCTGTGTGCCATGACGGTGGCCCTGCAGGACCCAGCGGCGCCGCCAGTTGCGGCGCCGCAACCTGGGCAGCAGCAACCACCTCAGCCCGCGACGCCAGATCAATCGGCACCGCAAGTTGCGTCGTCGCCAGCTGCGCCTCAGGGTCCTTCGGCGACGGCCGAAACTCCTTCAGAATCTGAGTCGCGTGGTTCCGCCCCGCTGCGGGTGATGGTGGGCAAGTCATTGCTCATCAATACAACGGAGCGACTGAAGAGAGTCTCCGTAACTGACCCCAGCGTTGCGGATGCCATCGTCGTCACCCCCACGCAAATCCTGGTGCATGGGCGCTCCGCTGGCGAGGTTTCACTGCTGATCTGGGATGAGTTGGAGCGCTCCCGCAGCTTTGATCTGCGCGTGGATGTGGACGTCAGTGCAACTGCCGAGGAAGAAAGGCGAGTTTTCCCCGATGAACAGATCACGGTCACCCCTTCGCGTTCGGCCATCGTCCTCTCAGGCCACGTGACCACCGAGGATATAGCCAAGCGCGCTGAGATGATCGCGGCAGCCTACTCGAAGAATGTGGTGAACGTGCTCACCTTCGGTCCGGTAGGCGCCCAGGAAATTCTGCTCGAGGTCAAGTTCGTGGAGGTGGATCGCAGCGCGGCGTTGCAATTGGGAGTCAATTATTTCCTTCCTAACTCGGGTCATACGACTGGAACTCTGACTACGGGGCAGTTTGGCGGGGCCACCGTCTCAACAAGTTCTACCACCACGCAAACCACCAACACTGGCGTAAGTACGACCACCACCGCACCCACACCTCCGACCATTAACCTCACCAACCCATTGAACCTTTTTCTATTTCGTAGCGACATCAACTTTGGGCTCGTCGTCCAGGCACTGCAGCAGAAGAACCTGTTGCAGATCCTCGCAGAACCGAACTTGATCGCGGTGAATGGCAAGGAAGCCAGTTTCCTGGCGGGGGGAGAATTTCCTTTTCCCATCGTCCAGCCGGGACAGGGCTTCACCGCGGTCAGCATTTCGTTCAAGGAATTTGGGGTCAGGCTCAGGTTCACTCCGGTGATCATGCCCAACGGAAATATTCACCTGCGAGTGGTGCCGGAAGTGAGTCAATTGGATTTCACCAACGGGCTTACGATTTCCGGCTTTAACATTCCGGCGCTCAGCACCCGGCGCGCGGACACCGAATTTGAGCTGCAGGACGGGCAGAGCTTCGTGATTGCCGGCCTCATGGACAATCGGTTAACCCAGATCGCCAACAAGTTTCCGGGGCTGGGCGACATTCCAATTTTAGGTAATTTGTTCAAGAGTAAGAATCTGCAAAAGAGCAAAACGGAATTGATGGTATTGTGCACCGTGCACCGCATCGCACCCAGCAACCAACCGCCTCCCGGACCCGGCGATCCGCAGCCGTTCCTGGACAAGGAAAAATTTGATGGGAAGAAGCCATCGGGCGGCAGCAAGTAAACTGGGGAGTGTGAGGGGCGGCGGGTTTTTTGCGCGCCGTGGATTTGACAGCAGGGAATCGGTAGGAGAAGTGGCAGCGTCATGCCGGAACTTTCAGTTGTAATTGTCGCAGCGGACAACGAACAGCGTGCGGTGTTGCAGGTTTTGGTGGACGGCACCAGTGTGGCTCGGGCGGTTCACACCCAGGCCAGTTTTCCGGTGGCGGTAACCGACCCTCTCGTGCGTCGCATCCAGAGCCTGAAGGCGGACGTCGTTCTGGTCGATATCCCCGCGGATAATGCAATTCTGGCTTTACGGGCCATCGAGCTGATCCATCAGGAATTGCGGGCTTTGGCGCTGTTTGCCATCGGCAGCATCTCGCAACCTCAGGTGATTGTTGGGGCCATGCGGGCCGGGGCTCGCGAGTTTATCGAACGTCCCACGACCACTACCGATCTTTTGGAAGCCTTTGTGCGGCTCACCGCGGCGCAGCGCAAGGTGAATCGCGAAGGGACCAACGGCAAGGTCTTCAGCGTAGTCAACGCAAAAGGGGGCAACGGCGCCACGACGATCGCAGTGAATCTCGCATTAGCGTTGCAGTCGGCCCATGGCAACACGGCGCTGGTGGACTTGGCCCCGCTGGGACACGCGGCCCTGCACATGAACCTCAAGCCGCTGTTCAATGTGACCGACGCGGTCCGCAATCTGCATCGTCTGGACAGCTCCCTGCTGGAAAGCTTCATGACCCGGCACAGCGGTGGCTTGCAACTGCTCGCCGGAGCCAATACACCAGTTGTGGCCGAGCCCTCAACGGCTGAATTCGCCAGGCTGTTCGATATGCTGATGGGACAATTCCGTTACGTGGTGGTGGATGCTTCCACGCGCCTCGACCCGACCACGCGACTGATCTGTACTTTGTCCCAAACGGTGTTGATGGTGGCCAACGCCGACGTCACTTCCTTGTGGAGCGCGGCTCGGGTGCAGCAGTATCTCTCAGAGACCGGCAGCCGCGAAAAAGTAAATTTGGTGCTGAATCGTTTCCGCAAAATACCCGGCTTCACCGAGGCCGATGCCGAAGCCGCGGCAGGGGTAAAGTTGCTGTGGAAGATTCCCAATCAATATTTTGCGGTGTCCACGGCGATCGATCGCGGAGTGCCGGTAGTCGCGCAAAACCATACCGAGATCGCGCGCTCTTTCGCGGGTCTAGCAGCCCGTCTGACGGAAAATGATTTGGAAGTGAAACGCAAAGCTTGGTCTTTATTCAAGACGGTTTAGGATTTAAGAGGGGCCAGGCTTCGGGCTTCGGGCTTCAGGAACTAAGAGCATCAGGCAGACTTCATGGCGAATTTGCAGACCTTCGAAAGAACGGAATACCAGCAGGTCAAAGCGGATCTCCACCGCAAGATTCTTGACCGTCTGGACCTAGAGAAACTGGGCAGGACTCCGAGCGATGCCGCCCGCGACGAAGTTCTTCTGCTGATCCGCAATACGGTGAACAGCGAAGCCGTGCCGCTCAGCTTCGCGGAGCGGGAACGTCTTTCGCGGGAGATTCTGGACGAAATCTTCGGCTTGGGCCCGCTCGAACCATTGCTCAAGGATCCGACTGTTTCCGACATCCTGGTGAATCGCTTTGATCGGGTCTACGTAGAGCGTGCAGGCAAACTTGAGCCCACCGGATTGAGCTTCAAGGACGATGCACACCTGATGCAGATTATTGACCGGATTGTGTCTCGAGTAGGACGCCGCGTGGATGAATCCTCGCCCATGGTGGACGCGCGTCTTCCGGATGGCTCCCGTGTGAACGCCATCATTCCGCCGCTGGCGATTGACGGGCCCTGTCTTTCCATCCGGCGTTTCGGCCGCGATCCAGTGACAGCGCGCAACATGATCGAAAACAAAACGCTGACCGAACCCATGCTGGAGTTGCTCTCGGCCATGGTGAAAGGACGGCTCAACCTGCTGATCTCCGGTGGAACCGGCGCGGGTAAAACGACGCTGCTCAACGTGCTTTCCGGCTATATTCCGAATTCTGAGCGCGTGGTTACCATCGAGGATGCAGCGGAACTGCAAATGAAGCAGGAGCACGTGGTGCGCCTGGAAACCCGCCCGCCCAACATTGAAGGCAAGGGCGCGGTCCGGCAGAGGCAATTGGTGATCAACAGCCTGCGTATGCGCCCTGACCGCATTGTGGTGGGCGAGGTGCGCGGTGAAGAAGCATTCGACATGTTGCAAGCCATGAACACGGGCCACGAGGGTTCGCTGACCACGGTGCACGCCAATGCCAACCGCGACGCCCTGGCCCGGCTGGAGAGCATGGTTTCCATGGCGAACCTGAATCTTCCGGAGCGCGCCATGCGAATGCAGATCGCGTCCGCCATTCATGCTGTGGTGCAGATCGCGCGTCTCGCTGACGGAACCCGCAAGGTGATTTCGATTTCTGAGGTTACCGGGATGGACGGCGATGTCATTGGCCTGCAGGACGTGTTTGTGTTCGACCGCACCGGGATCGACGAAAGTGGCAAGGTCCGGGGCGTTTTCCGTGCCACCGGGATCCGGCCCCGATTCGCCGATCGCCTGGCTACCGGCGGTTGCCGCTTGCGTCCGGCGCTATTTGAGTCACGGATGGAGGTTTAAAGCAGGTTCACCGAGCCCGCGAGCGGAAAATCATGCTAGGAATTATTGCCGTACTGGTCTTCGTGGTTGTCGCACTGGGCGTCTTCGCCGTGGCCTCTTTACTGGACCAGCGCAGTGCCCAAGCTCGGATGCTGCGCCAACGCCTGGCAACGGTGAAGGAGGCTGCAGCGCACGAACCCAACGAAGAGCTGGCCTTGCTGCGCGACGAAATGTTAAGCAAGATCCCGGCGCTGGACAACCTGCTGCGCCGCTCTTCTCGGATCTCCAACCTGCAACCCTTCCTCGAACAGGCGAACCTCAAAATACGAGCGGGCAACATACTCATGCTTTGTCTGGTCAGCGGCCTGGCATTGGCCGTGGCAGGTTTCCTGATGGCTGCATCTCTGACGCGGAACCAGGCTTTACTGTTTGCCGCTGCCGGGCTGGTTATTGGCGGATTCTTTCCCTACTCGTATGCCTCCTATCGCCGCACCAAACGATTTCAGAAATTCGAGGAGTTGTTTCCGGAAGCGATTGACACCCTGGCCAGAGCGGTGCGCGCCGGACACGCTTTCACCACGGCCCTGGAGTTAATTGCAAACGAACTTTCCGAGCCCGTGGCCTCGGAGTTCCGCAAACTTTTTGAAGAACAGAAATTCGGCCTGCCCGTCCGGGACGCTTTAATGAATCTTGCCGAACGCATGCCCCTGGTGGACGTGAAATTCTTTGTTACCGCGGTAATGTTGCAGCGCGAAACCGGCGGCAATCTGGCTGAAATCCTAGATAACCTTTCTTATGTGATCCGCGAACGATTCAAGATCATGCGGCAGGTACGGGTGTACACGGCTCAGGGACGTCTGACCATGCTGCTGCTGATGGGATTGCCTCCAGTGATCGTGGTCACCATGCTGCTGACCAGTCCGGCATTCATCCGTCCACTGTTCGCGGATCCCATTGGGCACGTTCTGGTGGTCGCCGGCATCGTGTTGCAGACGTTTGGATATTTTGTGATCCGGAAGATTATTCAGATTCAGGTTTGAGTTGACCCATGGCGCTTGCGCTCACCATCGTGGTGTTTCTGACCATCGCCCTGGTCGTGTTTTCCTTCGGGGCGGCGGCCTATGCACCCTCCTCCCTGCTCGGCTCACGCTTGCGCGCACTGGGATGGCAACGAGCCAAGGCTCCGGAAAAGCCCGCACTTAAAGAACGCCTGGAACACGCACTCGATCCGTTCAGCAAGGCGATACCTCTATCCCCGAGTGAAGTGTCACGAACCCGGCGTTGGCTGATCCAAGCCGGTTATCGGGAATCGCGTCACATGACGGTGTATGTCGGCAGCCGTCTGGCATCCGCGATCTTCGGTTTCGCACTGGTAATCGTGGGCAGCGGCTTCGACTCCCCGGTCCTGATGGTTAGCGTGGGTGCCTTTGGGTTCTTCCTGCCCCGGTTTGTGCTGAAGCGGCTGATCGCAGCTCGCCAGAAGCGTATCAAGCTGGGTTTGCCGGATGCCTTGGACCTCACCGTGATCTGCGTCGAAGCCGGATTGGCCCTCGACCAGGCACTCATGCGCGTAGGTCAGGACCTGCACCATGCCCATCCTGAACTGAGCGACGAATTCCATCTGGTAAACTTGGAGATGCGCGCCGGCAAGCCCCGAGCCGAGGCTTTGCGCAACCTGGTAGAGCGCACTGGGGTTGATGATATTCGTTCGCTGGTAGGCACCTTAATACAAACCGATCGCTTCGGGACCAGTGTCGCCCAGGCATTGCGGGTACACTCGGATTCGTTGCGCACGGAGCGCCGGCAACGGGCGGAAGAACAAGCTGCCAAGACCACCATTAAAATGGTAATTCCCCTGGTTTTATTTGTCCTCCCCTCGATCATCTTTGTCACTCTGGGCCCAGCGATTATCGAGTTAATCCGGACGCTGGCGCCGGTGAGTGGGCACTGATCAAATTGTGAATGGATCGGTTGGCATCCTTGTATGTTGAAACAGTGTAGCGCCGCCGTCCCGGCGGCTGTCGTGGGGGCGTCCCGCCCCCACCGCCGAGAGCAAGATGCCTCGCGACAGCCGGCAAGATGCCGGCGCTACTAAAGATCGAATTCAGGAGTTGTGATGTTGTTGCCGGTTTCCGCAGGATACGCGTTCAATCGGACACGCAAGGCCTACCTGGCCACTCATCTGTCAGTGGCGGGAACCCATTGGTCGCGCCTGCGCGGGCTTATGGGCAAAGACGCCGCGAGTTTCCCCGCAGGGAACGGCCTGTGGATCGTTCCATCCCGCGGCGTGCACACGCTAGCTATGAAGTTTCCGATTGACGTGCTTTACCTGGACACGGACAAACATGTAGTCCATGTGGAGCAAAATCTGAAACCGTGGCGGGTGGCACGAGTAAGCATGCACACAGCTTCGGTTCTCGAGCTGCCAGGCAACACGCTGAAATCCAGTGGAACTGCGATCGGAGATGAAATCGAGATCGCATTGGGTCCGCCAGGGAAGGGAAGCACGGTGTGAACGACGAACTCAAACTTCTGGTCGAGTGGTCGTCGCCGTGGCAGGAATTTCTCACCGCCATTCGGCCCGCTCTGGCGCGCTCGCCCGAAGCCCTCGCGGGAGAAGCCAGGACCGGGCTCGTTCCCTACCGCGGGATGTTTGCCTCCTGGATCGTGGAAGCGGCATTGCTGGCACTGGCGATCATGCTGTCAGAGGCAATCGGCCGGCTGCGGCCTTATGAACCACCGTCCTTGCCCAAGTACGACGTCATTTACTTCTCTGGCGAGGAACTACCCCGGACCCAAGACGCGGGCGGAGCACAAGCCGGGCGCTCCGGGCGGGCTGGCGGACATGAGGCTCATCACCGTACCCAGACAATCCGCGTGGCGCGTGGCGAATCGCTACGCGAAAAAGTGGTGGACGCTCCCAAGCTGAAGCTGCCGCAATCGGATTCGGCGGTGGCTAATCTTCTCGCGTTTAAACCAATTCCCGGGCCCGCACCCGCGGAAGGCCTGAAGACCTCACGTATTCCAACTATCATGGAAGCTGCGGTCGCTCCCACGCCGGATGTTCGCAATGACAAGGCGCAGCGGGCGCCCATGATGAACGCGAATGTCATTCCGCCAACGCCTGAAGCGCAACGCGATAAGATGCGTTCTACACCGTCGCTGAACGCAGCCATCGTTCCCCCAAGCCCCGGTGCTCCGCGGCGCGATATTTTTGTCCCCATACCCGGTTCGCAAGCCGTAGCCGTGATTCCGCCACCGGTCTCCGCGCCCGAGCAGGCCACCAACCAGCATCCACGGCTCACGCTTCCGGCGCCGTTTGTGATTGCGCCACCCCCCACGCAGATTGCGCGCGAGATCAATCCCAGAGGACCAGGATATGGCGCGGGCACATTGCAAAACCAGATAGTGCCGCCGCCAGCCTCAATGGCGGACGCTTCCCCCGCACATCACGCATTCAGCGGTTTGGGCAACGCAGCTGTTGTACCTCCTCCAGTTCAGTTGAACGGTGCTGCGACGGGGACTCGTGCCGTAGCTGGTTTGGGAAATGCCGATGTCGTCCCTCCTCCGGTCCAGGTGGGTGGAGGCTCACTGCCGCATCCCACGATGACGGGATTGGGAGGCGGACCGGCGGTGGTTCCACCACCACCTGCAGTTTCCGGTGGAGGTTCGCTGTCCGGCCTGGGTCGCGGGAATCGCGGCGGGGGTTTGGGTGGTCCCATGGATGCTGGTTCCGTGACCGCGCCTCCGAGCAATACCGGTGGCAGCGCTAAAGGAACCGGCGTTGTTGTTTCCAGCCAACCGGGATCCAAGATTGGTATGCCGGGCAACGGCGGCGCAGGCTCGCTGGCTATGTCTCCATCCGGAGGAGACAAGCCTGGACTGGGTGGATCGGGCGGTGGTTCGAGCATTGGTCGTGGCGCAGGGCCGGGCAGCGGTTTATCCGGAGAAGGCACCGGTGCGGCAAAGGCCGATGCGACGAAAGAAGGCACAGGCCGCGGTTCTGAAACTCTGGCTCGCGGCGGAACGTCTCCATATCCCGGCCCCGGCGGGGCCGGTAACGGAACCACAGGCAAACCGCCGATGTCCGGCGTCTCGGTGAACGGTGGCAGCAATATTGTGACGCTCCCAAGTTTTGGCGCCGACGGAGCCGGACCGAATATCATCGCCCGGTCGTCCGCCGGCAAGGATCATGAGGGACCCGGCATCACAGTAGTCGGGAGCGCCCGCTCCGGAGGCGCGTTCAACTTCTACGGCAAGCTCATCGGTGATAAGAACTACACCATCTACATCGACACGGTGCTGGGCACCGCGGTTATGCAGTACGCGGATCCCTCGTCCGCGGCACATCCGTACGCCGAAGACTTAGTCGCTCCGCAACCTATGCGCTTTGATTTACCGGCAAACCTGAAGCCCTCGCGGCTGGTGATTGCCTGCATCCTGGACCGCTCCGGGACGCTGCGAAACCTGCAAGTTTTGGAGCCCGCCGGACGAGAGATGACCACCAAAGTTTTGGCGGCCTTGAACAGTTGGAAATTCCGTCCCGTATTTCGTGGCGACCAACCAGTGGAAGTAAACGCCATCCTCGGCTTCGCCATCGACACCCGATAAAGGCCGTCGTTGGTCGTCGGTCGTTGGTCTTTGGGTCTTGATGAGCAACAGACGAATGAGCGCCCTCTTCCCATATCGGGAGAGCTACTGTTTACTTGTGTGTACCCCCCCTCCCCCCTCTTCGATTGCAAAATCTTGAGAACAAACGGTTTATTTTGCCACTACCTGCTAGATCTTTGAGTTTAAAGGACTTATACGCAAAATCTAGAGAA
>Ga0074044_10003856_pt1 | contig 12597 bp, 8 predicted proteins | sample BogForMeECP23OM1_FD_94443 | JGI IMG/M metagenome (GOLD analysis project Ga0074044, IMG submission 94443) | Bog forest soil microbial communities from Calvert Island, British Columbia, Canada - Bog Forest MetaG ECP23OM1 | ecosystem: Environmental > Terrestrial > Soil > Wetlands ...
GGGGTGATCGCTATGATTGTCGTCGGGCCAACGACATACCAGTCGCCGTTGATGAACTGGCCGACGCGCGCGGGTTTGTCGAAAGTCCACGAGATGCCGTATTGCGAGACACTTTGCTGCAACGGCAGTTCCTCCAGCCTCGGTGTCGCGGGCGGATGACTCTGGGTGTAGATCGGGACCGTTTGGGACGAAGGCACCCATGGATCCGGCCCCACCACGCGCGGCGCGGTGGGCCGGGGCGCGGGCACCGACTTCACGGGCCCGCCGAGCCTGACGGAGACCTCATTAACCCAAAGGGCCTGTCCTTTGCCCGCACCACTGTCGCCCCAGATAGCGATGGCGCTGAAGCCTCGCAAGCCGGCCTTGGTGCTGTCGAACTGCGGTTGGCGCGTGGGCTTGCCGTCCTTGTCTGAGTGGAGAATCTGGATGCCCTTTTCGGTATCGAAGACGAACGTCCACTTGTGCCAGCCGGCCGGGGCACGGCTTACACCGAGCCAGAATAACTGGTCGAACCAATCGCGGCCATCGCAGGCCGTGGCCGTGTAGCCTTCGTCGCCGCCGAGATAACTCGCGTAAAGGACGCCCACGGCCAGCAGCCTGCCATCGTTTTGAACCAGGCCCCAGCGCGGGCCGACCCGGCTGCTTTTCGAGTTTTCGGGGGTGGCGCCGTCGTCGTAAACCCAAAACTCGACCTGGCCTGACTCGTCCTTGTCCCGGAGTTTCAGCAGGGCCTTGCCGCCGGGGCCGACCTTGAGCGCGCCGGCGGCGCCGTCGTGGCCTTTTGTCCGATCAATGGTCACATCGCCCGTGGTCGTCCAATTAGCCAGGGCTTGATCGCTGTCAAAGGTAAACTTCCTGGCCGTCTCGCCGCCGGACGGCACGCCGGGGGAGTTCTGCTGGCTCAGGACCTGAGCGGGTTGGCCCGCCACGGCTGCGATGAAGACAAGCAGGCCGAGCGCTAATGTATTGTGCGATATCTCAAGTTTGGTTCTCATAAAGTGGCGACACGTTCCGCAGGCCAACCTCTGGCAGTGTATCTGCCACGACCGGAGAAACAAGTATTCGCGGCGGGAGACGGTGGACCTTGGCCTTCGGATTTTCGTTGTCGCGGCTGGCCAGCAACCTCATCTTAGATGGCTACAGCGTGAACAAATCCAAATACCCGATTACGAACCTGCGCAAAACGCCGATGCCTGACTCATCGGCGTGGTGGTCCCCTGCCCTGCTGGTTTTGCTGACCTGTGCGAGCCTCGGGGCGTCTGCGCCGTCGTTTGATTCAGCGAAACCGATTTGGCCTAAGGGTCGCGAGACGGAAAAGAACCTGCTTGTCGGCTTCCGCGCATCCTTCAAAGCCCCGGCTCAGGAAAAGGTGATGCTGCGTGCGACCGGCGCCACCCTTTATCGCGTCTTCCTCAACGGCCATTTTCTGGGCGAGGGTCCTGCCCGTGGTCCGCACGGTTTCTTCCGCGTGGACGAGTGGGACCTTACCGCCAAACTCCAGCCGGGCGTAAACGTTGTCGCCTTCGAGGTGGCGGGCTATAACGTCAACAGCTATTACCTGCTGGATCAGCCGTCATTCCTGCAGGCGGAGATACTCTCGGATGGAAAGGTCCTCGCCTCCACTGAGGGCCATGGTGCTCCGTTCATGGCGACAATTCTCAAAGAGCGGGTGCAGAAGGTCCAGCGCTACAGCTTTCAGCGCCCCTTCTCGGAGGTGTATCGGCTGGCTCCAGGTTACGACCGGTGGCGCGTGGACGCAGCCTCGACGCTTGCCGAGGCCAAAGTCTCCGTCCAGCCCGCAAAGGCACTGCTGTCTCGCCGCGTTGCTTATCCTGAATACGTCGTCCGCCAGCCGTCGTGGATCGTTTCCCATGGCCAGTTCAGGACCGGTCTCAAGCTGGACCACCCTTGGAAAGACCGTTCCCTCACCGCGATTGGCCCCAAGCTTGGCGGTTACCCGGAGAAGGAGTTGGAGACGATTCCGTCCCTCGAACTGCAAACCATCGCCAGTGTCACCAACTTTCCAGTCAACCAACCCTGGACACCGGGAGAGCCGCTGATCCTTCCATCGAGCGCCTGGCAAATCGTGGATTTTGGCTGCAATCTCACTGGCTTCGTGGGGGCGAAAATAAGCTGCAAGAACCGGACCCGCCTGCTGCTGACCTTCGATGAAATCCTCTCAGACGGGGACGTGGACTTCAAGCGGCTGGGCTGCGTGAACATCGTCGCGTACGATTTGCAGCCGGGGGGTTACGAGCTGGAATCGTTCGAGCCTTACACCCTGCGCTACCTGAAGCTCATAATCCTCGAAGGTGATTGCCAGGTTCAGGATCTGTACCTCCGCGAATACGCGGGTGCCGGCGTGTGGCAGGCGCACTTCGCCGCGAGCGATGAGCGGTTGAACCGCCTGTTTGCCGCTGGGCGCGAGACCTTTCGCCAGAACGCCCTCGACATTTTTATGGATTGTCCCTCCCGCGAACGGGCTGGCTGGCTGTGCGACAGCTTCTTCACCTCGCGCGTGGCCAAGGACCTGTGTGGCGACACGCGCATCGAGAAGAACTTCTTCGAGAACTACCTGCTGCCCCCCAAGTTCGCCTATTTGCCTGACGGCATGTTGCCGATGTGCTACCCCGCCGACCACAACGACGGCGTGTTCATCCCCAACTGGGCGCTGTGGTTCGTCGTCGAACTGGAGGAATACCTGGCTCGCAGCGGCGACCGCGAGACCGTGGATGCCCTGCGGCCTCGCGTCCTACGCCTGTTCGACTACTTCAAGAAGTTCAGGAACGAAGACAGCCTGTTGGAGAAGTTGGAAAGCTGGGTCTTCGTCGAGTGGTCGGATGCCAACTCCTTTGTGCAGGATGTCAACTACCCCTCGAACATGCTCTACGCCAAGGCGCTCGAAGCCGCCGGCAAGATGTATGGCTTGTCCGAGCTCACTGACGACGCCGATCGTATCCGGGAAACCATTCGCCGCCAATCGTTCGAGGGTGGTTTCTTTTCCGACAATGCCAAACGTGTCAACGGCAAGCTGCAGGTCACCACCAACCGCACCGAGGTTTGCCAGTACTTCGCTTTCTTCTTCGACGTGGCCAAGCCGGAAACGCACTCCGAGCTGTGGCAGCGGCTGGTCAAGGACTTCGGCCCGCAGCGAAAGCAGACCAAGGCATTCCCCGAGGTGCATCCCGCCAATGCCTTCATCGGGAACGTCCTGCGGCTCGAACTGCTCTCCCGCTATGGCCTCTGCCAGCAGTTGCTTGATGAATCACTCGCCTACCAGCTCCACATGGCGGACCGCACGGGCACCCTCTGGGAAAACGACGGCGCCTATGCGAGTTGCAACCATGGCTTCGCCTCACACGGCGGGGTGCATGTCCTTTATCGCGATGCGTTGGGCCTCCAGCAAGTGGACACCGTCAACAAGGATGTCCAACTCCGCTTCACCGACTCCCGCCTGGACTGGTGCGAAGGTCGCATGCCGACGGTGGATGGCCCGGTGGAACTCCGCTGGCGTAAGGAAGGCGGCAAACGGATCTATCAGGTCACTGTCCCACTTGGTTATACGGTCGGGGTTGAAAACCGAGGCGGTCTGGAGGCGGTGCGTCAACCGTAGGACGCCCACGGCGTCAATCCTCGCCTTCTGTCTTCCCCGCTCCCGTCCTTTGATGTGTCGCGAGCTCACGCTCGGTCTTCAATCTCAGTTGTCCGCATGCTGCGTCAATATCGCCGCCCTTTTCCCGGCGCAAAGTTGCGCTGACCCTGGCTTTCTGCAGCGCCCGGAGAAAGGAAGCCTGTGCTTGCTCGCTCGGCCGGTCCCAGGACAGGCCCTCGACCCGGTTGTATGGAATCAGGTTCACCTTCGCGTTGAGCCGCCGTGCCAGCGCCGCCAGCGGCTTGACCTGGTCCAACCCGTCGTTGATCCCCGCAATGAGGACGTATTCGAGCGTGATCATCCGACCGTTCTTTTGCTGATAATACTCGCAGGCGGTGAGCAATTCGCGGAGGGGATGTTTGCGATTGACCGGCATGATCTTGTTGCGGGTTTCGTCCGTCGCGCCGTGAAGGGAAAGGGCCAGCCGGAACTGGAGCGGCTCGTCTGCGAGCCTGCGGATTTGCGGCGCCAGGCCGCTGGTGGAAATGGTGATTTTCCGCGCACCGATGCCTCCGCCCCAGGGCGCATTCAGAATCCTCAGCGCCTTGAGCAGGTTTTCATAATTCGCCAACGGCTCGCCCATGCCCATGATGACCAGGTTGCTCACCAGGCGAGGGTGAGGGTTGAGAGTCGAGGGTTGAGGGCTGGCAGGTGCGTGATGCGTGATGCGTGATGCGTGATCCTGAGCACTGGAATCCGCGTCTTGACTCGCAGCTCCAGCCTCCAGACTTTGGACTTTGGACTTTGAACTTGGGACTCTAGTCTCCTCCGCATTCCACCGCTCCACGGCCAGCATCTGTTCCACGATCTCTTCGACGCGCAGGTTTCGTTTCCAGCCCGCGAGCCCGCTGGCGCAGAACTTGCAGCCGTAGGCGCACCCGACTTGCGTGGAAACGCAGAGCGTGTGGCGGTCGCTTGGCTCGCCATACAACGCCGGATTCGCCGGGATGAGAACGCTCTCAATCAGCGAGTGGTCGCTCAGCCGCCACAGGAACTTCCAGGTCGTGTCCCGCGCGCCCTGTTTCCGAACCAGCTCGAGGGCGGTCAGCGAGTACTGAGCGCGCAGGTCATCACGCAATGCCTTGGGCAGGTTGGTCATCGCCTCCCACTGCGTTGCGCGATGCACATACAGCCATTCGAGTAGCTGCGCGACCCGATAGGCCGGCTGACCCCGAGCTCGGAACTGGGCCTCCAGTTCCTCTGCCGTCTGCGATCTGATGTCCGCCAGCACGGGAGAAGCCTAGCCTACTTCAGATAGTACTTCTCGATATATTCCCGCACCATGCGCGTGGTCGTGAACTGCGGCACCAGGGTCACCATGGCGCGGCGGATGCGCTGAATCCATTGCTGGGGGATGCCCTGGTCGTCGCGCTGGAAGAACAGCGGGATCACCTCCTGCGTCAACACCTTGTAAAGGTTGGCGCTGTCCACCTTATCCTGCTCCTCGACCGATTTGGCGTGGGCGTCCTCGCCGATAGCGAAGCCGTTCGTGCCGTCGTAGCCCTCGCGCCACCAGCCGTCCAGGATGCTCAGGTTCAAGCAGCCCTGGCAGCCGGCCTTCATGCCGCTGGTGCCTGAGGCCTCCAGTGGCCGGCGCGGCGTGTTCAGCCAAACATCGCACCCGGACACCATCTGTCGGGCCACATGCACGTCGTAGTTCTCGATGAATACCAAATGCCCTTGCAGGTCGCTGTATTTGCTCAGGTGGATAATGTGCTGGATGTAGCGTTTCCCATCGTCATCGCGCGGGTGGGCTTTGCCGGCGAAGATGAACTGAATGGGCCGCTCCTTGTCCCGCGTGAGGCGGACGATGTTGTCCAGTTGCTGGAAAATCAGCGGCGCGCGCTTATAGGTCGCAAACCGGCGCGCGAGACCAATGGTCAGCGCGTCCGGGTTGAGCAGTTGATCGAAGGCAATAAAGTCCCCGTGCGCCAGTCGCTGGCCCTGAATCAGGAGCCGCCGCCGGGCAAACTCGATGAGCTCGCGGCGCAGCCTGTAGCGCAAGGCCCAGATTTCTTCGTCGGAAATGAACTCCGGGTCCGCCAGTCGCTGCCAGAATTCCGGTGAGTCAACCTGCCTGGCCCAATCCGCAGCCGTCCGGCGAGAACCCAGCGCGGGCGGGTTGGCGGAACTGTTGCTCAGCTTCCGCCGCCAGAAGCGGCGCACCGTCCCTTTCATCCAGCCGAGTAGGTGAACGCCGTTGGTGATGTGGCCAATCGGCACCTGCTCCACCGGCCGTTCCGGATACAGGCAATGCCACATGTGCCGGCTCACCCGTCCGTGCAACTCGCTCACTGCGTTGGCCGCCCGCGACAGCTTGAGCGCCAGCACCGTCATGCAGAACGGCTCCTGCTGGTTCTCCGGCTTCACCCGGCCCAGCTTCATCAGCTCCGCGAACGGCGCCGATGTTTGTGTCCGGAACCGGTGCAGGGCGTAGTCTATCAGATCCTGGCTGAAGCGGTCATGCCCCGCTTCCACGGGCGTATGCGTCGTGAAGACGCATTCGGCCTTCGTCTGGTCCAGCGCCTCCGGCAGGCTCTTGCCTCCCCCCATCTTTTCCCGAATCAGCTCCAGCGTCAGGAACGCCGCGTGCCCTTCGTTCATATGAAAGACCGACGGCTCAATTCCCAACGCCCGCAGCAGCCGCACGCCCCCGATCCCCAGCAGCACCTCCTGCATGATCCGCGTTGTGCTGTCGCCGCCATAGACCCGTTGGGTCAGGTCGCGAAAATGCTGCTCGTTCTCGGGCCGGTTCGCATCCAGCAAATAGACCACTACACGGCCCACGTTCGCCCGCCACGCATGGAAGGCCACCTGGTTCATCCCGATGTCCACCCGGCAGACCAGCGGCTCGCCCTTCTCGTTTAGCACGGGCTCGACCGGCAGGTTCTTCGGATTGAGCAGTGTATAATATTCTGTCTGCCAATTGTTTGCATCAAATGCCTGCTGGAAATAGCCTTCCCGGTAAAACAAGCTGATCCCCACAAAACCGATACCCAGGTCGCTGGCTGACTTCGCATGGTCTCCCGCCAATATGCCCAGGCCGCCCGCGGCAATCGGCAGTGTCTCGTGAAAGCCGAACTCCGCCGAGAAATACGCCACCGGATGGGCGCGCAGCGCCTGGGCGTGTTCGTGGGCCCAGGTCCGCTGGTCGCTCATGTAAGCCTCAAACAAGCCGAGGACTTCGCGCACCCGCTGGGCGAAATTCGGGTCCTGCAAACGCACTCGTAGCTCGTATTCCGACACCTCATGAAGGATTGCCACCGCGTTGTGGTAGAGGTTTTGCCAGCCCCGCGGCGACAATTCCTGGAAGATTTCCTGCGCTTCCTGGCTCCACGTCCACCACAAGTTCCGGGCAAGCTTATTCAGCCCCACCGTCAATTCTTGCAATTCTTCGCTCGTAAGCGGCTTCTTCGTCATAAAATGCCAGTCACTCTGTTTCGCAAGTGGTCAGGGTCCAAACCCTAATCAGCGCCAGCAGATACGGCAAATCAAATCCTGGTCCAGCACGACCGGGATTAGCGGCCGAACCGCGTGCACGCTGTGGCGCAGGCGGAATGGTGCCCGGCGGTCCGGAAAAGCAATCATCGGCCCTTCCCAGCCAGCGTGAGGGGCGATACATTTGCGGCCACGAGCAGTGCGATGCGAAAATACTGGCATGTCCTTAATGTTGGGATTCAGAACAACCTGACATACCGGTTCAACTTCCTGGCCCGGGCGGTGTTCGGGCTGATCCCTCTTATCGCCATACTTTACGTGTGGCAGAAAATCTACTCCGGCAAGGCCGCCGGAGCGACCGTAGGCCCCTACTCGCTAGGGGAAATGTTCTCTTATTACCTGCTCACAACCGTAGTGGACGCCTTGACGGCGGTGAACGAGGACGATTGGCAGATTGCCGCTGACATCAAGGATGGGAATATCAGCCAGTTCCTGCTCAAACCCATTGACTATCTCTGGTATCGGCTCTGTTTGTTCCTGTCCGGGCGGGTGACGTATCTCGCGGTGGCGGTGACCCCGCTAACGGTCTTCATTCTGTATCTCCACCAGTATTTTGTGCTGCCGCCGGACTGGGCGGCGTTCGGCGGCTTTCTCTTCTCGACGGTCTTGACGGCACTGCTGCAGTTCTTCATGTCGTACAGCATGGCGATGCTCGCGTTCTGGGTGCTGGAGGTGTCCACCTTCATCTTCATACTGTTCGCCTTCGAATACCTCGCCAGCGGACATTTGTTTCCGCTCGATATCCTGCCGCCCGGCCTCGAACGAGCGCTCTACTTCACACCCTTCCCGTATCAGCTCTATTTTCCCGTGAGCATCTATATGGGCAAGACGACGGGCATGGAGCTGATCCGCGGCCTGCTGATCCAGGGTCTGTGGGTGGTGGCGGCTTACCTCGTGGCGCGATTCGCGTGGCGGCGGGGCATCAGGAGGTATTCCGCCGTAGGAGGGTGATATGAAACCCGAAACCCGAAACCCGAAACCCGAAGTGGGGAGCAGCGCAACGGACCACGCGCCACGCAACACGGACTCCCCGTCACGTTTCACGTTTCACGTTTCACGCTACCTTTCCATTTACTCCGCCCTGTGGAAGAACTCGGTTGCGCGGGAGATGAGCTTCAAGAGCAACTTTCTGCTCTGGATTGTGGTGGAGCTGCTTTGGTTTGGCCTGCAGTTTAGCTTCATCAGCGTGCTCTACCTCCACACCGACCAGATCGGCACGTGGACCAAATGGCAGGTGGTATTGCTGATTGGGGCGAGTCATTTCATTCAACAGGTGTTCCAGGCCTTCTTCCTCGTCAACTGCACCAACCTGTCCGAGCTGGTGCGCAGCGGGAAGCTCGACTTCCTGCTCTTGTTGCCGGTGAATACGCGGTTCGTCGTTTCGCTGCGGCAGGTGGACCTGGGGTCCTTTGTCAACGCCTCCTCGGCCGTCGCGGTGATGGCCTACGCCGCCCGCCAGTTGCACCTGGTCCCGACGCTCATGCAGGTGCTGGGCTTCCTGGCGCTATGCGTGGCGGGCATCGCGACCCACTACTCGTTGATGTTCCTGCTGGCCAGCATCAGCTTCTGGACGGTGCGGGCGCAAGGGATCGTGTGGGGGTATTACAATCTCTTCAATGTCGCCCGCCTGCCCGACGAGGCCTTTCGCGGGCTCTTCAAGGCCGTATTCACATTCGCCCTTCCGATGTTGCTGGTGTCCAACGTCCCCGCCCGGCTGCTGGCCGACAAACTGAGCTCCTCCCGCCCAGTGCTCCTGCTGCTGGCCATGAGCGTCGTGTGCTTTTGCGTTTCCGAATGGGGCTGGCGCGCGTCCATGCGCCGCTACACCAGCGCCAGCTCCTGAACCGGGAGGCTGGCCCTGCCCCGACCCCGCAGCCACCACCTTCCGTTTGACGAGTGCCGGAAGACGGACGACTGGTGATTGTCCACCTGAAGGAAATGGGCGCTCGCGCCTTTGCCGAGAACACCGAATTCCTCAATCCGCGCGCCGACAAGTCAATGGCCGGCGGGAGGAAGTAAGCCCCCGGGCCGCTGGAAGAAACCAGCCGTTGATTCGCATCGCTTTTGGATTATTGTGAGTTAAAGGTCAGTTATGGACGGATCAACCAGAACGCTGCGCAAGATGGAGACCCTGGAACCGGCGGCGCCGGTGGCCTCCAGCCCCTGGATCAGCCCAGCCTTCGACTGGCCGCTGGCTAATGCCGCCGCAGAATTCTTGCGGGAGCGCATTACCCTGTTCCTGAAACGGAACATGTTCGCCCGTCGCTTAGCCGACCGAATGCGGGCCGAGACCGCCACCGACTTCTTTGAATGGGTGGATCATCTCGCGCTGACTCCGGGTGAGGAAACGGCCCTGCGCCAAGCGGGCTTCGTGCCCGACCCGCAGGCGGAAGCACTTGATGGCGAGACGGTCTATGGACATCCGCGCGCCACGCTGCCGCGCGTCATCCTGCGCCGCGGCAGCGAGGAAGGCCCATCTCGCCTGGCCTTGCGGCCGGAATCGGTGGCGGATTTCATGGCTTGCCACAACCTTCCGGGCGAACCGGACGGCGACCCCTTCTCACGCTATCGCCGCGTCGCTGTGGCCGAAGAAAACGGGACACAATTGGAAGCGGTCGAGCGCCGTGCCTACCGTGGGTTCGTGTCCGCTCCCCTCCAACGCGATGAACTGGCGAACATCATCAAAGCACAGGAACTCTGGCGGACACGCCGGCGTATGTTTCCCAGCGACGCCGAAGGGATCCGCGCCGCCCATAAGACCCTGGACCGGGTCCTCGACTTGGTGGGGCGTGACGAGGCTTGCCAGTTGTTCTTCGAGGCCGAGCGCGCTTACTGGCAAAGCCGCAACCGCGCCGGGCGAATGCAGAAGCATCGCCAGGATCGGCTTGGCCTGGGCTGGGGCAATCACGACCATCACACCTTCCGCTGTTCCCGCGAGCATTTCGTGGATCTGGTGGAGTTCCTGTCAAAGCTGGGGTTTACCAAGCGCGAGCGTTACTACGCCGGGGCCGAGGCCGGCTGGGGCGCGCAGATTTCCGAGCAGCCCGTCGCGGGCATTGTGGTCTTTGCCGACGTGGATTTGATGCCGGAGGAGACGGAGCTGGATTTCTCGGCGCAGAAGCTGCCGCCCGCCCCGCGCCTCGGGACGGTTGGCCTGTGGGTCGGGTTGCATGGTGAGAGTCTCCTCGAAGCGGGCATGCACCATTTGGAGGCGCGGTTCGACTTCGATTTCCTGCGCGCCCAGTTCAAGGAATCCGGCGTGAACACGATGGCCCCTTTCTCCGATTTCCCGTTCCTGCGCCAGGCCTTCACCGAAGGTGAGCGCTGGCCCGTTCGCCGCGAGCGGGCCGAGCGCCTGTTATCCGACGGTCTCATTACGCGCGAGCAGTTCAAGCAGTTCATGCGGGAAGGCGCGCTGGGCAGCCACCTCGAAAACCTCCAACGGCACGGCGGCTTCAAGGGTTTCAACCAGAAATCAGTCAGCGCCATCATCGCCGCCACCGATCCGCGCAAGAACCACTTCCCGCCCGCCTCCGCGGCGGCCTAAGGTTTATACTCACCAGGGCGGTGTCGTGCCCATAAGTTTGGGGCTGAGAAAGGAACCGCCGGCGAGCACCATGCGGATAGCGCACACCAATTCCGCAGGGTCGCCTTTTTTGAGAACATAGCCTCGTGCGCCAGCGGCGAACATCTGCTTGACGATCGTCCATCTGCTTTCCCCCGAGTAAGCAAGCACCTTTACCGCGGGCGCCTTGGCCATGATTTGGCGGGTAGCCTCAATCCCATCCACCTCGGGCATTGTCACATCCATAAGTACCAGGTCCGGCTGAAGAACAAGGGCGGCGTGGATTCCTGCCAGACCTCCGGAGGCCTCTCCCACAACCTGAATGTCGGCCTGCTGTTCTAAAAACTCCTGGAGGCTGGCACGAACCAGACCATTGTCGTCGCACACGAGAACGCGGTGCTTTTTGTTCATGGTGCAGGACATCCGAACGGGGCGTCGGGAGCGGGGCGGTTCAGGCTAGCGGGAACCAGCCGTCGCAGCGTCTGGCGCAGTTGGCCCAAGTCAGTTCCCTTGTGCCATACTGCTTTGGCCCCCAGCATGAGCGCCACGTCTTCGACGCACGGATCGGGGGCATTGGACAAGACGACGGCCGCACAGCCGGGAGCTAATTGCCGGATACACTTTACGACCTCGAACCCGCTGCGGTCGGGGAGGCACACATCTACCAATGCCACATCGGGCTGGCAGCGCAGGACCAGATCCAAGGCCGCGGCGCACGTCTCCGCCTCGCCGGCCAGGCAAAACCCCGGTTCCTGATGGAGCATGGCGCGCAAGGACGCACGCAGATGACAGGAACCGCCAATCATCATCACGGAAACCAGCGCGGTGGCAGGTGAGTTCATCGGCGGGCTCGTTTGGAAGGGCGCGCCGCGGAAAAGGCGGGCAGAAGAACAACGACGGCATGGCATCTCATTCCTCCATCCTTCCGTCCTGGTCGCCGCTCACCCGCCAGTCCGGCGTGCCGGGCTCGGACGCGCGCAGGACGGCTCGATGGTCCCGAGTCGGTCGCTGAGCCAACATCCATTCAGCCAGGAAATCCAGGCTGGCCGGGAAGATCGGGGGTGTACGAGGAGCCGACGGGGGAGTTGTGGCTCTGACTCGGATCTTCACCGGCCAGCAAATCGTGCGAGAAGCGGGTATTCTGATCTTGGAGCGCTGCGTTCGTGTTTGCATGCCTCCACCTTGGCTCCAGTCAGGAGAGTACGATAGAGAGAGGAAGACTGATTCGTTTGTCGAGGGTTAGCTGGACGCGATGTCGGGCAATCACCTGACATGCGGCCTGGATCGCAGGCGATCCATGAGAGCGTTGCGGCGGGGTTCCCCGCAGAGATCCAGAGTCAGTCCACCAGGTTGTGGAGAGTCGCGTAGCGCGCGAGGCTGACGTTCGTGCTCAGGCCAAGCTTCTGAGAGATGCGGGTGCGATAGGTGCCGATCGTCTTCTCGCTGAGCGACAGCTCGGCCGCGATTTCCTTCAACGACTTGCCCGAGGCGACCAGGCGCAGCACCTGAAGCTCCCGGTTGGACAGAAGGTCGTGGGGGGCAGCCGGGCTCTCGCCGGCTACGGTGGCCGCCAGCGCCTCCGCCAACAAAGGCGTCACGTAACGCCCGCCTGCCAGCGCTTTGCGCGTCGCAGCGAGCAATTCCCCTGTGGCGCTCTCTTTGGAAACGTAGGCGGCGGCCCCGAGTTTGAAGGCCCGCACCGCGAAGTCCTTTTCCGGAAACGCGCTCAACATCACCACCGGCAGCTTGGGATACAGACGCTTGAGATCCTGCAGCACGTCGAGGCCGTTGCGCCCGGGCATATTGATATCCAGGAGCACGAGGTCCCACGTCTTCTTGTCAACGGCGGCCAGGGTTTGCGCTGCATCCAGTGCCTCTCCGA
>Ga0074044_10003857_pt1 | contig 12596 bp, 11 predicted proteins | sample BogForMeECP23OM1_FD_94443 | JGI IMG/M metagenome (GOLD analysis project Ga0074044, IMG submission 94443) | Bog forest soil microbial communities from Calvert Island, British Columbia, Canada - Bog Forest MetaG ECP23OM1 | ecosystem: Environmental > Terrestrial > Soil > Wetlands ...
GTCGAGCGCGTCCGCAATCTCGATGGCCAGCGAGAGAATCAACTCGGTTTCCATCGGTCGGCCGCCGATACGATGTTTCAGCGTCAGCCCATCCAGAAACTCCATGGCGATGAACGCTGCGCCGTGCTGGTCATCAATTTCGTAGATGGTGCAGATGTGCGGATGATTCAGGGCGGAAGCGGCTTTGGCTTCACGCTCAAAGCGGCTGAGTGCCTGCGGGTCTTTGGCTACCTCGTCGGGCAGGAATTTAAGGGCAACAAACCGGCCGAGCTTTACGTCTTCGGCTTTGTAGACCACTCCCATCCCGCCGCCACCCAGCTTCTCGATAATGCGGTAATGCGAGATGGTCCGGCCGATCATTTTTGGCGAATCTTACTGTGGCGAAATGGGCAAGTCAATGTAAGAGGCAGAGTCGGTGGGTGCTCTTCCTAACGTCGCATTTCTCGACGTTAGGGTGGGATTTCACCACCGCGCGCAGCTTGGATTTTCCTGGAGGCAGGCATTCAGGCGGACCGGGCTGGCCCCGTCCCGACGCGAGTCGGAGGGGTGGTAATTGCGCCCTCCGCGGCGGAGCCAACCAGTGCGGCGTACTTCGCGAAGACTCCGGTTTTATACTTCGCTGCCGGAGCCTTCCATTCCGCCAGCCGCCGCGCAATCTCGGCGTCGGAAATCTCCAGCTCCAGCCGCCGGACTTTGGTATCGATGGTGACGCGGTCGCCCTCGCGGATCGCGGCAATCGGGCCGCCCAGCGCCGCTTCGGGAGCAACGTGGCCGACCATCAGACCGCGGGTTGCGCCGCTGAAGCGTCCATCGGTAATCAGAGCGACGCTCTCGCCCAAGCCCTCGCCCACAATCGCCGCGGTCACGCTCAGCATTTCGCGCATGCCGGGCCCGCCTCTCGGACCTTCATAGCGGATCACCACCACGTCTCCAGCCTTGATTTGCTTGCTGGTCACCGCCTGCATCGCAGCTTCTTCGGAATCGAAGACGCGCGCCGGCCCGGTTTGCGACTGGCGTTCGTGGCCGCTCATCTTCACTACTCCGCCGCCGGGAGCCAGGTTGCCTTTCAAAATCACCAGTCCGCCCGTGGTCTTCAACGGCTTACTCAAGGGAGCGATCACCATCTGGCCGGGAGTTTCCTTCGCTGCATTCGCCTCGTCGGCAAATGTCTTCCCAGTTACTGTCATCGCTGAACCGTTTACATGCTTGCCATCGAGCAGCCTTTTGGCGATCACTGGAATGCCACCGGCTGCGTCCACGTCTGCCGCCACGTATTTTCCCGCGGGCTTCAGATCCGCGAGCAGCGGAGTGCGTTCGCTGACTCGCTGAAAATCGTCGATATCGAGTGGCAGTCCCATTTCGCGCGAGATCGCTAGCAAATGAAGCACGGCGTTGGTCGAGCCGCCGGTCGTGGCCACGCCCGCGATCGCATTCTCGAACGCCGCATGCGTCAAAATATCGCTGGGACGAATGCCTTGCTTCAGAAGATTCATGACCACTTCGCCGCAGCGAAATGCTACTTCGTCCTTGCGCGGGTCCATGGCCGGAATGCCGTTGAATCCCATCGGCGAAAGGCCGATCAGTTCCATCACCGTGGACATAGTATTTGCGGTGTACTGGCCGCCGCAGGCGCCCGCTCCGGGACACGCAACGTTTTCGAGCGCCAGCAGATCGGCGTCGCTCATCTTCCCTGCGGCATTCGCGCCGACGGCCTCGAACACGTCCTGAATGGTGACGTCTTTGCCTCGATACTTGCCGGCGGCAATCGTTCCTCCATAAAGCACGAGGCCGGGCAGGTTCATGCGCGCCAGGGCCATGGCCGCCGCGGGGATCGTCTTGTCGCAGCCCACAATGCAGACCGCCGCGTCGAAAAGCTGTCCGCGGCAGACCAGTTCGATGGAGTCGGCAATCACCTCGCGGCTCACCAGCGACGCTTTCATGCCTTCGGTGCCCATGGTCTCGCCGTCGGAGATGGCGATGGTGTTGAACTCCATCGGCGTGCCGCCCGCCGCGCGAATTCCTTCTTTCACCTTGGCCGAAAGCCGCCGCAGGTGGAAGTTGCAGGGCATGGTCTCGATCCAGGTGTTGGCGACGGCGATCAGAGGCTTGGCTAGATCCTCGTCGGTGAAGCCGATGGCTTTGTACATGGCGCGCGCCGGAGCCTGGTCGCGCCCGTCAGTGATACCGCGACTGCGATGTTTGAGGTCCATGGGGGGAAGCTATGCATTCACCACTTTCGGCGCCGCCGGCTTTGCCTCGGCCGCTTTCTTCTTATCCGACGGCAGCCACGACATCATGGCCCGCAACTGCTCGCCTACTTTTTCAATCGGATGCTGCTTCGCGGCCTCGCGCAGTTTGGCAAACTTCTTGCCGCCTTTTTTGTTCTCTTCGATCCATTCCTTGGCGAAGGTGCCGTTCTGGATTTGCTTCAGCACTTTCTTCATCGCCTTGCGCGTTTCGTCTCCCACCACCATTTCGCCGCGCGTGAGGTCACCGTATTCCGCCGTGTTTGAAATGGAATAGCGCATCCGGCTCAATCCGCCTTCGTAGATCAGGTCGACGATCAGCTTCACCTCGTGCACGCACTCGAAGTAGGCGATCTCGGGAGCGTAGCCGGCGGCCACCAGCGTCTCAAAACCTTTCTGCATCAGCGAAGTCAACCCGCCGCAGAGCACGGCCTGTTCGCCGAACAGATCGCTCTCGGTTTCTTCTCTGAAGGTCGTCTGCAACACGCCGGCTCGCGTAGAACCGATGCCGTGGGCATAGCAGAGCGCGTACTCATGCGCGCGTCCACTCGCATCCTGGTGGATGGCCAGCAACGAGGGCACGCCGCCGCCTTGCGAATACACACGCCGCAGCAAATGCCCCGGGCTCTTGGGCGCAATCATGACCACGTCCACATCTTTCGGAGGCTTGATGGTCTTGAAGTGAATTGAGAAGCCGTGCGAGAAACCGAGAATCTTCCCTTTACGCAGATGCGGCCTGATGGCCGCCTCGTAGAAGGCAGCCTGGGTCTCGTCGGGCGTGAGAATCTGAATCCAGTCGGCGCGCTTGGCGGCCTCGGCCGGAGCGACCACGGTCATTCCATCCGCGCGCGCCTGCGTGGCTGAGCCGCGCTCGGGATCAAGTCCGATAATTACCTCGTATCCGCTGTCGCGCAGATTCTGTGCCTGCGCGTGTCCCTGGGAGCCGTAGCCGAAAACGGCAATGGTTTTGCCTTGCAGCGCGGAAGGATTGGCATCGTTTTGATAAAAGACTGTGGCCACTGGAGACTCCTTATCTGTATTGGCTGGATAACACTCAGCCGCTCGGTGTCAAACCACGGATTTCCTGGTAGTGTCCTAGTCTGGTTTTTTCACCACCGAGTCACAGAGTCACGGAGAAAACCGACAATCTTTTAAAATCCAAAGGCTTTGGACTTTGCCAAGCACTTGGGTTTCTCTGTGACTCTGTGACTCCGTGGTGAAAAAAGGCAGATTAAGACACTATCATTTCCTCGATGCCTATTGTAGAACAGCGTTGGTCTGTGTGAAGGTTCAAAACTCGAGGTACGATCCAGCGCGCGTAGGGTGTGCGCCGCCACCGGTTCCCGTCGCTGGGAGCAAGCCTTCTTCAATTCCATGCAAGCTTTCCCATGCGGCCTCGGTCAGCGCCGGATCTGCGCCCACAATGTCGCGGATCATTTGCCAGGCAGCGAGGTTGAGCGCGCCCTCCGGTGCCGGACCCATGGCGAGCGAAACCGAGCACTGCGGGCAGAAACAGATGCGCTGTGCCGAGGATTTCTGACGCGGTCTCACTCCCACCGTCTGCGCGAACAGGTAGACGGCGACCGATTTTTGTCCGGTTTCTAGCTCCCGATTGCAGCGAAGGCAATACAAGTTGTCCAAAACGTCCGGTCTCCGGTGGCAAAGTTGCGCAGCCCCTAAAGGGCATCTGATTTCGAGAGATTCCGCAGCGCTAAAGCGATGCCCTGATACGAAGCATCACTGCTGCTAACCGGCTCGGCTGAAGTTCACCGATGCATCCGCGCGTGGCTTCGGCTCCGGCTCGGGCTCCGCTCGGGGCTCCTGTTCGGCTTCGCCTGCCTCCAATAAGCGCACCGCGCAGGTTCTCCCAGGCCGCCTGATTCAATGCTGGGTCGGAGCTGACCAGATCGCGGATCATATCCCAGGCCGCAATGTTCAGTGCGCCTTCGGGCGAAAGCCCCAGCGCTAGTGAGACCGAGCACTGCGGACAGAAGACAATGCGTTGCGCGGCCGATTTCTGCCGCGGCTTGATTCCCACCGTCTGCGCGAACATATAGATCGCGACGAATTTCCGTCCACTTTCAAGTTGCCGGTTGCAGCGCAGGCAATGTACGTTCTCCACGGTGTTTCCCTCGGACCAGTTGTAGCCAGTAAAGTACAACTACTTTCTCCAAAGCGCTGCCGATGGCACAAGTATGTAGAAGGATTCCGGCCCGCGCCCGAAACTGCACTCGAACCAAGGTTTGCTCTAGGCAGAAGGGGACCGCATCGCGCACTCTACTTACCATGGGCTTTGATCCATCCGTAAAGTTCTTGCGACCGTCGCGCCTTCCGAAAGAGCTTTCAAAAGAACGGCAGCAGGTCGCCGCCGTTTGTTATCGCATGGGAAAACGTGGCATCGAATTTCTGTTGGTTGAGACCCGCGGCGGACTTTGGATTTTTCCCAAAGGCGGCGTCGAACGCGGCCTCACCCACGCTCAGTCCGCCGCCCTCGAGGCTTTTGAAGAGGCTGGCGTTCATGGCCGGATGGAGGAAATCCCCTTCGCCCGCTACTTCCGTCGCAAACCTGATACTGCCGCTGCGAAGAAAAGCACGCGATCTCCTGCTCGATCTTCTGCCCGATCCTCTGCCCGGCCTTGCGAGCCAGAGCTTGCCGTCGCTGCCCACCTTTGCGAAGTGACTCGGCTCGAACCGCCACAGGAAGCGAATCGAAACCCCACCTGGTTTTCCGCGGAAAGAGCGAAGCAACGTCTGCTGAAAGGCCGGGCACTGGAATTCGGCGCCGAACTCGCTCGCGTCATCGACCGCGCTGTGTCGCGGATTCAGCGACTGCACGGCGGCGCCCGTAACGCTCCGGATCGCATGCGGGGGGACAGCTTGCAGGAAGTCCGATTTGAGGCTTTTGAATACGGACGCGTACATGGCGATCTCCGGGAGGCCGTACTCGACCGCTACTTTCTCCGCCAGCAGAGCATGCGTTCGTCCGCGGCGATCGAGGCCGTAGTGCAAGCTCACCTGCGGAAGGCTGAACGGGTCGGGGTGCCCGAGGAAATCCGCCGGCCGGTTCTGCGGCTGGGCACCGGAGCGGATTCAACCGCTGAAACAGCTCACAACCTATCTGCGATTGACAGTGGACGGAGAGCGAATCTGGCAAAACCCAGCAACCTGCCATCAAGCCAGCGCAAGGTTCGGTAGCGTCTCACTTCGAATTTTTCTCGATAAGTTCAACGATTAATCAGCTCGAAATCTGACGGTGGTACACTTCCCAGCCATGCTGGAAGTGAACGGCCTGACGAAGAGCTACGGAAAGCTGGTGGCCGTCACTGGCGTCAGTTTTCGGGCTGATCACGGAGAGACCATCGGCCTGCTCGGGCCGAACGGCGCCGGCAAAACGACCATCGTCTCCATCATTGCGGGATTGCTGAGCCCGGATTCCGGCGAAGTCCTGATCGAAGGCAAGCAGGTACGGAGCGACACCGACCCGGTCAAGCTGAAGATCGGCCTCGTGCCGCAGGACATGGCGCTCTATGACCAGCTCACCGCGCGCGACAACCTGACTTTTTTTGCCGCACTTTACTCGCTCGCGGGCGCCAAAGCAAAGCAGGCTATCGATGACGCTCTGCATCTGGTTGCGCTCTCGGATCGCGCCGGCGACAAAGTCAAGACTTTCAGCGGAGGCATGAAACGGCGCCTGAACCTGGCCGCGGCCCTGCTGCACGATCCGCAGATCCTTCTGCTTGATGAGCCGACGGTCGGCGTCGATCCGCAAAGCCGCAACGCTATTTTTGAGAATCTGGAGACGCTGAAGAAGCGCGGCAAAACCCTCATCTATACGACGCACTATATGGAAGAAGCCGAGCGCCTCTGCGACCGCATCGTGATCATCGATCACGGGAGGATGATTGCCAACGACACCTTGCAGGGACTGCACAAGCTGTTGCCGGTCACCAACGTGCTTGCCATCGAACTCGACCATGCGGATGGTTTCAACCCGGAGCAGATGCTGGCGCTGGCGGAAGTAAAGTCGACTGAGTTGGAACAAGGCACTCTCCGAGTTGGAGTCCACGACCTGTCGCGCGGCGCGCCCGTTGTTCTGCGCTGGCTGGCCGAGAACGGCCATTCCTACCATCATGTCTCCAGCGAGCAGCCGAATCTTGAGACCGTCTTTCTTACTCTCACGGGAAGGAGCCTTCGAGACTCCAAATGATTCCGTTCCTGGCCTTGGTGCGAAAAGACCTGAGACTGTTCTTCAACGACCGCAGAGCCGTGGTGGTCGGGGTGCTGGTGCCCATCGTGTTGGCCTCGTTTTTCGGCTACCTCTTCGGCGGACAAGGAGGCAACGCGGAGACGAGCAAGGTGGCGGTGCTGGTGATTGACCAGGACGGAAGCGACATCTCCCGCAGCCTCATCACGCAACTCGCCGGCGAAAAGAGCCTGGACGTGAAGCCCTCGACGCTGGACGCTGCGCGCGAGGCCGTGCGAAAGGGAAAAGCTACCGCCGCAATCGTCATCCCCAAAGATTTTGGCAGGGATGCCGGACGTGCGCTCTTTACTGGTGCGAGCGAGACGGGCGCAAGTAAACCCGAACTTGGCCTGCTCTACGATCCTTCCCACAACGTGGAACTCGGTATGGTAAAGGGCATCCTGAGTGGCGCGGTCATGCAGGCCGTCAGCAAGGAGATGTTCACCGGTAAAAGCGGACGCGAAGTAGTGGACGAGTCCCTCGCGCGGGTGGAGAACGATACTCAGCTCCCGGCGGAAGACCGGAAGGCTCTGCGCGATCTGCTGGGCGGTGTGCGGGAGTTAAACGAACGCCGAGACCGCGAGAGCGCGTCCGGACCAGCGGAGTTATCCGGCGGCCTGACCATGCCCTACGAAACCCGCGAGCAAGCGATCACGTCGGGAGAAGACGTAAAGTACAACGGTTACGCCCACTCGTTCGGAGGAATGGCCGTCCAGTTCATCCTCTTCATGGGACTCGATGTCGGGATCGCGCTGCTGATGCTTCGACAGAGCGGGCTCTGGCAGCGCTTTCGGGCCGCGCCACTTTCTCGAACCATGCTGTTGGGCAGCCGGACGGTAAGCGCGTCCCTGATGGCGGGATTTATTCTGCTGGTGCTTTTCAGCTTCGCCCGCGTCGTGTTTGGAGTCCGCATCCTGGGCAGCTTCGCGGGCTTCGTGGGAGTCTGCGTTGCGTTCTCATTGATGACCGCCGCTTTCGGCCTCATGGTCGCCGCTCTCGGCGAGACGGTTGAGGCCACACGCGGCTACTCCATCATGGCGACGCTCATCATGGTGATGCTCGGCGGCGCCTGGGTGCCAACTTTCATCTTCCCGAAGTGGCTGCGGAGATTGACTGTGATCGTTCCGACGCGGTGGGCGATGGATGGGCTGGACGGCATGACCTGGCGCGGCTTGGGATTCTCCTCGGCGCTCGCGCCCATCGCTGTATTGCTGCTCTTCACGCTGTTGTTTGGGGTGGTAGCGGTGATGCGGTTCCGTTGGAGGACGGAGTGATCTAAGTTCGTAGCCTCAATTTAAGCTGTCATCAATTTATGTTGTCATCCTGAGCGAAGCGAAGGACCTGCTGTTCGCCGCAAAATGCAGTTCCTTCGCTTCGCTCAGGATGACAAACCAAACTTATGTCGCGAATTGGCGCGACATCACACTAGGAATGAAGCGCGGTAGAGCGGAAGCCTCATTCCGCGATACCATCTCTGGTGATGCTTCGCGAAGCTGCCCTCGAACGTCGCCAGGAACTCCGTCAGGAACCGCGCCAGGAAATCCTGCGCACCGCCGCCCGCCTGTTTCAGCAGCGGGGATACGATGCCACTTCCATGAACGATGTCGCCGCCGCGCTCAAGCTGTCCAAAGGCGGCCTCTATCACCACTTCCAGTCGAAAGATGAAATTCTGTTCCACATCATGTCGCACGCCATGCAGATTACTGAAGACCGGGTCATCAAGGTGGCGCGCCGCATCGAGGGAGTCGAAGAGCGGCTGCGTACGCTGATCCGGCTGCACATTCAAGTTGTGCTCAGTCCCGAAGATCGCGAGATTACGGTCATGCTGCACGAAAACCATCCCCTGCCGCCGGTCCTGCGCCGCAAGATCAACGCGCGCAAGAAGGATTACCTTGTCTTCGTCGAGAACCTCATTGCCGAGGTCCAGCGCAAGCGCGGTTCTCCGTCGCCGGTCACGCCGCGCGCGGCCGCCTTCGCCCTGGTCGGCATGATCAACTGGATCTACCAGTGGTACAAGCCCGGCGGCCCGTTAACCGGAGACACGCTGGTGCAGCAGTACACGGATATTTTTTTTCATGGAGCTGTGGGGTAAGAAAGTTCTCAGTTCTCAGGGGAGGCACACCTTGCCAGGCTCCACAGGTGCTACTGAGAACTGTTCTTTATGGCGCACTTCTTCCACATCGACGACTTGAGTCGCCAGCGCGCGGGAAAAAACAAACTCTACCTCGAATTCCTCCGTGTCCCCGCTATGAGCGCCGGAGTGTACGTGCTTGCGAAAGGCGGCGTCGATCCCCAGAAACCGCACCGCGAAGACGAGATGTACTACGTCGTCCGCGGACGTGCCCGCATGCAAATCGGCTCCGAGCACGCCGAGGTGCGGCCCGGTTCGGTAATTTTCGTCGAGGCGGAACTGGAGCATCGCTTCTACGACATCCAGGAAGAACTCGAAGTCCTGGTTTTCTTCGCTCCCGCCGAACACGAGTGAAATGATGGAGCGACGGACGTCTCGCCCGTCCGGCCAAAAATCCGGTGCCATTTTTTACTTATTATTGACAACTCCGAGAGGGTAAACTGCTACGCTGCTACTCTCGTGGGGAGTCAATTTCCGCGCCCAGGGCTGCAACGCGAGGTATAAGGATGAAGCACCTGATCAAAACCGCACCGTCTCGACTGCTTTCTTCTGTACTTTGGATGACCGCCTGCGCCGCGATGCTGGCGCCGAACGCAGCCGCTCAAACCGGCGCTTGGCTCACGCACTCGCATGACGAGCAGCACACCGCGCTTTCTACCGTCCAGTCTCAAGCGCTCGACACGATTCATTGGCATGTGCCCGTGGACCTGCATCCGCCGGGCGGCGAGATTCTCATCCACTACGGCTCGCCGCTGGTCACTGCCGCGAACACGGTGATTGTGCCGGTAAAGACAAACACGAACAGTTTTCGCGTCGAGGCCCATAACGGCGCCACCGGCAAGCGGATGTGGCTCCTGAGCACCGGCTGGCAGGCGCCGGAGGCAAGCTTCGTCCCCGGACTTGGCCCAACCATTTCGGGCAGCCAGCTCTTCGTTCCCGACATTGCCGGCCGGGTGCTGGTGCGGCAGAATCCCGATGAGACCAAGGGCACTACGACTCGCCTTTATTTCTACGGCGCAAAGAATTACCGGAAGGATCCCGCGGCTTACCAGCAGAACGTGCAAATCGACACTCCGCTCACCGCCGACGCTAACGGCAATCTCTACTTCGGATTCCTGGTCCTCGGGTCCACCCCGCTCAACCTGCAAAGCGGCATCGCGCGCATTGCCGCCAATGGCACGGGAACGTGGGTTTCAGCCGCCACCGCCAGCGGCGACCCCGCCATTACGCAAGTCGCCATCAGTTGCGCGCCCGCGCTCTCACCGGACGGCAGCCTCTTGTATGTCGCGGTCGACAACGGAAGCTATGGATATCTGCTGGCTCTGGACAGCACAACGCTCGCGCTCGTAAACCGCGTGCTTTTGACCGATCCGTCCTCGGGGCTGGACGCGTGGCTCTACGACGGCAGTTCCGCCGCACCGACCGTCGGACCTGACGGGGATGTCTATTTCGGGGTGCTCGAAAATCCTTTTCCCAGTCACAATGATCGCGGCTGGCTGCTGCACTTCAGCAGCGATCTGTCGCAGACCAAGATTCCCGGCAGCTTTGGCTGGGACGACACGGCCTCCATCGTTCCCGCTTCGCTGGTCCCGAGTTATACCGGAAAATCGAGCTACCTGCTCATGACGAAGTACAACAACTATGCAGGTATCGGCACCGGCGATGGGCACAACCGCATTGCCGTCCTCGACCCGAATGCCACCGAGAAGGACCCGATCATTCCCAGCACGCTCGTCATGAACGAAGTCATCACCATTCTGGGGGTTACGCCCGATCCGGAATTCCCGCAGTTTCCGGGAGCGGTCAGGGAATGGTGCATCAACACGGCTGCGGTCGATCCATTCACAAGTTCGATTCTCGCCAACAGCGAAGACGGCAAACTCTACCGCTGGGACCTGACGTCCAACACGCTGTCGGAGAAGATCACGCTTTCCACCGGCATCGGCGAAGCCTACACGCCGACGCTGATCGGCAGTGATGGCACTGCCTACGCCATCAACGATGCCATACTCGATGCCATCGGGACCAAGTAGGGCTGGGCCGCTTCGCAACAATGAAATTCCGGCGGGCCGGGCGAGGCGCCCGGCTCTCCACCGGTTCACTTCGACGGCACCCAATACACTTCTTCTTTCAGATTTTCTTTCTTGAAGCCTATGCGCTTCAGGATGCCCTTGCCGTGCTCGACCATCTCCGGATGCCCGCATAGATACGCCATGCTATTCGCCCCGGTGCATCCCCACTGGTCAGCGTACTTGCGAATCAAATCGTCCGCGCGTCCAACCTCACCCTTCCAACTGTCGTCCTCCCACGGACGGCTCACCGTAGAGACGCATTGAAACCACGGCGCTTGTTTCGCGAAGTTTTCCAGTTCCTCGCGATAACCGAACTCCCACGACCGGCTGGCGCCGTTCAGCAGGAATAATTTGTGGTTGCCCGCAAACCTGCCTTCTTCCCAGTCCTTGAACAGCGTTCGAACGTAGCTGACAAAGGGCGCAACTCCGGTCACGGTGCTCACCATCAAGTGGTTGGTGCGTTCCGGTTGTGCAGTGTCGAGTGTCAAGAGGCCCTTCGCGACTTTGCGCACCAGAACTTCATCGCCCAGTTGCATGTCATACAGCGGCGGCGTGGTCTCGCCCTGCGGCACCAGTTCAAAAAAGAATTCCAGTTCCTTTTCGTAGGGAGAAGAAACAATCGAGTAGGGACGCTCCAGCCGCCGCGCGTCGTGTTCAATGCCGAGCGTCGCGTATTGACCCGGAGTAAAGGTGAATTTCGCGCCTGGATCAATGCGGATCATCCACAGATCGGGCGCAAAATCCGTGCGCTTGGTGATACGGGCACGGTAGTGCTTGTCATCCATAGGGAAGGTCTCAGGTCTTAGGTGTCAGGTCTCAGGAACTACCGAGTTCCTACATCCCGGATTTCACAGCTGACCGGTCGGTTGCCGGTGCTATAGACTACCGCAATTCGCCAGTTTTTTTGCGCTGGGTATTTCCAGGTCGACTAGACTCTGACACTCCTCTGCAGGAGTTCCTCGGATGTAAGCCCATAGAGCGGCGGGGTTGGGACCTCCAACATAGCTAAATACAAATAGATCTGTCCGCGATGGTGGATCTCATGTTCCATCATCAGGCGCAACCACTTCCAGATCGTAATCCTCGCGCCATCGGGAGTTGTGCATTTTCCTGCGAGTCCTTCATCGCCAATTCCAATGCGAGAAAGAATCTCAACCGTCTGGCCATGAAGCGTCTCCCGGAAGGTCATTACTGTTTCATAGCCATCGGCCAGCTCTCGTCCGCAACCGGCGTATCGGCTGGGCTGCCCCTGAATGGTTTCCGCGAACATGTAGCGTTCGATGGTAGCGATGTGGCGAACCAAATCTCCGAGGGTGAATTTGCCTTCGCGAAACGACCACTCCAGTCGGTCCGGCGGAATACATTGCGCAACCCGGGTGGTCCGTTGGTGAACCTTGTTGAGATACTCCAGGAAGCCGTCGATCGTCTGGATTTGCATGGCTTGAGCACCGAACGCTCTAGTACAGATTCAACCGAACGTTCGTGGGACTCAGCAAAAGGCAAATTTTCCAGCAGCCGGTGTTAGGACTCCCCAGAAAAAACATGCGGTTTGCATTCCTGAGACCTGTCACCTGTCCCCTGAAATAAAGAACAGCCCGCAAGCTTTTTCAGCCTGCGGGCTGCCCGGTGGACTGTTTGGGATTGACTGAGGTGGTCACTCTCGTGGCCCCTCGCTCACTCCGGTGCCGGACACGGCGTGTGTCCAGCGGATCAGACTTTATCAATCAGCCCATACTCACGGATGGTTTGCGAGAGATTGTTCCCGATTTCCCCGACCAAAAGTTCCTCGAGAACTCCGCTTAGAGCAACCGCCCTAAGACTCAGCCACCTCACCTGGTCTGGTACTTCTACTGTGACTTTCAGAACTTGTCATCCGACCACCTCCTTTCCGGTGTAACGGCAGA
>Ga0074044_10003858_pt1 | contig 12593 bp, 11 predicted proteins | sample BogForMeECP23OM1_FD_94443 | JGI IMG/M metagenome (GOLD analysis project Ga0074044, IMG submission 94443) | Bog forest soil microbial communities from Calvert Island, British Columbia, Canada - Bog Forest MetaG ECP23OM1 | ecosystem: Environmental > Terrestrial > Soil > Wetlands ...
TACCGTCAAGGCAATTGAAGCTGCGTATGAGAATTCTCCCAACCCGGCACCAACAAAGCCTGCGAAGAAGATAGCGAACACGTAAGTGACGGACCAGACAAAACCAATCACAGGATGGAATATTCGCCCCGTCCAGATGTAATCGTTTCCTGTTCTGGGCATTACGATTCCGATAACCCAATATGTTATCATCAGAAAGAGGAATGGCACCATAGCCAACAGCAGAGAAGAGGGAAGGTCCGCTCCTCCAGTATTTCCGTAGAACCACGCGAACTGGGTTGTAGTGTAGACCAGTGCGAACACTAGTGCGGAAGCAAACAGTAGAGCGTCCAATCCGCCGTATTCTCTGACTAGACCGGTAGCATCTCTAACAAAAGACTTAGACTGCAATTTCTTCCTAAACCTAACAAAGATCCGACGTATATGTCATATTTAGCGTTTGGCATTCTAGATATAATGCATGTGCACATTTACTGCAATATTGGGTAACCAAAATTGAGTAACCAATTCTGAGTAACCTATTGTGTGCGATTTCAGCTATGCACTATCGAGAGTTATCTCCGATAGTTAGCGAATGCTGGGAACGTTGGGATTAACCAATCGCTAGTGGGAAATCGTATTGTGTCTTGCTAATATTGGACTCCACCCTGATCCGCCTTAATAGTGATATTCGAGGTTAATCCACCGTCAATAACCAGTACGTGGCCGTTAACGTAATCCGACAAATCTGATGCAAGGAACATCGCTCCACCAGCCATCTGCTCGGGTTTCGCCATGCATCCAGCTGGGATGCGTTTCTTCAACTCTTTCATCAAACCATCATTCAGGTACGGGACGGTCATATCGGTTTCCACCCATCCAGGAGCGATGGCATTTACGTTAATTTTATGCGGCGCCAATTCAACTGCCATGCATTTCATCAATAGAATCAAAGCCGCTTTGCTAGTTGAGTATGCGACTATGCCTTCTTCTGCTTCAAGTCCATCTACTGATGAGATGATGATAATTTTTCCCCCGCTTCCCTGCTTGATCATCTGCCTAGCAGCAGTCTGACAACAGTCGAAGCATCCCTTCACGTTAATTTCGAGATGCTCACTCAGATTCTCTCGAGTCATGTCTAAGAGCGCCCCTCCTTTCATTATGGCCGCGTTATTCACAAGGACATCTACTCGACCGAATTTCTCGATTGCAGTCTGAAACAGTCTTTCGACTTGGGCGTGATCGCCAACATCTGTTTGAACTACAATCGCCTGTCCGCCGCTGCTTACTATTTCCATTGCCAACGCTTCTGCTCGTTGATGCCCGTCGGCCCTTTTCATTCGGTCAGCGATCACCACGTTGCATTTTGCCGAACCGAACGACTTCGCTATTGCCTCTCCGATTCCACGCGCCGCACCGGTTACGATTACAACTTTACCTTCGAGAGATAGACCAGAAACTTTGCTCATGATAGAAACGACTCGCACCGTACCCCATAAAGATCTCAAAATAAGATTTCGGATGTGGCGAATTACTGAAGAAACTCCTCATTTGGTGACGATCGATTGATTAGTTTTATATATACACAGCGAAGGTCACCTGTTGCTTACAATTTGGGGCATAAGGTTTGATTTCGAAACTAAAAATCCTAACCGTTACGTTGTTCTTCGCTGTGCTAGTTGCGTCGAGTTTCCTCCCAGGATTCGCTCAGACATTCCAACATGGAGGGACATTGCATCTTGCGCTGCCGAACACGATTGATAATTTCTCACAATTCCTAACAAGCTCCTATCAGGCTTGGTACTTCAACCAAATGGTCTATCCGGACCTAGGTGTTCCAACTGCCTTCGGGCTTTTGCATCTAGCATTGTCAGGATACTGGTCGAACCCTAGTGCGACGACTTGGTACTTCATGATCAGACCTGGGATGACTTGGTCGGACGGAGTGCCGGTCAACGCGACTGATCTGGCGTACAGTATTCAATTAATGTTCTCAACCTTCACCTGGGGAGCCGGCAGTCTCTCGGGGTATGCAAGCAGCTTAACTGGAAGTATTACAAACTCAGTTAAAGTCGACAACTCAACGGTCGTTGAGATAGACTTCAACAGTCCAAACGGACTGATGGGAGACATAATTGGATCAGAAAACACTCCCAACCTAGTACCCTACCATATCTGGAAGAATTACATCGTCAACGGAACCTCGCCCGGACCAAACTTCGGGACGCTGGTAGGAGCCGGCGCATTCTACGTTTCAAACTACACTCAGGGCGATACTCAAGTTGTCTTGCTACCTAACCCGCACGGTTCTCCGTTTGGAGGAGATCCATCACAAAGTGGCGTGCCGTACTTGAACCAAATAACCGTCCTGCTCGTACCAACAACCCAAGGCCTTTCCCTCATGTTGAAGGGGGGACAAATTGATGCGGCACCAGTTGCTCCGAGCGATGTAGCCGGGTTAACATCCGCGTCTAACTTCCAAGTCACTTCAGGACCAACTCCAGATACCTGGAATCTTGAATATCCAATCTGGAATTATCCGTACAACCAACTTGCCTTCAGACAGGCATTGGCGTACGCAATCAACCGCACCGACTTAGTTCAAACAGCGCTCGCAGGATACGGAACACCGGGCAACGAAGGATACATTCCTCCAGAAATGGCGCCTGAGTTCAACTCTTCAGTGCCAGAATACAACTATAACCCCCAAATGGCTCAGAGCTTACTTCAAAGTCTCGGATGGACACAGAACAGCAATGGGTATTACCAAACACAAAACGGAACTGTATTCTCTCCAACACTCTACGTTCCAGCAGAACAACAACCCGAAATTACCGCAGGCAACAGGATCATACAGGACTTGAGAGCGGTTGGAATAGATGCGCAACTGCAGACGATCGCCACCACCTCGATGGTCGAAATTTGGGATAAAGGAACCAACATGTACTTGCACGAACAGAACTATGGATATCCCAACTCCGAGCTTCTATCTACGACAACCTATTCATTCACAGGGTTCGGAACTGGACCTCCGCTCGTAGTTGATGCGGCGCACCCAGTCTTCACGCCTGCAAGCGTTTGGCAGTATTACAACCAAACAGTCAAACAACTCTATGCCGCAGGATCGGCAGATCAGAGGAATCAACTGATGCAGACATTGCAGGAAATAGTCGCTCAGCAGCTTCCGTCAATAACACTCTACTACGTTAACTCAGTCTGGGTGTATAATACTGCAAACTTTGGCGGGTGGCCGACGTCGCCTAGTACTATGGATTGGCCTGGTGGAATGTTCAACATGACCGCACTAGCAAGCATCTACAGCCTGAGCGCTCAAACAATGACATCATCAACCAGCAGTTCTTCCAGCTCCGGTGGCTCCAACATGATGACATACATAGTCGGCGCCATAGTCGTGATAGTGCTAATAGCAGCAGTTGCAGTAAAAGCACGGAAAAAAGGCGGCAACGCCCCAACGGCTCCGACAACGAACCCGTGATGCAAGAGAACTGAGTGAGGTCCCAAAACTTCCTCAGTTTCCCTCAAACTTTTTCATGATTTGAGCGACTTGCGTTGAGGATTAGCGTACGATACGTACTGAGACGTACCGTTTACGCGCTGATCACACTCTTCGCCGTTACATGCATTACCTTCGCAATTCCACGAATAATGCCTGGAAGTCCAATTACCTATTTCGCCAATCCGCACATAATCACTTCACCTGCAGCCTTAGAGGCACTGAAGCAGAGATTCGGTTTAGATAAGCCAGTCTGGGTACAATTTACCCTCTATCTAGAAAATTTGTTTTCGTGGCCACCGAATTTCGGATTATCATACCTCTTCTATCCGACTCCAGTCTTTACGGTAATTATGGAGTGCCTACCTTGGACGCTCTTTCTGGTAGGTGTTTCAACAATCATCACGGCCATTATTGGCATACTGATAGGTGTTGTGACGGGCAGCAGGCCTGGTAGTAAACTTGACACTTCAGTGATCTCAGTATCGATGATACTTTGGACGATGCCCTTTTTTTGGCTGGGCATAATTTTACTTTGGATATTTGGGCTGACATTTCATCTGTTTCCTATCGCCGGAGCAGCGTCGAGAGGTTTCTCGGCGTCAAATCCACTAGGAATTAGCGATATCCCTGACGTGCTATGGCATGCATTTCTTCCAATGATGACGCTCGTAATCGCGGCATACGCCGGTTACTCACTGATCATGAGAAACACGATGGTAAACGAACTGTCTCAAGATTACATCCTAATGGCTCGAGCAAAAGGACTCAGCGAACGAGCTGTCCTGCTCGGTCATGCTGCAAGAAACGCGATGCTTCCAATGATCACATTGATCGGACTTAACGTAGGTTACGTAGTAAGTGGAGCCCTACTAGTAGAGATCGTTTTTGCTTATCCAGGACTCGGATACTTGACCTATCGTGCCGTTTTAGCACATGATTTCCCGTTGCTTCAAGGATTATTCTTCATAGTATCAGTAGCCGTGGTTACAGCAAACTACCTGGCAGACCTAACTTACGCATTCTTCGATCCTCGAATAAAATACTAAGCAGAGATCCAGATTGCGGAAAAGTGAACTTATAACAAAACGAACCGAATCACATGAAGTAAGTAAGTTACGGAACATTATTGTAGACAGAAGAGCGCAGATCGGTTTCGGAATCATAATAGTTTTCTCGTTCCTCGCATTGACCGCGCCTATCATCTCACCATACTCCCCTTACGCTTTCCCCTCACCAGGGCGTCCATATTCACCACCGAGTGCCAAGTTTCTACTTGGAACAGATTATCTTGGAGAAGATGTGCTTAGCGAATTAATCTATGGCGCAAGAGTTTCAATGCTAGTAGGGATCATAGTTGCATTTCTCGCGACGACTTTCGGAACAATAGTCGGCGTCGTCGCAGGATACTACGGACGATTTGTAGATGAAGGATTAATGAGAGCAACAGACATTGTTTTGATCCTACCCTCACTGCCGCTCATGATAATTTTGGCGGCATACTTGGGACCTAGTCTTCAAACAGTTATCTTCGTCTTGACTGTAACAACATGGCCACTGGTTGCACGGGTAGTAAGGTCTCAAACCCTCTCGCTCAGGGAGAGACCGTTCACTGATTCTGAAAGAGTAGCAGGCGCTAGCGATTTCCGAATAATAACTAAGATCCTAATACCAAATTTGGCGACGATTATTGCAGCGAACGCAGTACTCATGGTAACGACGGCCATCGTTGGAGAGGCGGGCCTTGATTTCATTGGGCTTGGCGACATTACAGTAGTGAGCTGGGGCACTATGCTCTATTGGGCACAATCGTACGCCATCTTCAATGGAGCATGGTGGTGGGTGATGGCACCAGGCATATGCATCGTACTTGTAGGTCTAGGATTCGTTCTCATCAGCGTATCAATAGAAAGTGTCTTCAACCCAAGGCTTCGAACTTCATGAGCACAATGGCAGGATTACGTTTGGAACCTTCAGACGCACAGGCACCGCTACTTGAAGTAAAGAATCTGTCAGTAAGCTACAAAACTGGTTTCGGGCAAGTTAAGGCAGTAGATAACGTCTCATTCACAATTAATAGTGGAGAGATTCTCGGACTAGCAGGTGAATCCGCATGCGGAAAAACCACTACTGCGCTTTCAATAATGCGGCTTCACGACAAGAACACGATAATCGAAGGAAACATACTATTCAAAGGGAAGAACATAGTTGACTTGACCGACGAGCAACTTCGAGAATTCAGATGGAAAAATGTCTCCATGATCCCGCAAGGATCCATGAATTCCCTGGATCCCGTAATGACCATTGGGGATCAAATTATCGAGGCGATACGAGCACATAAGCAAACATCGAAAAGCGACGCAAACGCGACTATGGAGCGCGTCTTAACCGCGGTTGCCATACATCCTTCTCGAGCCAAGAATTACCCCCACGAATTCAGCGGTGGAATGAAACAGCGAGCTGTCATAGCAATGGCATTGGCCCTCGAGCCTCAGCTGGTCATTGCTGATGAACCTACAACGGCATTAGATGTTGTAGTTCAGAAACAGTTACTTGACTTATTGAAGCAACTTCGTGAGCACTTGAGAATTTCCTTCTTGTTCGTGACGCATGACCTCTCAGTTATCAGTGAAATTTCCGACAGAGTAGCAATCATGTACGCTGGAAAAATTGTTGAAATAGGACAGAATAAAGCAGTGCTCAGTCATCCATCGCATCCTTACACTGAAGCGCTCGTCGATTCCGTTCCGCGAGTATTTGGAAAACGCGAGCTTCTCAATTCTATACCGGGCAACCCTCCCACCGGGATTTGGCCGACAGGATGCAGATTCAACCCACGATGCAAATACGCGTTCGATCTATGTCGGGAGAGGGAACCCGAGCTTGAACTTTCTAACACGGGCACGATGTCAGCGTGCCACCTCATAAGTCACCCTAACAGGGCATGAAACGAAATTGAAAACAGCTTGAATGAAAATGTCTTCGCAAGAAATTCGTCAAATCCAACAAGATAAGAAGCTAGTTGAAATTCAAAACTTGAAGGTGTATTTTCACCAAAGATCAACGATGCTGGGCAAGAAAGTCACACTGCACGCCGTTGACGATGTTACACTGACACTGAAGGAAGGAGAAGTGTTAGGACTAGTAGGCGAAAGTGGTAGCGGTAAATCAACATTAGCGAGAACGATCGTCAAATTACATCGGCCTACCTCCGGTCAAGTCGCTTATCGCGGTGAGGACATCTCCAGACAAGATCGGAAATCGTCAAAGGAATTTAGAAGACACGTCCAAATGATTTTCCAAGACCCTTATGAATCCCTAAATCCGCAAGCCAACGTCTTCAATGCAGTCCTAGAACCATTAATCATACACGGACTGGCCAGAGACAAGACAGAACGAGAAGCAAAAGTTATCGAACTGCTCAGGATGGTTGGCCTAGATCCGGCTTCCAAAATGGATAGGTTCCCACACGAACTTAGCGGAGGAGAACGACAACGAGTAGCAATCGCAAGAGCACTCTCGCTTAACCCAGAGCTACTAATCGCCGACGAACCCGTATCAATGCTTGATGTGTCCATCAGGCTCGGAATCCTCAATCTCATGCTAGAACTGAAGGAACGGCTCAAGCTAACCTACCTGTTCATAACCCATGATCTCGGCGTAGCACGATACATAGCAACAACGGTTGCGGTGATGTATCATGGAAAAATCGTCGAAATCGCGAATCCAGACGAACTGATAGCTCATCCCCTACATCACTACACCAATCTACTTCTCGCGTCAATCCCCGGATCAGAACTATCAGAGCCATCACGTCAATCCACAGAATACACATTTAACCCGGCTGAACCGCCGCAAGGATGCAGATTCCATCCACGCTGCGCAGCGGCAAAAGAAAAATGCAGTACAGAAGAACCAACATTAACCGAGATTCGAAAGGACCACTTCGTATCCTGTCACTACCCACTCGCAGCATAACAGCTGACATAACTTGACTGAACGGAAAGTCACGGTCACTGACGATTGGACCTACAGAGAAATTCGTACAATCATTCTCGAAAACGAATATCTAAAACTCACCGTATTCCCTGAAATTGGAGCTAAAATTTACGATCTAATCTACAAACCACAACAAAAAAATTTGCTCTGGCATAACCCACGTATTCCTCCAATGAAAGTACCGTTCGGAGCAGCGTTCGACGACGTGTGGAGCGGAGGATGGGACGAAATTTTTCCAAATGACGCTCCTTGCAACTTCGGCGGAGAACGATATCCAGACATGGGTGAAGTCTGGTCGATCCCATGGAATTATTCGGTATTCAAACCTGAAGAAGGATCGGAATCTGTGACTCTGGTGACATCCGTTACAACCCCGATAACACCATGCAGACTCACAAGAACGCTAACACTCAAAGAAGGCGAACGGTCAATTCACCTTGGGTACTCGCTCGAGAATTTGAGCAACGATTCGCTGAAGTTCCTCTGGAAACTTCACCCAGCCCTGGCAATCAACGAAACCTGCAGCATCGAGATTCCCGCCTCAAAAGGAATCATTGATCCTCGCTATAGACATCTGTACTCGGAAACCAGCGCTGAATACAGCTGGCCCAATGCAATAGCTAGAGACGAAAAGCGAATAAACATAAGCAGAATACCTCCCGCAACTGAGCATTCTTGTAGCCTTCACTACGTAACTGACTTGCAGGATGGCGTCGTCAAGTTCAGAAACCCAAGAGACAATCTTGATGCCACGTTCAAGTTTCCTAAGGAGATCTTCACATCGGTTTGGCTATTCCTTGCCTACGGCGGTTATCGTTCACTATACACCGCCGTAATAGAGCCAAGCACAAGTTATCCTTACGATCTGGCTCAGGCAATAAAAGAAGGAAAATTTTCCCTCCTCAAGCCAGACTCGAAACTGAAGTGCAATATTCATGTCGAATTGAACACCCATTCAGACAGTTTGTAATTCAAGAATCGCGCGAGTTACTACCGAATATCTTCAGCATGATCGAACCTGAACATTACCTGAATTGCGCGATAAGCTTTAGTACCCTCCCGTAACCTCTCACTCCCCATGTCTTTAACGAAAACTGAACTCTCCAAGAACCTAATTGGCAACGAGTGGATGCAAGCTTCGACGGGACAAACGTTCGAAGACATCAACCCCGCCAACACGAAGGAACTAATAGGAAATTTTCAACAATCAAATAGAGAGGATGCTCGCGCTGCAATCGACGCAGCAGATAAGGCAAACGAGAAATGGGCACATACTCCACCCCCGCAGCGAGGAAAAATTCTATTCAAAGCCGCCGAGATTCTTGAACAACAAAAAGAAGACCTTGCCAAGATCCTAACAAGGGAAGAAGGCAAACCACTCACAGAAAGTCGCGGCGAAGTCAACCGGGCAGTAGACATTTTCAGATTCTTCGCTGGCGAAGGAAACCGACTCAACGGAGAAGTAATCGCTTCAGAAGACGCAGATACAAAACTCTACACACTACGCCAACCACTTGGAACAATCTCCATAATTACACCCTGGAACTTCCCCATCGCCATACCCGCCTGGAAAATCGCCCCTGCTCTAATCTGCGGAAACACGGTCATCTTCAAACCTGCATCCCTAACCCCCCTCATTGGACTGAAAGTTGTTGAAGCATTGAAAAACGCAGGAACCCCCGCAGGAGTTATCAACTTCATCACCGGACCAGGCTCAACTGTAGGATTGGAGCTGATTGAGAATGAGAAGATTTCTGGAATATCCTTTACCGGATCCTACGAAGTAGGCGAACGAATCTACAAAAGCTGCGCGGAAGGCGAAGCGATGCCGCGAATCCAACTCGAAATGGGCGGCAAAAACCCACTAGTAGTCCTCTCCGACGCAGATCTTCAAAAAGCGGTTGAGATAACAGTGAAAGGAGGCTTCGGAGGCACAGGACAAGCCTGCACAGCCACCAGCCGAGTAATCGTTGAACAATCCGTCCTAGAGAAGTACACGAAATTGCTGACAGAACGTGTGACGAAAATAAAAGTTGGGAACGGATTAAATGAAACGAACGAGATGGGCCCCGCCGTATCAGAACCACAACTCAAAACAGATCTAGACTACGTCGAAATCGGAAAAAGAGAAGGAGCGAAACTACTTCTCGGAGGCAAACGATTACACGGAGACGAATACGACCAAGGCTACTTCATGGAACCTACAGTCTTCACAGACGTGAACGCAACTATGCGAATCGCAAAGGAAGAAATATTCGGACCAGTAGTCAGCGTCTTACCAGCAAATAACTTCGACCAGGCACTAGAACTTGCCAACAACGCTGAATACGGATTATCCGCAGCGATCGTAACAAACAACCTCGAAAAAGCGCACGTATTCATCGATAAGATTCAAGCAGGCGTGGTCAAAGTTAACAGACCAACAACGGGCATCATGGCACAAGCCCCCTTCGGCGGAATGAAGAAATCAAGCTCCATGACATTCAAAGAACAAGGAAAAGCAGCCATAGACTTCTACACCTTCACAAAAACCGTTTACCTAGGCATAAGGCCATAATCAAATTACATTTCAGCAATCGATCGGTTAGCACACTATCTCCTTCATTAACAAAGTCCTAGGTAGGAAAATCTCGAGAGACTTAGAGGAGGAAAACCACGGCTGCACAATCGGCAGCCAGCTCATTTCGCTTATGAGAGCTTAAGGCATACTCTTTTAGGGCTATGATTTCGATAGCAATTCTTAGGTGTAGCACTTGCTTGCTAGCGACATAAAAAATATCCTGGTATATAGCAAAGACATGGTTAATCTTGGGAAAGTCAAGGATCTGGAATTCGACACTTCCGAAATGAAGGTTACCAACATTTTAGTGGAGTTTGAGAGAGAGGCGGCAAAAAAAGTTCTTGGCAAAATGATCGTACTACGTCATGCAACAGGAAGAGTTCCGACCGATTCGGTAGAAAGCATCAAGGATGCAGTAAACCTAAAGTCCACTTTGACAGAGCTGAAAGGCGCGTTCAAAGACCAACCCAATCCATGACGGAAGGAAAACGACAAAGCAAAAACTGAAACAGCCCTTTAGCAGAAGTACCTTCGAGTTTTTGCGGACAGCACAAGATCCACAAATCCCCAAAATTTGTCTTCTCCGGTTCGCAAGAAACGTGTGATTAACGATATACATACATAGTCTTATATATGTAGACCGACTAAGACATCTTGTTGGCCGTGCACAAACGTGGTCGGCCCTGAAAGATGGACGGAACCAAGTTGTTGCACTCGGGAGTGCCTTGATAATAGAGTGCATTTGCCTCCGGCCAACGTCATTTTCATCGATTCGACGCTGGGTCTTCCAGCCGCTCGCTGCCTACTAGTTGACTCACTATCATTCCAAGCGAGTGACTTGTAGGTCTCCAACGTTCGGTCCTGTGATCTGTAATCTGTATTGGGCGACCTGACGCTTGCCCAGATTTATAGCCTCAATTTCCACTCTTACCCTGTATTCGTTCTCATTCAATCTAAGTTCCTCCCACTTCGGATGAAATCGTCGAACGTTTCGATGTTTCCATGGGTTCGGCTTCAGAGTCCGGTCGTATACTACCCATGGATTGGCAGCAAAAGTACCAATCTCATGAAATTTCAAAACGAAATCAAACGCTTCTTCCCTAAATCCGACGTCAATTCTCAGGCATTCTGGAATCTTCGATGAATCAAACACAGGGTTGTTCCTGTCAGTAGAAGCGTGCGTGGTTCAGGCTGATTTGTCCAATGAGCTGTAATCTGAGGAACCCTTGTGCCTTCACGTATGAACTCCACGCTGGCCATGGAACTCAGAGCGGCGTCCCGATTTAGGTGCAATAGTGGGCATGAGTTTTGGACCTTCAGATGATGCCACATGAACCCATCTCGCACATTATCATTCGCTACCCTGTCATCATAGTCGAGAAACTTCAGATTAGGGCGTCTTACTCGCTCAACATAAAATAGCAGGAAGATGGCGGCAATCGCTACGAAGAAACCCAACGCGGAAATAATTGGTTCAGAATTCCTGAGAAGGACTAGAATACCCAAAGGCAAGAACGGTCACCTACTTGCAATAACACCGTTCATTAATTTTTATTGGCAGTACCAGTGCATCAATCGCATACACACAGGGTGACTATGGAGTGGTACAAAAGTCGGTTGGCGAAGGTCCCTATCGATTTTGGTCTCGCCTTCCACGCAGGATTAGTGGCAGTCGGCATAGCTATGATGTTGGGGGCTTATGTTTCGTATCTGTGGCTTCGTTGTTCTAAACTGGTATTCCTGGTTCTCCTTTCCGTTTTGGTGAAGCTTTCAGGTCTGGAGATCGTGAGCGTAGTAGATCGATTGTTATTTTGGCGAGTCGCATTTCTTCGTCTGTGAGCGACAGTAGCGCTGACTTTACGTGTTCTCCTGCGGGGAATAGGTTCATGGTCAATGGTATTCCGAATTTGAGGTAAATGGGAGCGCCGACTCTGACGATTTCATGTGCTTCTTCTATCCTGACGAATCCTCCACCTGGTCCTGGAGTGGTTACGTACATATCGATTGGAATGTTAATCGCCTGTCGTATGGACGCGATTTGTGCGAGAGTTAGGTCGGAAGGTATGTTGAATGTGCCTGCGCCTAAATTCTCGAGTAATTTGGCTGAGGCGGGGTTGCATTGTCCGACTGAGAAGGATACCTTGAAGAGGCTCTCTTTAGGCAATTCGCCATTAATTCGCATTTCATTCAAAACCCAGAGGAGCCCTTCGTCAGCGACCAAGAAGCTTCTTATTCCTGCATTCGCTGCGCGTCGAACGTTCTCGATTGAGTAGACGAGCTGATCCATGCCACGGGCGCGTTTTCCTAGTATGCCTCCTACTGGCGCTTTCACTTGACCGCCAGTATCGTATCCTGCGCGTGGTCCGATGAATAGGCATACTTCGATGCCCTCAGACTTCCCAATTGCCGCCATTTCAAGCAATTCTTCGTCAGTCATCAGGGTGATGCCGCTGTCTTCTGAAACACGGTGCGTGTTGAAGCCGTATTGTTTGGATTTCTCAACAACTCGTTTCAGTTGTTCCGGGCTTTCGACATCAGGCA
>Ga0074044_10003859_pt1 | contig 12591 bp, 6 predicted proteins | sample BogForMeECP23OM1_FD_94443 | JGI IMG/M metagenome (GOLD analysis project Ga0074044, IMG submission 94443) | Bog forest soil microbial communities from Calvert Island, British Columbia, Canada - Bog Forest MetaG ECP23OM1 | ecosystem: Environmental > Terrestrial > Soil > Wetlands ...
AAGAACCGCGGAGGGCTCCACGCGGCTCCATCTGCAGACGGCCCAAAAGATGTCCTTCCGGCGCCCCTCGATCAGCCAATCCGAGCCGTCAAGCCCGAGGCGCCTCTCCTCCAGGTCGAGCGCGCCCAGAACCGCCGTTGCGGTGGTCGATGAACGCGCGTTGGTCAGCGTCGGATCAAGCGGCCTGCGCCAATTGGGTTCGAGCGAAATTGAGCGCCTTCATCTTCAAGTCGTGGCCGCTGCCGAACCACACGCGCGCCAAGCGCGCCGTCTGGCCCGTCTCGCGACTGCTGCGATAGTCCTCGTCTCGGACGATGGCGTTGTAGAGCGCCCATAAGGTATTCCGAGTCTGCGGCGGCGTGAGATTCTTGTCGTCGAGGACAGCTTTGATGCGATCCCACCGCTCGGGCTCCTTGTTCGCCTTCCTTTGTGCCTCGGATCGAGGAAAAAGCAACTCGAGAAAGTGGTCGGTCTCGTCTGCCCCAAGGCTCAATGCCGCCATTCTGCCAAACAGCGTGGTGGCCTCCGCAAACACCTTGTCCACAATGCGCTTAAGCTCTTCGGCTTGAGCCTTATCCAAGTTGTCGGAGATATTCTTCGTGTGACGCACGGAGATCACGGCCGAACCTCCCTCCATGGCGTAGTTGAGGGTGTTCTGGCAAACGACGCGGATTGGGGTGAAGCGGATGGTGACGGCTCCTGAGCCGTCATGGCTGTTCGACAGCAATAGGAATTTGTCGATCGCATCGCCAGGGACAACAATGATCTGCCCGCTCAGTTGCGCTTGGACCCAGACCCGCTCACCGTTACCGAGGGCGCCGGCCGTGTAAAAGGACGCCCAGCCATTACGGATGAAAGGCTCAAAAAACGAAAAGGCTTCCGCGTTCTGCAACGGGACGTAGCGGCTGCCCACCAGACCGAGCACAGCTTTTTCCTTCTCCTGGCCCACCGGATCCCGCTCGATCAGATAGCGGTCGTAAGTGTCTGGACGTGAGCTGACGATCCGCGCGCCGGGCGCCGGGCGCACTGTGACATTCCACGCGAGGTTCGCGGCCTTAATCATCTCCCCCGCCCCAATGCAGGATGAAACCCTGGTGCCGAGGCCCCATGCCACGGCACCTCGTTTGCCCACGCCATTCGGCCTTGGAACAGGTTGTGGGGCATGAAGGCGCTCCTCTTCTCCTCGGATTAATGTCGACTCGAATTCGGCCCGCCGGCCCCGTTCGGATATCAGCGATTGGCGGTTCCTTCGGCAGAGCTGCGGCCTTGTGACCCGCGCTCTACTCGCATCGAGGCTGATAGGCCGATCTCGTCGATGACCTGTTGCAACTCAGTCGACAGCGCGGTCGCGCGAGTTGGATCGACATCGCTTTCCAGGCGGATCGTCGCCGTCATCGGGCCGGCGGCCCGCATTTTTGGGATCAACCTCGTCCCGAGCCTGTTCCACTGCTCCGGTGGGATTATTCCCGAAACGCTCACCGACACCGGGCCGCTCCCGGGTTTCGGGAGATCCGGTCCGCCGCCTTCGCCCTCCGATCCGCCATCTTTCCCTCCGGAGGGCTCGGGGTGGTCCGGACCCACGGGCTCAGGCCCACCTGGGCGGGGCTCCGCTCCTGCCAATTTGGGGCTCGCCGCGATGGCCTTGGTGAGGAGATAGACATCAGCCTCGAAGGCAACCTCGACCGGCTCGATGTCCTCGCGGAACCAGATCCTTCGATAGCCACCCGCCGGTTCGGCGCCGGAGGCGAGGCCAAAATCGCCGGCGGCAACGAACTCGGCGATGCGCGTCCGCAACACGCGATCGGGATCGAGCAGCCGCGTCAGGGTGCCGTTCAGAAAGCTCTGTCGCAGGCTGCCGAGCGGCCAGGCGCCGCTGTCCTTGAAAGCTGGGGGCCAATGCCGGTCGATATAACCCGCGCCGATCGACTCGTTGAGCAGCGCCTCGGTCTTGAGCGCGGCAATGACGTGCCCGCTCAGCGTTTCGTTTGCGCTGGCATGGCCGGCGCCGAGATTGATCACTTTGAGGCCGTTCGCTGCCTCGGCATCGGACAGGATGACGAAGCGATATCCGCTCCACACTTCGTCTTTGGCCGCCGCTTCGGCGCTCTTGACCTCGGTCAATACGCCGGCGCGGTCAGCCCGGTCGAACTCGGCGCCCAGCACTCCCTCGTCGACCTCGCGCTGGACCCGCCGCCAGGCGAGCCACAGCTCGACGGCATCTTGGAGCTCTCGCCCGGGCTTCTTGGCGCACCAGATGAGTGAGGCCGGGTAGAGGCGTGGTGAGCGTCCTCGGTCGCGCGTCCACTCGCCGATGCGGCAGGCAACCGGGCCGCCATCGTGCCATTCGTCTTCCGGGTTGCCGATGACGAGGGTCAATCGCGGAGCATCCGGGATTGCCATACTGTCCGCTGGCGGCGGCACGACGGGAATGCTGGCGCCGCGCTCAAACTCCGCCTCGACAAGCTTGCGGACGGTCGGCTTGATCTCGGTTATCTCGTCGAGAGAGGCGCGGCGGTCGCTGACCACCTTCTTCAACGTCGCCTGATGGTGAATGCGGAAGCCATCGGTTCCGACCTTGCGGATGAAGAAGCTCGCGGCCTCCAGCGCGCTTGCGGCGGTGTCGATGGTAGTGGTTTCCACATCCGTCGGCTCACCAAGTGCGAAGCGCAGCTCCGGCAGATGCGCGACCTTGTCGATCTGGCCCCCCGAAGACTCGAACAAGATGGCGGTCCCGACCCGGCGATGAATGTCCCGCAATGCGCCTTTCGTGTCCGCGTCGAGCGCGCGCGCGTGGCATGGCTCGCCGGCAATATCGGCCAAGATGGCGGCATCTAGCCTGGTCTCGCCGAGCTGGCCGAGAACGACAGCGCGAAACTCCGGGATGTGCAGCGGCGCAGAGCCTAATGTGATCAGCGGCTCACGACGGGCCTTCTCGAAATGCTCACGCGCCGCGAGCGAGATCCATTGCGCCAGCATCGCGAGGGTACCGCGCGTCTGTTGGAACTGCTGGAGCGCTCGCCATTTGCGCTGGAACACCGACAGCGTCGCCGGATGGAACGGGTAACAAGCCTCGAACCGGCCGCGCAAAAAATCGCGCGCCTTGGCTTCAGTAGCCGTTGAGTCGACCGCCATCCATTCCGTCGGCAGCCGCTCGCTGCGCTCGAAGCACCAGTCGGCATATTCTCTAGCTACTCGCCGGCGGATGCGCTCGTCTCCGATGTCTTCGAACAGGCGCCGCCGCACCACCTCGCTGATCTCGGCCTCATCATTGGCAATGAGGTCCTGCGCGACACGCCGAACGACCTTGGTAATCTTGTCCTGCCATTGCTGATCCCAATCCGTCATTTCCACCTGACTGCGGGGCAGGCTGATGACTGCCGCTGCCCGGTGCGTCGCCGTTACTTCACGGACCAGGTTGTCAATAAAGGCATAGAAGCCGTCCGCCATCCCACGGTGGCGATTGATGAAATTTAGCACCTCGTCGAGCAGCAGCAGCACCGGCGCATTGGCCGCGGCGAACACCCGGCCGATCGCTGCCGTACCGGGCGGAGTCGTGATCGCCGCGGCTCCGAGCGCGTCGACGCCGGCATCGCCGGCAATCTGGCGGGCGAGATCGATCCAGGGCGTCTCATGCCCGGGGCTCGGATCCCAGGCGTTGCCGACGAATACACCAACACGGGCGGCCGGCACCGCCGCGAGTCCGGCGTCAAGGAGCAGCTTTGGCACTCCCGGCAGGTCGACGGCACGGGGACCGGTATTTGCCAAATGGTACAGCGCGGCGAGTGTGTGCGTCTTGCCGCCGCCGAATTGGGTTACGAGTGCGAGGTCGGGCGCCGTGTTGATCGTCTGACCGGAAAGCCGCCGAAGAACCATACCAGCGTGATCGGTCAGCGCGCGCGTGAAGCAGGTGCGCGAGAAGAATTGCTCCGGCTTGGTGTAATCGTCGGGGGCGGTACCGGTGACAACGTGTTCGAGGGCAATGGCGAATTCGTCGGGGCTGAAGGAGCGGCCTTCGCGAACCTCTCGCCGGGGCACCGCATGCTTATACCAAGGGTCCATCTTCATCCTCCCTGTCACGATATGCGCCGTTGACTCGCGGCCGCAATTCCGAAGGAATCACGCTCGCCTCATTCGCGCGAACAGCTTTTCCGCTGACTGCTTGAGTCGCGTCAGATTGGCATACGCAGTGGGTAGGAAATCTGCTCGACCGTCGTACTCGAACAAGCGGTATCGGAGCCCATCAGTCACAATCAGGTCGCAAACAACGCCCAGAGCTGCGGCATACCCCTTAGCCTGAGCTAACGCCCCCTCGACCGCGTCACCCAACCTCTTCGCCTCGATCACGAGATGGACGTTCTCGGGATTTCTGGGAAGTCGCCGAAAGACGCAAACATCGACACTCCTCCATTTGACGGCTATGTATTCGGGCGACCAGCCAAATGCCCGTAGCAGCGGGATCACGAGATGTCCGATTAACTCGTCCTCGCTCGGTCGCTCGCCGAACTCTTCGCGATCCCAATACAGTTCGGTCAATTCGGCGGCGAGAGGGACAATGTTCGAAAGCGCCTCAGGTAGCGTTGCAAGATCCGGCTCCGGGGTTGGCAACGGCGGAAGCGGTCCGCTCTGCCAATCCGTCGGCGGGGATCGGATGAAGCTTCGCGCGTAGTCGATGACAGTGCCGGGGCCGACGCGGGAGAAGCGCCTCGGGTTGGCGCCAAAGACGGCGCTCCCAAAATTGTAGGGCACCGGTAATTTGTACCACCTGACCCGCCGACCGTGCTGCAGGTCCCAGCCGTTCACATCATCAAATTGCGAAAGATAGAGGTAGTCGGATGCGATCAGGCCGACTGCATGCACCACCGACTGGCCAGATCGCAAGAGCACGATGTCACCGATCGCCGGATCGCCGGCGAAACGCCGGACGGAACTATCTCCATCAAAATCGTCATCCGATCGGTGAGAGTTCCAGGCACCGGGCCATCCAGGCCCGATGAGTGCCACCCCGAATTGCAGAAACTGTTCGACATAAGACCTTCCCGCCGGACCTCCACCGACCTGCCAAACACTCCGCTCAGCTTGGTCGCTCATCGCAATTACCGCGGCACCGCCAGCAGCATCGCATCGAGCAGCCGCTTTTCCTCGGAGCCTTGAGGATAGAGGGCGGTGAGCGCGTTGCCGAGCCGCAGGAAATCCGGGCCGCGCTCCTGTTCGGCGGCGAGGAGAGCGCGCAGGCCGTTGGTCCGGCCGCTGGCTTGCAGCAGCATTGCAGCGTGCACTCGGTCGAGAGTCGTGGCCTGGGCGACCGAGGATTGCGCGGCAGCAGTCGCAAAACGTCGGCGTCGTCCCCTGGGCTGCTGTTCCGCAGCCTCGCGGGCTGCGGGAAACAGATCGAGTTGGCGGGCCGAGGTCGGCGCCCGCTCGATGCGGTCTGCGAGGCCTCCGGCGCCTTCGTCACCGAAGAGCTGGCGCGCCCTCTCGCTCACCGGCAGCAGGCGGACAATGCCCTTCTTGGTTTCGATGATCCGGCCTGCCCAGGCATCGAGATGGATGCCGGGCGGCAGCGCGAAGCGGTGCACGAGGTCGAAGATCAGCGTGTATCCTTTCACCGCCTTGCGACCGTCGCCGTCTTCTTCGGCGTCCTCGTCGTCGGGTTCCTCTTCAGCGTCTCCGGCCGTCTCCGCGTCGGCGCCATTGCCCGCGGTGGACCGGAGGGTCCAAAGGAACAGCGCGGTCAGCCGCGCGTCTTCTTCGAGCGCACCGGCGCCACTGTTTCGCGCTTGCGCTTCGGCCGTGCCGAGGATCTGGTGTAATGCGGCCCGGCCGACCACCTCCCAAACCTTCTCGAGATATTCGGCAAGCGGAATCTCGCGGTCGTCGGCGTCTTCGACCCGGGAGTAGCGGCTGAAGATTTCAAGCGCTGGGCCGATGCAGGCAAAGACGAGATCTGCACCTCGCACCCCCTCCCGCTCCAATCGCGCATCCACTCGCCGACGCGCTCGGGCAGCTCGCGCAACACACCAGCCCAGTCGCCGATGATGTCATCCGTCCGCGGGCGGCAGACGAGGTGAACGCTCGTCGCAAGCGCAGCGCTGTCGCGCGCGCGGGGGCGAGTCGTTGCCTCAGTCGCTATCGGCCAAGATGCGGTGATGACCCAGCCCCCTTTTACCATGCCCGAAAGCAACGCTTCCCAACCCTCTGTTGTTTTGTGCGCGAATACGACGCAGCCAATTCCGTCGTCACGCAGAACCCGGTCTCCCTCGGTAAAAGCTTCTCTCATCCCGTTCTCGAAAAACTCTTTATCCTTGTGGGGATACCTGACCGGGTCCCAATGAGCCATTTCGCATAATTCTTGCTCCTTCGGGGTAAGCGCATTATTCGACTCTATTCCTTGTTTCATTAGCGGATGGTTCGGTAATACACGTTTCATCCAGACATAGAAGAAGTCTGATAGATCAGCATAGGGCACAGCAAAATAATAGGGTGGATCTGTGAACCACACATTGGCAGCATCATTCGGGATCGGAGACTCCTTAGCGTCTGCCTGCTGTGTCTGGCCAACCTGTCGTATACAAGAAAGCGCCTCGATAACCTCCATCATCGTCGAAAGTGTTACCGAAAAATCTCCGGCTTGATCAGACCCGATGCAGTTCTCCGCGAAATCCCACAACATTGGCAGGGCCTGCCTAGTAAACAGATGTCGTACCTGTGTCTTTGAGCTTTCCCATTGGCACAAAGCGTTGAAGATATCGGTCCATCGGCTATAGGCCAACCCTAGACAGTCTCGGACGTCGGCCGACATTTCGGTGGTGCGTAAATGATTTCCAAGCACTAGGAGTGATAACTTCTGTCGCGCCGTGAACAGATCATCCCACTGTGTCATCCCATAAAGCGGTACATTGAATGTACCACTCATCAGTGGGATGGTCTCGTCGGGGATTGCATGAAATCCTTGCTCTTTTTCTTCAGAGAGGAGTTCGTTGAGTGCTGTCTGGGCCTGAAAAGCGGCGTCATAGTCGCGACTGGTAGGAATCCGGTATTGCCGCCCCATTGTGCCTGGATGAATTGTCACGACAGCAAGCAACGTGGCACCACCCACCCGCACGCCGTTCACATCAAAGACAACATCCGCGCCGCCCCGCTGCCGCGATAGCTGCTGCCGAACCCGGACCGGGTTGAGTGTTTTGGGCGATAGGGGTGTCGAGCAACATAGACACACCGCTTTGGCGCGAGTAACCGTCCCGCGCGGCACCTCGTCCTCTGATTTCGGAGCGAAGATCTCAAATATGGCTCTTGGTGAAGCACCTTGGGGCTGCTGAACGTAGTAGCGCAGCGCGCGGCGACTCGCGGGCTTTTTTGAAAGCCAGAATGATCGTACGAGTGGGATCTCGGCGCCGCAGTGCGGTTGTTCGCATCGCACGGTCCGAGCCCACAGGTACGCAATCGGGCGCGAGCTATCCAAGTCCGGAGGATAATATCGGGTAAGGTCTTTTTCGACGGCCGCTTTGATCTCGGCCGCCACTCGGCGGAGCTCGTCAGCAAAGCCGGGGCCGTGACGCGGGATGTCCTCCAACATGGTCTTCAAGATCAGGCAGGCGACCGGATTGAGATCGCTCGCGAAGGCGTCGCAGCCGAGCCGCGTTGCCTCCAGCGGGATCGAGCCGCCACCGGCGAACGGATCGACGACAAGCGGTGCCTCGTCGGGATGGGCCGACTTGACGAGACCACGACCAGCGTCGAGAAAAGTTGGGCTCGCGGCATGGCCCCAATTGGCGAAATCGCCGATGAACCGCAGCAGCGCCTCGCGCAGCTCTTCATCGGTTGTGCCCACATCGCCGGGTATAGGCCCGAGGAGTTCCCGCGCCTCGGCCTTGAAATTCTGTGGGCAGTGGGGATCGCACGGATCGGGCAGCAGCAATGCCAGCAGCATAGCCCGGCAGGAGGCGAGTGGCCGGCGTGCCCACCACAGATGCAGCGTCGAAGGGTGTCCGTGCCGGATATTCTTTTCTCGTACCGCGTGCTTCGATACGACAGCGATCGGGAAATCAACCTCCGCGAGGCGCTTGCACTCGCGCGGGATCATCGGCCCGGCCGGTAGGGCGTCTGCTGAGTCGGGTCGCTCAGACCAATCGGCCGGGTCAAGGCATTTACCGACAGATAATAGTGCGCCACTTGCTTGACTTCGTGCCAATCGAGCGCCGCCGGGTTGGTGATCGGCGCCTGCAAGACGGCGGCGTCAGCGCAGTTGGTGACGACATAAAGCCAGTAGCAATCGCGCCGGTCCTCCGCCACCCGCTTCTCGTTAGGCGTCAAGCGAATGATCCCGGTCTCTGCGGCCAGACCCTTGACCTCGATCAGCCGCAACTCGCCGCTTTCCAGATCGAGGCTGGTCACGTCGTAGCCGAGGTTCTTCTCGCTGATATCGAATACCTGCCGCCCGAGCGAGCGCTCGTGGTTGATGACGGTCTCCATCGCGATGCGCTCGGTCTCGGGATTCGGGCGCAACCTCGCAACCTCGGGCACGGCGCGCTCCGGATGCGGCAGCACCAGTACCGAGGCCAGCCGCTCGACTCCTTGCAGGGTCAATGTCCGCTGCCGGGCAAGCTCCTCGCGCCGCCTCTCGCGCCGCGCCAGCAACTCGGCATGGCGGTTCTCCGCCTGGGCGAGCCGGCCCTCGGCGCCGGCGATCCCCTGCTCCTGATCCTCGTTCGCGCGGCCGATCTCCTGGTCTGCCCTGGCGAGAAGCTCGGTCAGTGAGGTGTCTACATGCGCGGCGATGCGCTCGACCTCGGCGACGCGCTCGTCGCGCACCTCGTCGAGGAAGGGGCGCAAGGCCAGCCGGTTCAACGTATCGGTCGCCTCGGGCAATGATGCCACCGCAGGCATCTCTTCTGGCGCGGCGCCGAGGGTCAGGTCGCCGAGGATCGACGGCTCGCGCAATCGCGCCTCTCCGTCCGTACCGATTTCAATCGCGTAGAGCCGCTCGTGCACGGTGTGGCCGAGGCCGTCGACCACGCGCGCTCGGTAGAAATCGAGGCGGCTGGGCTCGTCCTGGTCGACCGAATAGAAGCACGCGCCGGCCGTCCAGTTCGGTTGCGCCTGCTTCAGAGCGTTGCGCCGCAGCGCTTCGAACAGCGGATGGCCGGGAGTAACCCATTCGAGGTTGCGGCCGTCCGCAGTATCGCGATCGGTCGAGAGGCGGGGATAGCGAGCCACCAAGGGAGGCAAGCGCCAATCGGGTTCCCGCTCAAACAGGCGCAGCGGGGTCGGCGTGCGGCCGGGATCGAAGGTATGCGGCAGGCCGGCGACCTCTCTCAAAGGTAGCGTCGCCGCGGAGCCGGCCTCGGCCAGGAACCGAGCAATCGTTTCCGGGACGACGCGGTGCTCCTGCGCCCGCGCGCGCCGCTCGATCAGCATCTCCAGGTTCAATTTGCGCGAGGCCAATCCTTCGAGCGCGTTCTGGCAGATGGCGCGGAACCGGTCTTCGTCGACGCCACGCAACAGCCGGTCCTCCATATCCTCCTCGCCGAGCTTGCCGGCGTAGTAGTCGCGCAGGATGCGCTCGATCTGCGCCGCGGGCATGATCTCGCCGACGACGTTGAAGACAGCATCATCGTCCAGCGCGTCGCGGATCTCCTGGAGCTTGTGGAGAAGCCTTTCGAGAACGCGACCCTCGACGGTGTTGGTCGCGACAAAATTGAAGATCAGGCAATCATGGCGCTGGCCGTACCGGTGGATGCGGCCCATCCGCTGTTCCAACCGGTTGGGGTTCCACGGAATGTCGTAGTTGATCAGGAAGTGGCAGAATTGCAGGTTGATTCCTTCGCCCGCGGCCTCGGTGGCAACCAGCACCTGGATGTCGCCGTCCTTGAAACGCTGCTCGGCATAGAGCCGACTCTCCGGGATATCGCGCGCGCCGATGTTCATCGAGCCATGGATCGATCCGGCCTTCAGTCCCCAGGTGGCCAGCTTCGACAAGATGTAATCGAGCGTGTCTTTGAATTCGGTGAAGATCAGCAATCGCTGATCCGGGTCGGCGAAGAATCCTTCGCTTTCGAGCAGCCTGTGGAGCTTGGCGAGCTTGACCTCGCTGACATTTTCCTCGACGGCCTGCGCCAAGCCGGCAAGGCGCTCCAGCTCGGCAATTTCTTCCCGAACCTGCTCGGGGTTGCCGGCCAAGGTGATCGCCTCGAGGACGCGCTCCCAGCGTTCCCGATCGGCCTCCTCCATTTCCTCAAGCTCGTCTTCGGTCGGGATCTCGGCGGGCGCCTCGCGGGCGATGTCGCGCGCCTTCTTGAGGAGTTCAGTGAGTCGGTTGACCCGATTTTCGAGAGACCGGTGCAGCGCGTATGTGGATGACGCGAGCCGGCGCTGGTAAAGAGCCATCAGGAAGCCGACGGCCCGCGCCCTGGCCTCTTCGCCACGCGCCGCTGCCGCAGCACACTGCCGGCGGATGAAGCGGGTGACCTCGGCGTAAAGCTCGAACTCGTCGCCATCGATCCGGAAATCGACCGAGTGCGGGATGCGCTTGGTGAAAACCTTGCGGGCGACCCATTCGCCGTCGGCCCCCCGCTCGGGGAAATAGACCATCGCCTCCTTGGTGCGCCGTAGATAGAAGGGCGCCCGCCGGTTCTCCATCGCCTGACGTATCGAGGTCACGTCGGCATACACGTCCGGGTCCAAAAGCTGGAGAAACAGCGTGAAGTTCTGCGGGTCGCCCTTGTGCGGCGTCGCCGTCAGCATCAGCATGTGGTCGGTCGAGTCGCGGAGCAGTTCGCCTAGGGCGTAGCGAGCGGTCTTGCGCGACGGTGGCGACCACGACATCCGATGCGCCTCGTCGATGATGACGAGATCCCAATGGACCTGGCGTAGGCCCGGCAGAACGTCGTCCCGCTTGGCCAAATCGAGCGAGGTGATGACCTGGGATCGTTCGAGGAACTGGTTGATCCCAAACTGCTCGCGCAGATCGCCGCCCTTCACCACCTCGAACTTCTCGTCGAACTTCTCCTTCAGCTCACGCTGCCACTGGAACGCGAGATTGGCCGGGCAGACGACGAGAATGCGCTCGATCAGGCCGCGCAGCTTCAACTCCCTGACGAGGAGGCCGGCCATGATGGTCTTGCCGGCTCCGGCGTCATCGGCGAGCAGGAAGCGGACCTGGGCGAGCTTCAGCAGATGGTCGTAGACCGCCTCCAACTGGTGCGGTAGCGGATCGACCCGGCTGATCGACAGGCCGAAATAGGGGTCGAACTCGAACGCGATGCCCAGGGCATAGGCTTGCAGGCCAAGCCGCAGCAGAGCTGGATCTCCGTCGAAGGCGAGAGTCGCGGATTGGATCGTTATCTGGGCAAGGTCCGCCGCGGTCAGCGCTACCCGTCGATACCTCTCCGTCTTGGTCCCCACGACGCCCACGACCCAACTGCCGGGGCCGTCAGGTTTAACGGTTTCGATCCGCACCGGCTCGCTGAATTGCGGACCGATCAGCACTTGTCCTTCTTCTGGTATCATCGGCGGATCTCCGGGCGAGCCGGTATTCTCCCTGCGAAAGACATTCGAACGAAACGGCTTGTCAGACACCCTTTCTAGCAGCGGTTGAACCGCGAGCGCGATTTAAAGTACGGCTAACTGTCGGGTAACTGCGATTATCGATGAAAATCACGACGGGTCGCGGTCGTGCGCACTCATTTTATTTCCCGCAATCCCGTCAGGCAGGCGCGGGCGGCGGCGTCGAGGATCGCATCGGTGTCGATGCTGTAGGCGCGGTAGAGATCGGGGATGTCGCCGGATTGACCAAAGCGGTCGACGCCCAGCGGGACGATCGTATTGCCCGCGACTGCGCCGAGCCACGACAAGGTCGCCGGATGAAAGTCGCCGACCGTGACGAGTGCGGCACCCGAGCGCAGCCGCGCCAGCAGCCGCTCGGCCACGCCAGCTTCGCCGCGAGCACGCGCCGCCCGCCAATCGCGGTGCAGGCGGTCGGGCGAGGTGATCGCCACAAGCCCGGCTTCCGGGATGTCTTCCGACACCATCTGATATGCGGCGAGTGCCTCGGGTGCGACGGCACCGCAATAAGCGATCGCGAGCTCGCCGCCCGGCTCCGGCTCGCGCAGCCAATAGCCCCCGGCGATGATCGCCTCGGCGAGGTCCGGGTCGATCGCTCGCCGAGGCTGGTCGATCGGCCGGGTCGACAGCCGGAAATAGACCGACTCCCCGGTCTCGCGCTGGATCTCCTCAAAGGCCCAGCGAAGCAGGATCGCCAGCTCGTCGGCATAGGCCGGCTCAAAACTTGTGAGCCCGGGCTGGGCGAGCCCGATCAATGGCTCGCCGACCGATTGGTGGGCGCCGCCTTCGGGCGCCAAGGTGATGCCGGACGGGGTCGCCACCAAGATAAAGCGCCCATCCTGGTAACAGGCGTAGTTCAGCGCATCATGCCCGCGCTTGATGAAGGGGTCGTAGAGTGTGCCGATCGGCAACAGCCGCGTGCCGAAGAGCGGTCCCGAGAGACCGAGTGCGGCGAGCTGCAGGAAGAGGTTGCTCTCGGCGATGCCGAGCTCGATGTGCTGGCCCTGCGGCGACATCGCCCAGCGTTGCGCC
>Ga0074044_10003860_pt1 | contig 12591 bp, 1 predicted proteins | sample BogForMeECP23OM1_FD_94443 | JGI IMG/M metagenome (GOLD analysis project Ga0074044, IMG submission 94443) | Bog forest soil microbial communities from Calvert Island, British Columbia, Canada - Bog Forest MetaG ECP23OM1 | ecosystem: Environmental > Terrestrial > Soil > Wetlands ...
ACTTCGACGGCAGCGGCAGCCTGCTGAACCTCCAGGTTGCCCCCGGCATGAAGATTTACTATGCCCAACTCATCATCAATGGCATTTCCTGGGCGGAAAAGCTCAACCATAAGAACGCCGGCGGGCTGAACTGGGTCTCTTCCTATGCGGGTGCCTTCAGCTCCACCAACATGCTCTACCCCGACGGCACGACCCATCTCCTCAATCTCGCCTTGGTCCAAAGCTGTGACCTGGATTCCAACGCCAACGGCATCCCCAACTGCCTGGACCGGGCCCCCGTATTCGTCTCCTCGGACGTTGGCCTGGCCGCGGCCTTCACCAATGCCCCTCAGCGGGAGGTCGTTCTCTCCTGGAACAGCCTTCCCTACTCGACTAATTGGGTGTTCTTCGAGCCGTCGTTGACGGCGACTAACTGGCAACTGTTGACCAATTTCGTGCTCGGCCCCGCGGGTGGCCGGCAGCGCCTCGCCGACCCGCTGGTGCCCGGTGGCCGTTTCTACCGCGTGCGCGTGGATGCGGTGTCGCCATAGTGATAGTGATAGTGGGGCAGGCGTCTCGCCTGCCCCGGCGGCGTCTCGGCAGCGGTGGCTTGAGAGCCGCCGGACGCGCAGGGCCTGCGCCGCTGGGCATATAGGGAATGAGTTTTTTGACTGATTAACTGTGTTGAAGTGTTATGCGAAGCTTGCGATTAAATATCTCTTTCCTGGGCCGGCTCGGATTGCTGCCGCTCGGGGTGTCTGCCTTTATCGGCCTGGCCATGACGGCCCGGGGGGCAACCCCGCCTCCGAACGATAATTTTGCCAACGCCATCGTCATCTCCGGGTTCTGGGGCACGACCAACGCCGATACCACGGCCGCGACCGCCGAACCCGGCGAACCGGCCCATGCCGGCGCGCCCGCGGCCCATTCCGTCTGGTATAAGTTGATTGCCATCCAGGATGGCACCATGACGATTCATACCTACGGCAGCGCCATTGATACCCGCTTGGCCGTTTACTCAGTCCCGGCAAACACCACCCCCGCCGTCAACGGTGTGCTGTTCCCCGTCGCGGCTAACGACGACTTGAACCTGGTGTTCAATGGAAACTTACCTCCGTTGCAGGGCCAAAACGGTCCGGCAGTGCTGGGCGGCCCCAGCATTGTGAAGTTCCCCGTCAAGCAGGGTGCTGTCTTTTTTGTGGCGGTGGATAGCAACGGCGGAGGGGGTCAGGTCCAGTTGACCTGGGGCTACAATTTTGGTGGCCTGTTTTACTTCGTCAAACCCCAGTTCGAGGCTCCCAAATACGACATGGTGACAGGCGCCAGCACCATCGAATTCGCCGTTGGCCGCCTCCTTGGCTACGCGGGCAAGGTGCTGGTGGACGTGGTGACCACCAACTACACCGGCCCGTACACTCCCGCCGTCAATGGCGTGGACTACTTTGGAGGTAAGCAGACCCTGGTCTTCACTAACTTCGAGACGATGCAGACGTTCACGGTGCCGATCACCTGGAACCCCGGAGCCAATGCCGATACCAATTGCGGGCCGTGGAATCCCAATCTCTATTTCGGTGTGCAAATCGTAGGCGTGCGGTTCGATCCCCTGGAAAACACCAACCTCTTGGAGCCGGCGGTGATCCTGCCCGTCTACGATACCAGTGTAGGCCGCGAGATCGAGCCGAACATCCCTTACTTTTCCGGGGACGTCCCGCCCGGGCAGCCCTTTTGCCCTATCATCACCAACATCATCAACTTCGCTGAAAGACGTCATCTCACCACGGACTCGGAGCGCGGAGATACGGCCCCTACATTTCCCTTCTCTACACCCGGTTACGCGCAGGTCTGGTTCACGCTTAACGGCATGGGCTCCCCAGGCTGCACCGCGCACTGGGGCATTGACAGTTTGAACGTATTGGGCGACCTCCAGTACAATCAGTTCGACCTGTATCCGGAGTCTGACTACGCCACCCCCCCGCCACCAACGATACCCCCTCCCGGTGTAGGCCCCGAAGATTTCCACGTTCCCTGCATCCCGGGGCCAACACCGTGGGGAGATGGAATCACCATTGATGCCTCCGGCAGCTCGGGCACCGTCGCCTTCGGCCAAAATCTTCCCGCTTTCGCGCTACTCCTGGTCCCGCTCAATGATGACACGCTGCCCGAGTTTAACGAGGACTTCGAGGTCGAACTGGATCAGAATCCAACGGACTTGAACAATTGCCTGATAGGCGAGGTAGCTATGACCACAGTGAGCATCGCCTTTGATGGCAACGATCAACCCGCCGGCGCCCTCGAAGGGTTTTACAACAACCATCAACAGCCGCCCAATAACATCCACCCCGGCGCCAACGAGCTCATCTTCGCCCTCGCTGTCCAGCCGGACCAGAACGTCGTGATTGGCGGCGCTTTCACCGAATACAACGCCTTTCTCCGAAACCGCATCGCCCGAGTCAACTTCGACGGCACGCTCGACGAGAGCTTCGACCCGGGCAACGGCGCCGATGGCCTCGTGACCTCGCTGGCCTTGCAGCCCGACGGCAACATCGTCATGGGCGGCGACTTCCTCTCGGTCAACGGCGTCAATCGCTACCACGTCGCCCGTCTCAATACGCTGGGCGGCGTTGATGCCACCTTCAATCCCGGCCTGGGCGCTGATGACACGGTCTGGTCGCTCGCGCTCAGCACCAATGGCAGCATCGTTCTTGGCGGCCAGTTTGACAATTTCAACAACTACCCCCGTGACCACGTCGCCCGCCTCGATTCCCAGGGCAACGTGGATCTCACCTTCGACACCTCCAGCCTGGGGCTCGACGGCACTGTCTGGGCCGTTGCGCCGCAGCCCGACGGCAAGGTCGTCATTGGCGGCGATTTCACCATGGCTGGCGGCGTCTCGCGCTCGCGCATCGCCCGCCTTAACGCCGACGGGTCGCTGGATACCACCTTCAACCCCGGCCTGGGCGCCAATGACACGGTTTATACACTGCTGGTCCAGGACGACGGCAACATCCTGGTCGGCGGCGCCTTTACGCAGTTCCACACCGCCGCCAATCACGGCCTGACGCGGCTGCTCCCCAGCGGCACCCTTGACCCATCCTTCAGTCCGGGCTCCGGTGCCGACGATACCGTCTATTCGGTCTTCTACGCTCCCGCCGAGTTCAGGATCTATGTGGGCGGTGCGTTCACCTCGTTCAACAGCACCCACCGCGTCGGCGTGGCCCGGCTGTTCCTCGACGGCACGGTGGACACCAGCTTTCTGGACACGGCCTACAATCAGTACGCCGGCCTGATCACTCCCCTGTTCAACCCTGACCTCTATGCGCACAAAGTCGTTTACGCCATTGGCCAGGAAAATGTCACAATTATGAATGGTACTAACGCCATCCCGTTCGCGGATCTCGTCATCGGCGGCAGCTTCGACCTGGTCGGCGGCGGCGGCGCCACCCGCCGGTCCCTTGACTACCGCTATAACCTGACCCTCCTCCGCGGCGGTTCGACGCTCGGCCCCGGCAACATCACCTTCGCCTATCCCAACGGTTCCGGCCTCAACAACGCCAATAAGGACCAGCAGTACTTGGATATGACCCTGATTCGTACCAACGGCACGCTGGGAACCATTGCAGCCCGCTTCTCCCCCGACCCGCTGCCGGTCGGTTCCGGGGCTGCGATCTACGGCCAGGATTACACCTATGATGCAGTAAACTATGGCCTTCCCTGGTACGGCACGACCTGGCACGGGACCCGCATGTTGAGCGATGGCATCTGGTGGCGCAACTTCCCCGACCCGCTGAACGTGTTCACAAACGGCGTGGGGTCTTTCATCCACGCGGAGGTGAATATCATCAATAATACCGCCGCCTCCGGCAACCGGTCGTATAATCTCAACCTGAGCATCCCCGAACAGGCGGATAGCTTCTTCCTCGGCGGCGCCAACATCCCGCTCGGCACCGCCCTTGGTCCGGAAACCTCCACCCCGTCCTTGATTATTGATAACCGGACGCCGCCGGGCACCTTCACCTTTATCACCACCAACTATACGGTCAGTGAGTCGGCCGGCAGCGCCTCCATCATGGTCATCCGCACCAATGGCAGCGGGGATACGGTGACGTTGAAATACCTGACCTTCGACCTCTCGGGCACCCCACCGCCGGGTTACGGCTTCGCCCGCTCCAACATCAACTACAGAGCCACCAGCGGCACGCTGACGTTCTTCCCCGGCATCACCAACCAGAGCTTCACTGTCCCCATCCTGGACGACGGGCACGTGGACCCCGACCTGGCGCTGCTGCTGGTGATCACCAACATCGTCGCCCAGCACCCCATGAACGGCACCGCTCTGGGCGGTATCACCAACGCCTGGCTGACGATTATTGATAGTGACTTCCCGCAGGGCCGCTTGAACTTCAGCGCCGCTTCGTTCGCGACCAACGAAACCGCCGGCAACGCCGTCATCACCGTCACCCGCACCGGCGGCAGCCAGGGAACCATGACCGTCCTTTGCTCCACCATCAACACCGTGGCCAGCCCCACCAACACCCCCGCCGTGCCCTTCGTCAATTACCTTCCAGTGACCAATGTGCTGCTGCTCTGGACCAACGGCGACAGCGCCCCCAAGTCCTTCACCGTCCCCGTGCTGCACGACGGCCAGATTACGCCGAATCTCACCGTTGGTCTCCAGTTATCTACGCCGGTCTTGAACGGCGTGACCAATTACATGGCTTTCGGCCCGCTCAGCAATGCCGTCTTGACTATCCTCAATGTTGACAGCCTCGGCGCCTTGTCCTTCAGCAGCCCGACCTATTCGCAAAACGAAAGCGGCGGCTTCGCTATTGTTCCGGTCGTGCGCGAGGGCGGCAGCGTCGGCACGCTCACCGCCACCTTCAACACCACGGCCGGCACCAATACCATGGCCGGCGTTGACTTCATCGCGACCAATGGAACCCTGACCTTCGGTCCCGGCGAGGTCGGCAAGGCCTTTACCGTGCCGCTGATTGACGGCTACCACATTGATCTGTCGAACCGCGCCGTGGTGCTGCAACTCACTAATCCAACGCCGCCCGGCGTTTTGGGCTACCCCTCCACCGCCTTGCTCAACATTGTGAGTGACGGTTTCAACGTGCCGCCTGGCGGGAGTGACCCCAACTTCTCCCCGGGCTTCAACGGGGTCGTCAATGCCGTCGCCCTGCAACCCAACGGCGCCATTGTCGTCGGCGGCGCCTTCACCGTGGCCAATTCTGTCACCCGCAATCGCCTGGCCCGCCTCAACGCCGATGGCACGCTCGACTTTACTTTTGCGGACCAGCCGGGCCAAGCCGATGATGCCGTTCGCGCCCTTGCCCTTCAGACCGATGGCCGCATTCTCATCGGCGGCGACTTCCTGACCTACGACGGCTCCAGCCGCAACCACTTTGCCCGCGTGAACCTGGACGGCACGCTCGACACGCAGTTCGACCCCGGTTCCGGGCTGGACCAGAGCGCCTACGCCGTCGTCGAGACGTTCACCGACACCAACCAGACCGTGCGCAAGATCCTGGTCGGCGGCAGTTTCACCCTCGCCAACGGCGCCCCGCGCCATTACCTGGCTCAGTTCAACGACGACGGTTCGGTGGACCTCGGGTTCAATGCCGACAACGGCGCCGGCGGCATTGACGGCCCGGTTTGGGCCATTGCCGTCCAAACCGACCAGAAGATCATTATTGGCGGCGACTTCCTCACCATCAACGGCGTGGCGCACAACCATATCGCCCGCCTGAATGCCGACGGTTCGCTCGACAACAGCTTTAATAATCCCGGCAGCGGCGCCAGTGACTCCGTCCGTGCCCTCACCATCCAGCTCGATGGCCGCATCGTCGTTGGCGGCCTCTTCACCAACTTCAACAACACCGTCCAGAGTCACATCACCCGGCTCAATGCCGACGGCTCACTCGACGCGACCTTCAACGGGGGTGGCGGGACCGACGGGGCGGTCTATGCCATCGCCTTGCAGCCGGACACCCGGATTCTGCTGGGCGGCGCTTTCGCCCGTTGCGGCGGCGTCACTCGCAACGGTTTGACGCGTCTCAACCCGGATGGTTCGGTGGATACCACCATTAACTTTGGCGCCGGCCTCAATAACTACGTTGCCTCGCTCGCGGTCCAGACCAACGATTCCATCGTCCTGGCCGGCGCTTTCACCACCTATGACAATGCGCCCGCGGCCTACCTGACGCGCGTCTTCGGGCGCTCCGTCGCCGGTTCGGGCACGTTTGAGTTCACCTCCGCGACCTTCGGCGCCTACGAAACCGCCAGCAACGCCGTTATCACCGTCCGGCGGCGCGGCGGCACCAGCGCCCCGACTAACGGACCGAACGTGTATGTCACCGTTGCTACCAGTGATGGTTATCCGCCTACCGGCGCCGTTAACGGCATTAACTACCTCGGCGGCCTCTTCACCAACACCTTCCCGCCCGGTGAAACCTTCGGGACTGTCCTCATCCCCGTGATACACGATTTCAAGGTTACGCCCGACCTGACCGTCAACCTGCAATTGACGGACATCGAGCCGCTGGGCCTGGCCGGCCTCGGCAATCAGCCCATCGCCACCCTCTTCATCACCAACGTGGATAGCGCCGTGTCCTTCTCGTCAGCGACCTACTCCATCGCCAAGAACGACCAGTCGGGCCGGGCCACCATACCGATCAACCGCGTCGGCAGCACCATCGGCACCGCCTCGGTGGATTTCATGACCACGGGCGGTACCGCCCAACCCGGTGGCCGCTACACCCCGGTCATGACGAACGTCCTCTTCAACCCCGGCCAGACCGTCCAGAACGTCTTCGTTCCCATCATCAACGACAACCTCGTGCTCGGCGATCAGACCGTGACCATGGCCCTGGCCAACGCGACCAACACGCTCCTCTCCACACCGGCCACTGCCACGTTGACGATTGTCGAGACCAGCACCGCTGCCGGGACGCTCGCGTTCAGTGCCCCTAGCTACGTGGTCAATGAGAACGGCACGAACGCCTACCTCAACGTCCTCCGCACCGACGGCGTCACGGGCACGGTGACGGTTGATTACTTCACCCGCGACGGGACGGCGCTGGCCGGTCTGAAATATGTGGCCACCAATGGGACCTTGATCTTCGCCGATAGCGAGACCAGCAAAACCATCGTGGTGCCCATTCTGGAGGATCCCAACGTCACGGGGAATACGGTCTTCTCGGTGGTGCTGACCAACGCCACCGGTGGGGCGACCCTGGCCGGACCCACCACGGTGCCGGTGACGGTTGTAGATGTGGACGTGGGCCTCAGTTTCGCGGCACCGATTTATGTGGTCTCCGAGACCGCCGGCACCGTCTCGATGTCGGTCTTCCGCCAGAACGGCACCAACCTCACCACCACGGTCCAGTATGCCACCACGAATCTCACCGCCGTGGCCGGCACCAACTACGTCGCCATCACCAACGGCACACTCACCTTCAACCCGGGCGAGACGACTAAGAGCTTGAGTATCCAGGTGTTGCACGATCCCCGTATCACCGGCGACCTCCAGTTCTCCGTGTACCTGTTCAACCCCTCCCCGCCCGCGCGCCTCTTCAACTATCCTTCGACTGTGGTGAACGTGCTCGATGCCGACACCGGCCTCAGCTTCGCCACCTCCGACCGCGTGGTCATCACCAACGCGAACCTCACCACGGTGACCAACGCCAGCTACGGCATTCTCAAGAGCGGCGGCAACCTGGTCGTCACCATCCTCCGCACCAACGCCAACACCGGCATTGTCTCCGTCAACTATGCCACCGTCACCAACGCCAATGACACTGCGGTTGCGGGCGTGGATTATGGCGCCACTAGCGGGCTGCTGACTTTCAGCAACCTCGTCGGCTCCCAGTCCTTCACCGTGCCCATCTTCAGCAACCGCCAGATCGAAGGCAACCGGACCTTCAGCATCGTCCTCTTTAACCCCACCGGCATCGCCCAGTTGATCCCGCCCACCATCGCCACGGTCACCATTACCGACGATGTCTCCGCCGTCAGCTTTTCCAGCCCCGCCTACCGGGTCAACGAAAACGGCGGCGCCGCCACCATCACCGTCTTGCGCAGCAACTATACCAACAGCATTGTCTCAGTGGACTATGCGACGACGCCCGGCACCGCCCAGCCCGGCATTAATTATTCCAATGTCAGCGGGACCTTGACGTTCAATCCTGGCGTCGCCGTCCAGACCTTCTCGGTCCCGGTCAAGGATGACGGCGTGCTGGACGGCGACCACACCGTCCTGCTGAGCCTCGGCAATCTGGTGGGCAACGCCGTCCTCGTCAATCCCAGCGCCGCCACGCTGACCGTCGTGGAAACAGACGGCAGCCTGATCATCCCGGCCGGCGCGGCCCTCCTCTCTGAGAGCGGCCCGGTCAACGGTGTGATTGACCCCGGTGAGACGGTCTCGCTGCTCTTCGCGCTGCGTGACAGCACCGGCACCAACACCGTCAACTTGGTCGCCACGCTCCTCGCTACCAACGGCGTCACCAAACCGAGCGGACCCCAAACGTATGGGGCGCTCATCCTCCACGGACCCTCGGCTTCGCGTCAGTTCTCGTTCACGGCCAGCGGCACGAACGGCCAGACCATCAGCGCCACCTTCCAACTCCAGGATGGCAACATCAATCGCGGGCTGGCCTTGTTCAACTTCACGCTCGGCCAGAGTGCGGCCAGCTTCGCCAATCCCTCGGCGATTGTTCTCAATGAGTTGCCCACTGATAATGGCACCCCTGCCACACCTTATCCCTCCACTATTAACGTCAGCGGCATCGGTGGACTGGTGGCCAAAACCACGGTCACCGTGTCGAATCTGAATCACACCTGGCCCAGCGACATTGACGCCTTGCTCGTGTCACCCGCCGGCCAGAAGTCCTATTTGATGGCCAACTGTGGCGGGAGCTTCACGATCAATAATGTCACCCTGACCTTCGACGACGCCGCCGCAAACCTCGTGACGAACGGCATGTTTGGCCCGATCGTCTCCGGCACCAATCGTCCAACTTCCTACGCCGTCGCCACGCCCCCCTTCCCGCCGGCCCTGACCCCGCCCGCGCCCTACAACACCAACTTGTCGGCCTTTAACGGCATTAACCCCAACGGCAACTGGTCGCTCTATATCATTGATGACGCGCAGGGGAATTCCGGCGTCATCTCCAACGGGTGGTCCCTCAACCTCTCCCTCGCCGGTGTGGTCTTGCCCGCCGCCGACGTCGGTCTGGCCATGACCGCGGCCCCCACAACGGTCGTCGTGACGAGCAACCTGACCTACACCTTCACTCTGACCAATTACGGCCCCGCGACCGCCACCAATATCGTCGTTACCAACACCCTGCCCGCGGGCATGGCCTACGTCACCAGCTCTCCCTCCCAAGGCAATGTGACCAATAGCGGCGGCATTGTCTCCTGGTCCATCGCCTCCCTCGCCAAGGACGCCTCCGCCTCGCTCGCCCTCGTCGTCCAGGCCAACCTCGCCGGCGCGCTTACTAACACGGCGGGCGTGACCACCGGCACCGCCGACCTGAATCCGGATGATGACATCGCCGCCGCCGTGGTTACCGTCGTCAGCCCTATCGCCGATCTGGCCCTCGGCCTCGCCGATTACCCTGACCCGGTGTGGGCCGGCAACGGTTTGACTTACACCATCACGGTCACCAATCTCGGCCCGGCCACCGCCACCGGCGTGGTCGCCTATGACGCCCTCCCGCCCACGGTCAACTTCATCTCCGCCTCCCCGGATACCTACACGGTGGTCGGCCAGCTCGTTACCTTCACCAACCTCGGCAGTTTGGACAGCGGCGCGCAGACCAGCCTTGCCATTGTCGTCCAACCCACCGCCGCGGGCACCCTCACCGATGGCGCTTCCTGCTACTCGGACATCGTTGATCCCTTCAAGGCGAACAATACGGCCTTCGTCAAAACCATCGTTCAGGCCTTGACCATGACCGTCTCACGCGTGACCGGCGGTCTGGAAATCTCTTGGCCGGCCACGTCGGGGAACGTGATTATGGAGAGCACGACCAATCTGACCCCGCCCATCGTCTGGACCCCGCTCACCAATGCGGTGCCGCCTCCCGCCAACGGGCAGATCACCGTCGTCGTGCCCTTCGGCCCCGGCAACCAGTTCCTGCGGTTGCACGAAACTCCGTAACGCGCGGCTTGGCACTATTTGACGCGCATGTTGCATAGAATCGCTATCCCGCGCTCCGCAACCAGACATCACTTGAGTATGAACGCTAGTATTAAATGGCTCTTAACACACCGCAAGGCAGGCGTCGCCTTGGCCCTCTCCTGCGCCGCCTTGTCCTTCTCGAGTGCGCCCGCCCATGCCGTTGAACAAACGTTGCGCGGTCATGTCCCCCTGGCCGTAGAGCGCTTGACGCCCATGGGCCGCCTGCCCGCTTCCCAACAATTGAGGCTCGCCATCGGCCTGCCCTTGCGCAACCGCGAAGCCCTCACCAACCTGCTCCACGACCTCTACGATCCGGCCAGTCCCCTCTTCCGCCAGTACTTGACCCCACAGCAGTTCACTGAGCAGTTTGGCCCTTCCGAAGCCGATTACCAGGCCGTCATCGCCTTCGCCAGAGCCAACAACCTGACCGTCACCACCAAGCACCCCAATCGCGTGCTCCTGGATGTGGTCGCCTCCGTGGCCGACATCGAAAAGGCCCTCCACGTCACCCTGCGCGTCTATCAGCACCCCAAAGAGGCCCGCACCTTCTATTCCTGCGATGTCGAACCCTCGCTGGACCTGGCCACGCCCATCTTGACCATTAGCGGCTTGAACAACTACCAATTGCCCCACCCCAATCTCCGTTTGGCAACGGCCCAGAACAAACCCAACGGTGTAACCCCCAATTCCGGATCAGCACCGACCGGTGACTACATGGGCGGCGACTTCCGGGCTGCTTATGTTCCGGGTACACAGCTCACAGGTGCAGGTCAGGTGATCGGGCTCCTCCAGTTCGATGGCTACTATACAAATGACATTGCACTCTATGAGAGCATGGCCGGCCTGACCAACGTCCCCCTTGAGAATGTCCTGTTGGATGGCTACAATGGCGTTCCCACTGGCGGCAACGGCACGGTCGAGGTGTCCTTGGACATCGAAATGGTCATCTCCATGGCCCCGGGGTTGGCAAAAGTGATCGTCTATGAGGCCGGGCCGTTTGGTTTCCCGGACGACGTCTTGAACGCCATGGCCACTGAAAATCGGGCCAGGCAATTAAGTGCTTCCTGGACTTGGGGGGGCGGCCCCAGCGCGACCACCGACCAAATCTTCCAGCAGATGATCGCCCAGGGTCAAACCTTCTTCCACTCGTCCGGCGACGCCGACGCCTTTCTCCCGGGCCAGGTTGACGACCCGATCGAGCCCTTCGCACCGTCAGACAGCCCCTATATCACGCAAGTTGGCGGGACGACTCTAACCACCAGCGGTCCGCTCGGTGCTTGGGTCTCCGAGAAGGTCTGGAACTGGGGCGGGGGAGTTGGCAGTTGCGGCGGCATCAGCGCCTTCTACCCGCTCCCGATCTGGCAGAAGGGCATCAGCATGAGCGCTAACCAGGGCTCCACCACCTTCCGTAACGTGCCGGATGTTGCCCTGACGGCGGATAATGTCTTCGTAATTGCGGACAATGGCATGCAGTTCCCAGGTACGGGCGGCACCAGTTGTGCCTCGCCTCTGTGGGCCGGCTTTACCGCGCTGGTCAATCAGCAAGGTGCGGCCAGCGGCCTGCCGCCCGTCGGCTTCCTCAACCCCACAGTCTATGCCATCGGTAAGAGTGCTGCCTATACGACCGGCTTCCACGATACCGTCCTCGGCGACAATACCTGGTTTCTCAGCCCCAACCTCTTCTTTGCCGTTCCCGGCTACGACCTGTGTACCGGCTGGGGCACCCCTGCCGGTACCAACCTCATTAACGCTCTCCTGGCTCCGCCGGCTGCCCCTTCCTTTGTCGTCATTTCCAACTCCGTCTCCGGCGGCAACGGCAACGGGGTCATTGACTTCAACGAGTGCGACACTCTGAACCTGGTTCTGGCCAACGTCGGCACCGCCGGCGCCACCAGCCTTAGCGCGACCCTGTCCACTACTACCCCAGGTGCGGCCATTGCTCAGGCAACCGCGTCCTATCCGAATATCCCCGCCGGCGGCTCAGGCACGAATCTCGTGCCGTTCAAGATCAGCACCTCGCCCTTCTTCACCTGCGGCACCCCCATTGACCTCTCACTCCTCTTGCAGTGCGACCAGGTCGTCACGGTTTACCCGTTCAGCCTCCCCTCCGGCGTGCCCGGCAATCCGCTTCGCTTCGACAATAACATCACCGTCCCCATTCCTTCCCCTGGCCTCGTCACTTCGCCCGTTGTGGTTTCCAATGTCAACTCTGCCGTGAACAAGGTCACCGTCTCGCTGTTCGTCAATGAGAACTTCGATTATGCTCTGAGTCTCGCACTCATTGCGCCGGACGGGACCACCAATCTCCTTTCCGCCAACAATGGTCTTTCTGGAACTTTCGCGGATTACGGGGCTGGGTGCAGCCCGGACTCCCAGCGGACCACGTTCGACGATGCGGCGGGCACGCCGATCGGCTCCGGCACGCC
>Ga0074044_10003861_pt1 | contig 12590 bp, 12 predicted proteins | sample BogForMeECP23OM1_FD_94443 | JGI IMG/M metagenome (GOLD analysis project Ga0074044, IMG submission 94443) | Bog forest soil microbial communities from Calvert Island, British Columbia, Canada - Bog Forest MetaG ECP23OM1 | ecosystem: Environmental > Terrestrial > Soil > Wetlands ...
TACCCCCATGGAGATCTTCCTCTTCAGTCCCACGCCGACCTTTGTTCTGAGCCTCGCATCCATGTTGACGACCAATTCCACGCAACGATCGACGGTTCCGCCGACGACCACTGGTGGAACTACCAAGGCGATCAGCCCACATGCGCCATTGTCGCACAGCAGGGGGTGCTCGAATCACTGGTCGGACGCGAGTTGCCACAGGACGCATTAATTCAGTTTGCTTATGACCACGGATGGTATGACCCGCTGACCGGAACTTCCCCCGAGTGCATGGGTAACATCATTGAAGCCTGCGGCGTGCCCGTGGAGCGCGCATGGGACTGCTCGATCACCGACATCTTCAATGCACTACTGCACGACGAAAAAGTCATCGTTGGTCTCAACGCGAACGAAATCTGGCAACCGGCACGCGATCTGGATGGAAATCCGATTAAGCAGCACCTTGATGGCCATGCAGTCTGGGTCACGGGCGCCGAAATCGGTGATGATGGCCATCCGTACCTTGTTTTGAACGACTCCGCTCCGAAGACCGGGAGGCACGAACGAGTCGCCGTCGAGGACTTCCTTAACGCGTGGAGCGATTTCGGAAACTACGCCGTCATCACAACACACGGTCTAAAACTCTTCCAAAGGCACAAACATGAGCACGAACCCACAACAAGCGGATCAAACTCGGCGAGCACTCGAAGATGCAGAGCGTCAATTCCGTGAGCGGAAGCGTGTCGAACCACCAACGCTCTGGGGTATGATTCAATCGATCCACTCTGACCCTTTACTGCGCCAGTGGGTCACACTCGAATCGCAGCCGTTGATCCCCCTCGTCACGCGCGATGCCACTGGGTGGTTCATCCACGTGGCGCTTTCAGCGCCGCATCCAAACGACCCATCGCGAGTCCAGCATCCGTGGAGCTACGTCGTCTGGCGCTGGCCGGAGAGGGAAATCGAACGGATTGGAAAATTTCCACGTGACGCCGTCCGGCGCGCCGAGTTGTTGTCTACTGACAGCGTTTGTACGCCGGAGGTTGCTGCGCAGATCGAGGCTGCAATCGAGCGGGGAAAAATGCCGCCGCCACCGGACGAAATTCAGCGCATCTTCGGCGACCTAATGGAGCCGCTGGTGAACTACTCAGAGTTGACACCTCCCGAGCAGGAGTTCCCACCACTGAACGCAACAGCGCCCCTTGCAAACCAGTTCGCCGGCTTCGAACCGGTGATTTCGCGGATGCAGTCGCTCCTCGGCGACGATTCTGCAGGGCGCACAGAGTTGCGTCGCGTGCGTCAGCGGCTTAATCGACGTGGATTCTCGGTTGCCATCGTCGGTGAGTCTCGGTCGGGCAAAACGTTGATCATCAATCGGCTATTCGACCGGCGACTGTTAGCCGAGGCGGAGACGACCGCGCCAGTTCGCATTGTATTCGGAAATGAAGAAGCGCTGTTTATCGTCCGCCGAAACGCTCGTCCGCAGCGCGTGCCGTTGCCCCCCGAAGGGGCGACTTCGCACGAAGGGACCGCTGCGCTGCTCGAGTTACGTGTCAATGACGCCCGGCTGCGCGATGCTAACCTGAAGGTCCTTGACACGCCGGGTGCCGACTCGAAAAACGACCGGCTCACCATGGAGGCCATCTCGGACTCCGACGCCGTGTTGGTGGCCATCAGTGCCCTCGCGCCAATGGGCCTTTCTGAACGGGTCTTCATCGAGCAACATATCCTCTCACGACGTGTGCCACGCATCGCCGTCGTACTCACCCGGCTCGATAAACTGCCCGCCAGCGACCAAGCCAAGGTAATCGAGTACGCCGCCAAGCGGCTGCACGATTGGGTTCCGGAGGTCATGCTCGGGACGATGTTGGACCGGACAGCGCTCCCGACGGATGCAACAGTCGCCTTCGCGGGGCCCAGCGAGTGTTTCAATCTCCTGCTCCGCTGGTCATCCGATGCCAATCACCTGCACCTGTTGCGGAGTCAAGCGTGTGCAAACCTGCAGCAAGTCGCTATCACGGGCATCTCTGCAATTGAGGCACAGCGCGAAGCACTTTTGCTATCTGAAGAGGAGAGGACTACAGCTCTCAAGAAGGCGAAGGAGCAATTGGAGCGTGCCCGGCTGGATTGGGTTGACGTGAAGATAGAACTCGATCGCAGGACGCTCGAAACCGGTTCTGCAATTCGCTCTTTCATTTCCGAGCAAAAGAGTGACGCTGTAGAACGTCTGCGCTTTGAGCTTCGTGCTCGGCCAAACCTAAAAAGTTGGTGGGAACAAGATCTACCGTTCCGGCTACGCCAGGAGATGCAACGACTCGGTCACGACGCAGAGATAGTCTTGCACCGGCGGGTTGCTGACGACGTAAGCTGGCTACAGGAAATCGCTCGCAAAACTTTCGGTCAACGTCTCACAGCCAGCGCCGTCAGCGAACCCGCTGGCCCACCGCAGTGGCGTGATCTTCCTACAGAGCCAGCGAGGCGGGAAGTAAAGGATCTCAACCAATCGCGGCTTTATGCACGCCTTGGGATCGGTGGCATCACCGTTGCCAGCTATCTTCTGGCTGGCCCATTCGGAATTGCGGTCAGTATAGCGGGGGGATTGATCGGTGAACGGATGTTCATCCGCCAGCTCGATGCCCAACGTGAAGAGCTAAGTGCAGCGCTCGATGATGTCGTGAGCGATCTACTGTGCCAAGCCGGCCGGCTCATTCAAACCAGGCTGAGTGGACTTTACGCACGGCTGTTGGAGCAGATCGGCCGTGACGAACAGCAGTGGCTCCAAGCTCGGCTCCGTGCCCTCCAAGACAGCTCCAAAGCCACCACGGGCGAAGACTCCCCAGCCGCCGCTCTGGCTACACGCCTCAGCCAATGGAAAGCGCTCATCAGCGACTTGCAAAAGCTCGAACCTCAAACCGAAACCCGATCGTGAACAGAAGCCTCTACAGCCAAACTTTAACCCGGAACCCAGCCATGAACCAACAGACAACTTCCGAACAGGTTAATCCGTACGCCATTTTTCAGGTTAAACGTCAGACGCTGGTCGATATGATCGATCGCATTCAGAAAACCTGCGAGGACCTTGAGCAGACAACACTGCAGGAAGCATTGCGCGCTTTGCGCGATAAAGTTCAATCCAACGAATTCAAGCTAATGGTTGTCGGCAATTTCAAGAGTGGAAAGAGCACCTTCATTAACGCACTGCTATCCGAAAACGTGCTTCCGACCGATCCCGTTCCATGTACTGCGGTGATCAACGAGGTCAAATGGGGCACGGAGCGGAAGGCCATGCTCTATTTTCGTCATCCGCTACCTAAGGTATTACCAAAGCTCGTGTCGAAAAAGTCGCTCCAGTACATCAACCAATACGCTGATGGTGACCGGCCTTTACCACCAATGCCAATTCCAGTTGACGAAATATCGGAGTTTCTTGTGATTCCGGATCCAGCGCAGTCGCAGGCCAAATCGGTCGGGGAGACGCCCTATGATCGCGTCGAGATGTTCTGGCCGCTACCTCTCTGCAAAAACGGGGTGGAGATTATCGATTCTCCAGGGATCAACGAGGACACGTCCCGGGAAAAGATTACAATCGACTATCTTGCGAAGGTCGATGCCGTCCTGTTCGTCATGACGAGTCTGCAACAGGCCAGCAAGAGTGAACTCGACTTTGTTAACTACAACATACGCCCCTGTGGTCACGAGGACGTTTTTTTCATCTTCAACCGCTTCGACCAGCTAAATGGTGAGAGGGACCAGCAGCGCGTCGTCGCCTACGGTCGAGAGAAACTTGCGTCTCTGACAAACCTTGGCGAGCAAGGGATCTTTTTCCTGTCCGCTTGGCAGGCCCTCGAAGGCCGAGTCAACAATGACGCGGCACTAGTCGAACGGTCTCGGATCAATCCGCTGGAGCGTTCGCTAACCGAGTTCCTCGTCAACCAAAGAGGAAAAATAAAGCTGCTCCAGCCGACGCGCGAACTCAACTTCGCGCTGCGATCCCTTCGCGCCGATGTCATTCCCGGCCAGAGGGCGTTACTCGCAACAACCCTCGACGATGTGGAGAAAAAAACGCGTGAAATCGAGCCAAAGCTCGTGCTGGCGCGGCGCTCGAAAGAGCAGCTAGTTCAGCAGATGCGCAATCATTTCGCGCTCTTGATCCGTGACGTCCAAGACGAGGCGCGGCCTTTTCTGACGGAACTGGCCGATTTGATTCCGGGTCTTGTGGAGAGTATGGAAACGGAGAGTAAGATTCACCTCATTGGCTTCAAACACAAAGAAGAGGCCGAGGCTGTCGTACACGAAGTTCTCGAAAAACTAAACTCGCAGCTGGGCGGCAGATTCGCAGAATGGCAGAAGCAAACGCTCGATCCACTGTTTAAGAAAGGGATGGACGACCTGGCAGTTAGGATGAAGGGTTCCATCGAGCTCTTTTACGAGCAACTGGGTGATATTCAGGCCGATTTTACCGGTGGCGAGAAGATCGAGCTTCCCAAAGGGACACAGGCTTCGGGCGTTGAGCGTTTTCTGGCGTCCGTCACCGGACTCCTCGTAGGCGATGTGTTTTCGGCCTTTCACGGCGCAAACTTCGGGTGGGGTGGACTGCTAGCCTCCATCGCAGTGCAGATCACCCTTATAAGTGGAATGATAGTGTTGGGGATTGCTAATCCGATTGCTTGGTTGGCGGTCTTGGCCAGCGGTGGCTGCATTACGGCTCTGATCAGAACCGGCTCCATAACTGCCAAGCTCAAGAGCAAGCTTGCTAAAGATATAGGCGCAGGGTTCAAGAGCTCCATTCCCGAAACAATCGGGAAGATAACTAATAAGATCACTGAGCTGACAAACAAGATCATAGCCGCGGCAGAAAAAACTCTCGATCGCGAGATTCAAAGCATCGACGACCAACTCCGAGCCGCACTCGACATCAAACGGGCTGGCGAGGAGAGCGTTCGCGAAAAACAAGCGTTGCTGACCAGGGCTGAGGCCGAAATCAACGCCGTTGATGCCCAACTCAAGGAACTAATCCTCGATTTGGCCGAAACGTCGAGGTGAACCGATGGACAGCCCATGCGGGCGCACATTTCACGGTGAGACGCCAGCGGTTGATGAATCTGATCGATCGCGCTGAAAAACTCTGCTCGGGCTTCCCACTGGTGGGTTGCCAAGAGGCGATCCATACCGTTTATGAACGGGTGCTGTCGTTGGGCATCAAGATGATCGTTGTCGGTGACTTCATGAGTGGGAAGCGCACTTGTCGTTTTCAATTAATTCGTAGACTGGCCACCGACGATTCTCCTCGGAGTCTACGATTTAATTGAAAAGGGTTTTTTCAGTTAAATCGTGGACTTTTAATTGTGCAGCCCGAGGAGAACCATCCTGGGCCGCTGAACGATTTAATTGCAAATGACACCAGGCGAAAAACAATTCCGCACGGTAATAAGCCAACCCGCTTTTTCCAGCCATTATGTCAGAGCTCGCAGAACGCTATCCGCAAGTGATCAATGCCGGTTGAAAAGTTTATATGCCTGAAATCAAAGTGTAGGCGTCGAATTAAAACCAGCCATTTTTTTCGATTAAACCGGTTGGAGATGTTTGGCAAGGAGCGATTTAACATTTTTCAGAGCCACTCCTCTAACAATAGGCACAAGTCACGAATTGATTAGCGAATCTTGGCGTATCTGCGCGGGCCTACTAGGACGGTGCTCTTTAACAACCATTCGAAACGGGGATGGTCCTGCGGTCAGGCCACGACGCACCGGCCGAACAGAACGGCTATCGGCCAGCGCAAGCTCAAAGTTGGACAAGATACCGCTGATCACCAATTTCATCTCAAATTGGGCGAAGGCCATGCCAATGCAACGCCGGACACCCCCACCAAACGGCAAATACTCAAAAGGCGAATAGCGGCGTTCCAAAAACCGTTCGGGCCTAAATTCATCCGGATCTGGGTAGACGTCCGTGCGGTGATGAGCCAGATAGATGCAGCCGACGACTACGGTACCAGGTTCAAGTGAGAAACCCATCAGTTCAACACGCGATTTCGTGACCCGCGAAAATGTGAGCATCCCGACCGGGTATATTCGTAACGTTTCACAACAAACGGCGTTGAGATACGGGAGTCGAAATAGAACGCTTGGGTCTAGGGAACCGTCGAGTGCCCGAAGTTCCTTCAACAGTTGCTCACGCACGGTCGGAAATTTGTGAATCCAGTACAACGCCCAAGTGAGAGCCGTGGCAGTCGTTTCATGACCGACCAGTAAGAGGGTCATCAACTCGTCGCGCAACTCCGCATCCGTCAGGGCCTCGCCGGCTTCGTCACGGGCAGACATGAGCAGAGTCAGGATATCGTTCCGGGAGGCGTCTGGATGGCTGCGACGCTCGGCAATTTCATCGTAAATGAGCTGGTCGATCTGTTGTCGGACACGGACGAAGCTACCCCATGGACTCAGTGGCCCAAAATCCTGACGGAGCATCGGAAAATACAGGAGGCTAACACTTAATGGTTTACTCATTCGATCGAGCATCGCTCCCAGAAGCCTCTCAAGGCGCTGATAGCGGGCGCCCTCGTTTAAACCAAAGACTGCCCGCAGGATCACGCGCATGGAAATCCTTTGCATGGACGGTCGCACGGAGAAGGTTTTTCGACCGACCCACTGGCTCATCACCTCCTCAGTGATATTTAGAATGAGTTGTCCGTAAGAACGCATCCGTTCTCCATGAAAGGGGGGCATCAACAATTGACGCATGCGCCGATGGCGATCACCACTCAATCCAATCACAGATTGCGATCCTAAGAAAGGTTCGAATAGCGCGTTTAGCTCACCAGGGGAATCGAAGAGCTCCGAATCGTCGCTTGTCAAAATGACCTGTATGGCTTGGGGATTGCTGAAGAAGACGACGGGAGATAATTTCTCGCCGATGTTCGCCGTGAAGGGGTCGCCATAGCGATCGCTGCAGCCCCGCATAAACGGAAATGGCATTGTAATCCAGTGTAGCATTTGCCAGATGCTGGGAGATTTTGGCCCGTCGGGTAGCGACATAAGGTTGTTTCCTGCTTTAGATTTGATCTTCTTGGCACGGAATGGTTGAAACGGCAACCTAACAAGCAGTTAACCGGACAAGAAGAAGCGCATTATAATTCCAAAAGTCACACTCAAACCCTATCTGTCTTCACTGCTTCGTTACTTTCGCCTAGAAACTTCTCCGTTTTCCGTCATCCCCACAGTTGAGCAAAAAAGCCCCGGCGACCAACAGGTGCGGATGCTGAGATGCTTACCTTATTAGGATGCATCCGCTAGCACGTCCTCCGCGGCGTCAGCCCCCTGCTGCCCCCTCCTCGTGCTGATATTCCTCCGAAAACAGGCGCTCCTTGGGGTCACTCCTCCGTTTGTAAAAAATTGTACGCTAAGGGTCAAAGTCGGTTGGAAGCGGTTGGCTCCGAAGTGGACGCAGCTTGCGATTTCGGAGGCCTCCGTCGCGTCGCCAATGATAATCTCCGGTCAGGTTGATGTGTTCCCACTTCAGTGGGGAGAGGTGCGCAAGTAGTTGCTGGTCAAAAGCATAGCTGCGTTCCTGCAGTGCTTTGATGGCACGTTCAAGATACACGGTGTTCCAAAGTGCGATCGCGGCGACAACCAGGTTTAAGCCGCTGGCCCGATGTTGCTGGTTTTCGTATGTGCGGTCGCGCAGTTCCCCCAACCGGTTAAAGAACACCGCCCTAGCCAGCGCGTTGCGAGCCTCCCCTTTGTTCAGACCAGCATGAATGCGCTTTCGCAATTCGATGTTCTGGATGAACTCCAGCAAAAATAATGTGCGTTCCAGTTTCCCGATTTCTCGTAAGGCCAAAGCGAGTGCGTTCTGACGTGGGTAGGCACCCAGCTTGCGCAGCATGAGCGAGGCGGTGGCGGTGCCCTGTTGGATGGATGAGGCCAGCCGCAAGACTTCATCCCAATGTGCAGTAATTTGCTTGGTGGAAATGACGCCGCCGACGAGTTTTTCCAACATCGGAGAACGGGAGGGCTTTTCCACGCTAAAGAGCCGAGTCTCACCAACGTGCCGAATGCGAGGAGCAAAACGGAATCCCAGCAGATGGCAGAGCGCAAACACATGATCGGTGAACCCAGCGGTATCGGTATAGTGCTCCTCGATCTGGAGTTCCGACTCATGGTAAAGCAGTCCGTCGAGGACGTGGGTCGCATCTCGCACTGTGGCGTTGATCAGTTTAGTGTAAAAGGGTGCGTATTGATCCGAGATGTGGGTGTAGAAGTCACGCTGGGATCGGTCCGATAACGAGCATTAACCTGCCCTCGAGCATCACCTCGACCCCCGGTACGGAATCGTTGACCGTCGGATGAAGAGGTGCTGCCAGCACCCCAGTGTCCAGCAAACTTGATCTGGTGGTGATGGTTCACAATCTCGGCGAGCGCCTTGGTGTAGGTTTCCTCGCGAATATGCCAGGTGGCAATCCGGCTGAGCACGGAGGCCGATATACCTGGACAGGCTTCCGCCATGCGGGTAATTCCAAGGTTGATGCCGTCAGCGAGGATTGCGCTTAGCAGCAACGCTCGGTCTGAGACGACCTCTCCGTTGTGCAGGTGAGTAAAGTGGCCCGTGAAGTTGGTCCATTGGTCAACTTCAATTAATAGATCGGTGATCTTGATGCGCGGCAGCGTCGCATAAGCCTGTCGCGTAAGTTGCTCCAGTTCCTCCCGCTCCTGGTCATCCGGTGGGATGATTTTCAGTACGCCCTCGACGATTGAAGCTTCAGGTAACTCACCCGCTTTTAGCCAATCGATCCACACGCAACAATTCGACATCCAGCTGCTCACTGCGCTGTTGGAGATACGTGCTGCAATCGGCATCGACCGCCAGGCCGGAGAGTTTTATCGCCCGATAAACCTCAGGCGGCAGCAGGTATTCCTCGAAATCTTTGTAACGGCGGCTGCCGACAACCCAAAGATCTCCGGCCCGAAGTGATTTGCCCAACTCCGAGAGCACGCATGTTTCGTAAAAACGCCGATCGATTCCCTCGCTTGTGAAGACGTGCTTTTGCCAGCGTGGCCGGATAAATCCGCTGGGAGCATTGTCCGGAACACGCCTCGCGTTTTTGAAATTGAGTTCACGGAGCAGTGCAACTGCCTGAAGCAGTTCTTCGGTTGCCGAAGTCGATTGAAACTCGAACGCCTCCAGTAGTTGCGGCGCGTAACGGCGCAGTTGTGGATAGCTCTGGGTGACGAGCGCCAAATGATCAAATTCTTCGGGGCGTGCAAGCTTTGCCGCTTCAACAACGCTGGTCTCGAACGCCTCCCAAGTCATGAGCTTCTCGATTTCGGAAAACGGATCAGCCGCGCTCTGCTTTGCCTCGATCAACGCCTGACCGACAAGCGCGTAGAGTCGCACCTTGTCATTGATTGCTTTGCCCTGCTCCTGGAAACTGGCGAGGTGTTTACGTTGGGCCTTATTAAAAAGCTTGCCGAGAAAGCGTTCGTGCATCTCCAGCGTCTCGTCGATGAGTATCGTGGCCGTGTCGAGGACAGTGGCAACCAGCGTAGCGTAACGACGCTCCAGACTGAAGGAGCGCAGATGGGCCGCATCGGTTCCGGCACCCTCTCGGGCGATCTGGACCAAGCGGTTTTGGTGAATCCGTCGCGCCCACTCAATTGGAATGTGAAGTTGCCGGATAAACGTCAACCGTTCGATGCAGACCCCAGGGTTATCAATTTAAATTTTTTAAGGCTTTTCACCCCGGGGGATGCTGCCGGTTGAAGTCGGTCAATTCGGCGATTGCTTTGACGGTTGCGTCTTTGAGGCGTTGGGTTTCGTCTGGGTGCATTTGGTATTTGGTTGCCAGCTCGAGGTAGCCTTGGATGTGGCGGAGGAGACTTTCGAGGGCGTGTGTGTCAATTTCGGGTGTTTTGCTCATATGTTGGGGAATTTCGGCTCGGTGGATTGTATGTACCAACGTCACGCGTGGAATCCTTTCGGCCCGGGTTTGCTGGGATCACGTTTGATGGAGACAGTGGGGTGCTTGTCAAGAAACTGGATAAGGGCTACTACGGCAAAGCGATTCGGCGCGGAGCGGCCGGCTTCCCAGGCTTGAAGGGTGCGGAGACTAGAAGGAGAAGCTGAGTTGCTGTGGCCGGGCAGCGGCGTGGGTGTGCATTTCGGCGAGAAACCTCTGCCCGTTCAACCGGCATCGATTACGCCAGTTAAGCAGGCCTGCGGCAAGCTGTCGTTTGTTGCCTGACCTCCATATACCGGCTTCTTTGCACATGTCGCGGAGAGAATCACGGCGATAAGTATCGGCAAGTGGGACCGGATCATCAGTGAAGGGAGCGAGCTTGAAGCGGAGTTGACGATGCGCGAGGAGGCGGACGATAACGGACTGTTTAACGCCAGAAGAAGGACACGAGAATAGCTTTGTCAGAGCGTGAAGCTCAACGCGGGACAGCCTGGCCAACTCGTCCTCGTTCCAGCGTTGAGAATGGACATTGCGGACGAGCTCCTGAAACAAGTGCGTGACAGGTCTCATAGGAGTCCGGCCTGTTTAAAGGAGAAGAAAGGGTCGCGATCCCCTATGGGCTGGCCAACGATGATATGATCGATAAAACGCAGTTGGAGGATCTGGGCGGCTTCGTTGAGTCGTCTGGTCAGGCTGATGTCGGACTCGGAAGGCCCAGGATCGCCGGAGGGATGATTGTGTACCAGCACGAAGGCATAAGCAGAATGACAGATAACGGCTTTGAGGATTTCGCGTGGGTGCGCCAAGGACTCGTTGAGAGTGCCCACCGAAATTTGGACCTTCTTGAGCAATCGGAATCGAGTATCGAGGAGGGCAAGAGAAAGGACTTCGCGGTCCAATTGCTGCAATTCAGCGGCGAATAAATTGTAGATGCGTTCCGGGGAATCGATTGGATTGGCGGCTGCTTGTCTGGAAGCCGAAAGAGCGCCAAGGCGGAAAGCGCAAACCAAACGCATGGCTTTTTCCGGCCTGAGCACCGGGGTAAGCTGCGCAAGAGAAGCGCGTGAAAGAGCGGTTAGCGATCCGAAATCGAGAAGTAATCTCGTGGCTAACAGGTGGTCCCGTTCCCCGAGTAAAAGGGCCAATGTATCAAGTTCGGTGAGAGCGTCTGGGCCATGAGCGATGAGGCGATTGCGAGGGTCGAGATAAAGCGCTGCGGTTTCTTTGAGGAGCGCGTCATCAGCCGAGGAATCGTTTGGCTGACCAGAAAAAGGGAAGTGCTGTTGCATATTTTTTCTGGCGTGAGCGGGCCAAATGTCTTCGGCCCGCGGGCACGGCGGACCAGCGATCAGTCAAGGGCGAACCGGAATAAATGGAGGGGACCCCGAGCCTGTCGAGGGGGCGTAGGCCGTTTATGCCGGAAGCGCCCTTGACTGTTCGCGCGCCGTGGTAAGCGATCGATCAATCTCGGCCATTAGGCCGAGGACTTAGAGAAGGAGGGCGTTGCGGGGAGCTTAGGTCTCCGCACAGGAAAGAAGGGAGAGACAGAGTATCTGGCTCGACCGGGAAAACTCCGAGCGGCTGAGGTTCCCGGCCGCTGGGGTTTTCGCTTCAGATTGACGGAAATAGAGGTAAGACGGGGGCCAAAGCCAACGGAAAAGAACGTGCCTAGTTGTAGCGGCTTGATAACATCGATCGTATCTGGCCCAAATTATTTGAGAATAAGGAAGTCCTCAGGCCCAGATTAAATGAGAATCGGACCACATTATTTAAGAATAGCCCGAAAACATCCGCCCCGGCTCACATTACTGAGAATAGTTAATGCGTTATCCCCGCTGCCGAAGCCATCGAGCCATCAGTGGCACGCTTAACAGCCATTGGCCAGTCTCTTCCGTGACCAGCAATCGGCGACGTAGAGATCGCGCGATGGCTTCGTCATCGGGTGGCGGCTGAGTTTCACGGACGCGAAATTTGGAAAGATATACCCATTCACCAGGCATGTCGCTTTCGCGTCGCACCAGTTCGTGCAGAACGTTGTGACCGCTGACGATTGCTCGATCCAGGGCGCGCTCCAACAAGGGTGAAGTGACCTGTTTCCCAGCTTCATCGTTGAAAAGATCCACGACGGTCTCGGCGATCAACTGCACTAGGTGCGGCCAACCGCCTGCCTCGGCGTGGATGCGCTCGATTCCCCCTTCGCCCCAGAAGCCTGACTCAAAGCGAGGACGCGGACGGCCCGGATCATCGTCGCGCCAGAGCGATGAATGCTTGAGCGGCTCCGTCAACAAAAGCCGGGTCTCCTTATCCGAAAACAACGGCACTTCGATCGTTCGGGCGCTCACGAGGTAGGAGGTCCACGGTGCGTTGACCAACTCCGTGATCTCGTGACTGCCGGCAAAGATCCACGTTATGCGCCGATGTGATTGGATTGATTCGCGAAACGTCGCCAACAGGTCTTCCGAGAAGGCCCCCTGGCCGATCTTCTGGTCGATATTCTCATATTCATCCACGGATATAACCAGCCGCCGGTCGTGCCTTTCTAGGATCTGGTTGCACTCGGAGAGGAAAGCAAACAAATCCTTGAGGTCCTTCGGTGTCCGCACCGGCAGCCTCTCACCGAACACCTTCGAAACTTCGCGGACCAGATGGTCGGCCAGCA
>Ga0074044_10003862_pt1 | contig 12589 bp, 14 predicted proteins | sample BogForMeECP23OM1_FD_94443 | JGI IMG/M metagenome (GOLD analysis project Ga0074044, IMG submission 94443) | Bog forest soil microbial communities from Calvert Island, British Columbia, Canada - Bog Forest MetaG ECP23OM1 | ecosystem: Environmental > Terrestrial > Soil > Wetlands ...
TCCCTGCTTTCCGAGTCGGGCGCGCGCAAGAAAGCTGTCAGCGTGCTTGCCGATTTTCAGAAGCTTTTTCCCGGTTCGAATGTGGACCCAATCGAAGTTCACATTTACCGCCGAGGCCATCCTCTTTATATGTCCACGCCCAGCCTCTACACCAAAGTGCAACCCTTGGTGCGGGAACCGATGGATCGCGTGTTCTTCGCCAACACTGACTCGGAAGGTCCGGAATCCACGACCAGCAAGGCCATCATGGCAGCCCGACGAGCAGTCAAGGAGGCGGAGAGCCGGATGGCGGGCAAGGCTGCTTCCCATCCCAAAACTGTGTCAGGCTGACCTTTTTTCACAACTTCTGGTCACCACAGAGTCACAGAGTCACAGAGAAAATCCCCCGAGTTTTCTTCTCTGTGACTCTGTGTCTCTGTGGTGAACGCCCCGAAGCCATAGTAGAGTAATTACAGCGGTCATCGGGAAGGAAGTCTCATTTGAGTTCCAGCATTCGTAACATCGCCATTATTGCGCACGTCGACCATGGCAAGACCACGCTGGTTGACGCCATGCTGCAGCAGAGCGGCACCTTTCGTTCCAATGAGCACATTATTGAACGGGTGATGGACTCGAACGATCTGGAGCGCGAGCGCGGTATCACCATTCTGGCCAAGAACACGGCAATTTTCTACCACGACGTAAAGATCAACATTGTGGACACGCCCGGCCACAGCGATTTTGGGGGAGAAGTCGAGCGCGCCCTGAAGATGGTCGACGGCGTCATGCTGCTGGTCGATGCCAGTGAAGGCCCGTTGCCGCAAACCCGCTACGTTCTCAGCAAGGCGCTCGAAGGCCATCTGGCGCCCATTCTCGTGATCAACAAGATCGACCGCTCCGATGCCCGCCCACAGGAGGTGTTGAACGAGGTTTACGATCTCTTCATTGATCTCGATGCTAAAGAAGAGCAACTTGACTTTCCGGTTTTGTACACCAACGCCAAAGCTGGAACCGCCTCGCGAGACATAAAAGGCGGAGGCGTGAACTTGCAGCCTCTGTTTGAGACCATCGTCAAAACCATTCCCGTGCCCACGGGTGACGTGGCCGGGCCGCTGCAAATTCTGGTCGCGAACCTCGATTACAGCGATTATCTGGGACGACTGGCGATTGCGCGTGTGTTCAACGGAACCATGCACACCGGCGAAGACGTCGCTATCGCCAAGCTCGACGGGACATTGCACAAAACAAAAATCACAAAACTGTTTTCGTTCTCCGGACTGAAGCGAACCGACATCACCGAGACTACGCTTGGCGACATAATCGCAGTAGCTGGCGTTGAAGGCATCACCATCGGCGAGACCATCACCGACGCGGAGAACCCGGCGCCACTGCCGCACATCACGATTGATGAACCGACGATCGCCATGCTCTTCACGGTAAACACATCGCCGTTTGCCGGACGCGAGGGCACCTATGTGACTTCCCGAAATCTGCGGGAGCGTCTGCAAAAAGAACTGCTGACCAATGTTTCCTTGCGTCTTGAAGAAACCGACACCACGGATTCGTTTGTGGTCATGGGTCGAGGCGAGCTGCAGCTTTCGATTCTCATTGAGATGATGCGCCGTGAAGGCTACGAACTCATGGTAGGGAAGCCGGAGATTGTCACCAAGCGCATGGATGGCAAGCTCATGGAACCGGTCGAGAAGCTCACTGTGGACGTGCCCGAGGCCTTCGTCGGAGTAGTGATGGAACAACTGGGCGCGCGCAAAGGCGAAGTGCTCAACATGCACAATCATGGGTATGGACGGGTGCGGATCGTATTCCGCGTTCCCAGCCGTGGCTTGATCGGTCTGCGCAGCCAGGTGCTCACGGACACGCGCGGCACCATCGTAATGAATTCTTTGTTTGATGGATACATGGAATGGCAAGGCGAGATTCCGCATCGGCTGACCGGTGCGCTGGTGTCTGATCGCGCGGGAGTGACTACGCCCTACTCCCTATACAACCTGCAGGAGCGCGGCGAACTGTTTGTTGGCCCGACAATCGACGTTTATGAGGGCATGATTGTTGGCGAGAATGCTAAGGATAACGATCTCGACGTGAATGTGGTCCGCGAAAAAAAGCTGACCAACATGCGCTCTTCTACTTCTGACATTGCGGTGCGCCTGGTGCCATTTCGAAATCTGAATCTGGAGCAGGCGATTGAATTCATCGCCGATGACGAATTTGTCGAAGTCACTCCCAAGTCGTTGCGGCTGCGCAAGAAAGTGTTGCAGGCCGGCAAGCGCAAGAGAAGTTCGATGGCGATGGCGGAAGAAGAGCGCTGATGGCACGGAGCCGCAAACCAAGTCCGAAGACAGATACCAACTTCAAAATGCACCTCGTGCCCTGCAGTTGCGGCACGACCTTCGCGGTTTCTGAAAACTATGATCGGCAAGGTACGGCGTTGGAACGCTATCTGAAATGTCCGAACTGCGGTAAACGTCACGATCCCAAGAACCGTCTTCTGCAACTCGGCTTTCAGCGCGACGGCTATTGGAAGGTGGATGGATGTTAGGAGTCAAATCTTGTCATCTTGAGCGCAGTATGTTTCGTGCGTTAGCACGGAACATACGGAGTCGAAAGATCCCCACATAGCGTGTACTTTCGCAGACCTCGCAAGGTGTTCTCACCATGAAGCCTCCGCCGCTGCATAGCGAGAATGCCCTGACGCATTGATAGTACGATCCGCACCCAGGGATTCTTCGACTCCGCTCAGAATGACAAAGCTATGGAGGATCACTTGACAACTGAATCCCGCGCACATCTTCGGCCCACGCGAGTTGCAGTAGTCGGCGCCGGCAGCGTCGGCGCGACCTTTGCCTACGCTTTGTTGCTTAGCGGGCTTGCAGCTGAGATTGTCCTGATCGATGCCAATCACGCCAAGGCTGAAGGCGAGGCTATGGATCTGAATCACACGGTGCCGTTCGCGTATCCGACGCGAGTGTGGGCCGGCGATTACGCCGATTGTGCAGGCGCGGCGGTTACCGTGCTGGCGGCGGGTGGCAACCAGAAACCGGGGGAGACTCGGATCGATTTAATCAAGAAAAATGCCAAGATCTGGCGCCACATCGTCCCCGAAGTGGCCAAGCACAATCCCGAGGGCATCCTGCTGGTCGCAACCAATCCGGTCGACGTGCTTACCTACGCTGCGGGAAAACTCTCGGGGCTGCCTTGGGAACGCGTGATCGGCTCCGGGACGATTCTGGACACGTCGCGCTTCCGTTATCTGCTCAGCCAGCATTTCGGCGTCGATGCGCGCAGCGTGCACGCTTACATTATTGGTGAGCACGGCGACAGCGAGGTGCCGGTGTGGTCGTCGGCCAACATTGCGGGCATGCGCTTGCCGCAGTTCTGCAAAGCTCAGGGCATCCCCGACGACCGGCAGGCGATGGAAAATATTTTCCTGCAGACGCGCGATGCCGCGTATCAAATTATCGAGCGCAAAGGTGCAACCTACTACGCCGTGGCTGCCGGACTCATGCGCATTACCCAGGCCATTCTGCGCGACCAGAATACCGTGCTCTCCATTTCAAGTTTGATTCATGACTACCATGGGCTAACGGATGTCTGCTTCAGCCTGCCTACGGTAATTGACCGCGGCGGCGTTGAGCAAGTTCTGCATCTTGAATTAGACAGAGAGGAAATTGAGAAGCTTCACCACTCGGCGGCGCTTCTGAAGGCCACGATCAAGAGCTTGAACCTGGATTGAATTCGCCCAGAATTCTCCTCGGACCACTACGCCACAATCTGTATTCCCGCAGAATTTCGTCCCGAAAATAGCGAACCTGCTATACTTCCTGCGCATTTGACTGTTCGTCAACTTTGGCTTTCGGCTTGGCCAACCAGCCTCCCAGTTGCGCCGAAGTCGCCCACGCTCAAATAGCTCAATCAGAGGCAACTCGCTTGAAGAACATTTTTGTTGGGAACCTCGACTTCAACACTTCGGAAGACGAACTGCGCAAGCTTTTCGAGGTGCACGGACAGGTGGACCGGGTCAGCATCATGACCGACCGGGATACCGGGCGCTCTCGCGGTTTTGGCTTCGTGGAAATGACCAGTGCGGAAGATGGAGAGAAAGCCATCGCGGCATTGAATGGGACGCAGATTGGTGGACGCACATTGAACGTGAATGAAGCGCGCCCTAAAGTCGAACGCGGTGGTGGCGGCGGCCGGGATCGCGGCGGTCGCGGCGGCGGTGGTGGCGGCGGGCGGAATCGCTATTAGATTCTCTTTCCGCTGTTAATCGAACTTTTTGTTGCAGTATTGTGGCTCAGCAGTTAGTGCCTTGAGCCTGACGCCGACTTTCGATCACCAATTGATAGGGTAAAGCTCCGCATGTACACTGGAATTCTGGCGCGCCCGTAGCTCAGCTGGATAGAGCGGCAGCCTCCGGAGCTGTAGGTCGGGAGTTCGAATCTCTCCGGGCGCACCATTTTTCAATCACTTCCAGGACCCCACTCCAGGACCGTGTTCAGAATGTGATCAATTGGAAGCCTTCCAGCTCGCGGTCCCGTCACTGTGTCCCCCCCTTGGCTGGCATCTGCGCCAGGTCCACCGCCGGCGCCGCCGGACCTGTCATCTGGTCGTACATGCTGTCGGTCATGGTGTAAACCGCATCCGGGATTTCTTTGCAATACTCCATGAGCGTGGTGTCCGGCCGCGTGTGCCGCAACTGCTTCTGCACGTCCTTCAGCGTTCCGATTCCTTTGCCGTAGGCCCTGGATGTGAGCTGTAACCGTGTAAGGATTGGTCGGGCTTTGGAAGCTGTACGGGCTACCGGACAAACCGAAGCTGTTGTTGATACTGTTCGGAGAGAAAGGACTGCCGTGTGTTGTTTGACGTTGAATCTCCTGCGAACGAATTCGCACTGTAGCGTCCAAGATAGGTGCCATCGTCGGCCGTAATCGTCGGGGCCTCAGTGGCGTAGGGATTCGTCACGCTATGCATACTGTATGGGCTTCCATAGTTCCCATATGGATTATTGATGCTATCGGGCGAATACCGACTTCCACAACGTCCGTAAACATTCGAGGTGGAATTGTGATCATACTGGTTTGCGCTCAATCTGCAGCCCGCAATCGACTGAGCCGATGCAGCCACGGTCAATGGGTAAGTGTAAGAGCAAACACACGGTTGACCGATTGAATCCGCAGCAAGGCCGACTTCGCCGACGCTTGACCATTACTTTCTCAGGCGGTCAGTCTTCGTTCCTTCGTCCAGGGACGGATTACCGCCCGTTAGCCCGTCAACCGGGAGCAGCCGCGATCACTTCTCATTAGCCGACTTGAAATGAAGCCGCGCTGCGGCGGACGCATTCCTGTGTCGCCGAGCCGACGGTGGAGGTGATTTGAGCTAGTTTGCGGCGCAGAGGAGGAACTCTCTGTGACCCATCCACACCGTTGAACACTATGTCACCGTCAGCCCGATGAGCTTGGCCCGGAGCACGACTGTGCGCGCGGGACGCGGTTACCAACTACTCGACCGGCGTCCAGTTCTGGTCCGGGTTGTACTCCTGAATGGAAGCCGCCAACGTAGCGGTGTCAGGACCCAGATCCCGCTCGTAAACGATGGCATCGCGGCTGGCTATGAATGTCATCAATCCGGTTTGGGCGTACTGCACAGGCGTTGCAAGAATGGCAAAGCCGCCGGTCATTTTCCCATTTACGACGTAACTCTTGGCTCCGCTGGGGGCTTCGTCGCCCTGAGCAGTAAGGATGCGCAGGGTATAGCCGTCGATCACAAAAGGCTCTTGCGGAGGATTCGAACCCAATGTGGACTTTGGAAATTCACTGAAGCTCCCGAGTGGGCTAGCGTCCTGCGTGTCGGATGCTGGCCAATACAGCCCATTCTGCTTACCTGACGTGCTTATGATGCGCTGCGCGTATTCTGGCGACGCGCCTAGGCTGGCAAAGTAGATCTCTTGGGCGTTGGCGATGGCAGCGCAGGCGTCGATCGCGAGCAGTTCGTTTCGCCCGATGTCACGCGCTCTGACTTCCTGGGCTCCGGCGACCGCATCGAAGTACCACTGGCCCGACGAATTTTTCGCGAGGGGCACCGGGAAGGCGAAGTTGTCCGCTCCGACATAGAGCACGCGACTGCCATCCGTCATGCCGACCCAACGATTCATCTTCCCGTACTTGGAGGCGAAGGCTTCCATGGCCGGCTTGTCTGCTTCTTCATCTCCTGTACCCAAGAGAGTTTTTGTTTCCATGCCCAGAATGTGGGCTAAGGTTTCTTCATCGGCAGTCTTTGCCGCCTTGGCCAGCGTAGTGCCTGCTTCGGCCGGCGACTGAAAGGTCATCTGGGGTTCTTGGGCTAACGGTGAATTCTTGGTTCCGAGCTTTACAACCAGGATGGCGATGGCGGCGAGCGCCAGCACTCCGACGAAAGCGACTTGCTTCCAATTCGCGGTTTTGTTCGCATTCGATTCCATTTTCAATCTCCTTTAAAGGTTTTGATCTTTATGAGTCTCACTAGGGATATTTGCTTCTCGGCTAACGACGACGCCCGCCGCCGAAAGACCGATGTTCCATGGGTGTGCGCTCGCTGGCCATGCGTTGCGGACGGCGCCCAGCCATGCTGCCCCAGCCCCGATTGCTTTCGGCGCGGTTGGCCGCACCGTCTCCGCTGAAACGAGAACGGTTTTGTTCGGCGCCAGCGAGGCGGTTGTTGTTACGGTTTTGAGCGAGGAGTTGATTCCCGGCGTTGGGTCTCGCTCCCGCCGCGTTCTGGGTCATGCCGGCGGACGGATTTTGCACGCCGCCATTCCCGCCGATCAAGCCATGATTGCCGTTGTTTCCGCCATTTGGCATATTTGCTGGACCCGTGCCAGGAACGTCAGGGTGCCAGCCGCCATCGCGACCGAAATAGCCATTCGGGTGATAGGCGCCGTTAGGACCATAGTGCGTATCTTCGCCCGGCTTGTAGTTACCGTCCGGGTGAAAGGTGCCGTTGGCGCCATACCAGGCATGGTTTTGCGATCCGGCCGCTCCTCCTCCCCACGCGTGATAGCCGTTGTAATTCCTGTTGTTCCAAACATGGTTGTTGATATAGGTGGTGTGGTTGTAGATGATGGTTGTACCGCCGCCGCCACCCCAGTTCACATTCCAGGCATGCCAGCCCCAGCCGAAGCCTCCGCCCCACCCGCCGCCGACGAACGTGGCTCCGATGCTGATGCCAGATCCAAAGTAGAGACCAACTGCAGCTACAGGCAGCGGCGGAGGCACGTAAAGCGGCACCACCACGGGGGCGCCGTAAACCACCGTCGGGTTGTATTGCGGAACGTAAACGACCTGCGGATTCGCAGGTTGAATCACAATGGTGCTCGGCGCCGGCTGAATGACCATGATCTGCGAATTGGACTGCAAGGTCCCCGCTGCCTGTGCGCGGGCACGCATCGTTTGTACCGCTGCCATCACATCTGCCTGCTGATTGGCGAATGCCTGCCCGAGGCTCGAGGTCCACGAGAGGTTATGCGCCATGTTGCTCAGCACGGAGGGAAACTGCGTCAAAGCCTTGACACTGGGATCCCAAGATTGCTGATCGACAGCCTGCGCGAGCGCCGTGCCAGTCAGATTCTTGTTTTGTGCCAGCCAGTCGTCGGCGTATGCGACCTGGTCGGGATTCGCAGAAGCTGCGAGCACCTGTGCCACCAGCGCGTCCGGGTACAAAGCGATCGGAGCAACCAGGGCCTGGAGTTGATCCGTCGAGAGCGGTGCAGGTGTTGGTGCGGACCCGCCAGGCGCAGCGTAGCTCGGCGCCGCCTGCGGAGCAGGTTGAGGTATGGGTGCGGGAGCCGGCGCTGGAGGTATCAGTACCGGCTGAGATGCATAAACGGCTCCAGTGGCCGGCGGAGCTGGCACGGCAACCGTGGCGGGGCGCACCGCTTGCCATGGCGCATGTCTGCCGTGAATTCCGTAGCGCCATGCCCGGAACTTCGACGGGTTCACTGAATGTGAGTTTGGTTGCCTTGTTCCACTCATCTGCTTTAGCGCTGGTTGAGACCAATACTGCGCTAAGCATGACGAGGCAGATCATGATAGCTTGCACTTTATTCGATTTCATTTTTCATCTCCTTCAGATGTGTATTCGATTTGGGAAATCCCCATGACAGTGAGCCTTAATGCAACGTGAGCGCCAAATCGAAACCGATTCAAAACAGGGAGCTTACTGGTGCTTCGAGTTTGCTATTCTCTCGGGAATTCACGAATTTTCAAGAAATCGAAGATCGGAGAATTTGTGCCGGTACGTTAACGCCGCGCTGGCGGTCGCTAATTACATAATTTTCAATGCAGAATCAGTCCTTTTGCTTGTGGCGCTTCATCCTAAGCGAAAACAACACACCCATAGCGCCATCCGTGTCGCGTGTTTTCAGTTAGTTGCGGCTGAAAGTTTCGCTGTCACGGCAGAGGTCAAGACGCTGGCGGATTAGTAATGATAAAAGCGCTTGTGGTGATTGAAAGGCCGACTCCTGGATGGTCGGCAAACAAGAAGCTATGCGGTTGTTGTCGCAAAACCACCTTCACTCCATACCCCCGTCGCTTGGGTTCATGAATGCTGGGCGGCCCACACAGCGGGAGCAAGGTCTGGAAGGCACCTGATCGGGAGATCGGCAAGCCCGGGGAGAATCGTGGAAAAGTAATTGCGCACCGGGACTTTCAGCCGACGGCAGCTTTCCACGACCGAGAGAATCGCCGCGACCTTCGGTCCCGCGTATGGGCTGCCTATGTGTATCCAATTCTTCCGACCCAGAGCCACGGGACGCATCGAATTCTCCGCAAGGTTGTTGCTCAGCTCAAGCTCCGATATTCCAAGAATCGTGTAAGTTTTCTCCAAAGAGTGAGTGCGTAGTGGCAGGCCTTGCTGACTGCACTGGCGGGCAAGGCGGTGGACTGCGCCGCTTCAATCCTGCCACGGCTCTCATCCAGTAGAGGCTTAGCCCGTTCCTGACGCCTGAAATCGCGCGCCGCAACGCTCAGCGCTTTGCGGCGAGCTTCCGCGTCGACGGCAAACAGTTCGTCCATCTGCGCCACAATCGGATTTGCAACCGGGTCTCGTGGATTCAGTTGCACCGCCTCGACAAACTGTCTTCTAGCATGAGCCCAACAAGCAGCATGCACCATTCTCGGCCCGCCGATCTGCTCATACGCCTCATACCCGTCAGTTTGGAGAATCCCTTCGAACTGTCCGAGGAACCGCTTCGGTCCATCACGTCCACGACCCAAGCGGAAATCGAACACCACGCTTCCTCCTGCAACGAGCGGAAGTGAATGCGTCCCACGGTGCGGGCTGGTCAGGAGCGCGGTGCCGGGCGAGGATCGCGGGCTGGCTGAGGGTGAAGGTCAGGGTGCGGTTCGCGATCACACAGCCGGGTGGCGGTCTGGATCTGTCCGCTGGATCGTACCCGCAAAAACCCGGAGCTGAACCGCGAGTATAAGCAGCAAACATGCGGCTCGGAGCCACACTGCGGTTGACTTTGGTTTGTTTTTGGGGCAGGTCAACCGCAGGTCAACGGTACCGGCTTCAGCCGGCATGGAAACGAGCGAAAGCAGCAGGAAACATGCGGCTAGGAAGCGCATCGCGGGTTGTCTTTGGTTGGTTTTGGGGCCAGGGATACCGCCAGGCTACCGCTAGACAACCGCACTTTGGACAGCTCTGCGGTGGCGTGGTATCCGAAGTCCGGGCACTCGGGAAAGGTAAGAAGTGGTCCGGTTTCGCCGCCGAGTACCTACCCATTCAGGCACACTCTTCAACAAGACCTGCCCCATGACAGATCGCATGTCTGTCATCCGCCAGTTGGTCCCGAAGGAATCATGTAACCAGGCGGAAGCCAATCCCGTATTGCCGGTTCACGGTATTGGTATGATGCATACAAACCGCTCGGACTATCTTCGAACTTGACGCGCAAGTGGCGGCGAATGATTTTAATTGGGTTAGATTTCTAATCATTGGAGTGGCTATGAACGGATTCTGGGAACGAGTAGCTTTTGCCTTTCGGTGTTTCTTTTCAATCCTCTTCCACGCTGATATTGCCAACGACATCGCACAGAAGCTGGTCAAGCCTGCCGGTCCGGTTCCGCAAGCCGCGACAATTCCTGCACCTTCCGTTTCTCGTCTGAAGGAAGTTGAACGGCCAACCTCGGAAGCGTCCGATCGCGCGGTGCAGATGCTGGCGCTGCTGCAACGCGATGGGCGGCTCATCGACTTCTTGGCGGAGAACATTTCCGGCTATCCCGACGCGCAGATTGGGGCCGCTGTCCGCACCGTCCACGACACTTGCCGACAGGTGCTCGACCAATATGTAAAGCTGGAGCCAATTCTCAACTCCGAAGAGGATCAACCGGTGACGGTGCCGGCGGGTTTTGACCCGGCCGCCATCAAATTGATCGGCAATTTAGCGGGAGAACCGCCGGTTCGCGGTGTGTTACGACACAAAGGCTGGCGCGTGAAGGAAGTGAATCTTCCCCCGTTGCCGCAAGGCGCCGGCCGGATGGTGGTTGCGCTGGCTGAGGTCGAACTTTCATAACGGTTGATCCACATCTGCCTAGTAGCTGTTGAGTTTTGAAGAGGAGATTTCATTGGCGGACAAATACATCGTTGGCATTGATCTAGGAACGACAAATTCGGCGCTGGCGCACTGCGACGCCAGTGCTGCCGAAGAGGAAAGCCGCATTGAGGTCCACAGCATTCCGCAACTGGTGAATCCTAATGAAGTGGCGGAACGTACGTTGCTGCCGTCGTATCTATACATTCCGGGGGAATTTGATTTTCCCCAGGGCAGCCTCGCCTTGCCGTGGGAACCGGAGCCGAAGTTCGTGATCGGCGAACTGGCGCGCAAACGCGGCGCGGAGAGTCCAAACCGCTTGGTCGCCTCGGCTAAATCCTGGCTCGCCTACGCTGGTGTGGACCGCACTGCGGCAATCTTGCCCTGGCAAGCGCCCGACGAGGTCCCGAAGCTATCGCCCGTCGAAGCGTCGTCTCAGTTCTTGCAGTACTTGCGCACCGTGTGGGAGGGCGAGGCAGGACAGCAAGGAAAACTCGCTTTTGCGGAACAGGACGTGCTCCTTACTGTGCCCGCTTCGTTCGACGAAGAAGCACGGGAATTGACCAGGCGCGCCGCTGAACAGGCTGGTTATCCGCACGTCACATTGCTGGAAGAGCCACAAGCAGCCTTTTACGCGTGGCTTGAAAGCCAGGGTGATGGCTGGCGCCGCCGCATCAAGGTCGGCGACCTCGTTCTGGTGTGCGACGTCGGCGGCGGCACCACCGATTTCAGCCTCATCATGGTTTCCGAAGAGAACGGCGACCTGACCCTGAAACGCGTCGCTGTTGGCGACCACATCTTGCTGGGCGGCGACAACATGGACTTGGCGCTGGCGCGGGTTCTGCAGCAGCGCCTTGAGGCCTTAGGCAACCGCATCGATACCTGGCAGTTGCACGGCCTGTGGCATCAGTGCCGCATCGCGAAGGAAAAGCTGTTCGAATCGCCCAAGACGCAGAAGCGCCCAATCACGTTGCTGGGCAAGGGGACGAAACTCATCGGCGGCACCATCAAGACGGAACTGGCGCGCGAAGATCTCGACCAGATCCTGGTCGAAGGATTCTTCCCCAAGGTCGCGAGCGGCGAGTTACCCGCGCGGCAGCGCCGGGTTGGCTTTCAGGAGTTGGGCCTTCCCTACGCGGCCGATCCAGCCATCACCAAGCACCTCGCGCGGTTTCTGTCGGAACAACTTCGCAACAGTCCCGAGGCGGCGGGCATACGGCGCGGCGGGAGCGGACTGGCATGTCCCACGCTTATCCTGTTCAACGGCGGAGTGATGAAAGCGGCGGTGCTTCGCGACCGTGTAGTCGAGGTGCTGAACAGCTGGTTGCGGCAAGAAGGATTCGACGCACTCGGCGCACAGCAAATCCTCGAAGCTCCCGACTTGGAGCACGCCGTGGCGCGGGGCGCGGCCTATTACGGGAAGGCGCGGCGCGGGCGCGGCGTGCGTATCCGCAGTGGCGCCTCGCGCACGTACTACATCGGCATTGAAAGCGCCATGCCGGCGGTGCCCGGCATGGAAGCTCCGCTCAAGGCGCTCTGCGTCGTTCCCTTTGGCATGGAGGAGGGCACCGAAGCCACGATTTCTGGCCGAGAGTTTGGCCTGGTCGTCGGCGAACCAGCCGAGTTTCGTTTTCTGAGTTCCAGCGTCCGTAAGCAGGACCACGTCGGCAGCCTGCTGGAAGATTGGGGTGCGGATATCGAGGAACTCAGCCCGCTGGAGGTCACGCTCAAACTGGATGGCCAGCAGGGAACGGTGGTACCGGTGCGGATCGAGACTCGCGTCACCGAACTCGGCACCCTCGAGGTCTGGTGCGTATCTCGCGACGGCGCGCAGCGCTGGAAGCTGGAGCTGAACATTCGCGAAAAGGCCGGGAAGTGAGCTCGTCGGTGCCTTCTCGTTATCTGATCGGCATCGATCTGGGCACGACCAACTCAGTCGTCGCGTACATCGATACTCAGGAAGTCGCTGATGCTGGCGCTCAGATTCGCGTGTTTCCTATACCGCAGTTAGTGGCGCACGGGGAA
>Ga0074044_10003863_pt1 | contig 12588 bp, 10 predicted proteins | sample BogForMeECP23OM1_FD_94443 | JGI IMG/M metagenome (GOLD analysis project Ga0074044, IMG submission 94443) | Bog forest soil microbial communities from Calvert Island, British Columbia, Canada - Bog Forest MetaG ECP23OM1 | ecosystem: Environmental > Terrestrial > Soil > Wetlands ...
GACGACGTCCTTGACGTGGCCGAGGAAGAAGCCACCCGCGAGATCCAGAAGTTCGGCGGTCTGGAAGCACTCGACGAGCCGTACATGAGCACGCCGCTCCTGGAGATGATTCGCAAGCGGGCCACCTGGCTGGTGATCCTCTTCGTCGGTGAGATGCTCACCGCGACCGCGATGGGATACTTCGAGCACGAGATCTCCAGGGCCGTCGTCCTGGCCCTCTTCGTGCCACTCATTATCTCCAGCGGGGGCAACTCCGGATCGCAGGCCGCGACCCTCATCATCCGCGCCCTGGCGCTGGGTGAGGTCAAGCTGCGCGACTGGTGGCGCGTGATGCGCCGGGAGGTCCTCTCCGGGCTTCTCCTGGGATTCATTCTGGGCACGATCGGCTTCCTCCGGATCGCGCTCTGGAGCGCCTTCTCAAGCCTCTATGGAAAGCATTGGATGCTGGTCGGCCTGACCGTTTCCTGCTCGCTCCTGGGAATCGTGCTCTGGGGCACGATCACCGGCTCGATGCTCCCCTTCATCCTCAAGCGGCTGGGTATGGACCCCGCCACGTCCTCCGCGCCGTTCGTCGCAACATTGGTCGACGTGACCGGATTGATCATTTATTTTAGCGTTGCACTGGTCATCCTCCACGGTACCCTGCTCTGAATCTGTTTGCCACCCCTCGCCATCGCCGTCGCCATGCCGTCGGTACATCGGTTGGTACACCCGAAGGGGGGTGAAGATTCTGCTTGACGTTGCCCGTTGGGGCCTGTTCAATACTGGGGCATCGCCCGCCTGCAACTCGGGGCAAGTGACAGCGAATAAACAAACGGAGATACGACGATGGGCTAACCCGTGGTGCACTTCGAGATTTGTCGAAGGTCGTGGACCGGTTGCCCGACCTGCGGGTTTCCCACACCCTTCCCACATCGGCTGTCTCAGAGGGACCAAACGGGACCACCCCGAACCATCGGGAGTCCAGTCCAGAACGGTCCCAGGTGGCCCCATCAGGACATACAGATCGGTTTCAGCGCCTGGTCGCGGCAGCTACTCAACGAGGATTCGGAATTGATCACCGCAAAGGGTTGAAAACCAGGCCGGTGAGCAGCTTGGGGTAAAAATACGTGCTCTTGGGAGGCATGGTCTCGAGGCCGGAGGCGATGGCCTCGACGTGCTCCATCCGCGCGGGGGGAACAAGACACGCGAGGTCGCAGCCGTGCGCGGACAGGTCGTCAATGACCTCGCTGATCAAGTGGACGTAGCGGCAGGTCGGGGCCGAGCCTGAACCTGAGCCTGAGCCCTCGGCCAGCAAGTGATCGAGGACCAGTACGTGGAGCATGCTCACCCCCAGGGCTCTCCAGTCGGCGCTGTGGGTCGCGGCGAGCCGATCCATGGCTTCGTCCGAGCGCAGCCGCGCCAGGACCCAGACACCGTCTGCCGCGGTTCCGAAGCCAAGCAGGTCTTGTTCGCCACCATGAGCGATCGATTCCCAGGCCGCGCGGCAGCCCGCGGGACCAACGCCCGCTCGCTGGATCTCGAACTCGGGCGCCAGACGACGAGCAAGTTCCTCCGCGTTCAGGCCAGGAAAGCCCGAGACCAGGCGGTGGGTCGGCAGGATCAAGAGGCCGGGATCGCTCATGCCCACGAGCATCATCATGCAGAAGTTCGCCGGGTCGTCGCTACCGCCGATCTCTCCGGTCTGCGCCAGGAGGTCGCGGTATCTCAAGCCCGTCTCGTAGCGATGATGACCGTCGGCGATGAACACCGGTCGCGAGCTCATGAGGCCCTGAACGGCTGTCTGCGTGCCGGGGTCGGTCACCAGCCAGAGCCGGTTGATCACCCCCAGATGATCGGTTGCTTCCAGGGGTGTTCGATCGCGCAGACCTGCTTGCAGTAACCGCAGCACCTCGTGACTGGCGTCGGGGTAGAGCCCGAAGATCGGGCTCAGGTTGAAGCCCGAGGCCTGATAGAGCGCAAGCCGGTCGGCCTTGGGACCGGCCAGTGTTTGTTCGTGCGGGTAGATCCGGCCCTGGCCGAATGGCTCCAGCCGGACCCGGGCAAGAAATCCCTTGCGGGTGTGGGTCTGTCCCTCGATCTGGAACGTCTGCTCGTAGAGGTAAAGGGACGGATGGTCGTCGGTCCTCAGAACACCGTGGCGCAGCCACGAGCGCAGGAACCCCGCCGCCCTGGTGTAGCGGTTCTCCGTCTCAGAGTCACTCGTCTCGGCACGGTTCAACTCCAGCCGGATGGCGTTGTGGGGACTGGCCTGGTAAAGCCGCTCCTGGAGTGCCGCATCGATCACGTCGTAAGGAGGCGCCACCACATCGGCGAGGGCCCCGACCTGCGCGACATCATAGCGGACGCCTCGAAACGGTCTCACGTCAGGCATGGGGTCCATTGCTCCGTAATCATCAGTGGCTCGGAATAGTGGCGAGTGGCGAGTGGCGAGTGAATAGTGGGCAGTCAATGGCGGATGGCAGATGGCAGATGGCGGATGGCGGATGGCGGATGGCGGATGGCGGATGGCAAATGGCAAATGGCAGATGGCAGATGGCAGATGGCAGATGCCAAACGGCTCCCCGGTCTTCACTGGCCACTGGCCACTCTTCCCTGTTTCCACTCGCCACTCGCCACTATTCAATCAGGTGCCCATTTCCCAGCTCTGGAGGTACTTCTGCTGCTCGGTGGTCAACTTGTCGAGAGAGATGCCCATGGTTTGGAGCTTGAGCGAGGCGACGAACTCGTCCACGGCCTTGGGCACCTGGTAGACCTTGTGCTCGAGCTTGCTCGTGTGCTTGACGGACCACTCGGTCGCAAGTGCCTGAGCGGCGAAGCTCATGTCCATCACGCTGGCCGGGTGCCCATGAGCAGCGGCCAGATTGATCAGACGGCCCTCGCCCAGCACGTAGAGCCGATGGCCGTTCTTCAGGACGTATTCATCCACGAACTCGCGAACACCCTTGTTGACGCTCGCGGCAAGCTGGCCCAGCTCGTCGAGGGCAAGCTCGACGTTGAAGTGGCCTGAATTGCAGATCATGGCGCCATCTTTCATCGCCACGAAGTGCTCGCCGCGGATGACGTGGATATCACCTGTGACAGTGACGAAGATGTCGCCCAGGGGAGCGGCCTCGGCAATCGTCTTGACCTGGAAGCCGTCCATCGCGGCCTCGAGCGCGCGGATCGGATCGACCTCCGTGACGATCACGTGCGACCCCATGCCACGAGCCCGCAGCGCGACGCCCTTGCCACACCAGCCATAGCCGCAAACGACCATCTGGCGGCCGGCCAAAAGCGTGTCGGTCGCCCGGATGATTCCGTCGATCGTGCTCTGCCCGGTGCCGTAGCGGTTATCAAAGAAGTGCTTGGTCTGGGCGTCATTGACCGCGATCACCGGCAGCTTGAGAACCCCGTCCTTGTCCATGGCTCGCAACCGGATCACCCCGGTCGTCGTCTCCTCCATGCTGGCAACCACGTTGGCCACCAGGGCCTTGCGGTCGGCGGGACCGAGCTTGGACGCCCAGGCTCGGACCTCCGGATGAAGATCGTCGAGCCGGTCCAGCGCGATGAAGATCATGGCGCTGACCAGGTCGGCGCCGTCGTCCATGGTGACGTTCGGCAGATGCTGCAGCGCGGCGGTGATGTGCCGGTAATAGCTGTGCTCGTCCTCGCCCTTGATCGCGAAAACGGGGATGCCGTAGTCCTGCACCAGGCTGGCGGCGACGTCGTCCTGGGTTGACAGCGGGTTGGACGCGCAGAGCAACAGGTCCGCGCCTCCGGCCTGGAGGGTCCGGGCCAGGTTGGCCGTTTCGGCAGTCACGTGCAGGCAGGCCGACATCCTCATTCCGGCCAGCGGCTTTTCAGTCGCGAACCGCTCGCGGATGGCCCGCAAGACGGGCATGTCGCGTTCGGCCCACTCGATTCGCTGCCTGCCGGCGGCCGCCAGCGAAAAATCTTTCACGTCACCCTTGTGCGCTTTTGCTGTCACGGTTGCCAACTCGGGGTTCTCCTGAAAAGTTCCCAGGAATCTCACCAGACGCGCTTCTTGCGTGGGCAAAGAATGGCGCCGGCTTCACGTAATCGTCGTCTTCGTCATCGGGTTTGGGGGCCGCACGATCACTAGGTCGGAATCGCGGCGATCAGCGGACGGACAAGAGCAGTCGCAAGGTCTTGCGCCGTTCCCAGTCCATCCAGTCAAGCGGACCGGGCTCCACTGGCGGCAAGGTTGCAGAGTGCATCAAGGTGGAAAGCGCCAGGCCATGGGCCCGCGCGTGAGTGGGGGCTGCCGGCGCCAGCGACCGCACCAGCGACTCGAACAAGGACCAATCAGCCTCGGACATCGTCACCCGTAACGCCTTGCTGGTCCACAGTTCGGGCAAGGGAGGATGCAACGGACGCAGCCCGCGCTCCTGCTCGGGAGTTCGCCTCCGCCCCATCCGATCGCGCTCCATGACCGCAGTCCCCTCCGTCCGTCCGTCCCGAATCAAGTTCGCGTGAGGAGCAACCTAACACACGCGTACGTGTGTATCAAGAGGTCTGTTTCGGGGAATCACCAGCGGCGGATCGAAGCGCGGCTTGAACCGCGCTGGGCGGGAGTTTTGACCCGGAGCTCAGTTCAGCGGTAAGATTTGAATCCGGCCTGTATTGTTGAAGCCGATCAAGCTGACTCGAGGGAGGTTCGCCTGCCGTGGTGCCCGCCAAGGATTTCAAGCGTCGGATGGTCGTCGAGATCGACGGCGCGCCGCACATGATCGAACAGATCCAGGTTCAAACGCCGTCGGCGCGCGGGGCGGCCACGCTGTACAAGATCAAGGCCCGCAACTTGCAGACCAAGGCGCGGGTGGAGAAGTCCTACCGCGGAACCGACGGGCTCAACGAATCGAGCTTCGAGCGCAGGGCAGTTCAGTATCTGTATCGCGACGCGGACGAATTTCACTTCATGGATGCGGCCGATTTCTCCCAATTCTCCTTCACGGCCGACGACCTCCGCGACCAGGTGTCGTTCCTGACCGAAAACATGGAGGGAGTCCAGGCCTTGGTCGTCGATGACGAGGTCATCGCCATCGAGCTGCCCGACACGGTCGAGCTGCCGATCGTCGAGTCAGCCCCCGGAGTGCGCGGCAATTCGGCCACCGGCCGGACCAAGCCGGCCACGCTCTCGACCGGCCACATCGTGCAGGTTCCCGAGCATCTCGATCAGGGCGTCATCGTCCGCGTTGACACCCGGACTGGCGAGTATCTGGGGCGGGCGAATTGAGGCAGTCGGGATCTTGCTGTCTGCGAGGTGAACCGAAATGAGACCGGAAGACCTGCTTGAACAGCTCCGAAGAAGGCCATTTGTGCCTTTTCGAATCCACATGACCGATGGGCGGTTCTATGACATCGTTCATCCTGAAGCGATTTTGGTACTGCGCAGCCGCGCGATCATTGGACTGAGGCCCGATCCGACCACGAACATACCGGACCAGTCCGAGCAAATCGCCCTGCTCCATGTCGTGCGGACCTCCGAGATCCCAGCCGACGGCCGGCAGCCTGCCCACGAAACGGCCGGCTGACGTTCGCGGTCTGCAAGTCCGAGCTAGCCGGCTCGCCGAATGGCGACCGCAAGGCGTGCCGGCACTGCGTTGGGCTCCGATGCCTGGTTCCATGACCATCGCAACCGCCACGTCGGGCTTATCGAATGTGTGCGGAAACCGGCGGTAGTGACATGGTTGTGCTCGTCGTTGCAAGCGACCTGGCAATTTGCGTGACGATCAAGGCTTCCGATACTTGAACTCGAGGAGTGCCTGGTTCCAGAATTTCCAGGTGCCGCCTTCCTTGCGGAACGCGACTATCATGTCTAGTTCGTCGGCCGGGTCTTGGCAAGCCGCGCTGCATGCGACATACTAGGTTCCCTTTGGATGGCCGGTTTTTCGATGACCGTTCATCGTCGCCCGGCCTGGATGACGAGGTTCGTTCGACACACCGGTAGTGTCCGGTTTCCTCGAACCGCGATTTGACTGGGGGTGAGACCTTGGTGGGTCAATCGCCGCTTGTTGACAAACTTCGAGACTTGGCCCGCAATCTGTGGTGGGTCTGGCAGCCCAACGTCATCGCGCTCTTTCGAGAGCTCGACCCCGGTCTCTGGCGGAAGGTCGATCACAATACCGTCGAGTATCTCAAGCGGCTGCCGGCGGAACAGCTTGAACGTCGGGCGGCCGACATGGCGCTTGACTCGCGAATCGACTACGCCTTCCGGCGGCTGTCCGAATACCTCAAGGACACCGATTCGTGGGGGGCGGTGCACGCTTCGATCTTGCGGTCGCGTCCGGTGGCATACTTCTCGGCCGAGTTTGGCCTGCACGAGAGCCTGCCGATCTATTCGGGAGGTTTGGGCGTGCTGTCCGGCGACCACCTCAAGAGCGCCAGCGACCTGGGCATTCCGCTGATCGGCGTCGGGCTCTTGTATGCCCAGGGATATTTTCGCCAGGTGCTGGATGCGCAGGGCTGGCAGCAAGAGTCCTATCTCAATACCGACTTGGATCTGCTACCGATCGAAAGCGTGATCGGTTCGGATGGCCAACCGCTGAAGATCGCGATCGAGACGGCCACCGGGGTGCTCAAGGCCAGGATCTGGCGGGTCGAGGTGGGCCGGACCACGCTCTTGCTCCTGGATTCGAATCTGCCCGAGAACAGTGAATCCGACCGCGCCCTGACCGCGCGACTCTATGGCGGCGACGCCCGGGTCAGGATTCGCCAGGAGCTGCTTTTGGGGGTCGGGGGGTTGCGTGCCCTGCGGGCCCTGGAGATCAACCCCTCGGCGCTCCATCTCAACGAAGGACACAGCGCCTTTGCCACGCTCGAGATGATCCGGGCGGTGATGGAATCAACCGGCCTGCCTTTCGGCGAGGTGATGCGCGACGTGGCCGGGATGACGGTCTTCACCACCCACACCCCGGTCGCCGCCGGTCACGACCGGTTTCCCGCTGGACTTGTCGAGGAGCACCTGGGAAAGATTCGCGAAGGGCTGCACCTGTCGTACGATGACTTCATGGGGCTAGGCCGAGTGAACCCCGGCGACCACAACGAGCCCTTCTGCATGACGGTGCTGGCGCTCAAGTTGTCGCGTTACGCCAACGGCGTCAGCGCGTTGCACGGCGTGGTGTCTCGGCGCATGTGGCGGCCGCTCTTCCCCAGCCTCACCGAGGAGAACGTACCGATTGGCCACATCACCAACGGTGTCCACGTGCAAACCTGGGTTGCACCCCAGATGTCGCTTCTCTTCGACCGGCATCTCGGTGTGGACTGGCCCAGGGACCAGCGGCTGCCCGAGACCTGGGAGGGAATCGAGACCGTGGACGACGCCGAGCTCTGGGAGACCAAGCAGGTTCTCAAGGCCCGGTTGATCAACTTCGTCCGGATCCGGATGGTGCTCGCGGCCCGCCGCCGCAACGAGCCCGATGCGGCCGTCCAGAAAGCGATGGAAGCACTCGACTTGAACGCCCTGACCATCGGGTTTGCCAGGCGGTTTGCCACCTACAAGCGCGCCGGCCTGATCCTGCAAGACGTCAAGCGGCTCACCGATCTGATCAAGTCGCCGGACCGTCCCGTGCAGATCATCTTCGCCGGCAAGGCTCACCCCGAGGACCGGATGGGCAAGGAGCTGATCCAGGGCATCGTGCGGATGACGCGGCAGGAGCAGTTCTTCAATCACATCGTATTCGTGGAAGACTACGATATGAACGTCGCTCGTTCGCTGGTCCAGGGAGTGGATGTCTGGCTGAACAACCCACGTCGTCCCCAGGAGGCCAGCGGCACCTCGGGACAGAAGGCGGTCCTCAACGGCAGTCTGAACTTCTCGGTCCTCGACGGCTGGTGGGCTGAGGCCTATGATGGTACCAACGGGTTTGCCATCGGCAACAGCCTGACCCACGCCGTACCCTCGGTTCAGGATGAGCGCGATCACAGGTCGCTGCTGGAGACGTTGACCAACCAGGTCGTTCCGCTTTATTACCGACGCGACGCATCAGGGTTGCCACGGGACTGGATTGCCCGGCAGAAGAAAGCTTTTCGGACACTGGCCTGGCGGTTCAACGCCGATCGAATGGTCATGGATTACGTCCGGCACAGCTACCTCCCCGCGGCGGGGGGGCTCTCCTGCGAGATGCACCGGGGCGCGGGCGCCCGTCGCCCTGGTTAGCCGGCCCTTTGAGGCAGTCTTTGGGGGCGTCGAGACAGGCCGGTTGTTGCGTGTCCGGATCGAGCCGCCCGCGGCCGAGGTCAAGGGCTCGAGCCTGGCCACCAAGGTGTGGTTGCGACCATGAGTCAGGAGTTGATCGGCGAAAAGCTGGGTTCCTTCCGCCTCGAGGAGGTCCTGGGCTCAGGCGCGATGGGTGTTGTCTTCCGCGCGACGCAAGAGACGACCGGCCGCCCAGCCGCCGTGAAGATCGTTCACGGTGAGCTCGCCCAGAAGGGTAAGGTCTTCGATCGGTTCGAGCGCGAAGCAGAGATCCTCAAGCAGTTCCGGCATCCCAACATCGTTCGCTGGCTGGCCTGGGGACGATTCAAGGGAACGTCCTACTTCGCGATGGAGTACGTGGAGGGCGTGACCCTGGAGCGGGTGCTCCAGGATCGAGGAGAGCTGCCCTGGCGCGAGGTCGTCGATCTGACGATCCAGCTTTGCGATGCCCTTCAGTACGCTCATGACATGAGCGTGGTCCACCGGGACCTCAAGCCCTCGAACCTGATGATCACGGCCGACGGCAAGCTCAAGCTCACGGATTTCGGGATCGCCAAGGACCTGGAGCGAACCACGCAACTGACGGCCCCGGGGCGAACTCTGGGCACCGCGGCTTACATGGCCCCCGAGCAGATTCGCGGCACGCCCGCGGTCAGCCACAAGACCGACCTGTACGCGCTTGGTGTGCTCATGTACCAGATGTTGACCGGCAAGACCCCGTTCGACGGCGCGTCGGCCGTGGTGCTCCTGCACTGCCATATCAACGAGGCTCCTCCCCGGCCCGGCGACAAGGTCGCAGAGCTGCCCAAGGAGCTGAACGAGCTGGTGGTCAAGCTGATGGCCAAGGCGCCCGCCGATCGCCCGTGGGACGCGGCCGCCGTGGGACATGCTTTGAAGGAGCTGCGCGACAAGGCCGCGCGGGGACAAGCGATCCCCATGGTCTGGCCCGAGCCAGGCTCTCCCGAAGCGAATCTTCCCCGAGCCGGAATGGGCGAGCCGGCACCGCGTCCGCGCAGAAAAGGCCGCAAATCGGGCACGCTGTTCGGCATCAACTCCGGTTTCGCGACGCGGGACCCTGGCGGCGGTGACCTCGGATCTCGTTTTCTCAACCGGGCAGTCCTCGAATCAACCGGCCTGGCAGCGGCGCTCATCGCGATCGCCGGAATCATGGGCTACTGGCTCTGGCCCCCTAGCGCCGGGTATCTCTATCGCCAGGCCGAAGCACTGATGGCCTCGTCGCACCGCTCTGACTGGCTCACCGCCCAGGAAGAGTACCTCGACACCCTCGATCACAAACACCCGGGCCACCCTTACTCGGAACAGGTACAGAAATGGCGCGACCAGATTCTGCTGGATGAGGCCGAGGGTCGGGCCAGGAACCTGAGCAGCCCGGTGAAGACCTCGCTTTCCGAGCCCCACACCGACGGAGAGCGACAGTACGTTTCGTTCGATACGCTGGCCAGCAAGGCGGCCGCCGAGGGAAACGACGCGCTGGCCGCCACCTACTGGAGGGAAATGGCCCAGTTGATCAAGCCGGACGACCGGGAGGAAAGGAAATGGCATCTTCTGGCGCTCCATCGGGCCACCAAACTGGAGGCGCAGATGCAAGAACGCCGAGCCTTCGTGATCGACAAGCTCGCCCGCGCCAACGCGGCGCTTCAGGCAGGACGGCCCAACGAGTCGGTTGCGATCAGGGCCATGCTGAGGGAGAACTACAGCCAGTACGCCGATCTGGCCGACCTGCTCGGCCCTCCGCCGGAAACGCCACGGCCCGGCACGGTTCCGCCGGGTGCTGCCGTCCCGCCCGCTCACCTGGGTGAGACTCTGGCCCCGACTGCCCAACCTTGTCCCCCAACATCCCCGGAACATACCCCCGATCACGACAAGACGCCCGCCAGGTCCGACAACGGCTGACCGTCAGCTCCTCTCCCCAGGCGATTCTCGACCTATCCTCGCGTGAACCTGATCTGTATTGAGTGGCTCCATGATTGCTAGGCGGCTGAACTCGGGAGCCCCAGAGCCGCTTCTTTCTTGTCCAAGGATTGTCCAACGTTCAGTCACCGAATTCCGTAGATAACAAATGACTGCCGGTTGACGGGGGCATGCCGGATTCGATACCCTTTCTCTCACCTATCGCGTTCAGGGCCGATCCCGTCTGATCGCCTCGAATACTCTTGTCCAGGCCGACCCCGGCCTCGAGGTCACTGATGCCTCAGTCTCGTGTTCGTTACATTGGAAGCCGTGAACTTCACCGCGATCTGCCAAAAGTGCTCGAGAACCTGGAAAATCCCAATGCACGTTGCGTGTTGACAATTCATAGCAAGCCCAGGGCCGTATTGATCGGCGCCGAAGCGTTTCTCTCGATACTTCGGGGCCCGAGCCCGGAAGACCGGCTGCTGGCACTCCAGCTTGGGGCTCTGGTGCAGGGTCTCGAGTCCTCGGCAAATTCGGACTCTCTGGAGAGCGAGGAGCGCCAGGAGGCACTGATCGGGGTTTGAACGATCGGCTCGTGGAGCGGCTGTCCCACGCGGTATTCATAGCGTCTTGAGGTATTCGATCACGGCCATCCGCTGCTCTTCAGTCAACCTGTCTCCGAACGTGTGCCCGCTGTTGCCCCGGCCCGGCTGCGTGCTGTCATAGACCTTGCGGCGGTCGCTTGCGGGTAGGCCGGGATCGGGGGCGTTTGCCAGCGTCCGGAACTTCAGCCCCACCTTCCGGGGCGAAGGCGTGCGCCAGGGTGGCATCGGTGCCGACCACATCGAGTGGTACGAGCTTGTTGGGGTAGCGGGCCTCGCCGCCGTAAGAGCCGTGGCAGCGCCCGCAGTTGTGCTCGAAGATTGCCCTGCTCGGCCAGGGCCCGATCGATCGCGTAAGGATAGCGTGGAGGCTCCAGGCTCAGCAGATAGGCGCGGATATCGGCGAAGTCTGGTTCGCGCTCCTTGATCGACTCCGCGCTGTTGCCGGGAATCAGCAGAAAAGGCATGAGCGTGCGAACCGAGCGGCTGTCGGCGACACCCAGGTGGTAGATCGTTTTCTTTTTCCTGAAATGCCACCACGCGGGAACGTCCTCGCAGAGGTTCTCGCAGAGCGGATACTTGACCGGTAACCGGTGCCTCAGCTCCGCATCGCGAAACTGCATCAGGTAGACCGCGAAGTTCGAGGCTTCGCTGGTGCCGCGAACATTGCAGAGGGAAAGCGGCATGACCGGTGGTAGCCCGTCAGCCGCCGCCAGTTCTTCGTAGAGCGATTGCATGTCGAGTGCTGAGTTGCCCAGGCCGATGATCGTCTGCCCGGCGACCGTCCCGGCGTGACAGAGCAGACAATCATTTCCCAGCCCCTGTCCCAGCCCCAGCAGGCCGCGCGGCCGGGTGAACCCCATCGGCAATCCGCCGTTTTCGTACAGCGGGGGGTGCAGCCCGTAGCGCTCGCGGAAGGCTCGGGCATAATCGGCGGGTTGCTCGCCGACGCCCCATTGCCGCCAGGCATTCTGATAGGCTCGCAAGGACCAGAAGGGAGGATTCAAGGGCCGCCGCACCGTCTCTCGTCCCCGCCCGACCGACGGGCTAAACTCGGTGCGCTCTCCGGCCAGCGCTGGACTGATCCCGGCCGCGATGATCAGAACCTTGAACAAGACCCCACGGCGCATCCCGTCGATCCTCCAAGAGCCTGCGAGTGAGCAACAAACCAGACCTGTCGAGACCACCCCCGTTGTCGTTTAGGGGGGCAGGCCTTCCTCCGATCGCGTTCGGCGATTCCAGATTTCGTTGATCCTACCACTCTACCCCCTCAGTCGTTCAAGCCAGCTCGCGTGGGGCGTGGGGCGTGGGGCGTGAGGCGTGGGGCATAGAGCGTGGGGCGTGGGGCGTTATCTCTCCCCCCCTTCGGCTTGACTGGCCACTGACCACTGACTACTGTTCGCGTGCCACTGGCCACTCCGTTCTCACTCGCCACTCGCCACTCGCCACTCGCCACTACCTTTCTGGCACTTCGTTCGGCGAGGGTCTCCTGACCCCGCCGTTCGGCTGACCGCAGCCCTCCACGTGACGCGCCGACGGTCGGGGACTGGGAGACCCGCGGTCGCAGAGGACGGCGGGTCAGGAGACCACTGCCCGAACCAGCTTGTACAAGACCAATGTTTCACCGGTACTGGACGGGCGTGCGGTAGAGAAAAGTAGAGAAAACCGGAGTTCAGGGAGCCATCAACGCCCGCGTGGCGACGGCCGCCATGGCTGCCAACGAGGTCTTGACCCGCGTTGCAGACGTTGCGTCTTCCGACCTGCTGGATTTCATCGAAGCAACCGGCAGAGATTGTTCGGTGAGCACGACCTCGGTGAATCGTGGGGGTCCGCCGTCGGTGCCGCGCGCCGGGCTGGGTATCAATGGCCTGA
>Ga0074044_10003864_pt1 | contig 12586 bp, 13 predicted proteins | sample BogForMeECP23OM1_FD_94443 | JGI IMG/M metagenome (GOLD analysis project Ga0074044, IMG submission 94443) | Bog forest soil microbial communities from Calvert Island, British Columbia, Canada - Bog Forest MetaG ECP23OM1 | ecosystem: Environmental > Terrestrial > Soil > Wetlands ...
CATGCGCGCACGATCACTCGCGCGCCGGTGGGCTCTTACCCCGCCATTTCACCCTTACCCTTTCGGGCGGTGTATTTTCTGTGCCACTTTCCGCGAATCGCTTCGCGCCGCCGTTAACGGCCACCCTGCCCTACGGAGCCCGGACTTTCCTCTTCCCTGTTAAGGAAGCGATCGCCCGACTCACTCCGGCCCTCTTAGACTAGCATCTTTTTGATTCGGTCTCCCACGCGCTCTCGCGCGAGATCCTTCCCCTTTGGCAGCACTCAGGGCTTCGGCTAACGGTAGCGGAGTTTACCCTGAGTACTCGAAGGGCTCAGGATGACAAAAAAAGAGCGCGACCGCGGGCTATGGAATCAGATCCTCACCTCTCCTTGTCCGAGGAGAGGTCGGCGCAAGCCGCGTGAAACGCGGTGGCGCCGGGAGAGGTGCAACGCCCGCAATCGCAGCCACGCTTGCTCACTGCTGCGATTCTGAGAATCATGCGGCGTCGAGCATGGAACCTCTCCCTGACCCTCTCCTCGGACAAGGAGAGGGTATTAAGACGGAGGTCGCGCAGGGCAAACGCCGTCCCTACTCGGGTGCGGGATCTTCGTAGTACAGGACGCGCTGGCAGTTCGGGCAGAAATGTATCTGCAGATGCTTTTGGATCTCGTTGTACAGCTGTGGCGGCAGCCGCATCCTGCATCCCTGGCAGGTCCCGCCCTTGGCCAGCGCAACCGCGACGCCGGCGCGCCGGTTGAAAATCATCTGGTAGCGCGAGAGCAGATTCGCATCGACATTCTCGGCGACCTTCTCGCGCGACTTGCGATGCTTGCCGATGGCGCCCTTGAGCTCTTCGACTTCCGCCGCGATTTCCTTTTGTGCCGCCGCCAGGTCGGTACGCCCCTTGGCGATCGCTTCGCCGAGCTCTTTGATTCGCGCGGTCCGCGCGTCCGCGCCTTCCATCGACGTGAGCACCTCGCTCTCGAGCCGCTGATTGGTCTCCTTCAACGACTCGATCTCGTGCGTCAGCGCCTGCAATTCCTTGTCGTTGCGGACCAGCGTCAATCGCATCCGCTTGTTGCGGATTCTGACTTCGCCTTCGGCCAGTTCACGCTCGGCCCTTTTGCGGGCCGCGGTTATTTCCTTGTTTTGTTCGGTCAGGCGATCGAGTTCGGCCTGGTTGCTCTGGGTCTCATCGCGAAGCTGGTCAACTCCCCCGGCAATCGACGCCAGCGATTGCTCTAACTCTTGCAGCTGCCGGTCGATCGCCTGCAGGTCGATCAGCCGGCTTATCTCTTCACGCAATTCTTCCCTCCATTAGGTTGTGCGCCTCGCGCAAAGTCTCTTTTTTGTTCGTCATCGTGATACGCCGGCCGAGCGCCGCCGCGAGAAACGAAAAACGGAAAACGAAAACCAGGAACGAATGGTATGGGCCCACCAGGATTTGAACCTGGGACCAGCCGGTTATGAGCCGGCAGCTCTGAACCTGGCTGAGCTATGGGCCCTCTGGAATGCATCAGGATGCTCTGATGGTAGCAAGTTCGCGCGGAAGACTTAAGGGCCAATAGTCGGATCATCCGTTCAACATCAATCCGCAGTTTTAGTTCTGAGAAGGCACACCGGCGTCCCTCCCCGACTCAATCGTGCCGCCGCGCCGCACGAAGCTCATAAACAAATCCACGGTCGTTCCAATTCCATCCTCAGAGCGAATCTTTTCGCCGATATCGGAAGCGCGCTGCCGCATCGCTGTGTCTGATGTGGCCTGACGAATGGCGTCTGCGAGGAGCTCAGCCGTAAGTTCTCTGAATGGAATTGCGCGAGGCCCAACGCCGAGCGCCTCAATCCTCCTCGCCCAGTTTGGCTGGTCTGCAACAAATGGCGTGACTACCGAAGGGACTCCGGCGCGAAGCCCTGCCCCCGTTGTGCCGGCGCCCCCATGGTGAACGACCGCCCTCATCCGCGGGAAAAGCCAACTATGCGGAACGCTCTGGACACCGAAAGCATATTCCGGAAGCTTGCGTTCGTCGCCGATGCCCGCCCAGCCTGAAAGCAAGATGCCACGCTGGTGTGACAACTCCAACGCCTTGAGGATCAACTTTAAGGTGTTCTCAGCGCTGCCACTCGGCATGCTGCCAAAGCCCACGTAGACGGGAGGCGGTCCATTCTCCAAAAACGCGACCAGATCAGACGGAGGCGTCCAGCCTGGCGGCGGATCAGAAAACCAGAATCCCGTGACGTGAATCCGGATGGGCCAATCCGCGGGACGAGGAATCACGGTAGGACTATAGGCGTAAAAGAGGGGCGTCCGTTCCAATTGGCGAGCAGAAGGTCCCCACAAGGGCAATGGTGGAAGGTCCAGCAGTTCACTTCGCAGCTTGTTGTCAAACCGCCGCGCCACTTGCCAGATGAATTGCTCCGTAATCTGCCAAATCAACGAATTGATCATCCTGCCGCGATCCTTGCCGCCACCGATGAGAAAGCTGGAGAAGGAACTCGTCTTCGTAAGCGGCATGAACATCGCGGCTGCGGAAGCGACACCGAGTTTCTCCGCGATACTGTAAAACGGAATCCAGCTGCTCTTGTAGATGATCGCCTCGGCGCCCTCAACGGCGCGCATCGCATCCGTATCAAGCCCATCGAAGAAAGCCTTTCTTTGTTTTGAGTCCGCGGCCTGCTTGACGAGCATTTTAAGCATGTGCCCGGATCCGATTGCCGTCGCTACCTCTTCGCCCCTCAGCAGCGACTTGTATGGATTCCCCAGCGGAGCGAACTCAATATCGTACGAGGCCGCGAGGCTGGCGAAGTCCGGCCGGGCTGCAAGTCTTACAGCATGCCCCTGTTGTTTGAGCCGTACCGCGAGCGAGACGAAGGGTTGAGTGTCGCCCATCGCCCCGATGGTCAGCAGCGATATCTTCAATTTGTGCCCACGAACTTGAACCGCTGCATGCGTCTGCTCACGCGCCGCCTCTCCCACGGCGAGGTAAATTCCGCCACGCCCGCTCCGGCCTCTTCCCTTACAAACTTCCTGACAGGGACGAAGTCCCGCACTTTCTTTTGATACCGGGTGCAGGGGTCACCCCTGCCGTCTGTGCGCGATTACGGCCTGCGCAGCCGCCGCCGCCTCGCCCGGTTCGGACTCGCGCGCCGACACTTCGGCGGCGTCGCGCCGCAACTGCCCGAGTTCGCGCCCTCGGCGCTGACGCTCGAGCGCGATGACATAATCGTTCATCAGCGCGCGGCATTTCTCGAGGTCGCTGGAATATTTCTCAGTCTCGTCCTCGACCTCATCGGTCTGCGGACCGACCGCAAACTCGCTGATCTGGCCTTGCTCTTCGGCCGACAGCCGCTCCGCCGTCCATTGCTCGAGCGCCGTGTATGCTTCGTCGGTCCGGCACAAGTCTGCGAGCACGCCGCCCAGGCGGATCTGCTCGAAATTCGCGGCCGCGCCCGACTGTGCAATCTCGCCGCGCAGTTCCGGATGCAACAGCGCGAGCGCGACGAGGCCAATCTCGGCCTTCGAGCCCGCATCGCCGCTCGACGCGATGGGCCGATTCCCGGCTCCGGCCACACCCTCCCCGCGCGAAAACCGCGACGGCGTCGATCGTGATTGGCGCTCGCGCGCCTCTTTGCGCAGAACTTCCTCGCCAATCGCGAGCAGCTCGGCCGCTTTCCGGGCCAGCAAATCGAACTGAAACGGATCATCGACCAGCTTGAGCATCTCGGCGACGCGCTGCGCCGCCCCCGCCCGCTCGGCGATTGAGCCACGCGCCTCACCGGCCTGTTCCCTGAGAAAATAATCGACCAGCAACTCGGATTTGTCCGTCAGTTCTGCGAACGCCGCGGCGCCGCGCTCGCGAACGAACGTATCGGGATCGAAACCCGACGGGATGAATATCCCGCGGCCCAGCAACCCCGCCTGCAAAAAAATCTCCAGCGCCCGCATCGAGGCTTTGCGCCCCGCCGCGTCGCCGTCGAAGCACGCGATCACATTTTTCGTGTATCGGCTGAGCGCGCGCAGCTGCTCGACCGTCAGCGCCGTGCCGCATCCCGCCACCGCTTCCTTGAATCCCGCCTGCCACAGCGCGATCACGTCGAAGTAACCCTCGACCAGGATCGCGCGGTCTTTTCCCGCCGCCGCATTTGACGAAATCGCCTGGCGCGCTTCGAACAGTCCGTACAGAGTTCGCGCTTTCGAGTACAACGGCGATTCGGGCGAGTTGATGTATTTGGGGATGCGCGCGTCGAGCACGCGGCCGCCGAATGCGATCGTGCGGCCCTGCGCGTCGCGAATCGGGAACATCACGCGCGCACGAAACATGTCGTACGCGGCGTCGCCGTCCTTTTTGACCAGGCCCACTTTCACGCCGGCGTCGCGCAGTCCGCGCCGTTCCAGCGCTTTCGCCAGCGACGCCGGCCGGCTCGGCGCAAATCCGATCAGGAACGCGCGCGCAGTCTCGACGCTGATGCCGCGCGATTTCAGGTATTCGCGCGCGGGCGCACCGTCGCTTGTGTTCCACAGCACGTGGGCGAAGAATTCGGCGGCGACCTCGCTGGCTTTGAGCATCGCTTCGCGCTCGCCCGCCACCGCTCCGGATTGATCGTGCTCGGGTAAAGTCACGCCGTACTTGCGCGCGAGCGAACGCACCGCTTCGGGAAACGTGAGCCCCTCGACGCGCATGATGAAATTGAAAACGCTGCCGCCCGCGCCGCATCCGAAGCAATGGAAGAATCCGCGCTCCGCATTCACCGAGAACGACGGCGTCTTCTCGTTGTGGAATGGACACAGCCCGACGAAGTTGCGCCCCGCCCGCCGTAGCCGCACCTGCGCGCCGACGATCTCGACGATATCGGCGCGCGAACGGACTTCCTCGATCTTGTCGTCGCCGAAACGTCCCATCAGCCGCCCGCCACCGTCTTCAACCGCTCGGGATAGTTGGTGATGATTCCGTCAACGCCGCATTCGATGAGCGCGCGCATCCGCGCGTCCGCATCCACCGTCCAGGTGTACACCTTGAGGCCGCGCTCGTGCGCCGCCTTGCATAGATCGGATGTCACCATGTCCCAGCGCGGATTGATTGAATGCGCGCGCATCGCAACCGCGTTCATCATCAGCTCAACCGGCTTCTCGTCGGCCAGCAGGCCAACGCGAATGCTGAAATGCAGTTGCCGGATTTTTTTGAGATAGTCCCAATCGAAGCTCGACACGATGCTGTCGCCGAGCGCGTTGCGCGCCTGCATCATCTGCGCGACCTGATGCTCCAGGCCGCCCGCTTTGAGCTCGATATTGAGCCCGCACTTGCCGCTGGTGACGGCGAACACCTCGTCGAGCGTGGGAATTCGCGCGCCCTTGAACGGGCCGCCCTTGAACTTCGCGCCCGCGTCCAATTGCTTGAGCTGCTCGAGCGTCAGCTCCGCGACTTCGCCCTTGCCATCGGTAGTGCGCTCGACGGTATCGTCATGAATCACCACCAGGGCGCCGTCGCGGCTGAGCTGGACGTCCAGCTCGCACATGTCCGCACCCGCATCGATCGCGGCGCGAAACGCGCACACCGTGTTCTCGGGAAAAGTGCCGCTCGCCCCGCGATGGGCTATGTTCAGCACCAACAAAACCCGCATCCACCACGTTGGAACAATTGAAGTCTGATAATGATGCGAGTTTACGCGTTCATCGCGCGCAGGCGCAAACTCGCCGGCCTTGCCTGTCAACAACAGTCGCGCGAAGCGGGCCTCGAAAGAAATCTGCGTATCCGCACTCTGCGCAGGACTTCAGCAAGGGCCGGACTCGCGAGGATTCGGCCTTTCCCCTTCGATGGGGCTTTGTTACACCCCGAGACAATGCTCTCGAAGGGAAAGAAGCCTGAAAGCCGAAGCGCGCAACTCCGCGCTGGCATCCGCCTCGAAGCAGTTTCCGTAATCTGGAACATCGCAGAGGGGACGATTGCCGTGGCTGCGGGAACGATAGCGGGATCAACTGCGCTGCTCGCCTTCGGAATTGATTCTTTCGTAGAAACGGCTAGCGGCGCTATCGTCGGATGGCGGCTGATCGATGAAATTCGCAACCAGTCCGAAAATCGGGCCGAGCGGGTCGAAAAGCTCACTTCACGCATCGCGGGCTTGATGCTATTGGCTCTCGCCTGTTACATCGCCGTGGACTCATCGGTCAGGCTGATTGGGAGATCCGCAAAACCGAAAGAAAGCCTGATGGGAATCGCGGTTACCGCTGCGGCTCTTGTGGTGATGCCCATCCTCGGCCGCGCCAAGTTACGCTGCGCTGGCGCAATTGGCAGCCCAGCTCTGCGAGCCGACGCGTATGAAACGATTGCTTGCGCGTGGCTGTCCGCTACGGCGTTGGTTGGTCTGGGAGCCAACGCGCTGTTCGGTTGGTGGTGGGCAGACCCGCTCGCCGCTATCGCCTTGATTCCGTTGATCATTCGCGAGGGTTGGGAAGGACTTTCCGGCGATAGCGAGCATCACCACGCAGACTGAAAGCGCGCGGGACCGCCAACACAAAATTAGCGCACTACCCGCGCCAAGCGGCCCTCGTAAGAAATCTGCGCTGATGCCAAAGTCTAAGGCCGGAGAATATGCAACGCGCATTGGCATCCAGGCGAACTTACACCAGGGCGATATTCCGCACCCATTCGCACCTCGCCGATGAAGCCGCGGGAATCCTCGTGGCCGGCGGCGCAATCGGATGCGCCGTCGCCGGAATGAAGTTGCCCCGCGCGCGTGAGGATAAGACCGTCGCGCTCGAAGCGTACTTCGACCGAATCTCCACGACCAAACTGTTGCGACTCAAACTCATGATGGAGCAGGCCGGGATGCTCGCTGACGCCGCGCGCGACCGCCCCGGCGACACCGCTCGCAATGGCAGCGTGAGGAGAATCGTCGATCCGGGTTGGTCCACGCTGTGGATGAAACGGTTTGGGCCGTTTCGCGTCGGGCGGCGAATGCTGATCGTGCCGCCGTGGAAGCGCCAAAATGAGCGCGGCCGAACGACCATCGTCATCCAACCCGCGCAGGCTTTCGGCACCGGGCGCCATCCCACCACCGCCGGCGCTCTGCGCGCGATCGAATCGCTGATCGGCGCGCGCGCGCCGAAGTCAATCCTCGACGCCGGCACCGGCTCGGGCGTATTGGCGATCGCGGCGGCGCTGCTCGGCAGGCGCGACGGCCTCGAGCGCGAAATAATCGCAATCGATACCGATCCGGCGGCGCTGGAAAACGCGCGTGCCAACGCGCGCCTGAACGCCGTGGAAAAATCGATCCGATTCTCATCGGTGCCCCTCGCTTCGATTCATCGCCACTTCGAGCTGATCACGGCCAATATTCTGAGCCACACATTGATCGAGCTCGCGCCGCATCTGAAGCGACTCGTCGCGCCCGGGGGACGATTGGTCCTCGGCGGTTTTCTCGCCGACCAGGCCGCCGAAGTGTTGGCTCACTACCGCTCTCCGCTGCGATGCCTCAGCCGCAGGACGCATCGCGGATGGACGACGGCCGTGATGGCGCGAGCGCCACGCTGATGGGCGTTTCGTTGCCGCCGCCGCGTTTTTCGATCGCGCGCGCACCTGACGCGACCCGCTTCGCCCACGTCGAGGGCGCGGAGTTGCATCACATGCGCACGGTCCTGCGGCTGGCCGTCGATGCGCGCGTGTCGTTGCTCGATCCTGCGGGCGTCGAGCATCAGGGCACAATCGAGCGCTACGAACGCGGCCGCGCCGTAATTCGCATCGAATCATCGTCGTCCGAGCCGCCTTCGCCCGCCCGGACTCGAATCATTCTGGCCGCCGCAATCGTCAAAGGCCCGCGCATGGACTTCGTGGTCGAGAAGGCGGCCGAGTTGGGTGCGTCGGAGTTATGGCCGATCGTCAGTGCGCGCGGATTGATCCGTTCACCGGGAGCGGACCGGCTGGCGCGATGGCGCCGGCTCGCGATCGCCGCCGCCAAGCAGAGCCAGTCCGCAACCGCGATGGAAGTGCGATCGCCGATCGGCGTTGACGACATGATTCGCGCCGTCGCGCCCCGGACGCTCGCCGTAATCTGCGCGCAAGGCGCCGTGCCGCTCGCCGGCGTGATTCGACGATTGCGTCCGCGTGCGATATTGATAGCGGTTGGACCGGAGGGCGATTTCGACGACGACGAGCGCGCGAAGGCCGCGAACGCCGGATTCCTCGCGGCCGGACTTGGGCCAAATCGCCTCAGGAGCGAGACCGCGGCTCTGGCAGCGGTCAGCATAGCGGCGGGGTTACTGTACGATGGGCAAGGCTCAAGCGAAGATGCCGAAACGGAATAAAAAGGCGCGCAAGTTCGCGTTCATCATGGACCCGCTGGAGCGGGTGCTGGTCGACAAGGACACGACGTTCGTGTTCATGCTCGAGGCGCAATTCCGCGGCCATCAAATTTATTTCCTCGGCATTCGAGATCTCTACGCGAGCGGCACGCAGGTGATCGCGCGGGCGCGGCAATGCGAAGTGATGCGCGGAAATCCTCATCACCGGTTCCTCGACGATGGCGCCGAGTATCCGCTGGAGACTTTCGATGCGGTCTTCATGCGCAAAGATCCGCCCGCCGATGCGGCTTATCTCTACGCCACGATGCTGCTCAGCCTGGCCGACAGCCGGCGCACCTTTGTGCTCAACCATCCGGCGGGCCTTCGCGAGGCCAACGAAAAGCTCTACTCGTTGAATTTCCCCGACGCGATTCCGCCCACGCTCGTCACCTATGAAATTCCCCGCCTGAAGACTTTTCTCGACGAACAGGGCGGCGAGATGATCGTGAAGCCGCTGGACGGACACGGCGGCGAAGGTGTGTTCCTCGTCACCACCAGGGATCGCAACCTCGGCGCGATTCTCGAGACGGTGACCCAATACGAGTCGCGCCTCATCATGGCGCAGCGCTATATCCCCGAGGCCCGCAACGGCGACAAGCGGCTGATCGTGCTCGACGGAGAACCTCTGGGATGCACGCTGCGGGTGCCGCGCGACGACGAGCATCGCGGCAACATCCACGTCGGCGGCACTTGCGTGAAGGCGCCGATCACGGCGCGCGATCGCGATATCTGCCGGATACTGAAGCCGCGCCTCGAGCGCGACGGGCTGTACTTTGTCGGGCTGGACATCATCGGCGACTACCTGACCGAGGTGAATGTGACGAGTCCGACCGGGGTGCAGGAGATCGATCGGCTCGACGGCGTGAACCTGGAAGGCAAGGTGATTGATTTCGTCGAGTCGCGGGTGGCGGGGCTTAAGCGATGAGCGGGCCGTTGCACGGCGCGGCAATCATCGGTACGAATGATTCTTTCACCGTTCGCCTTCGCACGGACGTGTGACCACGCACGGTGGGCAGGTAGCTCAGTCGGTAGAGCAAAGGACTGAAAATCCTTGTGTCGAGTGTTCGATTCACTCCCTGCCCACCAAAAACACTAATACTTACTAGAGTTTTTCAGCGCGACTATCGCTGACTGACGCCCCGACATGGGCTGAACATGGGCAGAGTTTTTTAGAGGCACCACATTCGCGGGCGTCTGAGGTTGAGCAGCGAGATGATCGCTCGCCGCCTCGAGCGCCTTGATCACGGCCTCGGTCGTGGTGATCTGATAGCGGTCGAAGGTCGACCGCGTGCGGTGACCACTGATCGCCATCGCAGTCTTTTCCGGCACGTGGGCATCGATGAAATTCTTGATGGCCGAACGGCGCAGGTCGTGGACGAGTATCTTGCCGAGGCCCGACTTCTTGCAGGCGGTCGCCCAGCTCTTGCGGAACAGGCCGATGGGGCTGCCGTCATCGCGATGAAAGACGAAAGGACATTCAGGAATCCGGCGCTCGCGCGCGCGTTCGATGATCTCGGCCAGCTCGCGCACCAGCGGCAGTTCGCGACCGCGTTTGTTCTTCGAGTTCTCGGACCGAAGGCGGATCACACCGTCCTTAATGTCCCGCCATTCCAACGAACGCATCTCGCCCACGCGCCAGGCCGAATAGTAGAGAAAGTCCACCGGGTCGCGCAGGTCAGCAGGCAGGGCATCGTGTAGTCGCGCGAATTCGCCCCGAGTGACGAATCCCTGCCTCGCATTGTTTTCCTCAAGCATCGCGATATGGGGCCGGTCCGCCACCTTCTTGGCGATCTCGGCAAGCCTGAAAGCGCGCTTCAACGCCGACAAGCTACGATTGATCGTCGCCTGCGCCGCGCCCGTTTCGATCCGCTCCGCGACATAGGTCGTGATGCGGTCGCTGGTGATGTTGATCGCCCGGCAGGTTTCACCGAAATACTTGCTCAGGTGCGCGAGCGGCGCCTTGATGCTTTCAACGCCATGCCCGTTGACGGCGTAGTCGTTGCGGAGCATCGTCGCCAGATCACCGAGCGTGGTACGCTCGACGTCGGGACCGACTGGTTTTCCGCGCTGCGCTTCGGTTAGTCGTTTCTTCAAGAGCCGAGCAGCGTCGGCGCGCTTGCGCGAGCCCATGTCTGGCCTCTTGGGATCCTGAACTCTCTTCCGGATGCGCTTGCCCCGCACGTTGTATTGAATCCACCAAACCGTCGAGGTTTTCGTCTCGCCGGTCTTCTGGTCTTTCCAGGTCGGTTGATAAATCAGCCCCATTCCGCGCGCCTTCATCGCAAACTCTCCGCTTTTTTCTCCGCCTTTTTCATTTCTTCAGCGGTCTGCTCTTCGAGGTCAGTAGGGAGATGGAGATACTCTGCGAGGAGACAGACAACCAGGTCTTGAAACCCGATCTCCTCGTCGATTGCTCGTTTTCGTGCCGCCTGCCAGAGCGAGCGCGGCAGTCGAACTGTGGTTTTCACCGGAACCTTTTCCCCGGCTAAAATCTCTTCGCCGAAGTGCTGGAGAATTATACCGCGACGTATGTTTATTCTGCCTGCCTCCATCGCTTCATCAGGCAGAGCGTCGCCGAATCGTTTACCACTAGGAAGGGTTGTGTCCATCAATCGTTTTTTCTTCATAGCACAATGCTGCCATTTTGACAGTTAACTGTCAAGCCGGTTTTGGCTGTTCACCCGTCAAGGCTTCTGAACGGCAATCCAACGCTTCATCCCCTGCTCGGAGATCAACAACACCTTGCGCGATAATCGCCTCACGAATGGCAGTTTCTTCGCGTTGCGATAGAACCAACGCGGCGACCGGCCGACCTTGGGGGCGGCCTGCTCCACGGAGAGCCAGGTAACACTCTCGTCGGCCGGCGTAGTAGCGGGCACGGGCTCGAGCAACCGCGCCGACAACTGTATGATGAGCGCAGCGATCTGCTCGCGCGGTATCTGCGCGATCCAGGTCGGGCTCGGGATTGAATCAGCAATCGGCATAATCAACTCAACTATCAACTAGCTCGCGCCATCCGTCCGCGAGGTACTCGCGCACCCTCAGCGATCTGTCGATTGATCGTGTCCTTACTGTGTGAAAAATTCGGCCAAGCCTGTGCAACGACATAAAGCGACTCGACAACATCGGCCGGCATTTCGCCGGCGCCGATCTTCTGACCGATCTTGAAAGCGCCGCGAGCGAGCGCATGATTGCGCGTTCCTTCACCGGCCGAACGAAGCGCGTCAATCTCGCGGTCGAGCGCGGCGCGGGCCCATGCGGACATCGCGCCTGTGTAGGATCGAGCCGGACACGGCGCCGGCGCTGACTTGCGTCGCGTTTCCGTCCGGAGCCAATCGAGCAGCCACGTGGGAGCCGGCGCGATCGGAATCTCCGGCCCGCGTTTGTCTGCCCATCGGTAGACAAACCCGGTCGCGTGGCGCGAGCCTACCGCAACCGCGATGCCACCGTCGCCGCGAATGTCGATCCCGGCGTGAATTGCACCGGCCGAATTCGATACCTTGAAACCTGGATGCTGAAAATGTAAGTGCCAGCCTCTACGAGTTCGCACGGTCGGCGTCAGCGGAACGCCTTGATCGCGCACCCATTCGGCCGCGTCGCGGTCATCGATATCGAGCACGATCTTGCCGTAGAGCGCGCCGAGCAGGTAGAGGCCATTGCGATTCGGGTACTTATGAACCCATTCCTGGACTTCGCAGCACGTCGGCCGGCGGGTTTGGTATTCCTTCCATTTGACGCAAGGATGCTTCTCCTCAGCATCGAGACACATAGGTGCGACGACGAGCCCATCACGAACGCCCTGGCCCACGATGCGCCCGAATGGGTTGTACGCATAGAAATGCATCACGCGGCACTTCATTCCCGGACGATCCTCAAAAGCCGAGCCTTGTGATCGTCCGAACAGCCCCGCCCGGCGTTACCACGTCGAACCCTTTTATGCCTGGCATACCCCAAAGTATTTCATTGGGCTTCACTTGTTCTCGGGCGTGCGCGATTTGGTCTTGGGACCAACGGAGATTCTGGAGCGTTCCCGCGATGCCTTCCCAGATTTCGAGCACTGTGATTTCCCGGCCGGTGCCGCGGCAGTGATAGCAAGGGATCGGCTCGATCGTCTGGTTATTCATTGTGAGTATCCTCAACGGTTTTGAGGGAAGTGTTGCAACTTCGAAGGCTGTGACGGAGGACGGCCCGAGCGGAACTGGGCGGCGAGGTCTCAGGCAGCCACATTGAACAGCTGGTCGATGAACTGATTCTGTTGGCGAACATCATCGC
>Ga0074044_10003865_pt1 | contig 12585 bp, 12 predicted proteins | sample BogForMeECP23OM1_FD_94443 | JGI IMG/M metagenome (GOLD analysis project Ga0074044, IMG submission 94443) | Bog forest soil microbial communities from Calvert Island, British Columbia, Canada - Bog Forest MetaG ECP23OM1 | ecosystem: Environmental > Terrestrial > Soil > Wetlands ...
AGCGACCCGTTCTCAGCATGATACGACGACTCATATGGGACAGCCACCGCTGTGAAGAAATCGGCCAGGACGTTTTTGTCGCGGCCTTTCAGAAATTGTCCACGTTCGATCCGGCGCGCAGCCGGTTCTCCACGTGGTTGTTTACCATCGCCCGCAACATGAGCATCAACGCCTTGAAGAAAAAAACTCCAATCCCGGTCGAGCATTTGCCCGAGATTCTCGATTCCAGTAATCCGTCCGACGAGTTATCGGACAAGGAATTATTTGCTCAATTGAATCAAACACTCAAAGCATTGCCCGGAAAGTTGCAACGCGCCTTCATCCTCGCTGAATTTGAACAAATGTCCTACGAAGAAATCGCCCGCATCGAAGGCACCCGTCTCGGCACCGTCAAATCACGAATCAATCGGGCGCGGTTGCGGCTTCACGCCGCCATGAAAGACATAGAAGGAGGCAAGTCATGAACCATGATGAAAAGTATCGCGCCTGGAAAGAGCGACCCTGTCACATGGATGTTTCAGCGGATTTTTCCGCAGATGTCATGCGCCGGGTTCACCGGGAGGCCGGACAGCGGCAGACTCAATGGAACTGGCCGGGCGTCCTTGAATTTTTCCAGCGAAACGTTTCATTTCAATATGCCGCCCTTGCCGTTGCGGCCACTGCCGGTTTGAGCAGGCTTTGGCTCATCTTTTTCGCCATTTTACAACCTTGAACCATCGAACAACACATGAACACGACCCATTCAATTACTCTCCGGCGGCCCTGGATTGCCGCCATTCTTTCACTCATCATGCCCGGTCTTGGGCAGGTTTATAACGGCCTGCTGCCGCGCGGACTGATCTGGATGCTTCTCTGCGGCATCTCCTCCGTAGCCGGGCTGCTGATTCTCTCGCATCCCACGGCCTTTTCGTGGACTTTGGGTTGCGCGGCGGAATTGGCCCAAGTCGCCATTTGGGTTGTCGGCGCGATTGATTCCTACCGAAGCGCTTTACGATGCAAGACGGACTATGAATTGAAGGATTACAATCACTGGTATGTCTATGTGCTGCTCCTGCTGATGGGCACCGGCAGTCTCTTGAGCTATGCGCTCAATGTCCGTGACCAACTCATTCAACCTTTCCGCATCCCCAGCGCATCCATGTATCCCACCCTTTCTCCGAACGACCATTTCATAGCTGTAAAAAATGCCTACCGTAATTCCGACCCGCAACGCGGCGACCTCGTTTTGTTTACAAATCCAAATAATCGCCGTGAATTTTGGACCAAACGTGTCATCGCGCTCGCCGGTGATACGGTGGCGGTCAAAGATGGCAATCTATATGTGAACGGCGCAAAGCTTCCTCTGCAACCGATTGGGCCAGGCGTTGTTTCTGGAACCACCGGTCAAAATGTCTATGAAGAAAACAACGGTGCAAAATATCGCATTTTTATCTCTCAAGGCCATCAAGCGCCCGATTTTCCAGAAATCACCGTGCCCAAAAATGAATGTTTCGTGATGGGAGATAACCGGAACGAGGCCCTGGACAGCCGGATTGTCGGCCCTATTCCGATAATCTCGATACTCGGCAAATTAGAATACCGCTACTGGCCCATCGGATCGGCCGGGAAGATTTATTAACCCCATGATCGCGCCCCTGGCAAAATCCATTGACTGGCTAGCCGATTCAGTCGGGAGCAACGCCGCCGCTTTAAGCGAATATATGAGTGCGCTCATATTTTTGCGTTGACAGTTTTGGCGGATTTGGCATTTATTCAAATATGAGCACACTCATGTTTATTTATGAAACATAAAACAGATGCGCGAGGCGGCAATGGGAAAAAGGGAAAACGCAACGAGAACAAAGAAAAAACAAAGCAAGCCATTTTGGCGGCGGCGCTAAAACTGTTTGCCGAAAAGGGTTTTTACAATACAAGCACCCGGGCGATATCCCGGAAAGCCGGAATCGCTGAAGGCACGCTGTTCAATTACTTCGAGACCAAAGAAGATCTGGCGCTCTATTTCTTCGAGCGGGAAATGGACGACGTCGTCGAGTGGTTTGAAGGCAACCGTCGTATGAAGCGCGCGGCCCTGCCCGAAAAGCTTTTCGCCATTATCCAGCACTCCCTGGAGCGTTTGGAACCCTACCAGGAGTTTATTGGGGCGGTTTATTTGCGCGCGCTTGCGCCGTGCTCGAAGCTCAGCCCCTGGCGTCTGCAAAATCAGGAGCGCGAATTGCGCTACTTGCGGTTCATCCGGGAAATTCTGGCGGAAGCCGAATCCGAAGGCCGGCTTCCGCACTTGGGCGATTTTGGAGCTTACGCCTTCCGCCTGTTTCATTCGGCAATAATTACCTACTGGCTGCAGGACTGTTCGCGAGGCAAAGAACAAACCCTGGCACTCCTGGATCGCTGCCTGAAACTGGCCGACCGGATTTTACGGAAGGGGGGATGGGACTGGTGAAAACAAATGGCCAGAGCGGCATATTGCCGCGAGGTTACCGCCTCGGAAAACTAGGATTTAATCTGGTGGGCAGTTATTTAGGCTACCAGGTCCAGAATATTTTGCTGGGAGAAACCGGGAGACCGGAAAGGAGAGCTCATTTTCACAAGAAAGCGTCTCGGCAAATGCGTGAGGAATTGGGAGCGCTGAAGGGGCCGGCGATGAAGTTGGGTCAATTGTTAAGTTTGCAGAACGGGACTTTGTCTGAAGAAGCGTTGCTGGAACTGGCAAACCTGCAAATGCAGGCGCCGGGGATGCATGCCAGCCTCGCCCGCGTTCAGTTTAAGTCCGCGCTTGGCAAATACCCCGAAGAGATGTTTCGCGAATTTGACCCAGAACCGTTCGCTGCGGCATCTTTGGGACAGGTTCATCGCGCCATTACTTTCGATGGAGAAAAAGTTGCGGTAAAAATCCAGTATCCGGCCATTCGCTCGTCCATTGAAAGCGATCTTAAACTGCTGCGTTCCGCTGCGCTGCCCGCGCGCGTCACCGGCCACGTGCCATCGGCACTGCTGGATGAAATTGCCCGCGGGCTGATGGAAGAAACCGATTATCTGCGCGAAGCGGGCAACCTGGACTATTTCCGTAAAGGGCTGGCCGGGCTCGACTTCGTTACCGTTCCGCGTGTCCACCGGGAATTGAGCAGCGACCGCGTGCTGACCATGTCGTTTGTGGAGGGCGAGTCATTAAGCGACTGGCTCCAGCGCAAACCGTCGCAAGCCTTGCGCGACCTTATCGGTGCGCGGCTGTGCGAGACTTACGAAACACAGCTTCAGCATCTGCGCGTGATTCATGCAGACCAGCATCCCGGCAACTTCTTGTTTCAGCCGGACGGCCGGTTTGGGCTGGTGGATTTCGGCTGCGTCAAACGCGTGAATTTTGACGTCCTTGAGTTGCGCCGTTTCCAAGACGAGCGCGGTTGGCGCGAAAGCGAGGCCGCCGAGCGACGGTTCCTCTCGATAATTTATGGAACAGCCGTTCCCTACGCCCGCGGGCGAAAAATTCTGCCCCTGATGGAAGAATGGCTGGACGTCTTCCGTCCCCAGGGCTCCGCAGACTACGTGATAGATTTTCGAAGTCACCGGCAGAACTCTAAGGCCAAAGAAATAAAGCGGCGAATGGATCGGCTAATCTTGCAGGACAAGCTGATCAATCCTGAGTTTGCATATTTCGCGCGGGCGGACATGGGCTTCTGGCATTTGCTCTGTGAAATTGGCGCGACCGTGAACATCAGTGAAATCTGGCGCCGCGTTCCCGCAGCCTCTCCACAGGCATCGAGATAGGAAGCCGTTCAAAAACTACTTGTGATTGCACCCCTGGCAAAATTCATTTACTGACAAGCATGATGAGTAACCATGTTCAGTTTATCGCATCAGGAGCCATAGTTTTGGCAGCTCTGATGGTGCTGGTTGAGACACTTTACTTCGCGTCACTGCGGCAAAATTACAGCCATTCCTCAAACACCATCAGCGAGCTTGGGGAGACGGGAGCGCCACGCGCCGGGCAAGTTGCTTTTGGGTTTTTTCTGCCGGTTGGTGTTATGGTGTGGCTGGCTTTGGGGTTGGTTTACCGTGGAGCATCGGACAGATACGTGACAACGGCGTTGATTGCGCTATCGAGCCTTGGTGTTGGTTATATGGTGGCGGTATTCTTTCCCTGCGATCCGGGTGCGCCTCTTTTCGGTTCCTGGCGCACACAGGTTCATAACCTTGCCGGATTCATTGATTACGTGGGCACAGGCATCGGCTTCTTGATTATCTCTCGCTATTTTACGCGACAACGCCTGACGATCCATGCCTTCGCATTTTTGGTCGCCGGCGGACTGGTGCTCGTGTGCATGGTGTTGCTTTCATTCCCAGCGGCATTTCCTATCCGTGGAGCGATTCAGCGCATAGCCGAGATTTTGCAATTTGTTGGCGTCTTCTTTGTATGTTATTTGGTGCCGAAGCAGTCGCCCGATACCGTGTTGGAGCCGACCAAAGAAGAATGATGATGAAGTCAAGCGGCGGTGTGGCTCAGTTCGCAATTGATTTCCTTGATGACATTCAAAAAAGAACAATCATATAAGCATTCGTTCATGGCGGCTTTCTTGTCCGTTCTCATCCGGATTGTCTTTTCGCCGGTTTGGCTGGTTGTCGCAATCCTTTACCAGGCCCACGTGATTTTATCGAGTCGCAAGCTGGGAGTCTCGGCGACGGCCTTGTCGCCCATGACTATGCGGTGGCTGCAACATCAACTCGGGCTAAGGCGGGATGAGGCCTGCGCAAAGTTGATCAAGGTCCTGCCAAACCATTGCTACGCCGGGTTGCGTGTTGCCGCGCTTCCGGTGTTGCTGGGCCATCGGCTGACCGGATTCGTTCCGAAGATGCTCCGCTATCCCTATGAAGGAATTCCGCCAGTCGGGCATTGTTCGGCCGTACGATCGACTTTTGTTGACGCTGCGATTGAACGTTATCTGCCCGGTGTCGATCAATTTGTTGAGCTCGGCGCGGGCTATGACACGCGAACCGTGCAACTGCAACACAACTGGCAGATTCGTTGTTTCGAGATTGACTTGCCGAAGACCCAACAAATCAAGCGCAAGCTGTTGCATGAATGCGGAGTGGATACAAGCGGTGTTACCTTCCTCTCCGCGAATTTTTTGACCGACGATTGGCTGGATAATCTGATCAAAGCCGGTTTTGATCCGCGCAAGCCCACTTTCTTTCTTTGGGAGGGTGTGACGTATTATCTGAGCCGCGAGGCGATGGAGAAAACCTTTCGGACCATTGCCACGATCGCGCCCGGCAGCGTGGTGGTGTTCGATTACGGCACCGATGCAAACATCAAGGCGCATCGTAGACCCCTCTACCGCCTTTATAAAGCCGTATACAAAGCAATCCGTGAACCCCAGACCTTTTGGATTTCAAGCGAGCCGCCTGTGAAGAAAAACCTGGCCGCGCTAATGGATGCATACGGTTTCTCTTTGCGTGAGCAGCTGGACTACGGCCGCGAAACGAGGCGCAGACGCTCATTTGGCGGCCTCGCTGCTGCTGCGGTCTTAACGGTCCAAACGTAAGCAATCCCACACTCCAAGGATTAAATATTCGAAGGCCGTTTTACTTGCACTTTACTTGCACTTCTTCGTAAGTGCTTGATTATGAATGGAGCGGGTGAAGGGAATCGAACCCCCATTTCGGAGGGGCGAGCTCTGCGAGCCCGAATCAGTTGTATTTCCAAGTTTGGGGCTCGTGGAACTCGCCCCTCCGATTTCAACTCACTTGAAAATCTCGGCGAGAAATTGCTTCATGGCTTCCCACGAACGTTTGTCCGCCTTTTCGTTGTAAGCCGCGCCCTTGGAATTGTCATTGCCCGCCATGGGTTGGGTGAAGGCATGGACCGCGCCGCCGTATTTGATGAGCTGCCAATCCACCTTGGCATCGCGCATCTCGCTCTCGAATGCGGCCAGGTCCGCCGGCTTCTCAAACGGATCATCCGCGCCATGACAAACCAGCACCTTGCCCTTGATGTTTTTGCCGTCTGCCGGCGTCGGCGAATCCAATCCGCCGTGGAAACTCACCACGCCCGCAACGTCCGCGCCGCTGCGCGCCAGTTCAATCACCGTCGTGCCGCCAAAACAATAGCCGATGGCCGCGACGCGTTTCGAATCAACGAGCGGCTGCCGGCGCAGCGCATCCAGACCGGCGTTGGCCCGGGCGCGCAAAAGCCGGCGGTCATTTTTATATTTGCCCGCCTGGGCGCCGGCTTCCTGCGGGTTTTGCGGGCGGACGCCCTTGCCGTAGATGTCGGCGCAAAAGGCGACGTAACCGAGTTGCGCGAGCATTTCGGCGCGATGTTGCTCGTAATCCGTCAACCCCAGCCACTGATGCACGACCAGGACGCCGGGCCGTTTGCCTTTGATGGCGTCGTCATAGGCGACAAAGCCTTCGAGCGTCGTGTCGCCCTGTTTGTATTGAACGATTTGGGTGTGGATGCCGGCGCGAACCGCCCCGGTGGACGCCAGCGCGAGAATGGTTAGGATTAGGTTTTTCATAACGTTCAATTAATAAACCGAAAATCGTCCGGACACCAGAACGTTTGATGCCCCGGCGGCTGGGGCAGGGCGGCTCCAAACAAAACCACAAATCATTGAATCGGCGCAAATCCGAAGGCCGAAATCCGAAATCCGAAGGAAGTCCGAAGCCCGAAATCCGAACGACAGACTTGCTCGCCCGAAGCTTTCAGATTCGAGATTCGGATTTCATTCGGGCTTCGGATTTTATGTTGGAGGACTTGCGATAAGGCTTGGAGTGCCACTGTGGCTGGGGGCGCATTTTTGCCCCGTTCGGACTTTCCGCGGGGCAAACGCGTGCTATACTCGGCAGCATGTTTCAGACGCAGGATTTACACGTCAAAGAAATCGTCCGGCTGCTGACGCCGCGGGAATTGAAGGCGCAGTCGCCGACGACCGCCGCCGCCAACGCCACCGTGGCGCGCAGCCGCGAACGCATCATCCGCATTTTGCGGCGGGAAGACCCGCGCCTGCTCGTCGTCATCGGCCCGTGTTCGATTCATGACGAAAAGAGCGCGCTGGATTACGCCGCGCGGCTCAACGCGCTGCGCGAGAAGTTTGCCGGCCGCCTGGAAATTGTCATGCGCGTCTATTTTGAAAAGCCGCGCACGAGCGTCGGCTGGAAGGGCCTGATCAACGACCCGCACCTCGACGGTTCGCAGGACATCGAGACCGGCTTGAAAATCGCGCGGCGGCTGTTGCTGCAAATCACCGGCATGGGTTTGCCGGCGGCGACGGAATTTCTGGACCCCATCGTGCCGCAATACATCGCCGATTTGATCACCTGGGCGGCGATTGGCGCGCGCACGACGGAATCCCAGACGCACCGGGAAATGGCCAGCGGCCTTTCGATGCCGGTCGGCTTGAAGAACAGCACCGACGGCAGCCTGCAGGTGGCGATTGACGCGATGGGCGCGGCGCGGCAGCCGCACAGTTTTCTGGGCATTGACCAGGACGGCGTCACGAGCATCGTCCGCACGGCGGGCAATCCCGACGCGCACATCGTGTTGCGCGGCGGCCGCGCGCAGACGAATTACGACGCGGAAAGCATCCGCGCGGCGGAGGAAAAATTGAAATCGGAAAACCTGCCGCCGGTGCTGATGGTGGATTGCAGCCACGCGAATTCCGAAAAGCAGCATGCGCGGCAGGAGGACGTGTGGCGCAGCGTGATTCAGCAGCGCGTGGACGGCACGCGGTCGCTCATCGGCCTGATGGTCGAGAGCAACATTCACGAAGGCAACCAGCCGATTCCAAAAAATCCGGCGGACCTGCGCTACGGCATTTCGATTACGGATTCCTGCATCGGCTGGGAAACCACCGAGCGGATGTTGCGCTGGGCCCACGAAACGCTGGCAAAAGCGGCTTAGGCAGGGCCGCGCTGCGGAGTTTGTCTCAAAACAATTTCTCGTCGGAGGGGCGAGTTACACGAGTCCCCATTTTCAGAGGCATTCTATGAGTCAGGGGCTCGTGTAACTCGCCCCTCCGATACTTTTGAGACAGTCTCTGCGGCGCGGCCAGCATACCCGGCGGCGCATCCGCTTACGTTTTTCTTCAGCGCGACAAGGCAGCGCCGCCCGGCCCATTGCACCGGTTGTCATTGAGAAATGGTATCAGCCGGCAAAACTTGCCGCTAATCGCAGGCGACGCCGGCGAATTACGGCCAGGTCCAGGAGTAGGGGAAACGCAGCCGATAAAGCTGCAGCGTGACGACAGGTGTGTTTGTCCCCCATCCCCCTCCGCCACCAGGGGGGGTCGGACCGTCGTTTGGGGAAAAATACTGCGCATTCTGTGACGCACCGGAGGCGAGCACAAAGATGGATTGCGTTGTATTGGTGCTGCTGAAGCTGGCATTGGTCGTCCAATTCCCCAACGACAGATTCGTGCAGCCAAGGACCAAACCATTCTGGCCTATCGGAACGTTGGCCATAACCAACTGATTGCTGCCGTTGAACGCCATGAGCTGGCTGATTTGCGCCGGTGAAATGAGTTGCTGGGTGAGATTGGCCATCCACGCATGGACCATCGCAGTCGGGTCCTGCGGATCCCAAAAAATGTAGTTTGTGCCAAAGCCATTGGTGGCTGCGCTGGGGAAACCATAATTCACCGCATCAACAGCATCAATGCTTAATCCAGCACCCAAGGCATTGGTCACGCCATAGTTGGCGGGATGCGCCAGCAGGTTGGTGAGCAGGGTGAAAAAATCCGGGGTATAAAGCGTCAGGTTGGGGCATGACGCCCGTATCCGGTTCAAGGTATTGGAAAAAGCGACGTTGTAATCAATGCACTCCTGGTGAATGAAAGCCGCGTTGGCGTAATAGTTAAACTCTGGAATTGTGGAAATATCCACAACATTTGGCATGATGAGCGTGCGGGCGCCCTTGGCATAAAGGTTGGTGACGGCTTTATAATGGTTGGTTTGGGCCTGATTGATGGCGCTGGTCCATTGGGACATGCTCGAACTGTCGTTAACCGCCGGATAGTATAAATCAGCGTTGTTGACCCAGATGACAAACAGCGCGTTGCTCGCATCCAAAGGGGCTTTGAAACTGCTGACATTCGCCACCAAGGAGGTGCTGGTATTGCCGAAGTAGGACCAGTTCTTGCTGGAGTCATAGGTCAGTCCCTGCCGTTGCGCCAACACCTCGACCCAAACCCGGCCATTGGAATTGCGTTGACCGTAGTAAAATGACCCGCCGGGACCATTTGTCGTGGTGGAAATGCTGTCGCCAAAAATGTAGAGCGCTGTGAAGGCGGCTTGAACTGGAACAACGGTGAAGCCAAATAACGAAACTCCTACCACAAATGAAATGATTTTTTGCATCGGGTAATCCTAATTCATGCTGGACGACAGTCAAGGCGGAACTAATCCGACCGGGGATTGGTCCAAAACCAGTCCACCATTTCCGCTTCTTATGTTATACGGAAGACACCGGCCCAATCTTTCAGAAGACTTCAGGTTGGGGAGTGTTGTCTGAAGATTGGAGCACAGGGGGTGGATGGCGGCTGATTTACATTCGGCGGGTTATACCAATTCCCAGAGACAACCGGTGCAATGGGTAGGGCGGCGCTGCCTGCTCGCGATCTATCGGAGCTGCGCCGCCGGGTATGATGGCCGCGCAGCAACGCGGCCCTACCGTCTGGAATAGGTGCCGATTATTATCGGGAAATGATATCAGCCGTCAGCGGACCCCCGCGGCCGGGATCGGATCACACCAGCCCGCAAAGGTTAACGGGAGAGGTCCACTGCTGGCAGCATTGACGTCCCGTCGGCGGGTTGGAACTGTCCGTCACCCTGTTTACGGCCAGGTCCAGGAGTAGGGGAATTTCAGCCGGTAAAACCACTGCGGACCGGAGGGCTTGATAAAGACCGATTGCGTTGCACTGATGCTGTTGAAGTTCGCATTCGCATTGGTCGTCCAGTTCCCCAGCACAAGGTTCGTGCGGCCAATGACCAGACCATTCTGGCCAATCGGAACGTTGGCCATAACCAACTGGTTGCTGCCATTGAGCGATGTGATTTGGCTGATTCGCACCGGCGAGATGAGTTGCTGGACGGTATTGGCCATCCACATATGGACCTTCGCGGTCGGGTCCATATTGTCCCAAAAGATGTAATTTGTTCCCGGATTATTCGTAACGGTTAGCGATGGAATGCTTTCCACCGCATCGATACTCAGTCCACTCAAGAGGGCATTGGTCACGCCATAGTTGGCAGGGTATGCCAGCAGGTTGGTGAGCAGAGTAAAAAAGTCCGGGGTATAAAGCGTCAGGTTGGGGCATGACGCCCGTATCCGATTCAAGGTATTGGAAAAAGCGACGTTGTAATCAATGCACTCCTGGTGAATGAAAGCCGTGTTGGCGTCAGTGTTAAACTTTGGAATTGTGGAAATGTCCACAACATTTGGCATGATGAGTGTGCGGGCGCCCTTGGCATAAAGATTGGTGACGGCTTTATAATGGTTGGTTTGGGACTGATTGATGGCGCTGGTCCATTGGGACATACTCGAACCGTCGTACAGCGCTGGATAGTATAAATCCGAATTGTTGACCCAGATGACAAATAACGCGTTACTCGCATCCGAAGGGGCGTTGAAGCTGCTGACATTCGCCACCAGGGTGGTGCTGGTATTGCTGAAGTAGGACCAGTTCTGGTTGGCGTTATAGGTCAGTCCCTGCCGTTGCGCCAGCACCTCAACCCAAACCCGACCGTTGGAATAACGTTGGCCGTAGTATAATGGTCCGGTTGCTGGGTTATTGGTTGTGGTGGAAATGCTGTCGCCAAAAACATAGAGGTTCGAAAAGGCGGCTTGGGCCGGAAAAACGGCGGAGCCAAACAACAAAAATCCCACCATGAATCCAACGGTTTTTTTCACGTTGCCATTCTACCCCAGGCCGGATGAAAGTAAAGCCGGCCTGAAACCCGGCAGGAGTTGGTTTGAAATAAATCCAACGTGTTCGCCTGTTTTCGTTGCGGAAGGCACCGGGTTGATCTTTCAAACACATTGCACTCATGCGGCATTGACGCCGCCACCGCTCCGGCGCACACTCGCTTCCACCATGCTAGATGGGTTTGATGCAGCCTGCTGCGTGAGGGTAAAACCCTTTTACGCTGCCCGCCACGTGGCGCAGCTTTACGTGGCCTTTGCAAAGGTTAAAGAGCTTGTGGCGGATTTTCGGGCCAACGAGAAATTCTACCGTTCCCCGGCCTATCAGGAATTTCCCTTCGCCCATCGGATGGGAGAAGGTGGCCGCAGGCCGGATGAGGGTAATGACAACCGCGACTTCATTGACAAATTCTGGCTTGCCCTCGGCTGGGACGTGAACCACGAGAATCTCGACGGCGAAACACACAAATTTCAAGGACTGAACTTTCAAAATTGGAATGCCCTTGATAGAATGCGCTCCAGAAGCGATGGCCGATGTCTTTTCAAAAAAGAAACGTTCGCAAGTGATGGCTGCCATTCGGTCGAAAGGCAACAAAGACACCGAATTAAAATTCGCATCCATTCTTCGTGCGCACGGAATCAAGGGTTGGCGGCGGCACCAGCCGTTGCCTGGCAAACCCGATTTCGTTTTCCTGAAACAGCGCCTCGCAGTGTTTGTGGATGGCTGTTTCTGGCACCGATGTCGGTGGCACTGCCGGATGCCTCAAGGTAATCGGCGATACTGGCAAGAAAAAATTTCACGAAACGCCGCGAGAGATCGCGCAATAACCCGCCTGTTGCGCCAGACTGGCTGGCGAGTGATTCGGCTCTGGCAGCATTCTTTGAAGGATTCGGACTTAGTTGCGGTTCGCATAAAATCCGCATTGAGCACAACAGGGTGATAATGCAAAGATGAAGGGCAAAATTATGAGCGGCGAAGCCAAAATGACCTTTGCGGAGTTTTTCGCTGGCATCGGCCTGATGCGCATCGGGCTGGAGCGGGCGGGTTGGCGCATTGCATTTGCCAACGATATTGACGACGACAAGTGGCAGATGTATCGCGACCACTTTGGGGACACGGGCGAGTTTGTTGTGGGCGACGTTCATCATCTCGACGTGGATACCGTTCCCGATGTCGCGTTGGCGACCGCATCTTTCCCGTGCAATGACCTTTCGCTTGCCGGGGCACGTCAGGGGCTAGCTGGCGCCCAGTCTTCCGCGTTTTGGGGGTTCATTGACATTCTGACAAAGATGGGGCGGCGACCGCCGATGGTTCTTCTGGAAAATGTGACGGGTTAAATGTGCTGAACGGCAATACATGAATTGAACCAAATGCTCCCGGACCTCCAACGAATCAGTTCAAGGGAAAAGCTCATTCTCGCTGGGCTTTATCTTTCAAAATACGATTCGCTTGGCCTTAAAAAGCTTGGCTTTGAAAGTTTTCAGGAGGCGTTCAATGTCATTGGTTATGGCTTGGGTTCAAGACCGGCCTCAATAAAAAATTACCGGGATGAATTTGATCCGCTTTTCCCAAACAAGCGGCAAGGCTGGCACAAACGGCCGCGGCGTGAATACTGCATCGAGATTTACAAGAAATACAAAGACCTCGACCTTGAAACTTTCACAAGCCT
>Ga0074044_10003866_pt1 | contig 12583 bp, 12 predicted proteins | sample BogForMeECP23OM1_FD_94443 | JGI IMG/M metagenome (GOLD analysis project Ga0074044, IMG submission 94443) | Bog forest soil microbial communities from Calvert Island, British Columbia, Canada - Bog Forest MetaG ECP23OM1 | ecosystem: Environmental > Terrestrial > Soil > Wetlands ...
CAACTACGCCGAGTCCACCATCCACGCTTACATTCACACGGTCGAGCATTTCAGTCGGCACTTCCATCGTTCACCCGATCAGCTTGGCCCCGAGCATATTCGCCTTAATAAGGATGCCGGACTGGTTCGACAGAGTCTTACGGTCCCAGCCGGGATGGAGTGCAGAGGAAGGGGCGGCGTTTGAGCCCCTTCCTTTGCACCAGCAATGTAGAAGCTACTCCGTCGGCCGCTACGATGCTTTCTTTTTCTGCCGCACCTCCAGGGTTCTGCGAAAGCGATACGACTCGGCGCCGGTTTCGATGATGTGCGCTCGGTCCGTGATTCGATCCAGCAACGCCTTGCACAAGCGTAGATTGGGAAACACCTGCGTCCACTCGGAAAACGGCAGGTTCGTGGTCACGATCAGGGCGGCTCGTTCTGCCCGCTCGGCGATCACTTGGAACAAGAACTCGGCTCCGATGTCGGCCAGCGGCACGTAGCCGACTTCATCGAGCACGATTACGTCGTAGCGCAACCAGCGCGCCAGTACTCGCTTCACCGCGTTGTGTTGCCGGGCTTCCACCAACTCGTTGACCAGGTTGGCAGCGGTGGTGAAACGTGCTCGCCGTTTCTGCCGGCACGCGGCCACGCATAGGCCCGTCGCCAGATGCGTCTTGCCGGTGCCGCATTCGCCCATCAGCACCACCGGTTCAGCGCGCTCGATATAGCCGCCTTCGGCCAGTTCGCGAATCTTCGCCGCCGGAATCTGTCGCGCCTGGTTGAAGTCGAACTCCTCCAGCGTCTTCAGTCGTGGCAGCTTCGCATCTCGCAGCCGTTGCTGAATGGCGTGCCGGTCACGCTCTTCGGATTCCATCGTCAACAGCGCTTCCAGATAGCCGATGTGACTGCGCTGTTCTTTGATGGCTTGCTCCGCCAGTTGTATGAAGTGCGCTCCGATCATGGGAACGCGCAGCGCTTTGCAATATTGCTTGACGCTGGCATGTTCGAGAGCCTGGATTTGCTCTTTCATCGCGCCACCTCCGCCGTGCGGGCAGCGATGCTGAGTAACTGGTCGTACTCGTTCATCAGCGGCAACGGTCGCTGGTAGCGTTCCAGTCCATTCAGTTCGAGCAACTCGTTGCGCGGACGACTAAGTTCCGTTGCCGTCAGCAAGTGCCGCACCGCGGCTGCATCCGTGCAACCCAAGCCCAGAGCTTTTTCCACCGCCTGCTGCAGCCGATCCCACCCGTAGCGCTTGCCGAGCGTGAGTAACTCGATCATCTCCCGCGTGCCCACCTGCTTGCCGTGCCGTTCTTGCAAACTCTGCCAGAGCCGGTCGAAACTCTCCGGCCAGCGTCCGCGTTCCCGCCACTGCTGCAACGGCCGTGATCCCGCCAGCGCTCCCGGTTTCTTCTCCAGCACGTCGAGATAGTGCTCCAGATCGAGCACCTGCTCATAGCGACCGAAACTGCGCTCGTGCTGCGCCACGCACTCCCGTTCTTGCCAGATCTCGACATACGCTGGCAGCAGTTTCGCTTGCGGGCGCGTCCCCGGCCGCAAGGGCGTCGAGTAGAAGTTCGTCCGCACCTTCACACAGCCCTTACTATCCACCGTCGGGAAACTGGTCTCCGCCAGTTCGAATCCTTCCGCCGCCGGCGGCAGCAGGTGCTCGCGTTCGATCCGCAGCGCCTCACCGACTGGCATTGCTTTGCCTGCGATCCGCCGCTGCTCGTCTTGCTGGCAATAACTTCGTAACTGTTCGTTCAGCTCTTCCAGGTTCTTCGCCTGCGGAATCGGCACCAGATGGTTCCGGCGGAAGTAACCTACCTCGCCCTCCACTCCGCCCTTCTCGTTGCCTCGCGCCGGATTACAGAACTCCGTCTGAAATCCCCAGTGCGAGCGGAACGCGATCAGCCGCTCCGTCTCCTCCCGCTGATGCCCGCGCAGAATCTTCTTCACCGCGCTCTTCAGGTTGTCGTAGCGCAAGCAGCGGAACACGCCCCCGAAATACGAGAATGCCAACTCGTGCGCCTCCAGAAAAGCTTGCTGCGTGGCGTGATAGTAGGCCACGTGAAACGCTCCGCCACTCGCCATTGAGCGCATCGCAAAAATGTAAACCCGCAATCGTTCGCCCGCGAAGTCGGCCATGGCTTCGTACCAATCCACCTGCGCCTCGCCGCCCCACTCGTAGACTTGCGGCACGAATGTCTCCCGCCCCGTGAGTCCGAACTTTTGCTTGCCTTCCCGCACATAACGGCGCACCGTCGCTTCCGCCACGGTGTCCGAGCGCTCTTGCCGGATTCGTTCCCAGATGCGATGCGCGGTGTGCCGCTGTTTGCGCGGCGCCGTCTGATCCCCGCGCAGAATCTCGTCAATGAACTCCAGCACCGGACCCAGCCTCGGCTTGTTTCGCGCCGCCAGTTTGCGCTCCGGCGGAATCGAACTCGCCAGGGCCTGTCGCACCATTCGCCGATGCACGCCCAGTTTCTTCGCCACCGCACGAATCGTGCCCGCTCCATGCGCATGTTCCCTCCTGATCTCTTCGAATAGCTCCACCTTGCGTCTCCTGTCCATCGCCCTCCCCGTCTGCTTCGCAGACAGGGTAGGCCGATCTATCGGTTAGGGTGGGGCCAAATGTAATGATCAAAGTGGGGCCACTTCAGAGTAGCGAAATCAGCTTTCGCCTTCTGCTTTGCGACCAGGCGCTGTATGAACTTCGCACCATCCTTCTTGTAGACCTGAACGCCCTCGTTTTTCAGCATCTCGCAAATCTGTGTGATATCCTCTGTTTCCACGTCAGCGGTTCGCTCAACGGCATATACGATGCCAAATCCTTCACCACCTACACATCCTGCACAACTTCCTCCGATTGTGATTGTTGGAGCCCGTGACAGTGTTCGCAAGAAGGCTCAGAGATGAGCACATCATAGGCGTGGCTCAACCTGTGGGCATGAGCCTGAGTAGCTTTGTCAAATATAAGCCCGCGGCCGGCATTGCCGAGCCGACGGCTATAAAAACCCAAGTACTTTAGGACGTGTCCTACTGTTTCCTACTGTTTCGCTGCTGACCTTCAGCGACTCTCCATCTTCAGCGTAAAGCCCGTTTGCCGTGGCTGCAATTTCCCGAACAAATTTCCGCTGCTCTTTTTGATGGCAGTGAAAGAGAACTGCCCGCAAGACCAGTCCGTTCACTCCAGTTGCACGATCAACTCGTGACTGCTCATCGCGGTCTTTCAACACTTCAATGATTCCACGTTGCAGCTCCACATCATCGACGATGGCGGCAGCCAGCACGTCTGCCACAATGCTGATCTCTGGTCGGAATCCAGAAACGCGAAAATTCGCAGTTGCCACCTTGTCGTGATTCAATAAGCGATAGGAAAGAAGTCGATTTTGAAAAGAGGTTATCTCGTCCTTTGCCGGCAAGGTATGACGTGGTGTCAGGGCCCTCCCACCAAGATTTATGTGTACACTATTGCTCGTGGTGGGAGAATCTTTGAAGCACTCGCCGACGTAGATGCACTTCGGGCAGTAAAGCTGTTGGAACCCTTTGCCGCTAAGAAACAAATACCCTGGTTGGTTCGATGCGTTGAGCAACGATGACATGTATCGACTCAATTGGGGTTCGCGAATCAAGAGCGTAGGGGTCATTTCATTGATGGGAAGCTTGCGGAGGATCGCGGGACTTAGCTCCCCTAGGAGAACGGGTCTACGGCAAACAGCCGCCAGCGTGCGGAGCAGCAAATCGGCTGTCGATGCCGGCCCGCTGATGATCACGCTAGGAAGGAAGGGAAGATAGTCTGTGAACCACGTAGCGATCGCCCAGTACGCAAGTAGCGAGCACTCCTTGCTGGGAAGCATGACATGTTTGTGCAAAAGCGCCGATATGCCGTTGAAGAGTTCTCGGCTTGTTCGGAAGCCTTCGACGCCGGCCGGCAAAATCAACGGTTCGTACAGGGACCTGAGGTCCCATCGCAACTGGAGGCGTCTCGAGAATTGATTGACGACCCCGTCTTCAGCGCTAACATACCGAACCGCTTCGATTCCGCCAGGGCGGCGTATTAAGTCGTTTATCTCGGTAAGGCCCGCCGTCTTAGCGGGACGTCCGCCTATGTTTACAATGATTTGGTCTGGTTGGATCTGATGGATCTCAGGTTGTTCTTCTTCCGCGAATTCCTCCTCATCTTCCTGATCATCTGATGAATCTTCAGCTACACGCGCCTGAGCCTGTGTCGCAGCTTGCCGTTCCTCCGCAGCTTGCTCCGCGAACTTGTACGCTAAGACGGCAGGCTCTTGAAAGTCGCCACGGGAAAAAGCTCGTCACCCTTTGAGAACGGGCCGACCCCAGGGGCCACTGAGTGCAATTGACATTTTCGGGTCGGGCACGAGGCGAAGATAAGCCCCTTAGAATTGGACAGTTTCTCCTGATCACAGTCCGGGCAACCATTTTCCACGAGCTGTGTGGACGACAAACCGTAAACTCGAACCAGTCGGTGGACGCTTAGGCGGGTGTCGCGACCAAGTAAGACTTGCTGACTGGAGCTAACCCTATGCTTTGGGATATTCAGGTTGCGCAGTTTCCAACCGCCGCCGTGGGTTGTCGGACCGCATCCTTGGGCTGACTCGTTTCTGGCGCCGAGTCCGGGATCCGACGATGCAACGATACATGGTAGGCGAGGCATTAGAGCCTGTTCGGGACAGGCACGAATGAAGAGATGGCAGCAGATGCTACAAAGGTGGCTGCTGAATTCGATCCGGCAGCTCGAAGGACCCACCAGACCGGAGGTCGTTTGAAAAAAGCGGCTTTGGCGGCACAACTAGATCGAACCGTTCCCGAATAGAGAAAGTCACTCAGCGGGCATGAAGTGATTTTGCGAGCCGCAGTGCAGTAGCCGAGTCGTGTTCGAAGCGTTCGCTCGAAATTTGGCAAGCGACAATTGCCACACGGGCATGTGACCGGGATCATATTCTCCAGGGTCGTTTGGTGCGATAAATGAAGACGGTGGTCCCCATCCCGCAGGCCTTGCGAGGAGGTGTCCCATGTCTTTCGCTGAAACCAGCCTTCGCATTCAAGTTCAGAACATTCTCTTTCCCACCGATTTTTCCCCCGCCGCCGGGGCTGCTTTGCCCTATGCCTTGGCTTTTGCGCGCTGGTATGGGGCCAAGTTATTCATAGCCCATGCTGTTCCGCCCGAACCCAATTTGGGTGTTCCCGTCTCTCACTTGCCGACGGCGATTGACTCCTCCTGGAGGGAGGCGCGCCGCAGAATGGATGAATTCACGCAATGCGATGTGCTGAGTCAGGTTCAGCATGAGGTACTGATGCGGGACGGTGAGGTTTGGCAAGTCCTGGCCGAAATGATCCGACTTCAGGCCATTGACTTTCTCGTGCTCGGCAGTCATGGACGACAAGGACTCAAGAAGTTGGTCTTCGGATCCTCCGCAGAGCGGATATTCCGCATGGCTGATTGTCCGGTTTTGACGGTGGGTCCGAAGGCCGCACACGCGGACGTGAAGTTTGAAGGCTTCAAACACATTTTATTCGCCACTGATTTTTCTCCTGCTTCGTTGCACGCGCTGCCGTATGCGCTCTCCATCGCGCAGGAAAATCAGTCATGCCTGACTCTGCTCCATCTCGTGACCCTCCCCCCTGTTGGGCAAAGCCTGGATTCGGTGCGGAAAGTCGCCACGCGTGAACTGCAGTCGCTGCTTCCCCGGGATGCCAGTGCGTGGGGCCAAGTCACATTGTTGGTGCGATTTGAGTTTCCGCCGGATGGCATTTTGCGCGCCGCCACCGAGCAGAAAGCCGATCTGATCGTCATGGGTGTGCACAAGACAGCTGTTCCCCGAGCCGCGGCTCATCTGCCGTGGGCCATCGCCTACGAAGTCGTCTGCGATGCGCTTTGCCCGGTTGTCACGGTAAGGGGCTAGTCGTGGACGGCACAAATACTGGGGACCGGTCGCTACCTCGAACGAGTCCACACGGAGCGGAGGCGCAGCATAAAGGATCGAGTTGTTTCAACCAATTAATTTTTTGGTCGCCAACCCGAGAAAGGAGTGACACCATGAAACCTAAACAGACAACACCGATTCCGCTAGGGACAGCCTACCCAGCACCCGTATCCACCAGTGATCTTCAAGAGCAAATCCGTCGTCGTGCGTACCAACTGTACGAGGAACGCGGAAAAGAGGATGGACACGAACTGGACGATTGGCTGCAGGCAGAGTCGGAGTCGAGGCAACAGAAGGTGAAGACAGTCGCTGCATAGAACCAGCATTCTTGCAGGGCTCGTTTCCTGCTGAAAGACGTTTCAATAGATGGGAGGGAATTTTCGTTTCCAAGCTGATCTGACAAAAACGCCGAGAGGCATTGTGCGGCGATTTCGGGCGCCACCGGACCATAGAAGAACCAGGATGCCTCGCTTGCAACGTCTGCCGAAAGATTGGGGAAGAGCGCATTCCAAGGCGCTTTCTCATAGAAAGGGAGAGAACTATGCAATTTCATCTGGAAACAGACGAACTAAATTTGCTCGCAAACGTCTTGCTGGAGCAAGATCCTCGGCCGTATCAGGGGCTGCTGAATCAAGTGATGGCCCACGACTTACGATTAGACGCGGGTGAACTCGAACAGGCAGCAGATCTTCTCGCTACCAAGAAGCGTAGGCTGAAGGATGAAATTGGCCGTCAGTCGAACGCTGCGCTGAAGCTGGAGCTGCAGCGGCGGTTGGCGCTGCTGGAACGGGTACTGGAGAGGGTCAACGAGGCTTGCGTCATGTTTTGAAGTGGCCACGCGGGCACCGTCGCCACGCTCTTGTGGCGTGCCTCCCTAGGATCTCCGGCCTGCGAATAGGGCGTGAGGCAGTATTAAGAAAAATTTGATTGGGCTGAGGATCCGACCTTAAGCTGTGTGGAGCGGCCTGCCAGCTTCCGTACCAAACCCGACCTGACGAAACGATAACTTCAGGGTTCCTCGTCATGCGACCAGAATGACGGCTGCCCCTGGACTTCCCGTTTGTTCCACCTGCTGGATCCACGTTTCTTGACCTAGCGACCCAATGTTCTTGCGCCCCAACTTGTTGTAGCCAAAATCCTTCGTTGTATACTTTGCTGACCTCTACGCAGCAGGGTGGCCCGGATGGCCTGGTTCTGGCTGCATCTGTCAACGATACGAATGATCCCGATTCCGTGCTCATGGTGAACTTGGCAGGCATCACTGTGCCCGTACTGCTGATCAATGACGTGGGCAGCAGCTGTAGCATTGCAACCACCGCGGGTGAAAAGCCCGTGCTCAAGGCGTTGAAGAACTCGCCCAGAAAGGGCATCAAGCAAGTTCCGTCTGGCAAACTCACTGCCTTGACTGATAATTGTGATGCGCTTTCCGATCACGGTTTCTTTGGCATCGAAGATACTGCAGTCAGCGATATCACGGTCTGGATGGCCCAATGAGTCGCTGAGGGAGCATTGGTTCCAAACGACAAATCTGCCCTTTCTGGCTGCCTCGGCACCCAACTTGAGCACAGTGTTTGCCGCGAACGTGGATACCGTGTTCGTCAGTCATGACCTTGGGAGGACTTGGTTGCTCGCGTCGAATAACCTTCCCGCCATGGGCATGATTCTGGGAGGTTCAGGGCCAGAGCCTATCCGGTGGGCAGTCCAGTCTGAGTGTAGTCGGATTTTGCGGCAGTTGGTCAGGCAGCAGTGTGAGAGATCGAACTGTTATGCTGCAAGATTTGTTTTACGTGGCAATCTGTATGGACGACTTTGCCGTTTTCATCGACGCACGTATCTTCTTGCTGGATCACTCGCTTGCCGCAGATCGAGCAGACGATTTCTAGCTGCGGTTTCTGCATAACGCTCCTCGAGTGCCTAGGAGAAGCTAGGAGAAGCAAATCATCAAAAACCTGTCTCCGAAATAATCACACGCCGTCCACAGCTGGCGCAGGTATAAACTATTTCATCCAGCGGATCACTAAGGACAAACTTCTCTCTCACGAAGCTTGCCACCAATTGCTCGTTGCAGTCATCGCAGAAATATTCACCGTCGCGTACGCTGAACCATGTTTTCGTTGCGGTTTGCATAATCCAGGCACTCCACTTTCTGATCTCGTTCTACTCTCAGTAATGAAGGTAGTCGTCGCACAACAACTAAGGGTAACTGAGGATATCAAGGCGATTACACGCATCGAGCGGCCAGCCCCCGCCCTAGCCTGCACCCCGTCGGATGATGAGCATGATCGCGTCCGGAGTTATGCTGCGGCTGCCTTTGTCTTGCCTCCCATCTCCGACTCTGCTCTTAGCCAATCATCCAAATCGTGACCGTCTTCTCTTCCGCGCTGCTCATACAGTTGATAAGCTCGTTCGCGAATCTGTTCCTCGAACGGGTCACGAAATTCGCCCGCTTGTGGGCTTGTGAGTGGGATGAGTATGAGAGTTGTTTTCATCGGATATACCTCCTTTGTGCCGTGGGCAGGGGCACAGTGTTCTGGGGCAAGGAGTGGTCGCTACTAGTCATCATCCGCGCCTCCAAGAAGAAAAGTCTGTGATGTCCATCACCAAGCACTGTCCAGATCCGGCCAAGTTCTCAACCGAGTACGCGGCGCAGTTTCGAGCTGCACAGGCATGGACGGTGGGGAGAGCTATAAACAGCGGGAGTGCGATCGTGGGGGTGTGGCCGTGTTACTCGCTTCTGGAGGCGATGTACTTGATGCTGTTCTTGGACATTGCAAGCTGCGGCGTTCGCATAGCGCAGTGCGAGAAATGTTCAAAATTCTTCTATACGCATCGGGAAAAAGGAAAATATTGTTCCGCGATCTGCGAGAATCGCGCCCGCGCTCTTCGCGCTTACTATTGGCGGCGCCGCCCTTAAAGCGTAACAAATCTGCTGGACGGGTCGTTCGAGGACTTGGTGACGCCCCGACCGAGGGGGGAAGCCCACGAGATTCGAGTTGCCGATGATGCCATCCAGTGCTTCCACTGCGGGGAAGACTCAGAGAAGGTGAAGAACGTCTTATCGAAGCGGTTCGCAAAATATGGCTTGACGCTTCACCGGCAAGACGCGGCTGCTGGAATTTTGGCGTTACGCAGGGGAGCCCAGACGGCTCATCTGTGATCTCAGCATGACAGAAAGCAGTGGGCTCTTCGTCGAAGTCTATTCCACTACCTGATCCAACACCGGGGATGTGCTCTTGTCGTTGTCAGCATCCCCTAAATATTCCGCCGTGATCGGGTGCGTGCCCACCGCCAGCGTGGACTTGGTCAGCGTGGCCACGCCACCGCTCAACGTCGCCGATCCAATCGAGGTCGTGCCGTCCCAAAACTTCACTTTGCTTGTCAGCGGGTAAGGCCCGGTCGGAGTAACTGTCGCCGTGAAGGTCACTGCTTGCCCGTAGTTCGAGGGGTTGAGACTCGAGCTTAGGGCCGTCGTTGTCGTGTACTTATCCACTACCTGTCTCACCAACCCAGTGCTCGGCTCAAACGTGTCATCCCCGGGATAGGCGGCCATTATGCTGTGGGTCTCCGCCTTCAGCGAGGAGGTAACGAACGTCGCTACGCCACTCGCGGTGGCACCTGTTCCAATCGCGGTCTTCCCGTCGTAGAACGTTACCAGTTCGCCATCCGGAATCGCCCCGTGGGTTGACGTGACAGTTGCGGTGAATGTTACCGGCTGTCCAACCTGCGAGGGCGATCCAGACGTGGCTAACGCGGTCTTCGACACGTGGATCTCCACATATTCTGTCAGCGGAGGGGCAATACTTGCCGCGTGCTGCAAGTCCCCCGAGTACACGGCGGTGATCGTATGCACGCCGCCCTTCTTGTACGTTATGCTGTAGGCTGCCCGATTGTTGGCGATTGCAACCGTGGCGAACGTGGAGCCTCCGTCCTGGAACATGATCGATCCGGTCACCGCTCCGCCGCCCTGGCTAGCCACTGTTGCGTTATAGGTGACCACCTTGAGCCGGGGTGCGGGATTCAGGCTCGAGACCAATGCGGTCGTGGTGGGCGTCGTTCCTGCGTGCAACAGCACTGCCACCGACGGCGTACCGCTTCCGGCATAAGCGCAGGCGTTGGCTACCAACAGATCGGGCAATCCGTCGTTGTTCACATCCGCCACAGCTACCGACCAAGGCTCACATCCTGAGCCGTAGGTCTGCGCGGTCTGAAAGGTTCCGTCGCCATTGCCCAGGAGCACGCCCACGTCACCGCTGCCAGAAGCGACTACGACGAGGTCGGGCTTGCCGTCCCGGTTTACGTCCGCGACTGCTACGCCACCTCTCCAATCGTCCGAACTTCCACCGGAGCCATAGGTCACCACCGGCTGGAGGGTGCCGTCGCCATTGCCCAGCAGCACGTCCGCGTTGCTGGAAAACATGCTCGCTGCGACAACGTCGAGCTTTCCATCGCCGCGGAGATCGGCAATTGCTAAAGAATCGGGATACTGGTCGCCGGAGGGGTACTCGGTGGCCGGCTGAAAGGTTCCGTCGCCGTTGCCTAACAACACGCCGACTTGGCCGGCCGGGTAGCACTCCTTGGGGCCGCACACCGAGTAGCCCGAGCCCACGAGAATGTCGGGCTTGCCGTCGCCATTCATATCGCCAACCGCAACCGCCATCGCATCATATCCCGTGGGGTAGGTCACGGCAGGACGGAAGGTTCCATCACCGTTGCCGAGCAGCACGCCCACGGAACCATCGCAACCCTGGTCTATGCACGAATTCGCCACCACCACATCCAGAATTCGGTTGCCCCTTAAGTCCGCGATCGCGAGCGCAAAGGATCCTCCTCCGCCCGCACTGTAAGTGACGGCGGCTTGGAAGGTTCCATCGCCATTACCCAGCAGCACACCTACAGTTCCATTGCGGTTAGACACGACAATATCGGGATGGCCGTCGCCATTCACGTCCGCGACAGCAACAGAACTTGCGGCCCATCCGCCTCCGGCCGCGTCGTAGGTCACGGCCGGTTGGAAGGTTCCGTCGCCATTACCCAGCAGCACGCCCACGTCGGCGGAGTCGCAGTTTGCCACCACTAGGTCAGGTTTCAGGTCGCCGTTCACATCCGCCACGGCTATCGAGCACGGCGCGAGTCCGCCAGAACTGTAGGTCACCACCGGTAGGAAAAGGGGCGGGGCCTCGTCCAACGGGCGCGCGCCGTAGCCTTTCCCTTGTAGGTGGCTTACGGGAGCGCGCTCGGCGTTGGTGGCTCCCGGCGACAGTTGATGCGGCAGCGTTGGCGCGCCGGTATCCTGATGCGCAGCCACAACTGCGTGTTGAGCCGACCGCTGACTCGATCCCGACACTTGCGCCAGGGCAACGGAAGCCACTGACACGACCAGCACTGCGACGAAAAGAAGAACAATACCGAGAGAATTATTCCGACCGAAGTTGCGCGTCATACAGGACCTCCTTGACGGATGGAAGCAGAGGCGGCGGCCCGAGATCGCTCATTCAGCTACCGGCGTTCTGATCGCGATCTGCCAGGCCCAGAATACGAATTGTCACTGACAAACTAACTGCAAGAGGGGCCGACGTTCAAAGCTCTCGCCTCAGGGGGTGTGCACTCTCCGTGGTGGGACCTGCTCTTCGGGGAGGCGGGACACATTTATACCTATGCCGAGGGGCACGTTTTGTCAGTGAGAAACGTCACATCCTAATGTGCGGTGATGGTCAAGAGCGGCGGCGGAAGGCAAAACTGTCAGTTGGCGGTCGCGGTAGGGACGATCATCGCTGATCGCCACGCACGGATCCGTACATGGGCTCAGCGGTCGCGCCCCAATTCCGGTTCAAGAGGCGGCATGTTACGGGCTGGGAACTAGGAGAAGCTACTCTTTGTTGCGTGCCTCGCTAGGATCGGTTTTTGCGGCGGCTCTGCAGGCTTCGCGCTTACTATCGGCGGCACCCTCAGTCCGCGACGCACCGGAATCTCTTTGAGGTCTAGTGATTCAGAGTTGAGAAAGCGACCGTAGAACCCAACTGACGAAACGATAACTTCAGGGTTGCCCGTCAGAACGAAGCCGCTGGCGCGGCGGACGCTGCCGCGTGGGTGGTGTCGGCAGTCTTGATGTTCAGCTCAGATAAATTGTGGGTCACAAGGAGGTCCACGGGACCCATCTACGCAAAATCATGCTGGAAGAACTCCAGCGTCGTCATTACTCCGAGGCTACCACGCAGCGTTACATTCGCCTCATCGAGCGCTTCGCCCAGCACTTCCACTGCTCGCCCGATCGCCTGGGAACACGTCACATCCGCGAGTACCAAGCCCAGCTCTTCACCGTGCGCAAACTGACTCCCGGTTCGGTGACCAATCATCTCTGCGCCCTGCGCTTCTTCTACGTCCAGACGCTGAAAAGGCCCTGGAGTATCGCCGACACTCCCTATCCCAAGAAGCGCTATCGCCTGCCCACCATTCTCAGTCAGGAAGAAGTCGCGCAGCTCATCGATGCCGCTCCGACTCCTTTCTATCGCACCATTTTGATGACCCTCTACGCCACTGGCGTGCGCCGCGCCGAGCTCACGCGCCTCAAAGTCAGCGACATCGATAGCCGGCGCATGGTCGTGCACATTCAGGACGGCAAAGGTCACCAAGACCGCGACGTCATGCTCAGCCCC
>Ga0074044_10003868_pt1 | contig 12580 bp, 14 predicted proteins | sample BogForMeECP23OM1_FD_94443 | JGI IMG/M metagenome (GOLD analysis project Ga0074044, IMG submission 94443) | Bog forest soil microbial communities from Calvert Island, British Columbia, Canada - Bog Forest MetaG ECP23OM1 | ecosystem: Environmental > Terrestrial > Soil > Wetlands ...
GTCGGTGACGTCGATCGTCGTCAAGTCCATCGAGACCGCGCCGACCACCGGCGCGCGCGCGCCGCGCACTATCACTTCGCCGCCGTGTTGCAGCCCTCTGCGGTAGCCGTCGGCGTAACCGACCGGCAGCACGCCGATCAGGCTTTCGCGCGGCGCGACGAAGGTATGCCCGTAGCCCACGCCGCTTCCGGCCGGCGCACGCTTGATCTGCATCAGCCGGGTCTTGAACGTCATGACGGGTCGCAGCTCGACGCGCTCGCGCACGGCGGCCACCGGCGGCAGGCCGTAGATCGCCAGTCCCGGCCGCGCCAGGTTGAAATGCGAGTCGTAGCGGAGCACCAGCGCCGCCGAATTGGCGACATGGAAGACCGACGGCCGCATCCCTGCGGCATTCAGGGTATCGACCGCCTTATTGAATACGCGGAGTTGCGTGTCGGTGATCGGACTCTTCGGGTCGCCGGCGTTGGCCAGCAGCGTGCACACGCCCTCCAGGCGCACCGCCGACGCGCTCCGGACCGCCTCGATGACATCGGGAATATCCGCCGGCATCACTCCAAGCCGTGTCGCGCCGCTGTCAATCTTGAGGTGAATCGGGAAATCTATCCGGCCCGCCGATGCGGCCGCGCGGTCCAGCAGTCCGATCATAGAGGCGTCGAAGACGAACGGCGTCAAGTCGAGCGCGACAATCTCGGCCACCTGCTCGGCGAAGAAGCCCGCCTGCAGGTACACGCGCGTGCGAATTCCCGCCTCCCGCAATTCGCGCGCCTCGTCGAGCGTGGCGACCCCGAAATGACGGCATCCTTCGTCGATCAACGTGCGCGCCACCGTCACCGCGCCATGCCCATAGGCGTCGGCCTTGACCACGACCATCAATTCGCCGTGCGCGGCCACGGCCCGCAGCGCGCGGAAGTTGGAGCGGAGCGCGCCGAGGTCGATCTCGGCGATAGTCGGGCGTTGCGTTTCAATTGCCATCGAAGGCTGAATCTCTCTCTCCGCGCGCACGGACGCAAGCCCGCCTCGCCCCTTATTTCACGGGTGAGGCGCGGGTGAGGGTTCTGCCGACCCGGGAGATTGCACCGACACACAGCCGCGTCTCCGGGGGCGGGTGAGGGTGCAAGGGGTTAGGTCGGCGCGCACTCATCGCCAGCGAAACAGCATAAGGGTGCCGCGGAATACATATTAGTAGTATTTCTCAGTTGATTATATTTTCCCCGGCTTGACACTAGTAAATTACTACTTCAAACTAGAAAAAGCCGGAATCGATATAAGAGTCGAGTCCCGACTTGATCCAGCACTACAGTGGCCCTTCCGCTCGCCTTTGACCACGTTCCGCTAGACCAACGCCATTCGTACTATCGCAAGGCTTGAGGAGGCCCCCATGGCACAACCTCGTCGCCAGCTTGTATCCGCCGATCTATCGCCCGGGGCCGAGAAATTGAGCTTGCTCGCCGGAGTGACCGCCGGGCTCGGGTACTCGATCTTCGCGAGCTTTGTTGCGAATGCGCTCACTCCCGTCAGCGGATATGTCGTCGAAACGGATTCCTTTCGCCGCGCCGTATCCGGCCGCTATCAGGAAGTGCTCAGCCTTGACGGCGCCATTCCCACCTTGCTGGCATCGCTGATCGTTTTCGTTCTGGTTTGGTGGTCGACGCGCGTGATTCTGGAGCACTGGCAGCGTGAGGATTGGGGGCGCATCGGTTCAATAGACCGAAGCTTGTCAGACGGGCCGTTGCTCATACCGGTGACAATCGCGCCGCTGGCGTCTGCAGTGAGCAAGTAAAATCGTACAAAATCGAAATCTCAGTTCAACAAAAGGAGAAATAACTAATGAGTGGAACAACTGACAAAGTTAAGGGACGCGTCGAAGAAGCGGCTGGCGTATTGACTAATGATCGCAAGCTGAAAAATCGCGGAAAGATGGATCAAGCTGCCGGCAACGTCAAGGATGCGATCGGGAAGACGATCGACAAGGCGGTTGCGGCGCTCAATCACGACAACAAGCGCTAGTAAGTCGCGAGATCTCGAAAATAAATGTTATATACAATTCTGCTCGTAGTGATTGTACTCGCACTATTCGGTGCGCTTCCGATTCATTCTTTCAGTAACCAATAGGGTTACATGCCCAGCGGCCTGATCGGCACGATCCTGCTCGTGTGGCTGGTACTGTTCGTCCTGCGCCAGGCCTGAAGCCTCCGCACGGTGCGAAGCGACGAGGTTGCGGCGCGCTGCCGAGAGATGAATAGAAGCCGTTCGTCGTTTTCGCTTGCGGTGCGTGTGTTAGCCGGTTCAAATCCGGCCACCCCGGCCAACTAAATTCCTGTCAGCTCGGAAATCAGGCGCCTGGTCCAAGGGCGGCGCGGAGGAATTTGCACAACCTGCTCCGGATACCCGATGGCCGGCGCATCTGTATAATGGCGCAGGCAAAGATCCGCGCGTGCTCGCCGCGATGCGCACCGTCGCCCGTCATCGCCATCGCGCAGCCAGACCCACGAAACAAGAATCATGGCTCAATCGACATTCAACATGGCGGTCATGCAATTCCTGGCAGACCACAGGAATGTTCTTCTCACGAAATTCTTTCTACTCGCCAGTTTCGCTGGGCAAGCCGAGGGATACATCCTTGTCGTGACACTAATCTATGTCATGTTCGACAAGACGCTGGCTGTCCGGCTTGCGGTATTGCTATTGCTGACAATGGGTCTCAATCACGTTCTGAAGATAATCATCAAGAATCCTCGGCCCTTCGTCCATGAAGGCACTTATCTTCAGAAGTGGGTAGTATCAACGGAGAACGCAAAGGCACTTGCGGCCGAGTATTCAACGCCCTCTGGTCACGCCATGGCCGGTTCGGCTTTTTACTCCTACCTTTACGCGGCTGTCGAAAATCGATTCGTAGCAGTCATTGCCGTCATAGCGATTCTTTCCACTGGATTTTCGCGCCCCTACCTCGGTGTCCACTATCCCGGGGACGTTCTCATTGGCTGGGTGATAGGACTGCTCGTCGCCCTGGTAGCGATAAAACGCACCGATAAAATCAGCGACGGATGGAACAAGCTGTCATATAAGCATCAAGTGGCGATCGTTGTTGCTTCGAGCCTGATTCTCTGTCTCGCCACCATCGCGATCAACGGTTGGCGCATCGATGGTCAGCCCCGCGCATTTTTGGGCTATGCAGGATATTTGACGGGCATCGTCATTGCCCGCCCCATTGAGTTGAACACTGTGAACTTCGATCCCAGAAGCTCCAAACCACTGGCGAAAATGCTGCGATTCGCCATCTCCGTTGCCATGGTGCTGGTGGCACTGCTCCTTCTCGATAAGGCCTTTAGAGCAATAGCCGATGACTTCTCGGTCCTGGGATACATCTTGCAGTACATCCGCTACGCCATCGCCGGTGTCATAACCATATTCGTCGCGCCTCTCCTTTTCACAAAAATCAGATTGGCTGAAACAAACACTGTGGGACCGGCCGAGGCCGCTTCCGGTCTGAATTTGGCCCTTTAAACGCCGTCGGCAAACCTGCCCGGGATAGCTTAATCGTCGGCCGGCTTATCTGTATAATAGCGCTGGCAATGACGATCGACCTCGAAAACGCGCGCGAGCGGATGGTGCTCGAGCAGCTCGAACGCCGCGGGATAAAAGATCCGCGCGTGCTCGCCGCGATGCGCACGATCCCCCGTCATCGGTTCCTTCCCGCGGAACTTCACGAGCACGCTTACGATGATGGTCCTCTGCCAATCGGCGACGCGCAGACTATTTCGCAACCGTACATGGTCGCACTGATGAGCGAGGTCGCCGAGCTCCAAGGCACGGAGAAAGTTCTCGAAATCGGCACCGGTTCAGGCTATCAGGCCGCAGTGCTCGCGCGTCTGGCGCGCACAGTCTATTCCGTCGAGTGCAACGCGCATCTTCACGATCGCGCCCGCGCGCTTCTCAACTCGATGGGCTTCAGCAACGTCTATCTTCGATGCGCCGACGGTTCGGATGGATGGCCCGAGGAAGCGCCCTTCGACGTCGTGATGGTGACGGCGGCGATGCCGGGAATCGCTTTTCCGCTGCTGAATCAATTGACGCCGGATGGGCGATTGATCGCGCCGATTGGCGAAGATGAACTCCAGACCCTGGTGCGTATCAGCCACAAGACCGGACACTGGAGCGAGGAATATTTCGGCGAGTGCCGATTCGTAAAGATGACGGGCAAGCACGGCTTTCAAGGCTAGCGTGCTGGATTCGCGCGGCTCGCAGGATGCGGTGCGGCGGGTAGCGGTGGTGACGGACGGCGGATGATGTGATCGGGGAGCGGATGACAGGGACGCGCTGGATTTCGCGCGCGCGCGTGGCAATCGCGCTCGCCGCGTCGCTCGCGCTGGCGGGATGCGCTGGCGGCTCGCCGGCCTCGACCTACACTTCCGCCGCTTCGCAACGCCCGGTCACTCACTTCGTCGTCGCGGGCGAGACCGTTTACCATATAGCGAATGAATACGGCATCAGCGTCGGACGCTTGATGGTGGCGAACGGACTCAGCGATCCGCGCGAGCTGCGCGTCGGCCAGGTGCTGACGATTCCGGGCGCGTATCGGGCCGCGTCGATCGGGACTGCGTCGAGTGGCGTGCATCCGTACGCCGGCGAGCGGGCGTCGCGCCAGTTCCAGTGGCCGGTGTCGCAAGGAGTGGTGTCGTCGGGATTCGGAATCCGTAACGGCGCGATGCACGACGGCGTCGATATCGCGGCGCCGGCCGGCACTCCCGTTTATGCCGCCGACAGCGGCGTCGTGATTTTTTCGGGCACGCTTCACGGCTACGGCAACACTGTGATCATTCGTCACGACGACGATTACGCGACGGTTTACGGCCACAATGAGCGCAACCTGGTCAGCGAGGGCAATCGGGTCGCGCGCGGACAGGAGATCGGAGAGATCGGGCTCTCCGGGCGCACCACCGGCGCGAATCTCCACTTCGAGGTGCGCCGCGACAACGTCGCCAAAGACCCGCTCGCCTATCTGCCTGAGCCGGCATCCTCCGGCGGGATCAGCTTTGCCGCGGCCGGCGGCAGCTAGTATCTTTGACCGTCGCCCGCGGGATCGCCCGAAACCAATGCGATGGAATCAACCATGACCGCCGAAGAAATCAAAAAACTGATTCGTAATGTCCCGGACTTCCCCAAGCCCGGAATAATGTTCAGGGACTTCACTCCGCTAATCGGCGACGCGCGCGGGTTTGCCGCGGTGGTCGATCAGTTGGCGCAGCCTTACCTCGGTAAAGTGGACGTGGTGCTCGGAATCGAGTCGCGCGGCTTTATCGTCGGCGCGCCCGTGGCGTATCGATTGGGCGTCGGCTTCGCGATTGCTCGCAAGCCCGGCAAGCTCCCGCCCCAAACTGTGGATCAGGCCTACGACCTCGAGTACGGCAGCGCGTCGCTGCAGATGCATCAGGACGCGCTCGAAGGCTTGGGCCGCGTGCTCCTGGTCGACGACCTGCTGGCGACGGGCGGCACGGCTGCCGCGGCGCTGCAACTGGTGAAAAAGATCGGTGGAAATGTGATCGGATGCGCGTTCGTGGTCGAGCTCGATGCGCTCAAGGGACGCGAGCGCCTGGCGCCGGTCAACTGCTTCTCGCTAGTCCACTATGATTAAGCGATGCGGAGCCCGATAGACAATCGCGAACCGCGTGCGACTGCGGAATCGGACCGGCGCCGCCTGCTAGTCGTCCTCGGCGTCACGTCGGTCTATTTAGTCACCGAACTCGTCGGCGGCTATCTGACGGGCAGCCTGGCGCTGCTGTCCGACGCGGTCCACATGCTCACCGACATCGCAGCGTTGTGCCTGGGCCTGCTGACGCTGTGGATATCGACGCGGCCCGCATCGTCGGCGAAAACCTACGGCTATCTTCGCGCGGAAATCCTCGGCGCGTTGCTCAACGGGCTTTTTCTCTGGCTGCTGGTGGCCTTCATCTGGATCGAAGCGGTCGGCCGGCTGCGAAACCCGCGCCCGGTTTCGGGGCTGGGCGTGATGGCTGTCGCGATCGTCGGAATCGGCGTGAATACCTTCTCCGCGTGGATGACCTCGACCGACAAGCACGGCGGCCCAAGGCGTGGGATGGCGATGCGCGCGGTGTTCGTGCATGTCATCTCCGATCTCGTTGGCTCGGTGGGCGTGCTCGCGTCCGGCGCGCTCAACTATTTCACCGGATGGATGCAGGCCGATCCCGCCGTGAGCATATTGATCGGATGCCTGGTGCTGTACGGTTCATGGGGTCTGGTGCGCGAAGGCGTGGACATCCTGATGGAATCGGTGCCGTCGCATATTGACCTGGACGAAATGCGCAACGACCTGCTGGCCGTCAGCGGCACCGAAGAAGTTCACGACCTTCACGTCTGGTGTCTGACAACCCGGCAGATCGCGCTTTCGGCGCACGCGGTGGTCGCGGCGGATGCGGATCGCGATCGAGTGCTCGCCGAGATGTGCCACCTGCTGCAGACCAAGTTCGACATCCACCATCTAACCTTGCAGCTTGAACGCGACAATCGCCGCGAACACGAGCCGGAACATTTTTGATTCAACCCGATGATGCTGCAAATGCTCAACTAATGGCCATCTCGGAACCGCGCGATCCGGGCGTGGACGACGCGGGCGCGCCGGAGTTGTACGACGAGCCCTGGGTTATTCCGCCCTTTCAGCCAATCCGGGCGATCGGCGCGGTCATCCTGATCGCGTGCGGCTTCGCGCTATATGAATATGTGCTGGTGTCGTTCTGGTCGGTGCCGTGGCTGGGCATTCATGAACGAATTCCGTGGCCCGCGTTCGCGCTCGCGGCGGCTGCGATTGTGCTCTCGATTGCAGGATTGCGGCTCGCGCTGGGACTCGATTCGCCGCACGCCAAACTCGGATTTGGTCTGCTCGCATTCCTGGCATGCATCGTCGTTGGAGCGGGCGGCGGCCGATTCGTCAGCTATGCGATGCGCGGGACGCTGAATCCGCCCTTCACGCTGAAGCTCGCGGTCGGACAACGATTCCCAAGCTTCGCGCTTGCCGATCAGAACGACTCGATCCGCCGTGGACCGGTGGCTTCCGATGCGCGCGCAACTTTAGTTTACGTCTATCGCGGAGACTATTGCCCGTTCGCGCGGTTCGAGCTCGCTGAACTGACCGCACGTGCCGGCGATTTTGGCCGCGCCGGCATCGATACGGTTGCCATCAGCGCCGATCCGATCGAAAGATCGAAGATGCTCGCGGGATTTCTCCGCACGAAGATCCCGCTGCTGAGCGATAGCCTCGAATCGATCCTCGCACCGCTCGGCCTCGTGCAACATCATCGCAACGCCGAGCCGGACAACGCGATACCGGCGTTTTTTATCGTCGATCGAAACGGTGTCGTGCGATGGATTTTTACGTCGCCCTATTATCGTGAACTGCCGCGGCCGGATACGCTGCTCGACGCGGCAAAGTCAGTCATTGCCGGCGAGTCCACGACGGGTCGAGCGCCGACAGCATCGCCGCAGTAGCCAGGGCCGGCGAGTCGGCGGCAAATATCGCTCCGATCGACGCGACTCCTGCCGGCCGCGCGGCCGGATCGGGAGATGCGAACAATTCGCGCGTGCGATCGGGCGTGATGCCGCCGAGTGCGAAGATCGGGATCGCGCCGGCGCCGCATGCCGCCCGAAGGCCGCTCGGACCCCACGCGGAGCCGGTGGCCGGCTTGGATAGCGGATCGAAGACGGGACCGAAAACCGCGAAGTCGGCGCCGTCGCGCGCGGCGCCGGCTACATCGGGGAGCGAGTGAGTTGACACTCCGATGAGTCGATGGGGCCCGAGCAGCTTGCGCGCCATGCTGACGCCGATGGAATCGAAGGGAAGATGAACACCGTCGGCATCGGCGGCGATTGCTACATCGACGCGATCGTTCACTATCAGCGGCGCACCGGCGCGCGTGCAAATTGCGCGAAGGCGCAGCGCCAGTTCGTAGAGAGCGCGCGCGGGTAAATCTTTTTCGCGCAGTTGCAATGCGACAGTTCCGGGCGGCGCGGCTTCCCGCGCGACCGTCAGCGCGGCTTCGCACGCGGAGATGAGATCGCCGCTCTTTACGACGCGGCGATCGGTGATCAGGTAGAGTCGAAAGCTGACGCGCGGCCGCGATGACAAGGCGGCCTACCCTATCAGGCCGGTCAGCGGGCTGGACGCGGTCGCGTACAGCTTGCGCTCGATTCGGCCGGCGCGATACGCGAGGCGCCCGGCCTCGACCGCAAGCTTCATCGCACGCGCCATCGCAAGCGGGTCCTTCGCGCCCGCGATCGCGGTGTTCATCAGCACGCCGTCGCATCCGAGTTCCATCGCCTCGGCAGCATCGGACGCGGTCCCCACGCCCGCATCGACGATCACCGGGACCTTCGCCTGTTCGATGATGATCGCGAGGTTGAACGGATTGCGGATTCCCAGGCCTGAGCCAATCGGCGCCGCCAGCGGCATCACCGCCACGCATCCGATCTCCTGGAGCCTGAGGCAAGTCACCGGATCGTCGGTGACATACGGCATCACCTTGAATCCCTCCTTGACGAGCACCCGGGCCGCTTCGATCGTCGCGGCGACATCGGGAAACAGTGTCCGGTTGTCGCCGATCACCTCGAGCTTCACCAGCTCGCCCACGCCGACTTCGCGCGCGAGGCGGCAGGTGCGAATCGCCTCGTCGGCGGTGAAACATCCGGCGGTGTTGGGAAGAATCTGGTAGCGCTTGGGATCGAGATAGTCGAGCAGATTTTCCTTGCCGCGATCGGTGATGTTCACGCGGCGCACTGCGACCGTCACGATTTCAGCGCCGCTTGCTTCGACGGCAGCCTTGGTCTCGGCGAAGTCGCGATACTTGCCGGTGCCGACGATCAGACGCGAGTGGAATTTTATCCCGCCCAATTCAAATGGAGTGTCCTGCATATTTTATTTTTTACCGCCTTGCGGGCGGCGGCTAACCGCCGCCGACGAAGTTGATTATCTCGACGCTGTCGCCCGCCCTTACAATAGTCTCATCGTACCTGGCTTTGGGCACGATCTGGTGGTTGAGCTCGACGGCCACGCGCATCCGGCGCACGTTCAGGCGTTCCAGCAGCGCGGTCAGGGGAGTGTCGGCGTGGAGCGGGTACGGGTCGCCGTTGAGTATGATTGAGGTTGCGATGGAGTCCGACATTTTTGAGCCGCTTCCCTCGTATTGGGAAGCGGCCCGGGCGCATCCGTGAAGGTTGCGCTGTCGGCTTCCCTACGCCGGCATTACCCGGATCAGGTTCGAGGGGTTCCCGCAGGATCTCAGTGCGTAACGCACACCCCCAGCCCAATCCGACTATACGATCAAGCTTGCGAGATTGTCAAAAAACGCGCGACGCCGCGCGGCTCGGTTTATGAGTCCGGAAATCGCTGGCGGGAGTCAGGTGCGCGCGGGGGACGGTGCCCGCCGATCGGAGAAGGCAGTGATCGAATTCCTCGGCGTCGCTCCGCGCCAGACGCATGATTTCCGAGCTGCCAGGGGTTTAGTTGGTCGGGGGGGCAGGATTTGAATCGGCGACCAGTCGCACCCCAAGCGAGTGCGCTGGAAAAACGGTTGCCGCGCCTATGGGCTAGTGCAATTTCCCATGGGGCTGGTAACCTCGGCGGTGCCGCCGCCGCTGGTATCGCACACCGGCGGCATAATGTCGCTGCCTTGTGCCGTTGCACCGCCCGTTGCTTCAGCGCTCACATTGCTGCCGTTGCCTCCACACTCCGCGGTGGCTTCCCCGTTCGTGTCTGCAGTCGCTGTGGCGCTGCATTCGGCGAATGTGTTAGCTGTGGCGCCCCCGGCACGGTCCGAAATTGCGGTCGCAATTGCACTGCCACTCCCGGTCGCAGTGGCCGATGAATACCCGGCGTGCCTTGCAGACGCATACCCAACACAGCCGGGGGAGGCTAGCGCTTGGGCGTTGCCGCTTGAGGATGAAACAGCTTTGGCGTGACCGCCATCTGCGGTCGCGGTGGAAAGGCTTTTCGAATCAGAAATTGCCTTTCCAATACCACTGTCTGATGCGTATGCGGTTGCAGCCGAGTGCCCGCCGGCAGTGGCATTTGCGACGCCAAGGGTTTCAGCGCTTGCGTACGCATTGGAACCCGGGCCATTGCCATGCGCGATACCCTTCGCGCCGCTGCCGTCAGAATACGCCTCGCATTGGCCGCGTGTAAAACTGTGCTTGTCCTGCTGTACGCCGTCAGTCGATTTGCACGAAACACCCGCAGAAGCCCGCAAAGCCGTAACAGTCATCATCAATGCAATCGCAACCAGTGAGAAAATAATTCGCATCGGGTTAGTTGAAACTCATCAAGTCAACCGGGAGTTGAGTTTTAAGACGCTGAGGCAGTATTAGACCTGACCGTACCCATATGCAAGAAAGCGCCAATTTATTTCAGCGAATGTCGAATGTCTGGTAGCGGCGATCAGGGCAATCTTATCCGAGTTCTCGCGGCAGTTGATCGCTACTGCATCGAATTTGCGACAAGTGAGACCACGGAGAATTTGATTTGGTCGGGGTGGCCGGATTTGAACCGGCGACCACTCGCACCCCAAGCGAGTGCGCTACCAGTCTGCGCCACACCCCGACGCGACGAACATTATATATTCGCTGCCGGCAAGACCACACCCGCGCGCGCTTTTTCAGTTTCAAGATTCTCCCGTGCGTTACGTCACACCCGCCGGATCAGGATTTTTTCTTCGGCGCGACGCGCGGACGCCATTGCACGAACGATCGCAGATCGACCTGAAACGTCCAGGCGCTTTTCGACTGATCGATCAGGTGCACGATCTCGTCGCATATCGCCGCGGGCGGAACGAAGTGCGACGGATCCACCTCGGGCATCGACTCCCGCACTCGCGCACTGTCCACCGCGCCGTCCACGTCGAGCGCGGCAGCATGCACGCCGAGATGCATGAACTCGTAGGCGACCGACTCGGCGATCGCGCGCTGCGCCAGCTTCGACGCGTTGTAGGCGGAGTATTGCGCCGGTCCGCTGCGCGATTCCGATCCCAGCACGAAAATCACGGTGCCGGCCTTGCGCTCGGCCATCTTGCCGATGACGGCTTGGGTGCAGAAGAACGGTCCGTAGGCGTTCACCTTGAGCTGGAAGTCGAAATCCTCCTCGGTAATTTCGGTGAAGCGCTTGCGCAGATAGGCGCCCGCGTTGTTGATCAACACGGAGATCGGTCCGAGCTCGCGTTCGACGGTCTCGACCGCGGCGACGACCTGATCGCGGCGCGAGACGTCGGTGGGCGTCACGACTGCCTTGCCGCCCTGGGCGCGAATTAATTCGGCGGTTTCGTCGAGCTGCGACTTGGTGCGGGCGATCAGCCCGACCGCGTAGCCTTCTTTTGCCATGCGAAGCGCGATGTCGCGGCCGATGCCGCGGCCTGCGCCGGTTACCAATGCGACTTTTGCTTGCGCCATAGCGCGGAATCTTAGCCGCTGGCGGCGAGCGTGCAAACCTCCGCGCAAGCGCATCGCAGATTCTTGGCACTCGGCGGATCGAGTGGTAGGGTCGAATTATGGGCACGCGGCCGGCGCGATTGATCGTTGCAATATTCGCAGCGCTCGCGATGACCGTCCTGGTTAGCGCGCGCTCCGCGTTTTCGCAGGATGCCGAGGATTCCGCTGCGGTGGCAGATGCCGATTTGGAACCCACCGGGCCTGCCCTGGATGGGGATGTGGAAACGGCAGATAAAGTCCTGGAGATTCCCCAGGTGGCGTGTGCCGACGACGGCGTATCAGTCCCCTGCACCGACGGCAGCGATGAGGACGCCGACGCCGGTGGCGAGACTATCAACGCATCGTCGCCGGGCGCGCCGCCAACCGTCGATGACGAGACCGCCGACGCTCGATCGCCGAATCAGGATTGGGGCACGCCCGCCGATTACCAGAACGAGCCAGCTTATGGGGTCCCATACGCGGGGTATGCTTCCCCGATGACTGGCGCGGTGGGAACGATGAACAGACCGTCGCCGTTTCCCGCGTCGCCCTACGTGCCGATGAGCAGCCCGCTGACTCAGGCCGCGCGCCCGCCGCTGAATCCCGGCCCGTGGATGCTTTCTCCTTCGATGTCCCCGTTCAGCCACCCGGCGGGCAATCCGATGATCGGGATGACGATGTCGCGCCGGTCGTTCAGATTCCATCGTTAACGGCGCCGCGCCGGCCGCTTCGTTTACGCTGAGTTCACGCGCTATTATCTTGGCCCGATCGCGCCGCTATCGACGGCGGAGGTCGGACGGAGATTTGTCATGCTGATAACGGTGGACGTCGGCAACACCGATACCGTGATTGGAATTTACGAAGGCGAGCGCTTGCGCAATCACTGGCGCATCTCGACCGTTCCCGACCGCACCACCGATGAGCATGGCGCGCTGCTCAGCACTCTTTTGGCGGCGGCGGGACTGGAGGGCGTCCTCAAGCCTGAAGGGGTTGCGATCGCGTGCGTGGTCCCGCCCCTCAACCAGGTGATGGAGCAAGTCGCCGAGCGCTATTTCCATTGCGCTCCGCTGATGGTGGGGCCTGGAATCAAAACCGGCATGCCGATCCTCTACGAGAA
>Ga0074044_10003871_pt1 | contig 12576 bp, 9 predicted proteins | sample BogForMeECP23OM1_FD_94443 | JGI IMG/M metagenome (GOLD analysis project Ga0074044, IMG submission 94443) | Bog forest soil microbial communities from Calvert Island, British Columbia, Canada - Bog Forest MetaG ECP23OM1 | ecosystem: Environmental > Terrestrial > Soil > Wetlands ...
CTTCTGGCTGCTGGTCCAGCTTTGCCAGGCGGGATTCATACCCGCAGGGTTTCAGCGAAAGGTTTCAGAGTTCAAGTCTCTTCCTCCTTCCCAAAGCTTACCTGACGCAAGGACACCATACCTGCTACGAAAATCAGGTTCGCATTCGGGAGGTAGTTCAGTCTGGGGTTCAGTGGCTCACCCACCACCGGACGGCGTCGGTGAACTCCTTCAGGCCGTCGACAATCCCCTTGTCCGCCCAGTATTCGCCGGCTTCGCTGGCCGCCTGCATGACTTTGCCGTAATGTCCTTCCATGGATTTCTTGTGGAATTCGTCCAGCGGCTTGGTGTCCTCGGTCAGGAATGCCTCGCCGATGACGGTCAGAGCCCCGGCGGTTCCGCGAAAGACCTCGCTCGGCTTATATCCCTTGGGCGTAACCAGGTCGACGGCAGCCACGGCGGGATTGATCATGGTCAGTGCACCGCCGGCTCCGCCGAGGGCTGCGTTGACGCCCTTGCCGACCGTTGTCTGGGCAGACGAGTCGACATAGCCGGCGACGGCCTCCAGGCCCGCGCCGATGACAATCAACCCTCTCGTGAACGGCTTGCTGGCCACGACCCGGCCGGTGGTCATCAGCATGCGGCCGACCCGGCTGCCGTGGAGCGCCGTCTCGAGCTCGGCAGCGGCTGCGCCGAGCTTGACCAGGGCCGTTCCCTTGAGACCCGACTGGACGGCCTTATACTCGAGGACGACGACGTTGGCCGCCCTCACTGCGGCCCGCTCTTCCTTGAAGGCCGCCGCGGCGGCTTTATAAGCTTCCTTGGCTTCGGTGAGCTTCTGCCGCGCGGATTCACCGACCTTGCCGCCCTGCTTCGCCATCCGCTCGAGTTTCGAGATGCCTCTGCTCATTCGACGCAAGTCGTAAGCCATCTGGGAGTGCGTCTTCATGAGCTTGAAGGCCGCTTGGGCGTGCCTAACGAATTGGATCGCCTTGTGAACGGCATGGGCCCCGACTTCAACCCCTTCGGCGGCCAGGTGGAGTTCGTGTGCATAATGAGCCAGATGCTCGGCCTTCTCGGCGTCTTCCTCGTCCAAGTGAAGGCTGACGTGCCCTCCGTGAACTGCGGCTCTGTGGGCGCCCCCGTACCCTTCGTGTTCCACCTTGCCCGCGGGCAGGGGGGCATGCGACATCGCCAGAACCGAGGTCCCGTCCCGGATATCCGTCGGATGTTGATCGGGTCGCAAAGGCCCCGGGGGCCTGTGAGCCATGTTATGACCTCCTTTGCACGGATGATAGCGCCCGAACCACCTCGACCGCGCCGGCCGGATGCGTACCAGCCCGTACCGCCGCAACTTGCCCGCGATGGATTCCGCATGGCCCGGCGCCGATGCGGCTCCTGGCCGCAGACTCGGGTCAGGATCAAGACTACCATCTATGATCCACCACTTTCAACGTTCTTTCTTCCCTCGTTTTGCGAGTAGGCGGGCAGTCGCAATGTGGTGGTTTCGGCTCCCGCTCTTCTTTCTCGGCTGTGGCTTCTTCGGGCCTCGTTTCTTCTTGGGATACCTCGTGAGCTTCACACGATGAGCCAATTTCGTCATCGCCTTCGCGAAGGTTCCCAGCGGCATGATCCGGTACAACTCCCAACACTCATCCGGAACCGCTATGTCCATTCCCACATAAGTCGCCGCAACATCGCTCAGCAAATGGTAATCCGACAGCTTCTCCTTGATCACGCCGGTTCCGTGCGCCGCACGCAACGACGCCTTCACCACGGGGGGAGGGCAATCGGTGTCAGTGTGTTGCCGTGAAAAGTCTTGGATCTCCAGGGGTATTTATTCCCCCCGGCAAGGGGAGGGCAATGGGTGTCAGTTCATCATTTCCCTTAAATGTCCCTGAAATGATGATCTGACACCAATTATCTTAACATGACACCAATTATCTTAACAAAATCTGCGAAAGTTCAGTTCGGCGAAAGACCTCCCCATGAACTCCCGCGCCAGTTCACGGGGCGTCGGGAAGCCGGGCACCGGCGCGGAGGTTAAAAACATGGTCTGACCCGAAGGCCTCCCACAGCTAAAGAGTCGGACATTCCGCCCGGAATTCGCCACGGTTCTATTCGTCTGTCGGGTCGTTGCTCAGAAGCTACGGATTCACAGCATCGCTTGTTGTCTCCACCCCGGGGCGCGGACCTCGAACAAGGGGCGGCCGGGCTTGAGGATGGCCAGCTCCAGGGCTGCGGCTGCACGCTGGCGCTGGAAGCCGGTTTTGAGGGCTTGGCGGATGGACTCCGGGGTGATGGGCTGGCCCAGAAGGTAGCGGGTGCCCCTGGCGAAGTTGCCCTGGCGGGCGTTCCACCACTTCTGGATGAGCGCCGGGTCAGGCCAGGGCAAGTCGAGATCCGGATCCATGGCCACGTTCTCATCTTCTGGGTTTTCGGTGGGACCGGTTTCGAAGCCCTCGGGCTTCTCACCGTCGAGGTCCTCGTAGGCGATGTCGGCCCCGGTGATCAGGCTGAACGACTCGCCGGCGACCCGTGCCAGCTTGGGGACCTTCATCTGATCGATCAGAAAAGGAATCGCCTCGGGATCGGCGAAGGCGCCGGCGGCGATCAATGCAATCCGCTTCTGTCCCAGTTCCTTGACCAGCCGTATGAGCCAGGTCTTCGCGTCCTTCGGGGCCAGCCGCCGCATGGCCATCTGCGCGGCCCGCTCGGCGAAAGTTCCACCGGCCTCGGCGATGTCCTGGAGGCTGGTAACGGCGTTCCTTTGCGCGCTCAGCAGAGCACTCGACCAGGCGGCCCAGAACCGACAGGCTGGATCCTTGCCCTTGGTGGTGGCCCGGGCCGTGATCTGGAAATCGATCAGTCCCACCTCACCGACGGCGCGGAGGGCGCGGGCCTTCAAGAGGGGGTCGTCCGAGGCAAACGCCTTGAAGAGGGCGGGCGGCCCGGGGTTCCTTCGGTGGGCCGACATCGCCGCGAGGCCGGCCCGGAGTCCGACCGTCGACTCCGCGGCCAGCAGCGTCTTGATCGTCTTCGAAGCCTGCGGATACGGCAGCCAGCCCAGGGCGGAGATCAGCCCGCGCGAGGCCTCGGGAGTGGCGGTCCCCACCTCGATGACCTGCTGGACCCTTTCCGGCACGCCACTCTCGAACGCCAGCACTCCCGCGGCGAACACTTCGCCCGGCTCGCCGATGTCGGCCATCGCCTGCCGGGCGATCTCCCAGCCGGGTTCGGCCGCGACGCGGAGGCCGTCGAGCTGGGCCTCGACCCGGCCGTCGAGCTTGGCCAGGTCGGCGAGGCGGTAGTGCGGCTCGCCAGCGGCCAGGTCGCGCAGCAACCACAGGAACGCCGCATCCTCGGCGTGCTGGTCAAGGATGACACGAACGGTCACGGTTTGTCCCGCTCTCGGCTCATTCGTAGCCCTGGTCGAAGAGGACCAGGAACCGGTTCGCGCGCCGGTCCAGGGATTCCACATAAGCCCGGATCAGGGCGGCCTCATTGTCCGGGGTGACATCCACCGCGGGATCAAGCGCCTCGCGCGGTACCCCGTGCCCGTCAGGGCTTTCCAGGTCACGCGGGTACAACGCTTCGAGGCGAGTCAGGGCCTTTCCCTGCCAGTCAAGGAACGATTGTGGGTCGGGGAGCACCAGGAGCGCGACGCCGGCCGCGATGGCTGCATGGTTCGTGGCCAGACCGTCTTCCGACATGTTGATGGAGTTTGAGACGCATAGTAGCGCAAGATGGATCGGCCCCCTAACGGGTCCGGCCCAACCCTGGTCATCTAACAGCACTGAGATCCCAGGGTCGGCGTCCATGGCCCAAAGCCAGTAAGCTTCCAGCGCTTCGGTCGGCTCCGAATCGGGGTCTATACGGTTAAGGCGGAATATGACCCACTCGGCGCACCCAAGGGTGAAAGCGGTATTCGCTCGGTTGCTGACCCGGTCCAGGCAGTCCATCACTGCGTCATCTACTTCGGGGATCACAGAATACGGATCATAATCGCTCCAGCGGTACGTGACCGGCGCGCCGCTGATCGGAGCGTACGGGATGTAGGGCGGAGGACTCAGGGACACTCGATCACCTCCATTCCGTTGGCCTTGGCGTTTTCGATCAGCTTTTTGCAGTGTTCCTTGCACGGCCCCGGTGGGGGGGTGGATTTGTTGATCTTCAGATACAGCTTACCAGGTGGGGGTGGCTTTGGCCAGAATCGCTTAAACAACGTTTCGATGATCTTCGACTCGGCGTGTCCCTGGCCATGGCGGAACGAGCCCAGCGCGCTGATGTAGGTGTGAAGCGGGCCTGTCGACCCCCTCGCCAGCCCGACGAAGGAGCCGAACAGACTGCCGATTCTACTGAGGTCAGACTTCACCAACCCAATTGCCATCTCCCCCCACTTCTGTCCTTGTAGACCCATATTCGCCGAGACGCTGCTGGCTCCTGGCAGGTTGATCGCCGGTCCACCGCCGTTCGGGACGAACCTGCCGCCAACGAGGGTGTGGGGCTTCGCCTTCATCTTGTCGGTCATTTCGTCAGATACCGCGTCGGCCTCGGCCGAGGCTTTCGCACAATTCTCCGCTGTCGCCTTATCCTCACCGTTCGGGGCAGGAGTCGATGCGTTAGCCATCGGGCTGGCGTGGTTCGACGTGGTCATGTCCAGGTGCCGGACCGCGTTCTCCCCCTCGATCTCCACGTCGTCGGACCACGCGATGAAGTAGGTCTTGCCCTGGATCGTGTGCGTGATCGTCCCCTGGCCCAGGGACTTGGTCGCCGCCTCGTCGCCGGTGCATTTCTTGTAGTATGACTTGTCTTTGAGCATCACCTCCTTATCGCCCACCTTCACCGTCTTACTTCCGTCGGTAGTGTCGCTGGAGAACGAGGTGACGGGGTACGGCACAGGGAGCGGCCCGGCCGGCGGCGAGGGCGGCGAGAGGCAGGGGTCGGGCGTGGCCGCCGTCACCGTGGCGCTGCCGGACTTGCACGCGATGCCCCGGCCGTTGACGTAGACGCTCTTACCCACGGCCCACCCCCGCTGGTCTCGACACCACGCACGCGGCCCGCTCCGGGGCGAGCGAGAAGCCGAACAACAGCCCCCGCCCCCCCGGGGCGTACCCCTTCCTCATCGCCACCGCGGTCAGCACCAGCATGCACGCCGGCAGCGCGGCGCCCGCGTCGCCGAGCTTCTCGGCGGGGCACCACAACTCGAACCGGTCCTTGTGGACGCGCTGGACCCGCGCCAGCGCCGTCGAGGCTTCCTTGAACCAACTCGCCTCGCCGGTCATGCCGCCGACGCGGAAATCCATGTCTGCCATCGCCAGCCCGGCGTCCTGGAGGGCCGCGCGGAAGGCGTCGGCCAGCCCGGTGGCGAGGTTCGGTCGCTCCGGGTCGCGCGCCGACGGCTCCTCGCCGAACCCGAGGCCGAGGACGTCCAGCAGCGCCGGGGCGGGCGCGGGCGCCAGCCAGACAGCCGCGCCGGCCTCGCCGGGGATCACGCCGTCGCTGTTGTCGTCGTTCTTGAGCCGGTCGAGGCACTGCAGCCAGTACGAGGTGGACTTGCTGATCAGCGAATCGACCGCCGCGACGATCACCCCCGCCGCCCCGGCCCGCACCAGCCGCCGCCCCTCCTCCAGGGCGTGCCAGAAGCTCGCCGAGCCGTCGGTGAACAACCGCGAACCAGGCGCGAGCTTCAGCCCCAACCCATCCGCGACCCGCCCGAGAAGCCGCTCGGCGAACCCCGGGGCGTCCAGGGGCGGATGGGTCGCGTCCGTCGCCAGCAGCAGCGGTGGCATCTTCGGTGGCACCCCCGGCCTCGGCTTTGGCCCGGCATCCAGGCACTCGCGCACCGCCGCGACGGCCAGCGGCAGCAGCCGCGCCTCGTCGACCGCCTCCCCGACCACCTCGCGAGCCGGCACGCCGATGACCGGCTCCAAGAAGGTGTCGGTAAACCCGACGGCCTCGAACCGCGAGGCCCGCGCCCGGATGGCGGCGCAGGCGGCGTCGGCCGTCAGGCCCAGCCCGCAGGTCAGGCCCGCGGACACGACCGAGACAGACCGCGGCGGTGGCGGGGCCAGGGTCATGCACTGGCCTCCCGGAGTTCGAGGTAAGCCTTGCCGCTCCGCACCGCCCGGGCCTGGCCGGGGGTGTCCTCACCGATGCGGACCTCGCTCAGCCGGGTCAGCTTGCCGCGCACCCGCGCCGAGAGCCGCCACACCAGGACCACCCGCCGCTCGTCCGGCTCGAGGACCACCGTGTCGAGCACACCCCGGAGGTCCTCCTCGTAGCCGGTCCAGACCATCCGCCCGACGATGCCCGTCGTCGGCAGGTCGAACTCCAGCAGCCCCTCGGGGGTGAGGTTCGTCAGGCGCACCCGCTCGCCGCCGCGGAGGTGGGGGCACTGCTGGTCCTCGGCCGTGCCTTGGTGGTGGCGGTCGTCGAAGTCGTCGGGCAGGAACGGGAACTTCTCGTCCAGCCACCTCTGGTCGTAGGTCCCGGCGTAGGAGAGCCGAGGCTGCCAGTTCCGGCAGACGAAGCCGAAGGCCATCGGCGGCGGGGTGTCGGTCGGCGAATTGACCGGCCGGGCCGGGTCCTCGAGGTTCGGCAGCGGCGTGCCGGCGATCTCGTCCCGCTTCCGCCGGTGGTAGCTGACGCCGACGAGGTTCCGCAGCTCGTGGCCGTGGTTCTTGGGATCGGGGTCGAGCTGGTCGGAGCCGCCGAAGGCCCGCTCGTACAGCAGCGGCATCTTGGTGAACGGCTGCGGCCTGGTCGCGACGAAGCGGCGCAGGATGCCGCCCTCCCAGGCCCGGTCGCCGAAGACGCGCACGGTCTTGCGCACCGGGCCGACCTCCAGGGTCGCGTCGAGCTGCGGCACCGGCTCGCCGCCCGGCGCGTAGGCGTGGCCGTTGAGCACGACGTCGCACGAGGGCTTGCGCAGGGCGAAGTCGCACTCGTGGCGGATGCTGCTCAGGCCCGGCTCGCCGTGGAAGACGTCGGCATAGGTCATCGGCAACGGCACCTCGGCCGGCGCGCAGGTGCCGTCGGGCCGGATCGTGAACGTCCCCTTGACGGCCACCAGCAGGTGCTCGTACCCGTGCTTGTCGGTCGGGACCGCGATCCCGGCGGCTAGCCGGCTGACATTGACGAGGTTCATGAGGAGGGCCTCTCAAGCGCCGCCCCGCCCGCTCCGGTGGCGCGGGCGGGGTCAGTTGATCTGCACGGAACCGCCCTTGATGCGGTTGACGCCCGACGATCGGCTCAGCAGGTAGGTGCCGCGGAGCAGGATCTTGCCGGCGCGGGTCAGGGTGATGCTCGCCTCGCCGCAGCGCAGCTCGATCTCCGTCTCGGCGGACAGCACCAGGCGTTCGCCGTCCACCGCAGCGACCACCTCCCGGCCGCGGGGTCGCGCCCGAGCGATCGGCCGGGGCGGCTCGACCAGGCCGAGGACCACCGGCCGGCGGGCGTCGCCGGCCTCGAACATCAGCACCACGTCCCGGCCCACCTCCTCGCCGGTGAAGCGGACCGTGCTTCGGGCCGCGAGAGGGCGACTGGCCGGGTTGGCCGGGTGATCGACCACCGGCTCGCCGGCCGGCGTGAACCCGTGGATCGTCCCGACCCGCACCCCCTTGACCCGCGGCCGGGGGCCGCTCGTTCGCGGCTCGGTCGGGTCGACGGCTTGGGCCACCGCCTCGGGCGTGAGCAGGGCCCCGGGATTTGCGCTGCATGGATTGGCCATAGCGAACCGCTCCCGTGTCAGTTCTCGGTCATCTTGCTGCCCTTGAGGGTCATCGTGCCGCCGGCCTTGCCCACGATCTTGCCCGAGCCCTCGATGCTGATGTCCGTCCCCTTGATCCCGACATTGCCGCCCTTCATAACGATCGTGGCGCCGCCGGCCTTCAGCTCGATGGTATCGGCCTCCATGACGATCGACGCGGCCTTCAGAGTGTAGGCGGCGGCCACCGTCTCGCTGTGCGCGGCGCCGACCTTCTCGGACAGGGCGCCGCCGATGCTGACGCTTTTACCAGCCGAGACGGTTTCCTTCGAGACAGCGCCGACAGTCAGCATATAAGCCCCGCCGATCGATTGAGTCATCACGGCGCCGACGCTCAGGGCCATCAGGCCGCCCACGGTCAGCTCCATTGCCGCGCCCACGGTCTCGGCGTAGTTGATCGCCACGGTCTCGGTCAGGGTCGAGCCCACAGTGATCGACATGCTCGAGCCAATGGACTCGGTGTGGCTCGCCGCCACGGAGACGGTCTTGCTAGCCCCGATCGTGATCTTCTCGTTGCTGCCGACCGACTCGGTGCGATCGGCCCCGATCGTGGAGGACTGGTTGCTGCCGATCGAGATCGTCTCGTTGACGGCGACGTCGCGGCTGCGGTTGTTGAGCACGTGCTCCCTCAGGTCGTTGTTGATCGTGGAGTCCATGTCGTACTGGCCGTGGACCCGGATCAACTCCTTGCCGGGGGTGTCGTTGAAGATCATCTCGTTGTAGCCGCTCCCCTTGTACGTCTTCGACTTGGTGCCGCTGACGACCTTCTGGTCCGGCAAGCCGTAGGGGGGCATCTGCTCAGCATTGTAGACGCGGCCCGTGATCAGGGGGCGGTCGGGATCTCCTTCGAGGAAGTCGACGATGACCTCCTGGCCCATCCGGGGTATGACCATGGCGCCGAACCCCTTGCCGGCCACCTCCTGGGAGACGCGGATCCAGCACGAGCTCTTCTCGTCTTTCTTGCCCTTGCGGTCCCAGAAGAACTGGACCTTGACCCGGCCGTACTTGTCGACGTAGATCTCCTCGCCTGGCGGCCCGGTCACCACCGCCGTCTGCGGCCCCTGGACCATCGGCTTGGGCGTGGTTCGCGACGGGCGAAACGTTACCGAGGCCGGAATGCAGGTGAACACGTTGCTGTAACTGGAGCCCGCCGCGCTGCTTCCGTAGCTGGACTCAGTCGCCGAGTGCTGGATCGAGGTGATCACGTAGGTGCTGTTCTCGGCAGCCACCCCGTGGCCTTCGAGCGTGAACTTGCCGCAGGGGGTGAAGGTGCAGCACTGGCTGCTACCGGTCGCCACATCAAAGCCCACCTCCTCCTCTTCCATGCGGACCTTCGTCACCGGTTCTCCCTCCGCCTCCAGAAAGTACTCGCCGGGATAGTCGAAGATCTCGTACTTCTTGGCGTCGGGGAGGTTGATCATCGTCCCGGTGCTGGTCAGTAGCCTGTTGCTGGGCATCTGGAAGTTGTAGTCAGTCCGCGTCCACTTCCCCGAGCGAAACTCGTACTGGTGCTCCCAGCTCGTGATGTGGTTGGGCGCCAGCGAATCCGGCGAGTACTCCACGTGGTTCTCGGGGCAATCCTGGTAGGCGCTGAAGCGATCGGCCATGACCAGGGTGTGCTTGCCGTCCTCGTGGCGGAAGAAGTAGAAGATCCCCTCGTGCTCCATCAACCGGGAGACGAAGTTGAATGCGGTCTCGCGGTACTGGACGCAGTACTCTCGCTTGGCGTAAGAACCCTTGAGGTCGAACTCGAAATCATTGAATCCGAAATCGCCGAAGACGGTCTCGATGATCTCCCTGGTCGACTGGTTCTGAAAGATCCGGCAGTTGGTGCTCCGGGTCAGGAACCAGGGCCAGGGAACGACCTCGGCTCGATAGGTCCGCAGCCCGCGGCGGTTTACTGCCCCGGCGATGAACCGACAGACGAACCCGTTGAAGTAGCGGGGTGCCTCGTCGATCCGGCTGACGCTCCACGTGACGCTCTTGCCGACGATGTTCTGGGGAGTGATCGCGTCGTTCTCGGAGGCCAGCTCGAGCTGGTAGCTGAACAACCGGGAGATCGACTCGGTCCCGCTGAAGCCCTGAAGCAAGAGCACGTTAGCGCCGAGGGGCGAGGTTACCGACAGCGTACGTTCCGCCTGCGTGTAGGTGGACATGGCGACCTGCCATTATTTCAAGGTGAGATCAGGCGGGAGACCGCGCCGGTTTTGGGGCACAGCCTCACCGCGCAAGAGTCCGGAAGTTCCTCGCAAACTAAAGGGCACATTCTTATTTGTCCCGGTCGTCGTGCACCTTCAGCCACATCGCGTTATGGTAAAACGCCGAGTCCCGCTGTTGTCTTGTAAAATCCATCCGATTGGTTGTCATGAGAGACCTCCGATTTTCTGGGAATCAAGTCAGGCCCATCGCGCTGGCTTCGGCACCGAAGCTCGCCGGCACCAGACCGATTCTTTGCGGCGGTGTCGCTGGAAGGCCCTCCTGATAGCGTTAGCGGCGATTACCGTAGAGCCTGCAATGAATCCCCCCACCAGTCCCACGCGCCATGACTTCGTAGGCCGTGCGAGCACCTCACCTAGATGGCGAACGGCGTCAGCAGCCGCTGAGGCCGCGGAAGGAGTTGCTTTGGGTTGGAAGGGCTCTTCCAACGCCAGGTCGCTGGCGACTTCATCGATGTCCCAGGCCACGGTTGCGACAGGAAGTGCTGCAATGGAAATAAGATCTCCCCGCGAGGCCAGGAAGGGGATGGCCTCGTCGATGCTCCGAAGTACGGCTTGATAGGCCCGGCTCAGCAACTCCACGGGGCCCTGCTGGCCGTCGCCGGAGGTGAACAGATCGGGGATGGTGCCGCGGATTCGAGCGAGCGCCTCATTGGTGCCGAGGAGGACCAGGACCCAGGGTCTCAGAGCAGGCGGTATCAGGATGGATAGGCCGCCCTGAGGATTTCCGGACTCGTCGGCCGCGTGGGCACCCTCGCCGCCCTTGCCCGACGGGGCGGTAGCCTGGGTCGGGAGAACGCTTGGCGTCCCGGACCCCACCGACGTGATTTGCGACTCCCCACCGTTAAGAGAGGTGACCACCAGGGTGGCGATCAGCGCAAGCGATGAATTCTGAGCCCCAACCAGTTGGATGGCGGGCTGGGTATTATTCGGAGGGGGCAGATTCGGCATTCCGGCCTCGACCACCAGGGCATTTCCACCCTGGCTCATCGCTGTCTCAGTCGTGAGGAAAATCTGGTTGTCGCCGGTGCTGCTGATGAAGAGACCGCCCACAGGGCTCACCGCAATGCCTGCGGGTTGAAGCCCGTTTGCACTAACTAGGGTGGTGATACTTCCGGAGGGATCAACTACGCGAATCCGGTTGTTGCCAGTGTCGGCGATGTAGAGGTTGCCGGAGGCGCTTACCGCGATGCCCGTGGGCGCGTTGAGGATGGCAGGCGTCCCATTGCCCGCGACGGTGGTGATGATGCCGTTGGGGCTGATCTTGCGGATCCGGTTGTTGCCGGTATCGGCGATGTAGAGGTTACCGGAGGCATCCACCGCGACGCCCTCAGGATGGTTGAGCTGGGCTTGAGAGGCCGGACCGCCGTCGCCGCTGAAGCCCTCGTCGCCCGCGATGGTGACGATCACGCCGTCGGGGCTGACCTCGCGGATCCGATCGTTGTCGGTATCGGCGATGAAGAGGTTACCGGAGGCGTCCACCGCGATGCCCTCAGGTTGGTTAAGCTGGGCTTGAGAGGCCGGACCGTTGTCGCCGCTGAAGCCCGCTATCTCAGTGCCCGCGACGGTGGTGATGATGCCGTCGGGGCTGATCTTGCGGATCCGGTTGTTGCCGGTGTCGGCGATGTAGAGGTTGCCGGAGGCGTCCACCGCGACGCCCTCAGGATGGTTGAGCTGGGCTTGAGAGGCCGGACCCCCGTCGCCGCTGAAGCCCGCTATCCCAGTGCCCGCGACGGTGGTGATGATGCCGTTGGGGCTGATCTTGCGGATCCGGTTGTTGTCGGTATCGGCGATGTAGAGGTTGCCGGAGGCGTCCACCGCGACGCCCTCAGGATGGTTGAGCTGGGCTCGAGGGGCCGGACCGCCGTCGCCACCGAAGCCCGCTATCCCAGTGCCCGCGACGGGACGGATGGTGATCGAGATCTGTTCGAGCGCCGTGGTGCTGCCGGCGAAGTTGGTGCCGTCGCCGCTGTAGACCGCCTTAATCGACTGATGCACGCCCGGGGCCAGCGTCGAAGTCGTGAACGTGGCAGTGCCGGCGTTGTTCAGTGTGCCGGTGCCGAGATTAGTCGCTCCGTCGAGGAAGTCGACCGTGCCGGTGGGCACGGCAGTGCTCGGCGCATCGGCGGTTACAGTGGCCGTGAAGGTGACCGGCTGGCCGAACACCGAGGGGTTCGGGTCGGCGGTCAGCGCGGTGGTGGTGCTGTTCTGGTTGACCACCTGGCCGCCGGTAAGGGTGCCGGTGCTGGTGCTGAAGTTGCCAGCGGAGTCGGAGTAGTCCGTCTGGACGGTGTGGCGGCCGGCAGCCAGAGTGACGCTGGGGCTGGTGGCGGTGCCGCCGGTCAACGTCACCGAGGCGCCCAGCTTGGTGCCGTCCACGACAAACTGCACGCTGCCGGCGGGTACCGGACCCGTGCCGCTAGCGTTGCCGACTGTGGCCGTGAAGGAAACCTCCTGGCCGCTGACTGAAGGGTTCACCAGGCTGGCCACCGTCGTCGTGGTCGCAGCGGGGGTGATCGTGAACTGGGCTGTGTTGACGTAGCTGATCGTGTAGTTGCTCAGGCCCGTTCCCACCGCCGCGCTGGGCACGATGGAATAGGGCGAGCCCGCCAC
>Ga0074044_10003872_pt1 | contig 12568 bp, 9 predicted proteins | sample BogForMeECP23OM1_FD_94443 | JGI IMG/M metagenome (GOLD analysis project Ga0074044, IMG submission 94443) | Bog forest soil microbial communities from Calvert Island, British Columbia, Canada - Bog Forest MetaG ECP23OM1 | ecosystem: Environmental > Terrestrial > Soil > Wetlands ...
CGGTTCGAATCCGACGGGTGGCTCCAAAAAATCTAGCAAATGTAAGACTTTTATGACTCATCTCGGTGGCCATTCCGTCGATCTGCCGCCGATTGTCCGAGATTTGTCCGAGTTTGTCAAAATTTTTCGAGGCCGGCGGCACAGGTATTCTGGGGGGCGACGGCAATTTGAATTATGGCTGGGGAAAAATCCTCGAAACCTACTACAGTTTTCAAATCTGGAAGACTATTTACGCCACCGTGAATTACCAGTTCATCAGCAACCCGGCATTCAATCGTGATCGCGGACCCGTGTCGGTCTTCGGCGCCAGACTCCACTGGGAATTGTAATCAGGCACGGAACTCCCTCGCGGAGTTTAAGGTACAGCTGCGTTGAGCATCTTTCTAGTTCGATAATACTTGTTAAACCTGCCTCATAGCGTTTCTCGGCGAGTCCCAGTTCCGCCCGCGAAGCAACAAGCGTCTTCTCCGCGCGGGAAATGCGCTGAATGTGGGGCTTGCGGACGAGCTATGCGGCGAGCTGACGGCGGCTTTCTCAGTCAGACGATCTGACCTTGCACCCGAACAGCTCCACGTATGACATAGCTCGCGGGGGCAGATAGGATGAAACCAGATTCATGAGCCAGGCGAAAAATCCCGAGAGTCATCCCGGTCGCAAGCCCAACCGGCTAATCAACGAACAGAGTCCGTACCTGCGCCAGCACGCGTACAATCCCGTCGATTGGTATGCGTGGGGAAGGGACGCGCTGGAGCGGGCGAAAACGGAAAACAAGCCGATTATGCTGTCAATTGGCTACTCGGCCTGTCACTGGTGCCACGTGATGGAGCGGGAGTCATTCGAGAACGACGCGATCGCGCGCCTGATCAACGAGAACTTTATCCCGATCAAGGTCGATCGCGAAGAGCGGCCCGACCTCGATCAGATTTACATGGATGCGGTGCAGCTGATCACGGGGCGCGGCGGATGGCCGCTGACGGTCTTCCTCGCGCCGGACGGGCGGCCGTTCTTCGGCGGGACTTACTATCCGCCCGAAGATCGCCAGGGGATGCCCGGATTCCCGCGCATCCTGGCGGCGGTATCGCAGGCGTATCACGACAAGGCGAAGGAAGTCACCAACAATCTCGAGAAGCTGACCGAGGCGCTTGGCGCGCTCACCAACTACCGGCCCGCCGGCGGCGACTTGAATCCCGGACTGGCGGCGGAATCGGCGCGCGCGCTCGCCTCGCACTACGACAGCATTAACGGCGGACTCGGCCAGGCGCCGAAATTTCCAAACACCTTCGTGTTCTCGCTGTTTCTTCGCGTGCACGCTGGCGAAGGCGACGAGGCGATGGCCGAAATGGTTCGCCACACGCTGTCGAAGATGGCGCGCGGCGGAATCTACGATCAGGTCGGCGGCGGATTCCATCGCTACAGCGTCGATGAGCGATGGCTGGTGCCGCACTTCGAAAAAATGCTCTACGACAACGCGCTGCTGGCGCGCCTGTACCTGGACGCGGGCCGCGCGCTGAATGAGCCCGAGTTTCTCGGCGTCGCACGCGAAATCTTCGATTACGTTTTGCGCGAGATGACAAGTCCCGAGGGCGGCTTTTACGCTGCGCAGGACGCTGACAGCGAGGGTGAGGAAGGAAAGTTTTTCGTCTGGACGCCCGAGCAGGCCGGCGCCGTGCTTGGCCCCGAGCTCGGCGCGATAGCCGAGCGCTACTTCGACATCACGATTGAAGGCAATTTCGATGGCGCGAATATTCCCCATCGGACGATCGAGCTGGCCGACGCCGCGCGGATGTTCAAAGTTTCGGAAGACCACATGGCGGCGAAGATTCGCCAGATCCGCGACAAACTGTTCGCGGCCCGCCAACAAAGGATAAAGCCGGGCCGCGACGAAAAGATCCTGGTGGCGTGGAACGCGATGATGATCGGTGCGTTTGCGGAGGGATATCGCGCGCTGCATGAGCGGCAGTATCTCGAAGCGGCGGAGCGCGCGGCCGATTTCATGATGGCGGCGATGTGGGATGGGCGCGCGCTCAAGCGGTCGTTCAAGGACGGCGTCGCGCGCCACAACGCCTACCTCGAAGACTATGCGGAGTTGGCGGGCGCGATGCTCGACATGTACGAAGCGTCGCTCGACTCGAAATACCTGGAACGCGCGCAGACGCTCGCCGGCGTGATCCTCGAGCGGTTCATCGACGCGGCAAAGGGTGGGTTCTTTTTCACCTCGGACGATCACGAAGCGCTGATCACCCGCTCGAAGTCGGCTTTCGACGGCTCAACGCCCTCGGGCAACAGCGCGGCCGTGATGACGCTGCTCAGGCTGCACAGCTACACCGGCGTGGAGCGCTACCGCGCCGAGGCGGAGCGGACGCTCAAGCTGTTTCGCGAATTTATCGAAAAGCAGCCGTTCGGCTTCTCTCACATGCTCGAAGCGGTTGACCTTTATCAGCGCGGGCCGACCGAAGTTGTGATTGTCGGCAGCCGCAACTCGCCCGAGTTGCTCGAATGGACGGAGCGGCTCGGTCTGATCTATGTTCCAAATCTTGCGATCTTCATCGCGGACAATGCCCATACCGCCGCTCATACCGGGTTTATCCCCGAGCAGGTGCGCGACAAGCGGCAGATCGACGGACGCGTGACGGCTTACGTATGCCGAGAACATGCGTGCACGCCGCCGATTACGACCTTCAAGGAACTGCGAAGTGAATTGGACGGCTAGCTTCGGGCGATGAACAGCTATGCGCGCAACCTTGCCCAGGCTGGTGTAAAGCCGACGCCGCATTTCCCGCCGGTCGTCGTGAATCGTGCGGCGCGCCGGCCGCGGTCGCGGCTGCGAGTTGTGCTGCTCAATGCGGCCGGCGGGCGGCGGTTCCGCGAAATCGCCGCATGTCTCAAGCGTCCGCCGCTTCAGGGCGCCGACCTGATTTTGCTATGCGAAGTCAACACGGGAATGAAGCGGTCGTCAGGCCGCGACATCGCGACGGAACTCGCAGAACTGCTTGAGATGAGCTGCGCGTATGTTCCCGAGTTCGGTCTGAGGCCTCCTGGCAGCGGAAGCGAAATCGCATCGTATATGGGCAATGCGATTCTGAGCGCCGCGCCGTTCGAGGAGGTGGCCGCAGTCGCGATGCACAGGCCGCGCGCTCCCATGGCATGGCCCAGGCGCATGCGGCACTGGACGCGCGTCGGCACGCCAACGGGACTGATGACCAGGCTGAGATTCAACGGTGAAGAGGTGACTGTCGGCGTCGCGCATCTGCACAGCCGCTGCGCGCCGGCCGAGCGTGCGCGCCAGATGGCGACATATCTTGAGTCGTTCCCGGCGGCGGGCCGTGCGATTTTCGGCGGCGACCTGAATACGACGACGACAGAGTTATCAAACCGGGCATCGCTGCTGAAAGTGGCGTGGCAAATGACCATCAACCCGGGCAGGTTCCGCGCGCCCCAGGCATACGAGCCCTTGTTCGATCATCTACGCGAGCGTGGACTCGAGATCGATGACGCCAACATAGCAAATCGCCCGACTTTCACTTTTTCCGGACTGATTCCGCGATCGATGAGGCCAAAACTCGATTGGCTCGCGATCCGCGAGCTCCGTCCGATCGCCGGAAGCGCGGCGGTCGTCACGCCGCGGTCTCCGATTCTGTTGCGCCGCGCCTCCGATCACGATTTCGTTACCCTCGAGTTCGAATTGTAATCGCGCGAAACAGTGAAATTCTTCCACATTGCGACGTGACCCGACTGGAATTGCGCGGCTTGTGATAAGGAGGCGCACGCGATGGCATCGTTCAACGGGCTCGGCATGCACATGGGCAATCTCGCGATTCTATCGACGGCCGAGAGCCGCTCGATAAGTCCCGAAAATCCCACCGGCGAAAAGGGCAAGGGTGCGATGGCGCAGCCCGACCCGGCAAAAAGTCCGGCGCGAAAGCTGGGCCGTGGATGGAAGGTCGCGCCCTACGTCGCCATCGAGCCGGGCGAAGTGAAAGTGCTCGCTGACATCGCGGGTGCGGGCGCGATCGCGCAAATTTGGATGACGCCGACCGGGCCGTGGCGCGCGAGCATTTTGAGAATTTATTGGGACGGATCGCCGGAGCCCTCGGTGGAATGCCCGGTCGGCGATTTTTTCGCGTGCGGATGGAACAAGTATGCGCAGGTTTCCTCGTTGGCGGTCTGTGTGAATCCCGGCAGCGCCTTCAATTGCTATTGGGAAATGCCCTTTCGAAAGCGATGCCTGATTACTATGACCAATACTGCTGACGCGCCGATGATACTATTCTATCAGATCAACTATGTACTCACTGAAGTACCTACTGATGCTGCGCATTTCCATGCGCAGTTTCGGCGCGTGAATCCGCTGCCATACAAAGAAGTTTACACGATTGTCGATGGAGTCACCGGGCGCGGGCAATACGTAGGCACTTACATGGCGTGGGGAGTTCATAACAGCGGATGGTGGGGCGAGGGCGAGATAAAGTTCTTCATCGACGGCGACGCCGAGTTTCCGACGATCTGCGGCACCGGCACCGAGGATTACTTCTGCGGCTCGTACAACTTCGACGTGGGCAAGGAAAACGGCGGCTATCGCGAGTTCACGACGCCCTACGCGGGATTGGCGCAAGTGATTCGGCCCGACGGGCTGTACGCGTCGCAGCAGAGATTTGGAATGTACCGCTGGCATATCGCGGATCCAGTCAGGTTCACGCGCGACCTGCGGGTGACTATCCAGGCGCTCGGATGGATGGGCGATCCGCGCAAGGGCGCGGAGTTCCTGCCGTTGCAGGACGATATCTCGTCAGTGGCGTACTGGTACCAGACGATCCCGGCGGCCAAATTTCCGCCGCTGCCGTCGCCGGACTATCTGCGGATCGTGTAGCTGGTTTCTCCGCTTCTGACTATTCCAGTTTGCGCGCTGATTCAGCTATCAAGTCGCACACCCGGCCGGCGTCTTCAAGCGCGAATAGTCGGTAGCACTCACGTCCCATCCAATCCGGCGGGACCGAAGGGTTGGTGAACGGCAGATAACCTGGTTGGAACGTCTGCTCGCTGTGAGCGCGTAATTCTATGTGGCGGTGGATGCGCCGCAGGCGGAGTTGCGGAGTGTTCAGCCGGTCGAGCAAAACCGCGGCCGTTTCCGGCTCGCGCAACCCCGACACGATGATCACGCGCTGATTGGTGACGCCGTAAAACGTATTCGACAGGTATGCGTGGAAGACCATCGCTTCCGCGATGAGAACCACGACCAGCACAGCCAGCAGAATCGAATTGGTGTCAGCACGCTCGGCAAGGTCAGCGTCGAGCGGCAATGAACGCATCGCGAGCGCGGCGGCTCCAACGAGTATAATCGCGCTCGCGCGCCATCGCAGCGCGGTCGTATCATGCGGGCGTCCGCACCAGAGCAGCTCCTCGCCCGCGAGCAGATGCGGCGTAACGACCGCGGCCGCCTCAGGATCCATCGATCACTTGACGATGCCGGCGGCGCGCAGCGCGGCGATTCGGTCGGCCGAGTAACCGAGGTGCTCGCGCAGGATCTCGTCGCTATGTTCGCCAAGCATCGGCGCGGCGCGGTCGATCGTGCCCGGAGTCGCGGAGAACTTCGCCAGCATCCCGGTTTGCTGCACGCGGCCCCATTGCGAATGGGACAACTCGGCGATCAGCTCGTTGGCGGCGACTTGCGGGTCGTCGAACAATTCACGGATATGATTTACCCGCGTAGCCGGGATGGCGGATTTCTTCAAAGCTGCGAGAGCGTCGTCGCGATCGAGCTTGGCAAATTGTTTCGCGAGCGCCGCCGCAAGCGCGCCCTCGTTCGGTTCCGCCGCGGCCGCCTCCCGGTTGGTATTGGGCAGCCCAGGCATAATAGTCAGTAGAGCGTTCCACTGAGTTTTATCGGTTAGCGAGATGAATAGCCATTCGCCGTCGCGACATTGATAGGCGCGCGCAAGGGCGGAGCGCCCGCGATTCTCGGCGCCGCCATTTTCCATGTCGGGCCGGCCCGAATAGAACGCGAACTCGCCGGCCTGAAAAGCCATTGCGGATTGCAATAGCGAGGTCTCGCAGAACTGGCCGCGTCCCGTACGTTCACGCGCACGCAGCGCGAGCACGCATCCAAATGCTGAGATCATCGCGGCGCCGTAGTCACAAATCGCGCAAGTCAGGTACACCGGATGCCCTTGGTGGCCGCCCTGCGCCGCCATCACGCCCGAACGCGCCTGCAGGAGCGGATCGAAACCGGGCTGGTTGTGCTCGGGTCCGCGATTTCCGAACCCGTTGACCGACATATAGATGATGCGCGGATTGCGCGCCGCCAGGGTTTCGTAGTCGAAGCCGAATTTTCGCATCCGGCCCGGGCGCAGATTCTCGACCACGATGTCGGCCTTGTCAGCGAGCCGCCCTATGATTTCGCGGCCTTCCGCGCTCGCAAGATTGACGGAGATGCCGCGCTTGCCCTGATTCCAGCCGAGGAAGCCGAAACCGAAATGGCGAAACGAATCGCCCGCGAGGCTTTCGATCTTGATAACCTCGGCGCCGAGTTGCGCGAGTATCATCGGGCCGTACGAACCCGCGATGTAACTGGCGAAGTCGAGCACGGTGATTCCATCCAGCGGAGGCCGTCCGGCGAGGTGCAGGTCTTTGGCCGGCGATGTGTCGCGTCTCGGCTCTCGAAGCCATTGCAGTGCGGCGCGATCATCGCCGACGCTGGGAGCGGGACCGGTGATTTCGCCGGGAGTGTCGTTCAGGAACACCGGCAGGCCCATCTGAATCATCCGGCCGAGAGCAGGGTCGGCGATCTCATGGCGCATCCCGAGTGCGCGCGTCTGTGGGTGATCGATGAATTCCTGGCGAGTCATCACCGGAGCGCACGGAACGTCCGACTCGCGCAGGATGCTTAGCCACTCGTCGCGCGACCGGGCGCGCATGATCGGCTCGATGATGTCTTTGAGCGGCTGCCAGTGCTCGGCCGCGATTCCCCACGGTGCATTTTCGAAACGCGGGTCGCCGACCAGATCGGGGCGATCGATTGCGATCGCAAACTTGCCCCAGAAGGTCGCGTTGCCGCACGCGGCGAACAGGTATTTGCCGTCGGCGGCCTCGAACAATCGATAAACCGGGATCGGGCCGAGAGGATCCTGCGGCCCGTGATAGAGGCTGGTCATTTTCTCGTGACGCAGGATGGCGCCGGTTTGGAGCGAGAACGCACCGGCCAGCATCGAGACTTCGACTGCCTGCCCCGCGCGATTCGCACCGCGCGCCAGGATCGCGGCCACAGCTGCGGTCGCCGCCATCACGCCTGCCGAATAACTCGCCGCCGGGAAAACCAGCGCGACAGGATTGCCGCTGCGCGCCCACTGACTGCCGGTGATTCCGCCGCGCGCTGCCACCAGGTCTTCGTTCGCGTCGAAGTCGGCGTCGGGGCCGCGCCCGCCGAGTGGAGGCACGCCGAGCGCAATCGCGCGCGGATTGACCTGGCGAATCGATTCGGGATCGAGGTTCAGTTGTTTCAGCCGGGCCGGCGTGAAGCCGGTGACGACGATATCAGCCCATCGAAGCAGGTCCGCGATTTGCCCTTGCGATGCGCGATCGTCGAGGTCCAGCTCGAGCATCCGCTTGGAGCGGTTGAGAACGTGGAAGTGCGGCGTGCCGCGCTCGCGCGAACCGCCCGGCGCCTCGATCTTGATGGCGTGCGCGCCGTTTTCCGCCAGCAGCATCGTGGCGTATGCGGCGCCCATGTTGGAGTCGAATTCAACGATGTTGATTCCGTCCAGTGCTTTACTCATAGGGGATTGCCAAGCGCGGTATTAGGTATTGGATTGTCGTTGAGCGGGGCCGAGAAAAGCAAACGATAGCGCCAAAGCGCGATTGTGCATGGAAATCCGCCTCCATGCGGACGAATTCAACCCGCAGACACGCCGGGTTCATCCTCCCTTAATCTTCGCTGCATAGCTTGTGCGCGCCGCAGTTCAGATCGGTGTGTGGATACGGCTGGCCTTGAGGCAAACTCAAAAGATGCTCAATCGACGACTAATCCTGGTCCTTTTCATGGTCTTGGCGATCGCGGAGTGATTTTCTATGCGCTCAAGATCGAAGATCTGCGCTGCCGTTCTCGCCTTCGCTGCCATTTGCACTCCCTCCGTCTTCGCAGCGACCGCGATGAATGGCGCCGGATCAACATTCATAGATCCGATTTTCACGAAATGGACCGAAGCCTATTCCAAAGTCGATTCAGGCGTCCAAGTCAACTATCAAGCCATCGGATCCTTGCAGGGTGTGGAAGACCTCCTTTCGCATTCAGTTGATTTTGCCGCAAGTGACGCTCCGTTGCATCTCGAGCAATTGGATCAGCCTGCGTGCCGGACACTGTTTTTCCCCGCGACTTTGGGTGCCGTCGTAGTTATCTACAACCTTCCCGAGATTCCCGCGTCAACCAAGATAAAGTTGAGCGGACAGGTCCTTGCCGACATATTTCTCGGAAAGATTAAGAAGTGGAATGATCAGGCAATCGTAGCGCTCAACCCCGGCACGGCGCTTCCGGATCGGGACATAGTCGTTGCCTATCGGCAAGACGGCAGTGGAACGACCTATACCTTCACCGACTACTTGTCCAAGACTTCACCTGACTGGGCGAAGTCTGCCGGAGCGGGAATGGTCGTCCGGTGGCCGGCTGGTCTGCATGCCCTTGGCAACCAGGGGGTGGCCGAAGCCGTTCAGAGCCAAGCTGGAGGCATCGGGTATGTCGAACTTACATATGCAATACGCAACAAGATTCCCTTCGCAATGATACAGAACCAGGCCGGCGCATGGGTCGAAGCCAGCCCGGAAGGAATGACCGCCGCGGCTGATAGTCTGATCGACAAGATGCCGAGCGACTTGCAGCAGTCGATAACCGACGCGCCCGGCCAGTCAGCGTATCCTATCACTTCCTACAGCTATGTCCTGTTGTTCAAGCGGCAGACTGATTCAACCAAGGCCGAAGCGTTCAGCAGATTTCTTGATTGGGCGCTGCACGACGGCCAGAGCTACGCCGGTGACCTACACTACGCAACATTGCCTTCGAAGGTGGCTGGCTTGGCGGAACTTCAGCTCAAGCAGATCGATGTTGAGGGTGCTAACTCAGCCCAAGCCTCGTGTAAGGCAAGTTTTGGGCCTACGAAGCACAATCCGGCTCTTGGCGCCAATATAGATAATGACACCGTTGGATCCTTGTTTTCGGACTAAATGCGCGAGCGGACACAACTAACCTTGAGGCAAGTTCAAAAGATGCTCAAACGACGACTAATCCTGGCCCTTTTCATAGTCCTGGCGATTGCGGGAATCGGCCGCTCCGGATTTGCAGATCTATTGATCAACGGCGCGGGCGCGACGTTTCCGTACCCGATCTATTCCAAGTGGTTCGACGTGTACGCGAAAGAAAATCCCGGCATCAAGTTCAACTACCAGTCGATCGGTTCGGGCGGCGGCATCCGGATGCTCTCGAATCGCACCGTCGATATCGGCGCGAGCGACGCTCCGCTGACGGATCAACAGCTTGCCGAAGCGCCCGGGAAAATTTTGCACTTCCCAAGCGTTATGGGAGCGGTCGTGATTGCCTACAACCTGCCGGGCTTCACCGGCACCCTGCGCTTGACGGGCCCGCTGGTCGCGGACATCTACTCAGGCAAAATAACCAAGTGGGATGACGACAAGATCAAGGCGCTGAATCCCGCCGTGGCGCTCCCATCACAGGACATCGTCGTGTGCCATCGCTCGGACGGCAGCGGCACGTCCTACATATTTACTGACTACCTTTCAAAGGTCAGCCCGAGCTGGGCGACGGATCCGGGCAAGGGCACTGCGGTCAAGTGGCCTATCGGACTCGGTGGCAAGGGCAACGAGGGCGTGACGGCGCTGGTGCAGCAAACACCGGGCGCAGTCGGGTACGTCGAGCTGATCTACGCGCTCAACAACAACATTCCGTTCGCTGAGTTGCAGAACAAAGCGGGTAACTGGGTGAAGGCGAGCTTGGCCGGTGTTACGGCTGCCGCCGCGTCATCGGCGGGCAATATTCCGGCCGACTTCCGCGTGTCGATCACAGACGCGCCGGGTGCGGATGCGTATCCGATCTCGTCGTTTACCTATTTGCTCGTTTATCAGACGCAGACCAAGAAGGATGTTGGCGAGCAGATCAAGAAGTTTCTGACCTGGGCGCTGGGCGAGGGACAGAAGGACGCGCCGGAACTCAAGTACGCACCGCTGCCGGCCGAAGTCGTGCAGAAAGAGACCGCGCAGATCCAGCAGATCCAGATCCCGTAACGGCATAGTCGCAAGCACCAAGAGGCGCGGGTGTCAGAGATGGCGCCCGCGCGTTTTCTTTCGTCGAATGCGTCGCGGGACAGCGCCTACGATCAGGTATATGGTCAACGGTGATGCGACGAGTGCAGCCGACGACGAGGGCAACTGCGGCGGTCGCGGCGATGGTCATGATGGTCGCGACCTGCAGCATCGCGCGGGCGCAGAATTACGTGATCGATCAGGGCACCAGCGACGCGCTCACTCGGTATCTCCATATGAACGAGCTGCCGATGGTCACCGCGCAGTTCTCCACGTCCCCGGGCGGCAGCAAGCAGTTGATCCTCACCGGGTTTGTAGCGACCCCCTTCGGGCGGCACGATGCGGAACGAATCGCGACCGCCTACCTGAACGATCGCAGCGTCAATATGGTTGACCAGATCCTGATCGATCCGCACGTGGAAGATACGCGCTCGGCGTCCCCGGGTTCGGCAGCCGCGGCGAGTCCGCAATCGCCCAACAGTTCCGATCAACTGTGGAACAAGACGATGCAGGGCATCTACCGCAACGGCGCGCAAAGCCCGCCGGCAGGCAGCGGGCCGATGCTTCCGTAGGGGGCACGGAGGCAATCGCGGGCATCGCAACTTGCGGCGCGCGGCGTGGTAGGATCGGGCTTAACGTGGCCGACAAGGTAATTTAGCTGCGCGAGCGGCCGGCGTCGCCGGCCGACGAGCGCAACTTCAGGATCAAGTACGCCGAGCTCCTGAATCCCGCGCAGCTAGCCGCGGTGACGCATCGCGACGGCCCGCTGTTGGTCGTCGCAGGCGCGGGATCGGGCAAGACTCGCACCCTGATTTACCGCGTCGCGCGGCTGATCGAGAGCGGCGTGCCGCCGGGTGCGATTCTGTTGCTCACCTTCACGCGGCGCGCGGCGCAGGAGATGTTGCGGCGGGCGGAGCAGTTGGTGGGAGATCGCGCCAGCGCCGTCGCGGGCGGCACATTTCACTCCTTTGCAAATAATGTGCTGCGCCGGATGGGCGCGCCGATGGGCCTCAAGCCCAACTTCACGATCCTGGATCGCTCCGACATGGAAGACGTGGTCAACCTGCTGCGGGCGCGGATGGGACTCGCGTCGCGCGAGCGCCGGTTTCCGAAGAAAAGCACGATCGCCGAGGCGATCAGCATGGCGCGCAACAAGCGGCGCGCGCTCGAAGAGGAAATCGAGATCGATTTTCCCCATCTCGGCGAGCATCAGACCGAGATTCTCGAACTCGCGAAGAATTACGAGACCTACAAGCGCGAACGCAGCCTGCTCGACTACGACGACCTGCTGTATCGGCTCGCCGAGTTGCTCGAACAGCATGAGAACGTTCGGCGCCGGCTGTCGGACAGCTATCGCTACATCATGATCGACGAGTACCAGGACACCAACCTCATTCAGGCCGACTTGGTGCGCCTGCTCGCGATGAATCATCGCAACGTGATGGCGGTCGGCGACGACGCGCAGTCGATCTATTCGTTTCGCGGCGCCAACTTCCGCAACATCATGGACTTCCCCGCGATTTTCCCCGGCGCGAAGATCGTGAAGCTCGAACAGAACTACCGCTCGATCCAGGGAATCCTCGACGTTGCCAACGACGTCATTTCACGCGCCGGCGAGAAATACACCAAGGCGCTGTTCACGCAGCGGGAGGGCGGCTTTAGGCCGTTCCTGGTGCGCGCGCAGGACGAGCACATGCAGTCGCGGTTTGTCGCGCAGCGCATCCTGGAACTGCGCGAAGAAGGCGTCGAACTCGGCGAGATCGCCGTGCTGTTCCGCTCCAGTTTTCACTCCTTCGATCTGGAACTCGAGCTGCAGCGCCGCGACATCCCGTTCATCAAGCGCGGCGGATTCAAGTTTGTCGAAACCGCGCACATCAAGGACGTGCTGGCCCATCTGCGGGTCATCGCGAATCCCGCGGACGCCGTGTCGTGGCTGCGAGTGCTGACGCTGGTCAAGGGAATCGGGCATCGCACCGCAGAGCGGACGATCGAAGCGCTGGTGGCATCCAGCGATCCGGCCGCGGCCGTTACAAAACTCGCGGACAAGGCGCGCGGCGGCGCCGACGGCGGCCTGAAGCGGCTTGGTGCGCTGCTGGCCGAATTGCGCAACGGTGAAAAACGGCCGCCCGAGCAGCTCGCGATGACGCTCGAATACTATCTGCCCGTGATGCGCGAGGCGTACGCCGACGATTACCCCAAGCGCGAGCGCGACCTCGAACATTTTCAGAATCTTACCGAGCGCTACAAGAGCCTCGAACAGATGCTGGCC